>Ga0209321_10000925_pt1 | contig 19670 bp, 16 predicted proteins | sample Rifsed16ft4_FD_184012 | JGI IMG/M metagenome (GOLD analysis project Ga0209321, IMG submission 184012) | Soil microbial communities from Rifle, Colorado, USA - sediment 16ft 4 - CSP-I_5_4 (version 2) | ecosystem: Environmental > Terrestrial > Deep subsurface > Rock core/Sediment | place: Rifle...
ACGGGGAGGGATCCGAGGCGTCAGGCACCGTATCGCGGTCCGAGTCGGCCGCCCCCGGTCCCGGGGTTTCCGGCACGGCGTCGTTCTCTTGCGGGACCAGCGTCCCGTTCAACGCCCGCCCGGAGACCCTCAGATACACGGAGCCGGTCGCATTGCCGACCACGTAGGCGTATTCGCGAAGGTCCGCGTCGGGGTTCCGTCCGGCGTCCGCCGGGTCCGTCAAGGTCTGGTTCCAATCAGCGAAGCCGCCATCGAGTCGGATTCCCACGGGGACGAATCCGAGGTAGCCGACGGCGCGCGGCGCAGGACCCATGCGAACGGTTGCGAGCCCGTCCGTGAGGCCAACGCTGGCCGGACCGGGGATCACGACCCCGAGCGTCTCGCCATTCCAAGCGACCAGATCCGCGGACACGGTAAGGCTCTCTGACTGGCCCGGCTGCAGGGTCCGGGAGGGGAACTGCAAGGTGACGTCACGAGTGACCGGCGAGACCTGCGCGATGGCGCTGATTCCGTCCGTGATTCGCAGGGTGCCGACCGACGCAACCGGCGCGGTGCCGACGAAGCGGGCCTGCAGCGACGAGTACGAGCATTCCGCGGCAAAGCAGCGGAAGGTCGCGCGGAGGAGATCTTGTCCGGGACCGGAAAGAATCTCCGAGACGACAGGGAAGGCTTCCACGACCAGATTGGGGCCGGTGCTCGATATAGCGTAGTCGGCCTCGTCAGACGATGAGTCGAATGATTGGAATTGGGCATAGACGTAAACCGGCACTTTCGAGGGGACCAAGAGGTCCCAGTCTACCTGAAGCTCCAGCTGCGCGCCCAGAGAGGCCGCCTGTATCCCGGTTGCCTTGATCCAGCCGTTCCAGTCAGACGCAACGCGATTCACGTCCCACTCAGACATCCTCGTGGAACGGACCCGGCCACCGATGCCGGAGACCTCGATGAGCCGGTCCGCACCGATACCCGCCACGGAATAGCCCGTGGCGGCGACACGGTCCGTATCAATGAACCAGCGAATCGAGTCGTAGCGCGCGGGCGTGCCGCCCCCGCTGAACGCCTGCCCGGCGACCTGAGCGTAGAACGCCAAGTACTGAATGTTGTCAACGACGGCGATGCCGCGCAAATCGACGTTCGGGTTCACCGCTCCGGCAACGGACTGAGAGAGGACCGCGGTCGTTGGCCAGTCTCCGAATTGACCATCAATCTGTATGGGGTACACATTCCCCTGGTAGTCCGGCACGAAGAAGAGGGGCATCAGCAGGAGCGCGACGGTGACGAGAGGAATCAGGTAAAGCTTCCAACCGGCGTTCCGCATCATCCCGCGAAGTCCGGCAGAATGGAACCCCGTCGTGCGGAGGCCCGCGAGGCCGTTCGTCAGACCGTTTGTGCGGCCAAGTCCGTTTGTGATTCCATTGGTCCGGCCGAGTCCGTTCGTAAGTCCGTTCGTGCGACCGAGACCGTTCGTCAGGCCGTTCGTGTGGCCCAGCCCATTGGTAAGTCCATTCGTCCGACCCACGCCGTTAGTCAGTCCGTTCGTCCGGCCGACACCGTGCGTCAGTCCATTCGTGCGACCGAGTCCGTTCGTGAGACCGTTCGTGCGACCGCGGAGTCCATTCGTCCGACCCCGCAGGCCGTTTGTCATCCCTGTCCTACGCTCACCGCGTCGCTCGAGGACGAGGCCGTTCGTTAGTCCCTTCTTCGGCGTCGGCTTGACGACCGGCTTGGGCTGTGTCACGACCTGAGGCTTCGGCACCGGCTTGAGCGGCCGCTTCGCAGGTTCCGGAGCGGGCTTTGTCTCATGTCGAAGCTCTTCCTCGACCATCTCCTGGATCGCGGCCTGGCCGAGCTCGTCGAGCTCGTCCTCGAGGTTCCGGGACGGGGTGAACTTCACACCACAATTCGCGCAGCTCGTGGCGTCGACGCCAACGGGGGCCTCGCACATTGGACACGGGACCGTCGCGTCGGTCGTCTGCGGCTCCGGGGCCTGCGACTGCTGCGCCCGAAGCCGACTCTGCCTCGCGCGGTCGGTCTCACCGAGACGGGCGTGGAGCTTCGTCTTCAGCACCCACAGTCCCGGATAGTCCGCGTTGAGATCCGCGAGGCGTTCGAGGGTCTGAAGTCCGCCGCGCACGTCGTCGAGGGTCGCCTGGGCGGCCGCCATCGCGAAGAGGGCGTCGGCGTCGCGGGGATTGAGCTTTAGCCGCTCGCTCGCGATCTGCATGATGAGCTGAAGCCGTCGGGCGCGCTCCTCCTGAGACTCGAGCGTGGTGCCGGGAACCGAGGGCAGGGGTGTAGCGGGCTTCGGCGCCTCTCGCACGACCCGCATGCCCCGCTCCGTGAACTCGAGTTCGCGGAACGTCGGATCGGTGGACGTGTCTTTCAGATGGAGGACGCCCACCTTACGGACGATACGATCGCCGCTGCGCGTCCGCTCGATCTCGATGACGCCGTCGAAGGGCTGGTGGAGCGTCGACACCTCGGAGGCAGAGTGCATCTCCTTCTCCAGGAGGACGAGGCTCGTGAACTGGTACCGGTCGAACTTCCGCTTCGCGCTCTGCGCGAACGCGTAGACCTGCGTGAGCTCGTACACGTTCGTGGCGGGGGAGAGGAGCTCGATCACCGCGCGGCGGGGCTGGTCTCCCGGGAGGGCCGTGATCGCCCGGCTGAGGGCCACACCGAGGTTCGTGAGGTCGATCGACGACCGAACGACGGCCCCTCGTTCCTCGACATCCTGGACGGATTCCTCGCTCCAGGAATACCAGTCGACGATGCGCAGGCGGTTCTCGTGCGCGACCTGGTCGAGATTCACGCCGAGGTTCCGCAATTCTGCGAGAACGGCATCGGGAGACTGCGAGGAGGTGACCACGAGGCCGCTCGCGCCGACCCGCAGGCCTTCCGCAATGAACGTCAGGGCGAACCGGAGCTTCTCCTGGCCGGGCGGGCCCTGGAGGATGACGCTCGAGCCCACGGGCAGACCGCCCTGGATCATCGCATCGAATCCCTCAACCCCGACGGACAAGCGCGGCATGTCGTCACGCCTCCAAGGGTCGCGTCAGGCCGCAGCGCACGGCGAGATCTGGATAGTTCGACATCGCCTCGCGGAGGGCCGCCTGGAACACGCCTCGCGCGGTCGAGGTCCCGAGACCTTGCGAGCAGACGGACCACAGGTCCCGGTGGACGGCGGCCACGAGCTCCCTCAGGCGGTCGATCCCGCCGTCGGCTCCGGCGATCATCTGATCGAAGACGGCCTTGCGGAGCTCCTGGTGGTCCGTCGTGAGACGGTGCTCCATCTCCATCTGGATCGCGGGCGTGCCGTAGAATCGGATCCGCTCGAACAGGGAATGGAAGTAGGACACGTAGAAGTCCACGACCTCTCGGAGCGGTCCGGAGTCGTCCTCCAGGTCCACTTCGAGTTTGAGGCGCGTGGTCCGGATCCGGTACTCGAACGTGCGCGCGTCGTGCGGCCGCTGCTCGACGAGGCCAAGCTCCGCGAGACGTTGCAGGAACTTCGACGCCGTGGTGATGTGGATGCCGAGGTCCTTCGCGACCTCACTCGAGAGGCGCCATCGTCCGTCCCGCAGGGCCTTGAGGATCGAGAGGCTGTGCTCTCCGGAGAGGAGGAGGACTGCGTGTCGGAATGTCTGCTGGTCCATGAATCGGAGACCTCAGGAACTGCCCACGGGGCCCGGAACTCTATTCGTCGTGGACCACGGAGTTCATAAGGGATGTCATGGAATTCTCATCCGCGATTATCTTGGGCTGGAACGAACATCTCCGCCCGGTCCACGCGTCCGGGCCGACGCTGACGCAACGTTCCGCCGCCCCGTCCGAACCGGACCTCGGCCTCCCGACGCCCGGTTGAGCAAGGTTGAAGTATGGGCACCCGATTCGGGCCCCCTACGGCCGTCCTCTCTCGATAGGGAACACCTTCGCCCGCGGTCCGCGCGGGAGATCCTCAATGCGTTACACCCGATTTGAAAAGGCCCGAATCATCGGAGCCCGAGCCCTGCAGATCAGCACGGGGGCGCCAATCCTCCTCGACGTACCAGGGGGAGTCGTCGACCCCATCGAGATCGCCTGGATGGAGTTCAACAGCGGCGCGATCCCGCTCACGGTGAAACGGGAGAGCTAGGCCCCGCCCGGACCGTCCCGGACCAAGTCCCGGACGTCGATCACCGCCTCGGACATGCGGAGCTCCGCCGCCTCCTCCCGCGTCAGCGGCCTCCGCCGGACGTCGGCGTGGAGGATGTCGCTGTTCCCCCTCGGGTCCTCGAGGACGATCGTGAACGGTCCGAGGCCCTCGATGAGCCGCTCGATCCGCTCGACGACGGATTCTGCGGCCAAGCGGTCCTCCCGCGAGGACGCAGTCGCGGCCGCACCGCGGGCGACGTCCCGGAACCGGTGGAGGACTCCTTCGACGTTGCTGATGAACGCCTCCGCCCGCGGCCCGGGCTCCATGCTCGCTCCGAGCTCCGGGATGCGGATCGTCCCGGACGAGGACCGAGCCACGCGTGCGGACAGGTGGGCCGGCGTGGTCACGCGCAGCTCCACATGGACCGGATCGGCGTCGCGCGAGAGGAGCATGTCTGCGTTGCGGTAGCCGCAAGACCCGCAGACCAACGTCGTCTGGACCGCCTCCCCGAAGAACGGGAGGTCGAGGGACACGGCCCGGAAGGTCAGGGTACCGCGGCCGCAGACGGGGCAGGGCACATCGAGCCGCGTCTCGCGGACGGGACCGCGGATGACGGACTCCTCCGGCGACGACACGCTCGCGGACAGGGCCACGGGGCATAATAAGCGTCGGAATCCAGCGAAAGAACCTTTATATAGAACCGCATACAAACATATGGACGCTCACCACGCACGGAGATGGATACGGATGTTGCGAAAGACGAAGGCGACTCCGAAGACGGAGGGAACGAGCCTGGCTCGGGCGACGACCTCGCCCTTCGCCTGGTTCGAAGAGATGGACCGTTGGTTCGACGACTTCCGGCGCAGCTTCGAGCAGCGCTTCTGGGGCCCGCAGGGTCCTTGGGGCGAGACGGGCCTCCGGGTCCGTGAGCCCCTCGTCGACGTGATCGACAAGGGCTCCGAGTTCCTGGTCCGCGCCGAGCTGCCCGGGGTCGCGAAGGAGGACGTGGACCTGAACGTGACGGACGACGGGATCGAGATCAAGGCGGAGTCGAACCGGTCCCGGGAGGAGCGGGAGAAGAACTACTACTTCCAGGAGCGGTCGTACCAGGCCCTCCACCGCTTCCTGAGCTTCCCGGACGAGGTCAAGCCCGATCTCGCGTCCCCGTCGCTGAGGGACGGCATCCTCGAGGTCCGCGTTCCGAAGAAGGAGCCAACGCAGGAATCCAAGCCGGTCAAGGTGCGGGTCGAGTGACACCGCACCGCCTTCCCTTTTTTCGTCCTCTCACGGAGAGACGGTGTGTCCGCATGAATTCAAGTAATCCCGATTCGATGGGATGGTCCGCGGCGGAGGCCTGGCGGCTTCCGCAGCCGCGCAGGAGTCCGGTCATCCATGCCACCCGGTCGTGAGAAGTTCCTGAGGGTCGCCGAGGCGAAGCCCGGGGACGCGGGACGGGGCCTCGTGCGGATCGATCCCGAGGTCATGAAGATCCTGGAGTTCAGCGAAGGGGATATCGTCCTCATCGAGGGCTCGAAGACAACGGCGGCGAGCATCCGGCGTGGCTACCCGGAGGACGCGAACCGCGGCGTGATCCGGATGGACGGCATGCAGCGCCGCAACGCGGGGGTGGGAATCGACGACAAGGTCGGCCTCCGCAAGGCGCTCGCTCGTGCGGCGGAGAAAGTCAGCCTCGCGCCGACGGAGGCGATCCGCATCATGGGCGGTGAGCAGTACATGGCCCAGGCGCTCCGGGGCCGACCGATCACCCGCGGCGACGTCATGTCCGTGAGCGTGATGGGCCGGAAGTTCAACTTCGTGGTCGCCTCCTTCGCGCCGAGCGCGGACGCGGTCGTTGTCGAAGAGGACACGGAAATCAAGATCGCGGAGAAGCCAATCAAGGAAGAGGAAGCGAAGGTCCCCAAGGTGGACTACGAGGACATCGGGGGTCTGGGCGAGGAGGTCCACAAGGTGAGGGAGATGATCGAGCTCCCGCTCCGCCATCCCGAGCTCTTCGAGCGGCTCGGCGTCGAGGCGCCGAAGGGCGTCCTCCTGCACGGTCCTCCGGGCACGGGGAAGACTCTACTGGCGAAGGCGGTGGCCTCCGAGACGAACGCGAACTTCTACTCGATTTCCGGCCCGGAGATCATGTCGAAGTTCTACGGGCAGAGCGAGGAGAACCTCCGGGATATCTTCAAGCAGGCGGAGGAGAACGCGCCGAGCATCATCTTCATCGACGAGCTCGACTCGATCGCCCCGAAGCGGGACGAGGTCACGGGCGAGGTCGAGCGCCGCGTCGTCGCGCAGCTCCTCGCCCTCATGGACGGGCTCCAGGCGCGTGGCAAGGTCGTGGTCATCGGAGCGACGAACCGGCCGAACGCGCTGGACCCCGCGATCCGCCGCCCGGGCCGCTTCGATCGAGAGATCGAGATCGGCGTGCCGGACCGGGACGGTCGCATGGAGATCCTCCAAATTCATACCCGCGGAATGCCGCTCGCGAAGGACGTCGAACTGAAGGAGCTCGCGGACATCACGCACGGGTACGTCGGCGCGGACCTTTCCGCGCTCACGAAGGAGGCCGCGATGCGTTCCCTCCGGCGGATCCTGCCGGACATCGACCTCCAGCTGGACAACATCCCTCCCGAGGTGCTGAACCGCCTCGAGGTCACCCGGGAGGACTTCCTCCAGGCGTTCCGAGAGATGGAGCCCTCCACGCTGCGGGAGGTGCTCATCGAGAAGCCGAATGTGCGCTGGGACGACGTCGGAGGACTCGAGGAGGCAAAGCAGGAGCTGCGGGAGTCGATCGAGTGGCCCCTGAAGATGAACAAGTTGTTCGCACACTTCGACGCGCGGCCGCCGAAGGGAATCATCCTGTTCGGGCCGCCTGGCACGGGAAAGACGCTCCTGGCGAAGGCCGTCGCCACAGAGTCGGAAGCGAATTTCATCTCCGTCCGCGGGCCCGAGTTCCTGAGCAAGTGGGTCGGGGAGTCGGAGCGGATGGTCCGGGAGACGTTCCGGAAGGCGAAGACGGCGGCGCCGTGCATCATCTTCTTCGACGAGGTCGACGCCATCACGCCGACGCGCGGCCTCGCGGAGGACTCCCAGGTGACGGAGCGCGTGATCTCGCAAATCATGACGGAGATGGACGGCCTCGAGGAGCTGCACAACGTGACGGTCATCGCCGCGACGAACCGGATGGATCTCGTGGATCCAGCGCTTCTGCGCCCCGGTCGATTCGACCGCCACCTCTACATCCCGCCGCCGGACCTGGCCACACGGAAGGCCATCCTCGGGATTCACACGCGGAAGAAGCCGCTCGCAAAGGACGTCGAGCTGGATGAACTCGCCCGCCGCACGGACAAGTACACCGGCGCGGAACTTGCGGCCGTGTGTAACGAGGCCGCGATGCTCGCGATCCGCGAGTACGCGACGAAGTTCCCCCAGGCCGACGAGTCCTCGCTCCGGAAGTTTGTGATCGAGAAGCGACACGTCGATGCGGCCCTCAAGAAAATCCAACCGCAGACGCCGGATCCGTCCCCGTACGCACGGATGCCATCCCGCATCCCCGGCGGACCGGAAATCGCCTGAGACAGAAGGATTAAGACGCGGAGCGGGGAATCGCCGCCGATGGCGGCTTCCGCCCCCGGCAAGCTCATCCTGTACGGGGAGCACGCGGTCGTCTTCGGCGAGCCCGCCCTGAGCACGGCAATCAACCTGCGGGCAGAAGTGTACGTGCGACCTCACGAGGAATGGCTCGCGGATGGTGCGTCGATCGATGAGCGGCGGTACCGCTACGTCAAGGCGGCGGTTCGCCGTGCGAACGCCCGCGGCCCCCTGTGGATCGAGATCCGCTCGATGATTCCGAGCGGCGCGGGCCTTGGCTCCTCCGCCGCGGTGACCGTCGCGACCCTGGGAGCAGTGCATGCGATGGACGGCACGTTCGACGCCCGGACGATTGCGACGGAGGCGTTCGAGGTCGAGCACGAGGTCCAGGGTCGAGCGAGCCCGATCGACACGAGCACGGCGACCGCGGGCGGCGCCCTCCTCGTCTTGCGGGAACCCGAACAAGACCTTCTATGGTCCATCGAGCGGGACACGCGTCGGTGGTCCCTTCACCGATGCAAGCTGCCTCCCCTCGACTTCGTCGTGGGATACACAGGGATCAGCGCGGCGACCGGGCCCCTCGTCGCCCAGGTCAAGGAGCGTGTGGACCGCGACCCGGAGGCGGCCGAGCGCGTGCGCGAGATCGGACGGATCACGTTGGAGGGAGTGCACGCCCTTCGCAGGAGCGACCTCGCGGAGGCGGGACGTCTCATGGACCGAAACCATGTGCTGCTCAACGAGCTTGGCGTCGGCCATCCGACGCTCGACCGTCTCGTTGCCGCGGCGCGACCTCACGCGCACGGCGCGAAACTCACGGGTGCAGGGGGCGGTGGCAGCATGGTCGCCATCTCGGAGGAGCCGGAGAAGGCAGCGCAGGCAATCCGCAAGGCCGGAGGCAAAGCGTTCATCGTTCGTTCGGAGCCCGTCGGGGTGACCCCACTTCCATGATGCGATCGCGCGCCCACAAGGTCCGCGCGACGCGCGGGGAACGACCGGTCGCTCCGCGGTCCCTTCTCGTCCTCCATGCGTCGGAGCTGCTCACCTTGCGGGGCCCACCCGGCCCGAGGACCCGCGAGTCGAGGGGACAGCTCGGCCTCATCGAGGACGGCGCCGTCTTCATCGAAGGGGAACGGATCGTCGACGTGGGTCCGACCCCGGAGGTCGTTGCGCGGCATCCACGGGCGCAGGCACGCCTCGACGCCATCGGCCGCGTCGTCCTCCCGGGCTTCGTCGACGCCCACACCCATACGATCTTCGCGGGATCCCGGGAACACGAGGTCGAGTGGAAGGCACAGGGTCTCGGCTATGCAGAAATCGCGGCGCGCGGTGGCGGGATCCTGCATACCGTCCAGGCGACAAGAGCTGCATCCGAAGAAGAGCTTGCCCGCATCGGCGCGGAGCGGCTCGCGACGATGATGGGCCTCGGGACCACGACCGCCGAGGTGAAGAGCGGCTACGGACTCCGCACGGAGGACGAGGCCAAGATGCTCCGGGCCGCGGTGCGAGCGGGGGAGCTGTCTGGCGTCGACGTGGTCCCAACGTTCCTCGGGGCCCACACGGTCGCCCCCGAATTCACCGGGAACCGAGCGGCCTACCTGGAACTCGTCGCGGGCGAGATGCTCGACACGATCGCGCCCATGAAGCTGGCACGCTTTTGCGACATCTTCGTCGACGAGGGTTACTTCACGGTCGACGACGCCCGCCGGCTGCTCACGAAGGCGAAGGGTGTCGGGCTGGGTCCAAAAATCCATGCGGACGAGCTTGGAGACAGCGGCGCCGCCTCACTCGCCGCGGAGATCGGTGCCATCTCGGCGGACCATCTCCTCCATGCATCTGAGGCCGGCGTGGAGGCGATGGCCCGAGACCGGGTGATCGGAGTCCTCCTTCCCGCGACCTCGCTCGCATCCCGAATGCCCTACGCGGATGGGCGCCGTCTGCTCGACGCCGGCGTGCCTGTGGCCCTGGGGACGGATTTCAATCCGAACTGCTGGTGCGAGTCGATGCAGCTCGCAATCGCCCTCGCGTGCCACCACAACGGGCTCCTGCCCGGAGAGGCGATCGTCGCAGGGACGATCAATGCGGCCCATGCGATCGGCCGCGAGTCCGAGGTCGGCAGTCTCGAGCCGGGGAAGCTCGCGGACCTCCTCGTCCTCGACGTGCCCTCGTACCGCCATCTCGGCTACCGCATCGGGGCGAACGTCGTCGAGGCGGTTGTCAAGCGAGGCCGAATTCGGAGCGGCCGCGCGTTGACAAAGTGATTTTGTAACGCCGCAGCATGTCGCGAACAAAGGGATGGGGTGTTCGAGAAGATCCTAGCCGTGGCCATCATGGCCCTCGTCTACGCGCTCATCGTCAGCGAGCGCGTGCACCGCACGACGGCCGTCCTGCTCGGCGTGGTCCTGGTCCTAGGCTTCCGCCTGCTGACAATCGAGGGCGCCGTCACCTTCGTCGCGTGGGAGGCCCTCGGGCTCATCTTCGGGATGTTCATCCTCGTCTCCGCGCTGAACGAGTCCGGTTTCTTCCGCTGGATTGGCCTCCACGCGCTCCGGGCGACGCGCTTCCGGCCCGTGAGGATCTTCTTCCTGTTCTCCGCCCTCGCGGCGTTCCTGGCGGCATTCATGGACAGCATCACGGTCATGATCTTCATGGCCTCGCTGACCATCGAGATCTCGCGAGTCCTCGGGCTCCGGCCCGCGCCTTTCCTGATCGGGCAGATCACCGCGGCGAACATCGGCGGGGCGTCCACGATGGTCGGGGACCCGCCGAACGTGATCATCGGGACCGCTTTGAACCTTGGATTCCTCGATTTCGTGACGAACACAGGGCCGATCGCCCTCGCGGTGTTCGCGGTCAACGCAGGCTTCTTCTACGCGTACTTCCGAAAATCGGATCTCCGGTCCCGGGTCGTGTTCCCAGAGGCCGCCGCGGCGGATGGCGGGGAGTTCGACCCGTTCTCCGCGGTGCACGACGTTCGGCTGATGCGGATCGCCCTCGCGGCGTTCGTTTTCACGATCACGCTCCTGGTGCTCCACCAGCTCCTCGACATGGTCGTCGCGTTCGTGGCCCTGCTCGGCGCGACCGTCGTTCTCGTCTTCGGCGGGAAGGACATGCCGGAGCTCGTTGAGAAGATCGACTGGCACACGCTCCTCTTCCTCGGCGGCCTCTTCGTTATCGTCGGCGGGCTCGAGGAGACCGGCGTCCTCCACGACTTCGCCAATGCTCTCGGCGCCGCCTCCGGTGGGAACCGGGCCCTCCTCCTCACGTTGATCCTGTGGCCTGCGGCTCTGCTGTCCATGGTCCTCGACAACGTGCCCTTCACGGCGGCGATGATCCCCGTGATCCGGGACATCGCGGGAGTCCACGGGATCCCCGTCCAGCCCCTGGCCTGGTCCCTGGCGCTCGGGGCCGATGTGGGAGGAAATGCGACGCCAATCGGCGCCTCGGCGAACGTCGTCGGCCTGGCCGTGGCGGAGAAGTCGAAGATCCATGTCTCCTGGCGCGAGTACGTGCGGGTCGCACTGCCCGCGACCCTCCTCGCCGTCGCCGTGGCGAACGTCCTGCTGGTCTTGCGGTACGGCTGAGCTCAGGGAGGCGGGGGCGGGGTCTCGTGGACCTGCAATTCCTCGAGGTCCATGTCGTGGAGGAATCCGAGGAGAGTCCGGTCCACATCGGGAGCGGCGACTCGCGTGGCCCTCCGTCCGAGTTGCCTCTCGGATGCCGCGACTCCGAGGGTCGTGGCCCCGACCGTCAAGAGGATCACGAAGAACGCGACGTTCAGGAACTGGCTCTCGTAGGGAGCGAGGACGTTGGTGAAGTACAGATCCCCCGCCGATGACGGGGACGTGAAGGCCGGGATCGTGAAGGGGAGCGAGGCGAGGACGGCCGCCGCGAGGCCGCGGCCCATGACGGTCCACAGCACCCGCCGCTCGGCCGGAGGCTTCGGATGGATCCTCGACGTGACCCGGGCCGCGAGGACGCGGACGGCGACGATCACCACGAAGATGCAGACCACGCCGATGAAGAAGAGCGCGAACGTGCCGTTGAAGATCTCGAGGGCCGGCAGCTGGGTGGATACGGCCCAGCCGCCGGAGAACTGGAACGTGAAGACGACGCCGAGGAAGACGAAGAAGAAGGTCCGGATGACGAAGGACAGCTCCCCGTGGAACTGTTTGATGCGGTCGTCGACGACGAAGTTCGTGCGTAGATGGATCCGCCGTTCGAAGGCCTTGTGGTTGCCGAGCACGAGGCCGAACACGAAGGACGCCATCGCCCCGCTTCCACCGGAGGTCTCCGTGAACGCATAGAGGACGAACAGGACCGCGATCGTGAGCATGTACGAGAACGGCTTCTTTTCCAGACGTCCGAGGAGCAGGAGCCATCCGACGCCGAACGCGATCCCGAAAGCTAGGGCGACGAGGAACGCCTGCCCGAGATCGAGGAAGACGATGGAGACGGACGCCCCAGGTCCCCCGCGGAGGAGCTCAATCAGCGCGAGGACCGTCACGACGCATAGGACATCCGTCAGGACGGATTCCAGCGTGAGCACGATCTTCGTCTCCTCGCTGACACGAAGCGCGCGCACGATGCCGATGACCACCGCACCGCTCGTCCCGGCGAGGATGGCGCCGAGCAGGAGCCCGACAAGCCACGGATACCCGAGCACGACGACCGTCACGAAGGCAACGGCGAAGAGGGTGAGCAGGAACGTGAGCCCCGTGTGGAGCCCAACGAGGCCAAGATACCGCACGACCTCCCGGAGGCGGAGATTCAGACCGCCGTCGAAGAGGATGATCATCAGGGCCACCGCCGTGAAGTACGGCGTGGCCAGAGCGAGGACGCCGGGAGGCACGAATGAGAACCCGAAGTACGTCAAGGCGACGGGGCCGATGAGGAGGCCGAGGAAGATCAGGATGAGCAGGTCGGGCACGCGCGTCCTCTCGAAGATCAGGGTCGCCGTGAATCCGATCGCAATGATCGCGCCGATCGCCGCGAACGCGGTGAGGACGTCGGCCGAGGCCGGCGTCTCTCGAGCGGTGATCGTGACGACACGCTCGAGACTCGCCACCGGGACCGTGACGTTGAACCAGACGTGGAGACGGGCAGCGCGCGCGTCGCCTCCGCCGGGCACGGTCACGTTCAACCGGACCTCGAAGAAGTCATCGCGGCGCAGTACGAGCGTGGACGACGACAGGGCGAGGCCGAAGGCGGGGTCCTCGGAGACAGCGGAGATGTTGACCGTGAACGTCCCCGGACCGCCGTTGTAGATGCCCCAGCTGAAGTTCGTCACGCTGCCAAGGGGGACCACCTGGCTGGACGGCCCGAGGTCCACGACGTTCAGGGGCGTCCCGGGAATCGGGGTCGCGGCCTCCGCACTGGGCGCGAAAAGAATCGCGAGGAACGCGATGAGGACGATGAGGAGAGTCCGACGTCCCATCGGCCTTTGATTCGCCGAGGTGTATAAAACGGATTGCCTGCGAGTCGCATTTCCGAAAGGACACGCCTAGGAAGGTGGCAGGGACACGGTCGCATTCTCGAGACGCGACCCGGCGCGAATCGTCATCGAATCCCCGATGATGCTGTCTGCGATGCGGACGCCCTCCTCGATCACGCAGTTCCGCGACACGACGCTTTCCAAGATCTCCGCGCCAGGTCCGATCACGCTGCCCTCGAGGACGATGCTCTTCCGGACGACCGCGCGGCCCTCCAAGCGCACGGAGTCGTACAGGCACGCGTTGTCCGCGATGCTCCCTTTCCGCAGGACGACGCCGGGTCCGACATAACACGGCCCGACGAGCGTGACGCCCGCCTCGAGGTCCGCCGTAGGGTCGAGGATGAGTGGCCCCTCGCTCGCGACGCCGCTCCGCCGGAGCGGCTTGCCCTCGCGCCTCACAATCTCCATGCTCGCCTTCCACAGGTCGTGAGGTCGCCCGATATCCATCCACACGCCGTCGATGCGGGAGCCGTACAGGGGGACGCCCTTCGCAAGGAGCTTCGGGAACAGGTCTTTCGCGAAGTCGAACTTCTGGTCCGGCGGGATGAAGTCGAGGACCTCCGGCTCCAGGACGTAGATGCCCGCGTTCGCGAGGTTTGAGAACGCCTCCTCGCGCTTCGGCTTCTCGCGGAACTTCGCGATGCGCGCCTTCGCATCCAGGCCGACGATCCCGTATTGCGTGGGGTCCTCGACCTCCGTGAGGGCAATCGTGACGACGCCGCCCTTCTTCTTGTGGAAATCGTAGAGGGCCTTGAAGTCCACGTCGCACAGGATGTCGCCCATCGCGACGACGAACGTCTCGTCGATGAAGTTCCCGACCCGGCGCACGGCTCCGGCCGTGCCCGCGGGATTCTCCTCGAAGCTGTACAAGATCGAGGCGTTGTAGCCGAGTCCGTCGCCGATCGATTTGATCAGGGCGTCGGAGAGGTAGGCGGTCGTGATGATCATCTCGTTGAAGCCCGAGGAGGCGAGGGACCGCAGGACGTAGTCGATGCACGGACGACCGGCGACGGGCATGAGCGGCTTCGGGCGCTTGTACGTGAGCGGCTGGAGCCGCGTGCCCTCCCCACCGGCGAGGACGACGGCCTTCATCCGATCTCCACCCGGCCCTTCTGGAGCAGGGCCTTCAGGGCCTCGTCGGCGGACGCTTCCAGCTTCCTCTCGTCGTACAGGGCCTGGCGCACGGCGCGGTTCTGCTGCCGGAGGATCTCCCGCGACTCGCGGGCCTCTGCACGGCGCGAGCCTTTGATCGCGAGGACCGTCTCCCGCATCTCGACGAGCTTCGCGTGCACTTCATCCGCCTTCTCCCGCGCCGCGAGGTACGCCTCGTGCTTCTCGTTCCCCTCCCCGATGAGGGTCGAGATGGTGCGGACGAAGTCCGTCGTCTCCTCGTGGACGGCCCTCGCTCGTTGGCTCAGGGCCACGGCCGCCTGGTGTTCCTTCTCGCCGGCCTGGAACAGTTCCGTGATCCCCGAGTCGATGTCGCGGATCTCCTTCGCGATCGCATCCTGCTCCGCCTTCAACGCCTCGAGAGCGCGGAGTCTCTTGAACGCCCCCTTGATCTCCTCGAGGAGCTCGTTCTCCTTGCTCAGGGTGAGGGACGCGGTCTGCTGCCGCATCTCCATCTGCGACGCCTGGCGCTTCACCGCGCGGAGTTCCGCGCCGATATCCGAGTGGACGGAGCCGCGCATCTTCCGCTTCATCTCGATCAGGCCTTTCGCCTTCCCCTGAAGGTCATCACGCTTTGCGCGGTGTGCCCGGGCTTCCGCGGCAAGGGCAGCCCGCCTGTCCTTGAGGTCGCGGAGTTTCGCGCTCAGCTCACGCTTCTTCTCGTGAATCAAGTCCCGCTCCTTGCGAAGAAGCTGCGCCTCCCGGTTGAGGGCGTCCCGCTTCTCGAAGAGCGACTGGAGCTTGATCTCGGCCTGTTCCAGTTCAGAAACGGTCTTCTTCCGGACCATCGGGTCCTCCGCCGGCCAGCTGGATGGCGGCGATTGGCGAATGCGCCATTAACCTTTCGGGCGGCCTATTGCGTCTGCGATTTGTCCAATCTCCTCGGGCGAGAGTTCCTCGACCCTCCGGGCGCGGAACGGCACGCCGAGAAGGACCGCTTCGAGGGCCTCGCGGGATGCTGCGAGGTCCGCCCACGCGAGACGGAGGCCGTTCTCGACCGTCTTGCGGCGATGCTCGAACAGGGCGTCGACCACCGCATCGAACCGCTGAGGATCGGCGAGGGGGAAGGGACAGGGCCGGGGCTCGAGGCGCACGAGCGCCGAATCGACCTTCGGCTGCGGATGGAACGCGTTCCGCGGCACGCGCTCCAGGATCTCGCACGACGCACGGCGATACACGCCAACGGATAGGCGCGAGTAGTCCGCGCCTCCTGGCTTCGCGACCATCCGCCGCGCGAATTCCCACTGATACATCAGGACCGCGCGGTCGAACGGCTCGTCCAGGAGGCGGAAGGTCAGCGGTGAGGAGATCTGGTACGGGAGGTTCGAGGCCATCACGTCGAACGGGGGCCACTGGACCTTCAGCGCATCCCCCTCGACCACGTCCACCTCGGGCAGGGTCTTGCGGAGATAGGACGCAAAGCGGCGGTCCGCCTCGATCGCGATCACGCGTTTCGCACGCGAGACGAGTTCCCGCGTGAGCACTCCGAGTCCGGGGCCGATCTCGAGCACGACATCCGAGGGACCGATCCTCGCGTACGCGATATGCCGGGAGGCCACTCGCGGGTCCACGAGGAAGTGCTGGCCGAGCCCCTTCCGCGGTCTCACCCCCAGCCGGGCCAGGACCCGGCGCGGGCTGTCTGCCTGCACACCAGCCCGACGGACTCCTTCGGATTTAGGCTTGTCTCCGGTCCTTCACAGGGCCACTCGGACCGTCCGCGAATCGACCGGCGCGTCGGGCGATCCGAGGACCGCCGTCACGATGTACGTCCCGCGGGCGAGCCCGTCGAGCGCATACGCGAACGTCTCCACGGCACCGCCGGACTCGAGGACGACCCATTCCCGGAAGGAGCCCACGACAACGCCCGCCTCGTCCGTCACGGTGACGAGGAGGCTGTCTTCGTAAACGACGGTGAGGAGATCGTTCCCGCGGACCACGGTCACGGAAACGCGCAGGGCCGTGCCGGATCCGGACGCGTTCAGGTTCCCGATCCAATACATGCCGGGCTCGCTCGGCGCTCCCTCGTCGAAGTCCTCCGCGCGGTATGCGTTCGTCGTGTGCGTCGTCGTCGGATCGATCCCCCAGAGCGAGGGCGTGATCGACAAGGTCGCCTCGTACGGTCCGTCCATGCCGCTCGAGCGGATGTCCGACCCGGCGAAGGGGAACTCCGCCCACGCGATCCCCTCCGCGAGCCACGCCTGCCCGTACGACCGAGCGAGGACGGTCGTGGAAGTCCCGCGGAGCTCCCCGGACAGGTCGAATCCGGCCGTCACGAAGACCTCGACCTCCGCGCGAATCAGGAGGGCATCGTGGAGGCCGTCCGCATCGCGGTCCGGCGTCGACTCCTCGAAGCGTCCCGTGTAGCGGAGGAGTTCCACGGACTCATCGAAGTCCGCGGCGCGATACGCAGACGTCGTGCCGCACAGGGTTTCCGGAATCGGCATGGGCTCGGGCGGCAGGATCCCGTCCGCGGGACCGGGCGGCCGGACCGTGAACATCGGGTCGTACGGTCCGTACAGTGTGAGCGTGAAGTTCCAGGGGCCGTCCACGCCCGCCTGGCGAATCTGATCGCCGCGGAACCGCAGATACACAACCTCGTCCGTGGTCACGAGAGACACATCCCGGTAGGCGTACCCGATGAACTGCATCACGTCCCCGCCGACATCGCTCCGCGACAGCATGCCGTTCACGTTGTACTGGCCCGGTACGTTCACCTGAATGTTGGCCCGCAGCTCGAGGAAGTCCGCGGAGCCATCGGCGTCCACGTCGACGGGGAGGTCGGAATGGCCGCCGGTGAAGAACGCGTTCCGGATCGGCTCGTCGAAATCCGCCGCCGAGTAGGCCTTCGTCGTGTACGTCCACTCGACGCCGGAGGCGGGTTCCACGAGCGGGCGCGTGTCTGCGTAGACGATGACGCCGCCGAGGTTCAACATCGCCTGCACGACGTAAGGACCGTCCGCGCCCGCACGGACGATGTCCTCCCCGTCGAAGGCCATCCGAATCGTCTGGGCCCCGGCCGGGAAGAAGTACCTCTCGTACGTCCAGGCGAATGGCATCGGGCTTGAACCCGCATCCATGAGAGGGGGCGGCGCGAGTCGATACCCGTAGCCGCACGCGTTCGTCTCGATCGAGTCGGCGGAGAGACTCGCATACACGTCCCACGTTCCCGCTTCCGGCAGGACGACCTGCGCCTCGACGACGAGCCAGTCAAACCGCCCGTTCGCGTCCGTGTCGAGTCCGTAGTCCGTCCCTGGATCCCCGGACGACGCGAGGAGCGCGTTCACGCCAAGCGCCGCGCCGCCGGAGCCGAGGCCGAGTGTCAAAAGGATCGCGATCGTACGGGCGGAGGGCCACATCGTCACACCACCCGTGTCGTAGGACCGCCGGGGCATATAGGGCCGCGGATGTCGTTCGGCTTTCCGCTAACGGAGACCATTCCGACCCATGGATATTTGACCACGGGCCTCGATGAACCCCCGTGCCCTCCCCCTGGGCCGGCCTCCCGTTCCAGACCGAGGGAAGCCTGCAGTGCTGGATGGTCGCCCTGATCATCGGCGCCTTGGTCCTCGTCCTCGCAATCCTGATGGCGTACCAGCGGTACGTCGCGGGGAAGAAACCCGTCCAGCACCTCTGCGACTACTGCGGCCACATGGTCTCCGTCGTGAGCGATTGCCACCACGCGCCCGTGCGGGAACGCTTCCTCCATGGCACCTGCCTGGAGTGCAAACAGGACTGCCGCCTGGTCTGCGCGCGGTGCAAGAACCCCGTGTGACCTAGGCCCCGGCCCACTCGACCACCGTGGCCTCGCCCTGGCCCACGCCGACGCACAGGGTCGCGAGTCCGTAAAACGGGCGCTTCTCGTTCGGCGCCCGGCGCCGCATCTCGTGGACGAGGGTGCACATGATCCGCGCGCCGCTGCAGCCGAGCGGGTGGCCGAGGGCGATCGCCCCGCCATTCACGTTCGTGATCTCGTGGCGGAATCCCAGCTCACGCATGACGAGGAGCGCCTGGATCGCGAACGCCTCGTTCAGCTCGATGAGTCCGAGGTCCTCCACCGACAAGCGCGCGCGGTCCAGCGCCTTCCGGGTCGCGGGAATCGGCCCGATCCCCATGGTCCGCGGCTCGACGCCCGCCGCCGCGGATGCGACGATCCGAACGAGCGGCCGGAGGCCGAGTTCGCGGGCCTTCCCGTCGCTCATCAGCAGGACGGCAGCGGCTCCGTCGTTGATTCCGCTCGAGTTGCCCGCGGTCACGGTGCCGCCCTCGCGGAACGCGGGTCGCAGGCGGGAGAGCGCCTCGAGGGAGGTGTCAGGTCTCGGATGCTCGTCGCGCGCCACGAGGACCGGCTCGCCTTTCCTCTGTGGGATCGGCACAGGGACGATTTCCTCCGCGAACCTGCCGCTCTCCGCGGCCGCCACGGCCCGGCGGTGGCTCTCGAGTGCGAAGCGGTCCTGGTCGGCCCTCGTGACGTCGCCCGCCATCTCCCGGAGGTTCTCCGCGGTCTCGCCCATCGACTCCGTCCCGTAGCGTTCCTTGATCCGTGGATTCGGGAAGCGCCAGCCGAGGGTCGTGTCCCATGCGGTCTGATGGCTCATCGAGCCGTCGAGATTCTTCGGGATCGCGTACGGGGCACGCGTCATGCTCTCGACTCCGCCCGCGACGAATACGTCCCCCTCGCCGACCTTGATCGCCCGCGCCGCGGCATTGATCGCCGCGAGGCCGGAGGAGCAGAGGCGGTTGAACGTCACGCCGGCGACGGAGACCGGGAAGCCCGCAAGGAGCACCGCCATCCGGGCGACGTTGCGGTTGTCCTCCCCCGCCTGGTTCGCGCAGCCCAGATAGACTTCCTCGACGAGGCCGGGGTCGATGCCGCACCTCCGAACGACCTCGCCGACGGCGAGCGCCGCCAGGTCGTCCGGCCGCACGTCCCGCAACACGCCGTTGTGGCGGCCGACCGGCGTCCGCACCGCTCCGACAATCACCGCTTCGGGCATCTTCGACCTCCGGGCTGGGCGCCCCCTCCATTCCGTCTGGGGATTTGGACTTCGGGGTCGCGCCGGGGACGCCGGGCGGGGATTGAGTAGTTTCGCGGACCCCACCGGAAAGGCCATCGCATTCCTCGGCATACCTCTACTTAGAGGTATGAAACATGGAGATCGGCTGTGGGGCCCGGGTCCGCGATTTCGGCGGACGCCTGTACGTCTACTTCTGGCACTACGAACGCTCGAACGGGCGCTCGGTCCGGCGGGAGGCGTACATCGGCCGCGTCGGTTCGGA
>Ga0209321_10000926_pt1 | contig 19666 bp, 22 predicted proteins | sample Rifsed16ft4_FD_184012 | JGI IMG/M metagenome (GOLD analysis project Ga0209321, IMG submission 184012) | Soil microbial communities from Rifle, Colorado, USA - sediment 16ft 4 - CSP-I_5_4 (version 2) | ecosystem: Environmental > Terrestrial > Deep subsurface > Rock core/Sediment | place: Rifle...
CGACGAGACCCTCGTTTACCCGTTTATGACAATCATGATGCCTGTCGTCATGATGGCGGATTGGATCGGGAACCGCGACGACATGATCCACACGTTCCTCGAGGCAATTGCCCCGACGATCAAGCGGGTCGCAGGCAACGGGCACGCGCCCGCGCAGGCGATCGTGGAAGTCGCGAGCCACGCGGTCCGCGATCCGTAGGTCTGGCGGTCTTCCGGTCGCGCGCGGCGCGCACCGCTTCGTGTTGCGTCGGTGTATGTACCCTGGCCACAAGAAATCATTATATAACCCGAGGCGATAGGCACGGAATGGGACGGCCCCGATGACGGGTTCGCTGGATTTTGGCGTGGCCAAGGAACTGGCCCTCGTTGAGGAGCGAATCCGCGAAAGCATCGTCTCCGAGGAGCCGCTCCTCAATGATATCGCGCGCTACGTGATCGATGCGGGCGGGAAGCGGATCCGGCCCGTCGTCACCCTCCTCTCGTTCCAGGCCCTCGGCGGGAAGGATGTCCGGCAGGCCGTCGATCTGGCCGCGGCCCTCGAACTCATTCACAGTGCCACGCTGATCCACGACGACATCAACGACGGTGGGGAGATGCGTCGCGGCCGCCTGGCGGCATACCGGAAGTTCGGGTTGCAGAACGCCCTCGTGACGGGCGACTTCCTCTTCGTCAAGGCGTTCGGGATCGGCGGGAAGTTCGACGCGGACATCGTCGAGCTCACAGCGAACGCGTGCGCCGCGCTCGCGGAGGGAGAGATCCGCCAGAAACGCCACGCGTACGACTCGGGCGTGAGCCGCGAGGAGTACCTCGACATCATCCGCCGCAAGACGGCCATGCCGATCATGGCCGGCGCAAAGATTGCCGGTCTCCTGGCCGGCGCACGGCTGGAGCACGTCGAGGCCGCGGGGGACTACGGGCTGAACCTAGGGATCGCGTTCCAGATCGTGGACGACATTCTCGATGTGATCGGCGATGGCGCGCGGCTCGGCAAGCCGGCGGGGACGGACATCAAGGAAGGCAACGTGACCCTCGTGGCGATCCACGCCCTGAACAACGGGAGCACGGTCGACCACCAGACCCTCGCGCGGATCATCCGGAAGCGGCGGAAGGTCGACGCGGACGTCCAGCGGGCGCTCGACATGTTCCGCACCTCCGGGGCGATCGAGAAGGCCCGGGCGGACGCAGAGGTCTTCGGATCGATCGCGAAGAAGTCCCTCGATTCGATTGCGGACAGCGACGCGAAGCGCAGCATGATCCGCCTCGTTGACTACGTGCTAACGCGCGAAGCGTGAGGAGGGCTCCGATGCCCACCCCTTACGATGCCATCGTGGTCGGCGCCGGCCCGGCTGGAAGCACGGCGGCTCGGTACGCCGCGCGACGCGGCCTGAAGGTCCTCCTGGTGGACAAGCGCAAGGAAATCGGCGTACCGGTCCAGTGCGGGGAGTACGTGGCGCACAACGAGGAGGTCCGAACGATATTCCCGCGCGCCACGGACCTCGAAGACCTCATGGAAGTGCCGTATCGGGTGAAGCAGATCGACACGCCAGTCATCCGGATCTGGTCCCCGCGCGGCCGGCGATACGACATCCCGTTCCGCGGCTTCACCGTCCAGCGGGATCGCATGGACCAGGGGATTGCGGCCCAGGCCGTGTCGGAGGGCGCGGACCTCCTGACGGAGACGACCGTTCAGGCTGTGCATGGCACGGACGTCGTCACAAACCACGGCACGTTCCACGGAAAGGTGATCATCGGGTCCGATGGGCCGCGGTCCACCGTCGCGAAGTCCGTTGGCCTGCCGTGGCCCGCCTCGGCGCCGGCAATGAGCGCGACCGCGAAAGGGGACTTCGGCGACGCGACGGACATGTTCTTCGGGAACCTCGCTCCGGGCGGATACGCATGGATTATCCCGAAGGCGGGATGCGCGAACGTCGGACTCGGGACGTGGGAGCACTTCCACGGGAACCTGCGGACGCTGTTCGACAAGTTCATCGCCGGCCGACGTCTCGAACCCGGGAAGGCGACGGGCGGTTTCGTTCCCGTCCTCGGACCGCCCGATCGGACCGTGAAGGGCAACGCCCTGATCGTCGGCGATGCCGCGGGCATGGTGATGGCGACGAACGGCGGCGGCAACAACGTCTCGATGATCGCGGGGCGGATCGCCGGGGAGACGGCGGCGGATCACCTCCTTTCCGGCGTTCCCCTCGAGACGTATGAGTCGCGCTGGCGGGCCGTCGTCGGCGCGCCGCTCGCGCAGGGCGTCCGTGTGAAGCGCCTCGCGGATCGATTCTTCGGAAGCGACCGGCTCCTCGAGGCCGCGATGGTCCTTCTCGGACGCCCGCGCATGGCGCGCGCGATCCGCTGTCAGCGTCTCATCTGGCCCGTGACCGGGCGGAGCGCCAGCATCTTATAGTAGCGGGAATCTTGGGACCGCGCAGAAATGGACTTTCAGTTTCTCGGCGGCGCCTCCGAGGTCGGCCGCCTCGGCATGATCCTGAAAAAGGGGCCGATCTCCCTGCTCTTCGACTACGGGCTCCTGCCGCGGGATCCGCCGCTCTACCCGATGCCCGCGCCGCCTGTCGACGGGATGTTCATCTCCCATGCCCACCTGGACCACACGGGGATGATCCCGTGGATCACCCGCCGCCATGACGTCGACGTCGTCCTGACCCCGCCGACCGCGGACGTCGCGGACCTCCTGTTACAGGACAGCCTGAAGATCGCGGATATCGAAGGGTACGACTCTCCCTTCGACGATGAGGACCTGCGCGGCGCGCGTCGCGCCTACCGGACGATCGACTTCGGGGACAGCGTAGACATCGGGGACCTGGAAGTGATTGCACATCCGGCGGGTCACATCCCTGGGGCCACGATGTACGAGGTCAATGGCACGGAGACGACATTGTTCACCGGAGACCTGCACACGCTCACGACGGATCTCGTGTGGGGCGCTCGCCCGGTGCCCTGCGACACGCTCTTCATCGAATCGACGTACGCCGGGCGGCAGCATCCGGAGCGGCTGAAGTCGGAGCACGCGTTCCTGAAGAAGATCGAGCAGGTCGTGAACCGGGGCGGCCTCGCCCTCGTGCCGTCCTTCGCGGTCGGCCGGACGCAGGACGTCCTTCTCACCCTCCTGAGAGCGCGCTTCGACGTGTCCCTGGACGGGATGGGCAAGAAGGTCAACTCGATCTACGTGGACCATCCCGAGTACATCCGGTCCGTGAAGCGCCTGCGGCAGGCTATGAACCGCGTTCGTGTCGTGCGGAATCCTCGGGATGGACAGCACGCGCTCCAGGGGGACGTGATCGTCACCACGAGCGGCATGCTCGACGGAGGGCCGGTGCTTCGGTACCTGGAGAAGATCCGCGAGGATCCGAAGAGTGCGGTCCTGCTGACGGGCTACCAGGTCGAAGGCACGAACGGTCGGCGACTCGTCGAGGAAGGTGTGATCGACCTGTACGGGGTCTCGGTGGACATCAAGTGCGAATGGCAGAAGTTCGACTTCAGCGCCCACGCGGGCCATGACGATCTCCTCCGGTTCATCGAGGCGTGCGACCCGCAGCGCGTCGTGTTGATGCACGGCGAGAACCGCCAGCTCCTGGCGGACGCCCTGGACGGTCGAGAGGTCATCATGCCCCTGGAAGGGCAATGGCACACGTTCTAGATCCCGACGTTCCGCGCGATCATCATCCGCAGGGCCTTCCCCACGTACTTCAGGAGGCGCGGCTCCTCCCGCAAGAGGGCCCACCCCACTTTCGACGGGAAGTCGATGTCCCCCTTCTTCTCGATCAACTCGAGGATTCGCGGGTTGTCGAGGACCTCGAAAAGTTCCTCGAACTGCTCGTCCGTCAGCCGCGCGAAGCTTTCGTGGATCGCGAGGTCCTTCCGGAGTTCCTTCCCGATTGACTTCGTCCAGAGTCGATGGTAGCGGTGCATCATCCTCGAGGAGAAGTCGTCCGCCTCGAGCGCCTGGATTGCCGTCTTCGCCGCGAAGTCGGAGCACGTCAGCGCGGTGAAGATGCCTCCGCCCGAGGTGGCCTTTGCCTGGCAAGCCGCATCCCCGACGACCATGACCCGGTCCGCGTACGTCCGGCGCGGGAATCCGAGCGGGATGCCGCCCGCAATGTACAGGATCGGCTGCGCGCCTTTCGTGTATTGCAGAACTTCCGGTCGGCGGAGCATCTTCTCCAGGTACGCGAACGCGTTTCCCTGGCCGACGCACAAACCGACGCGGGCCGTGTCGCCGCTCGGGATGATCCATCCGAAGAAACCGGGGGCGAAGTCGTTCCCGACGAACAGCTTTACGAGCCCGGGGTCGCCTCGCACGCCGGCGAGCTCGACCTCGAACCCCGGGATGATCTTCTTCGGCCGCAGGATGTTGAACCACTTTGCCACATTCGACCGGACGCCGTCGCAGCCGACGAGGATCTTGCTGTGCAGCCTGCGCGTCTCCCCGTCCTGGTCGACCAGGACCTCAACGCCTCCGTCCGCATAGCGGGCGGCTTGGGCCTGCGCCCCGAGGAACGTGTGGGCGCCCGCGCGGACCGCGTTCGACGCGATCGCTCGGTCAAACAGCGCGCGCTGTACGACGACGGCCTCCGTCTCGTGCCCGTCGATCACAATCTTCCGGCCTTTCGGCGAGTACAGCTCGGCTCCGTGGACCTGGCCGATGATCGTCTCCTTGCAGTTCACGTAGTCGAAGACCCGCGGGGTGACGAGCCCGCCACACTGGATCGGCTCCCCGATCTCCCGGTGCTCCTCGACGAGGGCGACCTCGTACCCGGCCTTCGCGACCTTTTCCGCGAGGTAGCCGCCCGCCGGGCCCGCGCCGATTACGAGGACATCGAAGGAACGAGCCAACGGGTCCACGTCGGACTCACTCCTTCAGGTTCATGATGATCTCCAGGAAGTTCTCCAGGTGCTTCGAGAGGGACGCGTTGTCCGTGTAGCCACACGCCGATAAGTCGGGAGACGCGATGAGCGCGCTCGCCCCGTCCACAATCACGTCCGTCGCGATGAGTCCCTTCCGGTTCACGACCGTCGCGCCTTCCGGGATCTTCTGCCCGGGCTCCGTGATGATCGTGAAGCGGATCCCGCGGTCGATCGCCTGGTCGATCTTCTTCCCCAGGTTTTCCCGGATCTCCGAGAATGTCGGCGTGGAGACGATGCAGGTCTCCACCGACTGATCGATCAGCTCGCCGATTTTCTCCATGACCCGCGGCTTCGCGACGATCGTATACACGAGCTGCGGTTCCCCCTTCGAACGGAGGACCTCGTGGAGCAGGTCGAGCTTGCTGAACGTGTCCTCCAGGTGCTCGATCACCCGTGTCTTGACCTTCGTCGGCGACTCCGGTTTGAAGATCGTCGGCCGGCCGCGCGTCGACATTGCAAACCCTTTCTGGCAAAGGCTCTGGAGGACCTTGTACGCCGACGTGCGCGGGATCTTCGCCGTCTCCGCGATCGTCTCCGCGCTGCCGTATCCATGGGCCACGAGGGCGATGTACCCACGGGCCTCGTAGCCCGACAAGCCGATCGACTCGAGGGTCCTCGTGGCCCGGTCGAACTCCTGGTCCAGGTCCACCCCGCTCGTCAGGAGCTTCGACAGGTCCTGCGGCTGCATCGCGGCATGCATACCCGAGGACGCCATTATACCTTTTCGAAAGGGACGGAGGGCATCCGTGCGCAGGGTACGCGCGGCGACGCAAGCCTTTATCCCGACGGGAGGGTTCCGTCGCCCGCGATGCGTTCCGCGCGTCCGGCAGCTCTGGCCCTCCTCCTCGCCATCCTGCTGTTCTGGGCGGTCGCCTCGCCGCTCCTCGCCCAGGGCCCCGCGGGCCGCATGACGATCGCGACGGACTACGAGCTCTTCGGCACGGCGCCCCTGACTGGCGGGGGCCACGTCACGTGGACCCTGACGGGCGAGGAGGCGCGCGAACTGCGGGCGAAGATCCTCCATCTCTTCGACGAATACGCGCAGATCCCCCGCGGTTTCACCTACGGCGGTGGGGCCACGGGTCGCGTCCCCGACGGACGGATCGATACGAGCGAGGGCCTCGCGTACACGGGCTTCGTGGAGAACGAGCTCGAGGGGACGCAGCGCGGTCAGTCGGGGACCTCGATCGGCTACTTCCTCTTGGACCGGTCGAACCTCATCGACAAGGACGCACAGGTGGGGTTCAACCGGAGCACGGCCGGGCTTCTCGGCACGGACATCAACTCGACGGCGGACGTCCAGATCCGCTTCCTGTTCAACGGCGTCACGACGACGACGGATGCCGTCGTGCCCCTGTCGACGCGGGCCTTTGCGGATGCCCTTCACGCGGTCTTCTCGTTCGAACAGGTGCAGTCCCCGACGCTCACCCCGTCCGGGGGCTACCTGGGCGCCTGGCCGTTCCTTGCGGAAGGCGGCTGGCGTATCACGACCGTCGACGGTCGTCCCGCTCTCGGCGTGTGGAACAACACGTCGTACGCGCCGGGCATGGACGCATCGATGCGGACGTTCATGGACCCGGTGCTCGCGCCTCAAGAGGAGGGCTTCGACCTGCGATTCGCGAGCTCCGTGCAGATCTCGTTCTCCTATACCGGACAGGTGGCCGACGCAGGGGACCGCCTCACCCTCGAGCTCGCCCGCAGCCCGACATACACGGACTGGGCGCCTCTGTCGATCAACAACTCGCTGGCCCTGCCGCCGACGCCCCTCGGCGCGTGGTCGAACGTCTCCGTGAACCTGTCCTCCTACATCGGCCAGCAGGTCCGGCTGCGGTTCCGCTTCGTCTCCGATCCCGTCGGCGCGGACCGGGGCTTCTTCATCCGGGACTTCGCGATCCGGGCGCCGTCGACGTACGTCGGGGAGATCGCGGAGTCGAACGCGCACTACCTGATCGGCACGCTGAGCTTCTCGGACCCACGCATCGGATCGGGCGGGCTCCATGCGATCCGCACCCCGGGTGGGGAGATCGTCTTCTACTCGGTCACGTGGGGGACCAGCGCGGCTCCGGACGACTCGATCCGCTTCCGCACGTTCGACGTCGCGGAGAATCCGCAGATCCTCTTCGGGGTCATGCTCGTCGCCGCGTACGTGATCTCGCGGACCCAGGAGGCCGCATACGACACGTACCGCGAGGCCCACCCGAGCGTCTACCGGCCCGCGGTCCGCAAGGCGAAGTGGCTCCACAACCTCGGAAAGGTCTCGATGGCCGTGCTGGTCCTCCTCTACTTCATCCCGACCGCGCTGTTCGCGATCGGCCTGCGCGTGTTCGTGGGCGGGCCCGCGTACGGGTTCCTCGCGCTGACCCTCGCCCTCTCCCTGGGCCTGGGGACCCGCGCATACTACAAGCAGAAGCTCGAGGTGGCCCCTCCGCCGATCGCACCGGAGGAGGCGCCTCTCGCGAAGGCTTCGCCCGTCCCTGCGGCGCCCGTCGAAGCGGTCCCTCTCGCCCACTGCACGAGCTGTCTGAAGGAGATCCCGCAGGGAGACAAGACGTACGCCTGCAGCTGCGGCGCACTCTATCATCTGCGGTGCGCGGCCGGCCTGATGCGCTGCTCGAACTGCCGCAAGCCCATCGCGATCGAAGTCCTGCGCGAGAAGAAGGCCGTGTCGATGCGCTGCGAGACATGCGGGGAGATCGCCACGGTCCCGGAGGGCGCGGACCCGCGAGCGGTCACGTGCCCGTCGTGCGGCGGCCGACTGCGGCACCTGGACGTGGGGAAGCGATACCTGATCCAGGCGAGCAATCCCGCGATCGCGTTCGGCTGGCTGCGCGACCTGACGAAAGGCGGGACGCCCGCCCTGTGTCTCACGCCCGCCTCTCCGGAGCGGCTGCGGCTCGAGTTCGGCGTGAAGAACGTTCAGATCCTCCAGGTGTCATCGACCGGCCCCGATTCCGTGGACCCGAAGAAGCTCGACCCGGTCGGCCTGAAGGCGATCCTCCCGCTCGCGCGCGCAGGGAAGGGCGGGGTCATCCTGTATGACGGGCTCGAGCAGATCGTGACGCAGTCATCCCTCGGCGAGGTCGTTCGCTTCCTTCGAAAGGCGAACGACATGGCGTTTGTCCACGGGGTTACGGTGATCGCGCGGATCGGCCCCGGCGTCCTCACGAATGACGAAGTCCGCCGGTTGCGCGCAGAGTTCGACGAGATGATGGATCTCTCCGCGCAACTGTGACGTCAGTCCTCCGGTAGACCGCGCCAGCGTGCTCCGATCGCATGGTCGACCCCGATGTGGTCGAGGATCCGCGCGACGACAAAGTCCACGAGGTCCTCGATCCGCTTCGGCTTGCCGTAGAAGCCTGGGCTCGCGGGCAAGATGACGGCCCCGGCCCGCGCGAGTTTGAGCATGTTCTCGAGCGCGATTGCGCTGAGCGGCGTCTCCCGTGGGACCAGGATCAGCGTGCGCCGTTCCTTCAACGCGACGGCGGCCGCGCGCGTAACCAGGTTGTCCGCAATCCCGGTGGCGATCTTCGCGAGCGTCGTGCCGCTGCATGGGACGACGACGAGTGCGCGAAACGGATGGGAGCCGGAGGCCGGGGCTGCCGCAAGGTCTTCCCCTCGATGGACCGTACGAGATCCCGCGGCGAACTCCTTGACGGAAACGCCCGCTTCGACCTCGATGACGGCCTCCGCGTCCTTCGTGAGGATGACGTCCGCGCGGTCCCCGAGGACGTCGAGGAGGCGGCGCGCGTACGCGATTCCGGACGCGCCCGTCACGCCGACGAGGATGCGAGGTTCGTCCGCCACGCCGCGCTAGAGACGATGCCGCGACATCAAGCTTCCGAGGGCCACGGGGCCGCGCCCGCCTCATCGAGTTGGTTAACCTTAAACAAGGTTAACGCGGGAGGAAAGCCGCATGAACCTCCATGGTCCCCGTCCGCGCGTGCCGCGCATCCGCGTGCGACTCGCGACCCTCGCCGACCTGGACCTGCTTGTGCGCCATCGGCGCAGGATGTGGGAGGCCATCTCGGACATCCCGGAGGATCTCCCGGACGCCGCGGATCCCGTGTACCGCCGTTGGGCGCGGGCGCGCATGAGGACCGGTTCGCCTGGTCGGGTTCATCGTCGAGGACGACAGCGAGCCGGTGGCGAGCGGGTGCGTTTGGTCCATGCCCGTCCAGCCGCGGCCGCACTGGAAAGGCTCGACGTCCGCGTATCTGCTCTCGATGTTCACGGAACCGGGTCATCGAGGCAAGGGCCATGCGACCCGCGTCGCGCGTGCCGCGATCCGGTGGGCGAGATCGCGAGGTGTCGACACGATGCTCCTCCACGCGTCCCGATATGGCGAGCCGATCTACCGCTGACTGGGGTTCGAGCAGACGACGGAAATGCGACTCCGGCTCTTGCGACCGGCCTCCGCCACGCGACGGAGGCGCTCCGCGCGGACGCGCCGCCGCCACCGGTGATCCGCTCCGGATGCGCACGCAAGCCTTCATATACGACCTCGATTTATGAAGCCCGAACCCGTCGGGTGTCCACGATGACGACCGCGTACGACGTGCCCCCGTCGCTCCTGATCGAGCGCCTGAAAGACCACCTCGAGAAGGAGGGAAAGATCAAGCCGCCGGAGTGGGCGGCCTTCAGCCGCACGGGCGTGCACACCGAGAAGGGCCCGACGCAGAAGGACTGGTGGTACCGCCGCGTGGCCGCTGTCCTGCGGAAGGTCTACATTCACGGTCCCGTCGGCACGACCCGTCTCGCTGCGGAGTTCGGCGGCAGCCGGGACCGTGGGTCCGCGCCGTACCATCCCCGTCGCGGCTCCCGCTCGATCGCGCGGGAGGCGATGCAGCAGCTGGAGTCCCTTGGCCTGCTCGCGAAGGCGGACAAGCGAGGCCGCGTGATCAGCCCGCAAGGCCGCAAGCTCCTCGACCGCGTGTCCCACGAGATCCTGATGGAGATCGCCAAGACGAACCCGGAGCTCACGAAGTACGCGGGAGGCCGCTGACTCGATGTCGATCGACGACTCGGAGCTCGATGCGATCCGCCGACGCAAGCTGCAAGATCTCCAGCAGGTGCAGCAGCAGGCCGCCGCGGACCAGCAGTATCGCGAGCAGGTCCAGTCGCAGCGGCAGACAGTCTTGCGCCAGATCCTGACGCCGGAGGCACGGGAACGCCTCGGGCGGATCGAGCTCGCGTATCCGGAGCTCAAGGAGAGTATCGAGAACCAGCTCATCGCGCTCGCCCAGAGCGGCCGCGTCCAGCGGATGATCGACGACGCGACCCTGCGGCAGATCCTGGAGCGGGTAATCCCGAAGAAGCGGGAGATCAAGATCGAGAGGCGCTGACGATGGCGAGGAACAAGCCGTACGCGAAGAAGCTCCGTCTGCTGAAAAAGGTAAAGTCCAATCGGCGCGTGCCCGCCTGGGTAATGCAGCGCACGAAGCGAAACTTCGTTCGGCACCCGAAGCGCCGCTCCTGGCGTCGGAACAAGCTGAAGGCGTGAGGCCATGGCGGAACAGGAAGAGGAACGGATCATGATCGTGCCCCTGCGGGCCGCGTGGGCCGCCTCCCGCACGGACCGCGCGCCCCGGGCGATCAAGGCGATCCGGGAGCACGTCCAGCGGCATCTCAAGCCGGACCGAATCTTCATCGACGACGTCCTGAACGAGTATATCTGGAAGCGCGGCCGCGAGAATCCCCCGCGTCGCATCCGCGTCAAGGCGATCAAGTTCGAAGACGGCTCTGCCGTCGTCTCCCTCCCGGAGGACTGAGGGACCCATTTGCTCCGGCGCGTGGAGGTCGCCGGGAACCCCTACGTCGGGGTTTTCTGCGCGGCGAACGATGAGCGCCTCATCGTCTCATCCGACGTGCCGAAGGCGACGATCCGGCGCATGAACGAGGCCCTCGAGACGACCCATGTGGTCTCGAGCGTCGCGCATTCCACGGTCCTCGGGGCCCTGGTCGCGATGAACTCGAACGGAATCCTCGCGTCCCCGTTCATCGAGCACGAGGAGATCGACGCGATCGGCGATGCCATCTATCCGCTCCCGCATCGGCTCAGCGCGGTCGGGAACAACGTGCTCTGCAACGACCACGGCGCGGTCGTGCACCCGTCGTACGACGACGAAGCCATCGACCTGATCGGCGAGGTCCTGGACGTGCCCGTCGTGCGCGGCACGGTGGCCGGCATCCGGACCGTCGGCTCCGTCGCCGTCGCGACGAACAAGGGCGCCCTCTGTCATCCGCACGCCCGCCCCGGCGAGATCGAGGCCCTCAAGCAGACCCTCAAGGTCCCCGTGTCGATCACGACCGCGAACTACGGGGTCGCTCAGGTGGGCGCATGCATGGTCGCGAACTCCCATGGCGCCGTCGTGGGGTCGAAGACCACCCCGATCGAACTGGGCCGGATCGAGGAAGGACTCGGCCTCTATTGACGGTCCCGCGTCCATCAACCGTCCGAAAACTTTGATATATGTCGGGACGAGTAGAGTTGTGTCCATGAAGACCCTGGTCCTGTGCGTCGACCGAGACGACGACATCGGCGTGAAGACGGGGATCAAGGGCCCCCTGATCGGTCGGGAGGACAACCTAGCCGCCGCGATCAAGCTCGGCCTCGCCGATCCGGAGGACTCCGACGTCAACGCGCTCCTCAGCGCGATATCCATCTACGATGGGCTCGCGAAGGAGGGCCAGGACGCGGAGATCGCGACGATCTGCGGGGACGTCCGCGTGGGATCCGCCTCGGACCTCGTGCTCACGCAGCAGTTGGACCACGTCCTCGAGGAGGTCCGCCCGGACCGGGCGTTCCTCGTGTCCGACGGTGCGGAGGACGAGGCCTTCGCCCCGATCCTGGGGTCCCGGATCCGGGTAGACCATGTCCGCCGGGTGTATGTGCGCCAGACGCCCACCGCGGAGTCGATGTACTACGTCGTCGGGCGGCAGCTGAAGAACCCGAGGGTGCGACGGAAGATCGTCGCGCCCCTGGGGTTCGTCCTCCTCCTGTTCGGCGCGATCTACCTGTACGCGCCCCTCGCGGCGCCCGCCCTCGTCCTCATCCTCGCGGGGCTGTACCTCGTCCTGATCTCCCTGCCGTTCAGCAGCCTCCGGGACGTGATGGATCACGTGAGCGGCTTCTACGATCGCGTGCGGGATTCCGTCGCCTCGGGAGACCTGTCGATTTTCTTCAACGTGAGCGCGCTGATCTTCATCTTCGTCGGGATCTTCTTCGGGGCGGACCTCGCGAGCAAGAGCCCGAGCGACAGCTACGTCGTGCGCTTCCTGTGGTTCGTCTGGGGGTCCGTCTGGTTTTTCGTCCTAGGCGCCCTCGTCTTCGAGGGAGGGAAAGTCCTCAATGCGTACCTTCGCCACCGGCGGGCGCCGCGACACGCCCTCGCCGTCGCGGTGAGCTTCGTGGCCCTCGGGCTCCTCGTCCTCGGGACGATCCAGATCCTTCAGACGATCTTCGGGGAATTCAACCCGGAGTCGTCCCTGCCGCTCATCTACCTGAGCATCGGACTCGCGATCTTCCTCGTCGCCGTCACGGGGCTCTCGTACCGCACGCGGGAGGTGCGGCCGGAGCCGATCGAGGACGGCTGGCGGCACTGAGGTCTCGGGTGCGCGATGGACTACGCAATCTGGGAGCCGTTCTATCGAAAGATCCTGGATGACTTCGGGTTCTCCCGGGAGGCGGATGAGGCCGTTGCCCAGGAGCTGGACCGCCTCCTCGGCGGCCGGCGTACGTCAGACGTCAACCTCCGGTCCGTCCTCGATGGGAAGGAAGTCACGGTCGCGGGGAACGGCCCGAACGTGGCCGCCGAGATGGGGGAGGCGCGCGGCGTCCTCGTCACGGCGGACGAGGCGACGTCCGTCGCCTTGGCCCGGGGCCTCCGCCCCGCGGTCCTCGTGACGGACCTCGACGGGGACGTGGCGGACCAGGTTCGCGCGAACGAGCAGGGGACGATCGCCGTCGTCCACGGGCACGGGGACAACGGCCCCTCCGTGAGGGAATGGGCCCCGCGGTTCCGGGGCAAGACGGTCGCGACGACCCAGTCGCGGCCCTCGGGCAGCCTCATGAATTTCGGCGGCTTCACGGACGGGGACCGCGCAGTCTTCCTCGCGGACCACTTCGGCGCGAAGACGATTCATCTCGTGGGCTTCGACTTCCAGAACCCGAACGAGAAGGACCGGGACAAACGGACGAAGCAGCGGAAGCTCGACTGGGCGTACATCCTCCTCGGAGCACTCCACCGGGACGAACTCGACCTATGACGACGAGGATTTGCTGGCCTTAGCCATCCGCCAGCTGAGGATCGGCTCGCGGGCCGCGTGGACCTCGTCGACCCGGGCGACCGACGTGTTGTGCGGCGCGGAGCGAAGGACCTCCGGGTCCTCGTTCGCGATCCTCGCGATGGCGTCCGCGAAGGCGTCGAGCGTCTCCTTCGTCTCCGTCTCTGTCGGCTCGATCATGAGCGCCTCCTCCACGAGGTGCGGGAAGTACACGGTCGGCGGATGCATCCCGAAGTCCATGAGCCGCTTCGCGAGGTCGACCGTGCGCACGCCCTTCTCGGCCAGCTTCGCCGCACTCGCGACGAACTCGTGCTTCCGCAGGCCTCCGAACGGCACCTCGAGGACGCCCTGCAGCCGATGCCGCACGTAGTTCGCGTTCAGGACAGCGCGGTCAGAGACCGCCGCGAGGCCGTCCCCTCCCATCCGCATGATGTACGCATACGCGCGGACGAGGAGCGCGAAGTTCCCGTACCACGCGCGCACCTTCCCGATCGACTTCGAGCGATCGTAGTTCAGATGGTATCCGCGACCGTTGAGATCGATGACCGGCACAGGGAGGAACGGCTCGAGAGGGCGCTTCACGCCAACGGGACCGGCGCCAGGCCCGCCGCCTCCGTGCGGTGTCGTGAACGTCTTGTGCAAGTTGAAGTGGACGACGTCGAAGTTCATCACTCCGGGCGAGGTGCGTCCGAGGATCGCGTTCAGGTTCGCGCCGTCGTAGTACAGGAGGCCGCCCGCGTCGTGGACGAGGTCCGCAATGTCGAGGACGTGCTCCTCGAAAATCCCGAGGGTGTTCGGGTTCGTGAGCATGAAGGCGAGGGTCTTGTCGCCCGCGGCGGTCTCAAGGGCCTTGAGATCCACGCGGCCATCCTTCGACGGGATCTCGACGATGTCGAAGCCTAGCATTCCCGCGGAGGCGAAGTTCGTGCCGTGCGCCGTGTCCGGCAGGATCACCTGGTGCCGCTCCTCGCCCCGGTCCCTGTGGTAGGCCTGTGCGAGGAGGAGCCCTGTGTACTCCCCTTGCGCTCCCGCGGCGGGCTGCAGCGTCACGGCGTCCATCCCCGCGATTCGGGCGAGCATCTGCTGCAGCTCGTACAGGAGCCGTAGGGCGCCTTGGACCGTCGACTCGTCCTGATCGGGATGGATCCTCCCGACGGTCGGGAGCGCCGCGAGTTCCTCCGTGAACTTGGGATTGAACTTCATCGTGCACGAGCCCAGCGGATAGAATCCCGTGTCGATTCCGAAGTTCATCTGTGACAACCGCGTGAAGTGCCGCACGACCTCGTGCTCCGGGAGATTCGGGATCCCGAGTTGGTCTCGCCGCAGCGTTGCGGGCACGAGATCCGTGAGGTCCACGGGCTCGTCCTCCGCGGACCGTTTCTCCATGAGCAGCGGCTCGTCGTAGAAGGCCTGGCGGTAGCTCATGGAATCGTCTCCAGGGCTGCGATGAGCCGGTCCACGTCCTCGGCGGAATGCCGTTCGGTGGTGGCGAACAAGGCCGCATCGTGGAGCTCCGGCAGTTGCCGCGTGAGCGACAGGCCACCGTGGATCCCCTTCTGGAGGAGGGCCTTGTGCACGACGTCGTATCCCTCGCGGTATCGCACGACGAATTCGTTGAAGTGGGCTCCCCTGAACAGAGGCGCGGTGAAGCCCTCGATCCGGTCGATGCGGCCCGCGAGGTCCCGTGCGCGGCGGAGGTTGTCCGCGGCGAGCCGCCGCAAGCCGTTCGAACCGAGGACCGCCATGAACGAGGCCGCCGCGATGGCGAGGAGGGACTCGTTCGTGCAGATGTTGCTCATCGCCTTCTCCCGGCGGATGTGCTGCTCCCGCGTCTGGAGGGTCATGCAGAACGCACGTCGGCCCTTCGCGTCGCGCGTCAGGCCGATCACCCGTCCGGGCATCTTCCGCACGTGTTCCTGGCGGCACGCGAAGATCCCGAGGAGCGGGCCGCCGAAATTCACGGGCGACCCGAGGACCTGTCCCTCGCCGATCACGATGTCCACGTCGAAGTCTCCCGGTGACCGCACGACGGCTTGGGCGATCGGGTTCACGCCGACGATCAGGACGGCATCCGTCAGGGCACGGATCTCGCCGATCTGCTCCTCGAAGCGACCGAGGAAGTTCGGGTTTTCGACGTAGACTCCGCATACGTCGGGAGAGAGGGCCTCCTTCAGCTTCGAGAGATCGAGCATCCCCGTCTCGCGGTTGTAGTCGACCTCGCGGATTTCGACGCCCGCACCGACGAGGTAGTTCGTGAGGACGGACTTCCGGTTGTGGCGCACCGCGCGGGGTACGAGGAACACCTTGCCGCCGCGGATGCGGTACGCCATCCGCGCCGCTTCACCGAGCGCCGTCGACGCATCGTACATCGACGTGTTGGCGGCGTCCATCCCCGTGAGCTCGCAGATCAGGCTCTGGTATTCCCAGAGGGATTGCAGGATCCCTTGACTGAGCTCAGGTTGGTACGGCGTGTACGACGTGTAGAATTCGGAGCGGGAGATGATCGCCCTCACGCTGGCGGGAACAAAGTGGTCGTACACGCCGCCCCCCAGGAACGTCGGCATGTCGGCCATCGTGCGGTTCGCGGAGAGCATCGTCGTGACGCGTTCCACGACCTCGTCCTCGGGCCGGCCATCGGCGAGGTCGAGCTTCGGGATGCGAACCGATTCGGGGAGATCCGCGAAGAGGTCATCGACGCTCCGCAGGCCCATCGAGCGGAGCATCTCGTCCTCGTCGGAGGGCATGCGGTACCCGCTGAAAGGTGTGCCCCTTTTAAGGGTTTGGAATCGGCGTCGTTGACACACCGCGGGCCGGTCCGTGGAAGTCCTTTTCTCGCGGAAGGGAATCCACCTTCCCGGAGGACGCATGCTTCCGATCACGGTGGCTTCGGTGCTTCTGCTCCTCGCAGGCCTCTGGTGGACCTTCGGGGTTGCCGCGTGGTTCACCTGGGAGCGGCACTTTGAGTCCCCGGGCAGGAGAGAGGCCCGGCTGAAGGACCGGGCGGAACGGAAGAACCGCATTTCTCAGCTCGAAGACTTTCTGATGTTCGGTCTCCCGATGGTCGTGCCGATCGGGCTCGCCATCGATGGTCTCGTCTCCGGAGGGCGGGTGTTCTACGCCGCGGGATGGTCCTTTGGACTCCCGGGTGCCGCGAGCATCCAGATCCTCGGTGCGGCGCTCCTGTTCGTTGGATTGCCTCTCTTCACGGCGGGCGCATACCTGACGGCGAAGTACGTCTTTAGCAAGACGCCTGAGGAACGGGTCCTGCTCCAGCACGGGCCCTACCGCTACATCCGCCATCCGATCTACCTCGCGTTCGTACTCCTGGGAATCGGATTCATCCTCCTCGCACAGAACTACGTCGCGCTCCTGGTCGGCGGCTTCCTGACTGCGTTCACGTACCCTAAGGAGGAGGAACAGGAGCTCATCCGCGCATACGGCGACACGTACCGCGAATATCGACGGAGGACCGGCGCCTTCCTTCCGCAACTCAGGCGCGGGGCCTAGCCCTCACGGGCCTACGGGACTGCCGGTCCGTAGGCCTGGAACTCACGAACGAGACGGAGGCCGGATCCCGCATGGAGGACTGCCGCGTGCGCGAACCCGATTGAGTTCTTGTAGGTCTCCGTGGGCCGCTCGTCTTTGAGGTGGGCGAGGACGAGCGAGAAGAGGGTCCCATGACCGGACACGGCGACCGTGCGGCCCTCATGTGTGTCGCCGATCGACTCGAGGCAGGCCCGGCCGCGTTCCGCCGCCATCTCGAGGGACTCCTTGCTCGGCGGCACGTAGTCGACGTCCGCCCAGGCACGATGCTCGAGGGCCATGTACTCCGGCTGCGGCAGCCCGGACTCATCCGGAGACCATTCCCTCAGGCAGGGGCGCTTCGTGATTGGCCGGTGGAAGCGCTCGGAGAGGATCAGGGCGCTCTCGTAGCTCCGACGGAGCGGGCTTGAGAGGATCGCCTCGGGCGGATCGACGGGCCATGCGGCCGCGAGGGCTGCGATCTGCTGTTGCCCACGATCCGAGAGGGGCGCGCGATCGAAGTTCGACGTCCACGTGGGTCGGACGATCTCCCCATGACGGAGCAGGACGAGGGTCGTGACCATTCACGACCTCCCGCCGGAGACGACGCCGATGACTCGAACCCGCTGGCCGTCCTCGAGGACTTCGTCGAGTGGGACCGGTGTGTCGTTGCGGACCAGGAGGTGGGCATCCGGAGCAAGGCCGAGGCTCCTCAGAAGGTCCAGCCCGGTCGCTCCGGAGCGGAGCTCCACGGCCTGCTCCGCGCGGCGAGGGACGAGTTCCGCGACGATGCGCATCGTGATGCTGAGGATGACGCTGGGCTTAAGCGTTCCTTCCCCGAAATCCTCGTCGGAACGCTTATGCGAAACCTCGGTTTCAGGATACCCACTGCCCAGGTCGCCTAGCTCGGTAGGGCGGCGGTCTCGAAAACCGCTGGGTTACCCCTCGCAGGTTCAAATCCTGCCCTGGGCGTTCTTCTCCGGACAGCGGCGGAAAGAATGTGCGTCGGAGTATTCCCATTGCAGCGCATCTGCTATGGAGGACGGACCCAGGGGTTTCCTCGGACGAGAGGCCGAGGGACTGGCAGATGCCCGGCACCTGGAAGGGGACGAGGCGCAGGCGGTGTCTGCGGTCGAGCAAACCCAGGAGCATGGCGCACGCCGTGCAGAACGGGCAATCGCCGTCGAAGACGAGCGTGACGACTGTCGGACCCATCGCCCGCGGTTGCGCCATGCGGGCAACCGGCCCTCCATCCGCTCCAGGTTCACTTGCGGCCGGTGGAGGGGCGCCAAGAGCTGCCGCCGCTCTCGTTCCCCAATGGGGATCGTCATCACTTATCACCTGCTCGCCAGCCACGCGATTCGCACCTCGTCTTCTACGCGCTTGAATTCTCGATCCCCGGTAACGATCTCCCCTTTGCGCGCCTTCGCCAGCGCCGCCACGTAGCAATCCGCGTAGGATATCCCGGCTTTGGCCTTGAAGTGAGCAGCCTGGCGGGCCAGACCCCAGTCAACGTCCACGATCTCTACAGCCATTCCTTGAATGTCCTGGACGAACCGGTCGGCGACGTCATCCGTTTCGCTCCTGGCAATCACGTACCACACTTCGCTCAGGTTGACGGTCGTCATGGCCAGCTTGGCGTTGCCTTCTTCTGCCCGCAAGAGCAATCTTCGGACCTCATCCGCACCGGCTTCACCGCCCAGGAATGCCAGGAGGGCATAGGAGTCCAGGACCCTCGTGCCAACCATCACTCCTGCTCCGTATCCTTCGCCCGCCCGTCGAGCAACGTTTTGAGGAGATTCTTGCCCTTGAGTGAGCCCTGCAGTCTCTGGAGATACTGCTCGGTGACAGGCTTGAGGATGATCCGCTCGCCATCATCCTCGACCAGGATTTTCGTGCCGACCTTGATTCCGTACTTCCGCCGCAGGGAGGAAGGGATTACGATCTGCCCTTTTGTGCTGGCGTAGGTCTCCATTGTGTCATTCTCCATTCTGCTCATAAGCATTATATTAGTTCTTGAGTAAGTCAATTGTCCTTTCGTAGTGCTTCCGCCCCATTCTCGCCCCAAGGGACCTCGGCCAGACTCTCTCTGGAATCAACAAACCGGGCAACCACGAGGGTTGCCCGAAGGTGGCGGATCGCCCGCGAACGTTCGGGCTCTAGCTCAGGTAGTCTCGGAGCTGACGCGAGCGGCGGGGATGGCGCAGGCGGCGGAGCGCCTTGCCTTCGATCTGGCGGATCCGCTCGCGGGTGAGGCCGAACTTCTGGCCCACCTCCTCGAGGGTGTAGGATCGCCCGTTGTGCAGCCCGAACCGCAGGCGCAGGATGCGGGCCTCGCGCGGGCTCAGAGTGGCCAGCACCTCTTCGATCTTGTCCCGAAGCAGGTTCTGGTAGGCGCTCTGGGTTGGTGTGGGCGTTGTGTCGTCCTCGACAAAGGCGCCCAGCTCGGAGTCCTCTTCCTCCCCCACGGGCGTTTCCAAGGAGAGAGGCCGCCAGGAGACCCGCATCATCCATTGCACCTTGCGCGGGTCGGCGTCCATCATGCCGGCGATCTCTTCGGGGGACGGCTTGCGCCCCATATCCTGCTCCAGCTGGCGGGCCACCTTGTAGAGACGGCGGATGCGGTCCGACATGTGGACGGGCACGCGAATCGTCCGTCCTTGGTCGGCGATGGCGCGGGTGATCGTCTGGCGGATCCACCACGTGGCATAGGTGCTGAAGCGGAAGCCGCGTTTGTAGTCGAACTTCTCGACCGCCTTCATCAGGCCGAGGTTTCCCTCCTGGATCAGGTCCAGGAAGGGGACCCCTCGGCCGATGTACTTCTTGGCGATGCTCACCACCAGCCGGGTGTTGGCCTTGATCAGGTGCTCGCGGGCGCCCCGGGCGTCGTGAATCGCCCCCAGGTAGTCGGCCCGCTTTCTGGGGGTGCAGT
>Ga0209321_10000932_pt1 | contig 19626 bp, 16 predicted proteins | sample Rifsed16ft4_FD_184012 | JGI IMG/M metagenome (GOLD analysis project Ga0209321, IMG submission 184012) | Soil microbial communities from Rifle, Colorado, USA - sediment 16ft 4 - CSP-I_5_4 (version 2) | ecosystem: Environmental > Terrestrial > Deep subsurface > Rock core/Sediment | place: Rifle...
CCAGTCTCGCCCCGGTCATCCGGCGGACGTTCCCGCCACCTGGGCCGATCTCTCCAAGGCACGACGCCTCTTGGGATGGTCGCCGCAGACGACCTGGGAGGAGGGCCTTGAGCAGACGGTTAAATGGTACCTCCAAAACCGGCAATGGGTGAAGGCCGTCGAGGGGAAAGTGGAATGAGACGAATTGAGGATCGGCCGGTCGCAGATAGGACGTATGGGGTATAACTGGTGAGGAGTTCGCCGAAACTTAAGGCCGTTATCACCTGTGGGGGCAGGGGATCCCGACTTCGTCCTATCACACACACCAGCAACAAGCATCTCATCCCGATCGCAAATAAGCCCATGGTCTACTATGCCATCGAAGCGGTTCGCGCAGCCGGCATCAACGAAATTGGAATCGTCATAAACCCCGATACTGGTGACGTCATCCGTGAAGCCCTGGGTCACGGAAAGTATTGGGGGGTGCAACTCACGTATATCGTTCAGGATGCCCCCCGGGGAGTGGCACATGCGGTAAAGGTGTCGCAAGACTTTGTTGGTAAGGACCCGTTCGTGTTTTACCTAGGAGACAACATCATCGTGGGAGGGATCCAGCGGTTTCTTGAGACCTTTCGCAGGGGTAGAGACCACTGTCATCTAGTCCTTGCTCGGGTCCCGAATCCACAGCGTTTCGGGGTACCGGAGATCCGTGACGGCCGGATCGTCCGTGTTGAGGAAAAGCCTCCCTACCCACGCAGCGACTACGCGGTTACAGGGATATATTTTTATGATCCCCATATTTTCGAGGCGGTCAACGCGATCACGCCCAGCGCGCGAGGGGAGCTTGAGATCTCGGACGCACACCAATACCTGATTGACCGGGGCTGCCAGGTCGGCTACTCCGAGATCACGGGGTGGTGGAAAGACACGGGAAAGCCGGAAGACCTGCTCGATGCGAATCGCCTGGTCCTGGACCAGCTCATCGAGAATGAGGAGAGAGCTGTGCAGGGAGACGTCAGTCCCTCATCGCAGTTGATGGGAAAGGTCGGTGTCGGGGAGGGGGCCAAGATCGTGGACAGTGTTGTGCGGGGCCCCGCGATCATCGGCGCCAACACACTTGTTGAGAAAAGCTATGTTGGCCCCTTCACCGCGATTGGGCCAAACTGCGTCATTCGCAATAGCGAGCTCGAGTTCAGCATCATAATGGAGGGTGCGCGTATCCTGGACGCGGAGGTCCGGATCGAGCAGAGCATCATCGGGAAGGAGGCCGTGATCTTCAAGGGGCAGACCAGGCCGAAAACGCAGAAGTTTATCCTAGGCGACCAAAGCACCGTGGAACTGGCCTGATGATCGCCGGCGTTGTGATTAAGCCTTTGAAGCTGATGCTGGATGAGCGGGGCTTCCTCATGGAGATCCTCCGGGTGGATGACCCCATGTTCGAAGGGTTTGGGCAGGTCTATATTACAGGGTGCAAGCAAGGTGTTGCCAAGGGCTGGCACTACCACAAGCAGCAGACGGACCACTTTGTCTGCGTTGGTGGGAAGGCACTTGTCGTGCTATACGACTACCGGCGAGACTCTCCGACCCACGGGAAGGTGGATGAATTTGTATTGGAAGGACCTCCCTGCCGGGATCACGAGCCCCGTCTAATTAAGATCCCCCCTGAAGTGGTTCACGGATTTACCGCCATCGAGTGCCCCGAGACCCGGATCGTGAACATTCCCACCTTGCCCTATCGATATAACGATCCGGACGAGTACCGATATCCGTGGAACAGTGAAGAGATTCCGTACAAGTGGCCTGCCTCAGTTGTTACGGGAGGATAGTGTGCGACTGTTAGTCACCGGAGGCATGGGGTTTATCGGTTCGAACTTCATTCGGTACGTTCTACGGGTTCGTTCCTCTTATGAGATCGTGAACCTTGATGCCCTCACTTATGCGGCAAACCCAGAGAACCTGAGCGATATTGAATCAAGCGAACGCTATCGCTTCATCCAGGGGAGGATCGAAGATCCGAAGACAGTCGCTGAAGCCATGGCAGGCGCTGATGCAGTCATCCACCTCGCTGCGGAGAGTCATGTCGACCGGTCCATCGAAGATGCTACCCCGTTCATCGTGACGAATGCTGTTGGAACACAAGTGGTGTTGGATACTGCTAGGAAAATGCGGGTGAGCCGGGTCCTGCACGTGTCCACAGATGAGGTCTATGGGACTCTGGGACCCAACGGCCCCTTCACGGAGGAAGGCTCGTTACGGCCGCGTTCGCCTTATGCAGCTAGTAAAGCAGCCGCGGACCATCTGGTCCAGGCCTATGCAATCACATACGACGCGCCGATTGTAGTGGCGCGCCCGTCGAACGCTTTTGGACCGTACCAATATCCCGAGAAGTTTATCCCTCTGTTAGTGACGAATGCGTTGGATGAGAAACCGCTCCCGATCTACGGGAACGGGAAGAATGTGAGGGAGTGGGTCTATGTCGAAGATGTGTGCCGTGCCCTCGACCTACTCCTGCACGAAGGTCGTCTCGGAGAGACGTACAACGTTGGTGGTCCAGCCGGGTGGGCGAACCTCGAAGTGGCCAGGCTCATTCTCGCTCTGTTACAAAAGCCGGAGTCTCTCATTACGTTCGTCCCTGATAGGCCCGGCCACGATTTTTGCTACGCTCTCGATAGCAGCAAGATCAAGGGCGAGATCGGCTGGGAGCCTACAGTCTCTCTGGAGGATGGGCTTAAGCAGGTTATCCCGTGGTACCAAGAACATCGGGGCTGGTGGGAGAGCGTCAAGGAGCGGCTCCAGCGTGAGAATCGGGGTTACTGGAGCTAACGGTATGCGCGGCCGCGACCTCGTTCCGGTGCTTCGCGGGCATGAAGTCCTGTCCTGGGGACGAGTTACGAGCACCCAAAGGGCTTTCGCACATTAAGCGTAGAGGTTAGGGGGTTAGATATGCCGCTTGATGGAAAAGTCGTCCTAGTAACCGGCGGAACAGGTTCATTCGGTAAAAAGTTTGCTGAAATCGTACTCAAAGAATTCAACATCAGAGTCCTACGAATCCTTTCCCGAGACGAGCTGAAGCAACTGCAGATGGCCCAGCGATTTAAGGACAATCGGATACGTTTTTTCATCGGAGACGTTCGGGATAAGGACCGTCTCTATCGAGCAATGAACGGTGTCGACATTGTTGTGCACGCTGCCGCCCTAAAGCAGGTTCCGGCAGCAGAGTACAATCCTCTAGAGGCAGTGAAGACAAACGTGATGGGTGCTGCCAATGTGATTGATGCTGCGATCGACAACGGCGTTCAAAAGGTGATGTTCATCAGCACAGATAAAGCCGTTCATCCCGTGAATCTATATGGTGCAACGAAGCTTGTCGCCGAGAAGCTCTTTGTTCAAGCTAATGCATATTCAGGCGGACGGGTGCGTTTTAGCTGCGTCCGGTACGGTAATGTCGTCGGCAGCCGAGGGAGTGTCATTCCTCTCTTTCTCCAGCAACGTGGGAGCGGAACGATTACGATTACAGACGAGAGGATGACCCGATTCTGGATAACGGTTGAAGACGGAGTGCGCTTTGTTATTAACTGCATAGGCCGCATGGTGGGAGGTGAGGTTTTTGTGCCCAAGACACCATCGATGTGTCTAATGGACATTGTTCAGACCATTGCTCCCGAGGCGAGAAGAGAAACTATTGGAATGCGACCGGGCGAGAAGCTGCACGAGAAGCTGATTACACTGGAAGAATCGCCTCGGACGAAAGAATTTGATCACTTTTATGTCATCGAGCCGGAGCATCCGTTTTGGAAATCAGGGAACCATCGCGATGGTAGATATGTTTCCCAGGATTTTCAATACGGGAGTGATACGAATGTGCAGTGGTTAAGTCCCGAGGAACTCCAGACGTGCGTCGCCAATCTGGAAATCGAACTCTAAAAAAGGAAGAGCTTGCTCTTTACGGAGGGTCTCCCGTCCGGCGGACGTGCCTTCCGTACGGTCATCATACGGTGGAACCAGAAGATGTAGAGGCAGTTGTCTCGGTGCTGAAGAGCGAGTGGATAACCACGGGTCCCAAAGTCGCTGAATTCGAAGAGGCGTTTGCAACGTATGTTGGAAGCAGGTATGCAGTCAGCTTCAGCTCAGGAACAGCGGCGCTCCACGGGGCGGCCTTCGCAGCGGGATTGGGTGCGGGGGATGAGGCTGTTACGACTCCCTTGACCTTTTGTGCCACGGCCAACTGTGTATTGTATATGGGCGCAACACCGGTCTTTGCTGATGTATGTCCTGATACGATGAATGTTGATCCCAAGGAGGTGGCGAAGCGCATCACGGGCCATACAAAGGCGGTCCTGCCAGTAGACTACGCAGGCCACCCGGCAGAACTGGATACGATTCTTTCCCTAGCGGAACGGCACGGTTTAACGGTTATTGAAGACGCGACCCACGCCTTGGGATCCCAATACAAAGGAAAAAGGGTGGGCAGCATCAGCCAGATGACGGTCTTCAGCTTTCACCCGGTGAAACATATCACCACTGGTGAGGGGGGGATGGTGACGACCAACGACTCCCAGTTGGCCCGCCAGCTTCGCATGTTCCGGAATCATGGCATTGATCTGGATGCGAGAGAACGCCAGCGCCAGATCAATGGGCAGTGGTATTACGAGATGGTGGCCCTTGGATATAACTATCGCCTGACAGACATCGGATGCGCCCTTGGACTGTCTCAGCTCGGACGCCTCGAGATGAATCTGGCAAGGCGACGTGAGATCGCGGCTCGTTACAGTAATGCTCTCAAAGACCTCACCGGCGTTCTGCCACCGCAAGTGCAACCGGACGTGAACCCTGCCTGGCATTTGTACCCTATTCGCTTGGATCTTCCCAGATTATGTGCCGACAGGGCCGAGATTTTTCGGGCGTTGCGGGCTGAAGGAATCGGCGTGAATGTTCATTATATCCCGGTGCATTTGCATCCGTTTTATCGAAAGCAGTTCGGCTTCCGCGGGGGAGAATACCCTGTGGCCGAAGAAACCTATGAACGCTTGATCAGTTTGCCTGTATTTCACGGCATGAGTGACCAGGACGTTGAAGAGGTGATCGAAGCAGTAAACAAAGTCATGAGCTATTATGCCCGCTAAGGTTACGCGAATGTCAATTACTATGTGGCCCGCAATGGGCCGAGGGGAGGAAAATAATCGTGGCTAAGTTTACGACAACGGTTCCGCTCACGAACCTCCGCGGGGATCGGTTGACGGACATGCCGTCCCGATTTTACGAGAGATTCGGGCCTACGGGGGAAATTTTGAACCCTGATTGGTCTCGGATCACGAGCGAGGACTCGGAACAACTGTTTTCGCGGCGGGATGAGGGGCTGCACGTGCTCCTCATCAATCCGCCCATTCGCGAGTGGTCTTACCCAAACATCATGCCAATTGGTCAGGGCTACGTCGGCGCCGTGGCGGCGATGGATGGACATAGGGTTGATATATTGGATCTCAACGCCGAGCGCCGGCAACCTGTCAAAGACCAAGAGGAAAAATTTTCGAAATGGGTAGAGACAAAGGTCGTTGAAAAGTTGGAAAAAGAGAAACCAAGCGTTATCGGGATAGGGGGGATTATCACGCAGTATAGCCGAATCAAACAAATTGTCGGGATTTGCAAGCGTGTATATCCGGACGTTCCGATCGTTCTGGGAGGCGGCATTGCCTCCTCAATGCCCGACTTTATGGTAAGGCGACTTCCGATCGACGTCGCTGTACAGGAAGAGGGTGATGTGACCTTCTCCGAATTGTTGTATCGCCTTGAAACAGTTGCGTCACTCGAAGGGTTAAAGGGTATCGCGTATCGCCACAAAATTCGAGCAGGCGAATGGGAGGTTCGGAATAATGGATTGCGTCCCTCCGTCCAGAATCAGCAAAAGGGTTTAGATTGGTTACCCTGGCCCTTGCGTTCAACATGGCCGATTGACGACGTTTACAAGCTCAACCCTGTGGGTCACCTGAATTGGCAAAGTAAGTGGCAAGACGGTTCCCCAACAACCTCTGGACAGCACTCCGTTTCGATGATTGCTTCACGCGGTTGCCCCTATGCCGGGAACGCATGCGATTACTGCTATGCGGCCTACCTTGGGAAGCTGTATCGGCTGCGAAGCCCGCGAGAGGTCGTTGACGAAATGGAGTACCTCAAAGAGCGCTATGGGGTGGTGTACATCCATTTTCTTGATGACTTGATGATGACGGACTATCGCTGGGCTCTTGCTTTCTGCAAAGAGTTACGCGAGAGGCGGGAAAGCAGGGGTCTGGAAGTGATGTGGGGTTGCACCTGTCGCGCCAACATCGTTGCGGATGAGGTACTCAGGGCTCGACGCGAGGGGCGTCGGAATTTCTTAGAGCAAGCCTATGAGGTCGGGATGAGACAGGCTGGATATGGGATCGAATCTGCCAGCGCAAAGATTCTCAAGGCCATCGACAAGAGCGGACAAACGCCCGAAAAGATCGAGATTGCTATAAAGGAGACCCAGCGGGTACTTGGCTATGCCGACTGTTCCTTTATGATTGCCTCACCTGGAGAGACCCGCGAAACGGTCCAGGAGACTGTTGACTTTTGCAAAAAGGTCGGCTTGAAACCAGAGGTGTTCTTTTTCACCACGGCGTATCCGGCCACAAAGTTCTGGGACCTCGCGCTCGACATGGGTTTGATCCGGAAGGCAGTCACGGGAGAAAAGGGCCCTGCCGATGAGGACCTCATCGAGAAGTATTTTCTGAAGTTGGGCGAGCAGGGCGAAGCAGTTCGGACCAATTTCAGTGATTTGCCGGATGAAGAGATCGTCGAACTTTCCTGGTGGGCGGTAACCGAGTTGGGCGCTCAAAACACGGTTCGCCATCCGCATACTGGGGAGGAGCAGGATAGAAAGCCGGTATTTCGATCGGCGACTATTGCGGACATCTGAATTTAGCGGGAGTGTCGAGTGCGATTCATCATTCTTGGAGCGGGTTCTGTTGGACGGCGTCATCTTCGAAACGTGTTGAGTCTGGGACATCAGGTTGCAGCCGTGTGTGACCCGGATCTCGCAAAACTTGAAGAGTCGAGGACGATCGTCCCCGGATCCCTGATAACCCAAAATGAGACAGAGGCTTTGGGACAACAGGCGGATGCTGCATTGATATGCTCACCAACATCTTTGCACGTTCGCCAGGCTCGTAATGCTATTGAACAAGGTCTGCACGTGTTTGTCGAGAAGCCGCTTTCCCATACCTTAGAACATACCGAGGATCTAGTCAAAGAAGCGGCTGCTAGAGACCGAGTCGTGCTGGTAGGATGCAATTTGCGGTTTTTCCCAAGCTTGCAGTTAGTCAAACGGCTCGTGGAGGCAGGGCGTATAGGAAGGCCTTTAGCCGCTCGTGCCCAGTGTGGGTATTATCTCCCCTTCTGGCATCCGGATAGTGATTACCGCGATGGCTATTCTGCAAACCAAGTTGCTGGTGGAGGGGTCATACTGGACTCTGTTCATGAATTTGATTATCTTCGCTGGCTGTTTGGTGATGTGACTGAGGTATTCTCTTGCGCTGACAAGATCAGCAAATTGGATATTGACACGGAGGATAACGCGGAAATTCTCCTGCGATTTTCCTCTGGAGTCGTGGCGAATATCCACCTCGATTATCTTCAAAGGACATATCGGCGATCGTGTGAACTCATCGGAGAAGAAGGTGTGATCGTTTGGGATTACATCACTCAAGTAGTGAGTCTGTATGGGAAAGTAGATCGCAGTGTGGAAGTTTATTTAGAGAATATCAATTGTGAAAGGAACCATATGTTTATGGAAGAAATGAAACATTTCGTTGCTTGCATTCAAGGGGAGGAAAAGCCGGCACTCGATGCTGAGGGTGGGCGAGCTGTATTACAAATTGCTTTGGCTGCAAAGACTTCTGCTGTCGAGAGGAGAATAATTAATCTGAGCCCGTAGTGAGAAAAAGGAAGCAAGAATGAGCAACTTCTTTGAGGAAATTACTATCATTGCGGAGGTAGCGCAGTCCTATGAAGGGTCGTTTGACTTGGCTTTGGCGAGTATTGATGCCGCAGCGCAGGCGCAGGCTGATTTAGTGAACTTTCAAGTGTTTGCCGCTGATGAGCTGGCCGTGCCTAGCTATCACTACTTCGATTTATATCGCCGGATTGAGCTCCCAATTACTCAGTGGCAAGAGTTGTTTGAACATGCTCGTAGGCAAGGCCTAAAGGTAATGGCAAATGTTTTTGGGCCGCGCACGGCTGAAAAGCTGGCAAAAATAGGAGTCAGCGCACTTAAGGTCCACGCTGCTGATACGGCCAACTTGCCGTTTTTGCGTCATTTGGCCGATTTAGGGAAGCCTGTTTTGTTATCGACTGGCGGTAGCACCCTGAGCGAAGTTAGCCATGCCATTAAGATCTTGCACGCACAGGGTAAGGTTGATGTGGCCCTGATTCTTGGTGTTCAGAATAGCCCGACGAGTCCCGAAGATACGAATTTGGCCCGCATCCGTCTGCTCAAAGAGCGCTTTCGACTGCCTGTTGGCTATGCCGATCACATAGACGGAGAGACTCCCCTCGCCGAAGTCATTGCACCTTTAGCTTTCGCCGCTGGAGCTGACTTCGTAGAGAAGCATATTAATCTAGCGAGATCTATTAAGCGCGAGGACTATATATCTGCGCTCAACCCCGATGAATTCGGGCAAATGGTAACACGTGTAAAAGAAGCGCGAAGGTGCATTGGTCTGCCTGGCGGGGACGTGGGTAATGGAGAGCTCGCCTATCGTGAGCAGATGAAGAAACGCGTAGTAGCCCGTAAGGATTTGGAAGCTGGCCAAAGTTTAACCTACGAAGACCTTGATCTGTTGAGAATAGATTCACCCAGTGACTTATGGAGCCTGGAGAGCGCTATTGGCCGGACCCTGTTGCAGCCCGTTCAGAAGTATCAGGTTCTTCAAAGCAAGGATCTTGCGGAAAAGCCAGGTGACCTCAAACGGGTGGTCGCAGTTTTGCTTTGTAGAGCGACCTCAACACGACTCCATGCTAAACCTTTACACTTGATCGGAGATAAGACGATCTTGGAGCTTTTGATTTCACAGATAAAGATGGTCTCTCGCATCGATGACATTATACTTGCGATAAGTGAAGGACCGGAAAATGCAGCCTTTGTGAAAGTTGCAAAGCGCCTTGGTCTGGACTACATATTTGGTGATGAAGAAGACGGACTAAAGCGGATGATAAAAGCCGCTGAATTTGCGAGGGCTGATACTGTGTTCCGTACAACAACTGAGAATCCTTTTCTGTACATTGATAATCTCAATGAAATGATCGAAACACATCTGCAACATGGCTCAGATTTGACAGTATGTGAAAATTTACCCGATGGGACGTATGCCGAAATAATTGAGCTTTCGGCACTAAAGCGTTCGCACTTAGAGGGCGAAGAGAGACATCGTAGTGCGTGGGTTTCGTTATATATCTATGAAAATCCTGATAAGTTCAAGACAGTAAAGCTACTGCCGCCTAAGGAAGTGCGCCGTTCAGACATTCGTTTGACCGTGGATTACCCTGAGGATCTTATAGTGATGCGAAGAATTTACGAGGCATTTGGCGGTGAGATGCCTATTCCGATCGCCTCGATTATAAGATTCCTGGATGAGCATCCTGAGATAAGGGCTATAAACGGAAACATAGATGCGGGTGTCGGGCGGATATGGCGGTAAGATACGGAATATCTCAGGAGTGGTTTGAGAGGGGACAGCGAGTCATCCCCGGATGCAGTCAAACGTTCAGCAAGGGATGGACGCAGTTTACCTTCGGAGCAAGTCCTATATTCCTTAGGTCTGGAAAAGGCTGTAGAGTCATAGATGTGGACGGTAATGAGTACGTGGATTATCCGATGGCACTGGGGCCGATCGTTTTAGGTCATAATTATCCCCGCGTATCGGAGGCGGTAAGACGTCAGATGGATGAAGGAACGACGTTCTCCCTTCCTCATCCCCTGGAAGTTCAGGTTGCCGAGACACTCGTGGAAATCGTTCCCTGTGCAGAGATGGTGCGCTTCGCCAAGAATGGTTCGGATGCGACGTCGGGGGCGGTGAGGTTGGCGCGGGCGTTCACCGGCAGGGAAATTATCGCCTGCTGTGGGTACCACGGGTGGCAGGATTGGTATATTGGCACGACTACTCGAAACAAAGGAGTACCAAAGGCCGTACAGGACCTGACTATTCCCTTCGAATACAACAATATTGCCAGTCTGGAACGGATCTTTGCCGAACATTCTGGCCAAGTGGCGGCAGTCATTATGGAGCCGGTCGGCGTCATCGAGCCTGAGCAAGGTTTTCTCGAACGAATCAGGGAATTGACCCGTTGTGAGGGAGCCCTGCTGATTTTCGATGAGATCATCACGGGTTTTCGGTTAGCTCTGGGAGGTGCCCAGGAGTACTTTGGAGTGATCCCCGATCTGGCCTGTTTCGGTAAGGCCATGGGCAATGGGTATCCCATCTCGGCCGTTGTGGGCCGTCGAGAGATCATGCAACTGTTCGATGAGGTATTCTTCTCGTTTACCTTTGGCGGCGAGACCGTGTCGCTAGCAGCGGCGCTTGCCACTATTAGCGAGATGCGAAAAAAAAACGTCATTAGCCATCTCTGGGAACAGGGGCAAAAGCTAAAGGATGGCTATAACGTACTAGCCAGGGAATTTGGAGTTGACCGCTACACCGAGTGTATTGGCCTCCCTCCACGGACAGTAGTCACTTTTAAAGATGAGACAGGATCGGAGTCCCTGGTGCTTAAGAGCCTCTTCCAGCAAGAGTGTCTCAAGCGGGGCGTCCTTTTCTCTGGGGGCCATAACGTATGCTACAGCCACAGCAACGCCGACATTGATCACACCCTGCGGGCATATAGGGCCGCCACGGAGATCATGGCTGAGGCTATCAGGTCTGGTGATCCATTGCAGAGACTTGAGGGAAAGCCGGTACAAGCTGTATTTCGTCAGGCGTAGCGGCGATGCTCGAAAGGTCGATGGTTGAAAAGGTTAGGGTTGGGAACCGCTGGATTGGAGATGGTGAATCTTGCTTTATCATTGCCGAAGCAGGGAGCAACCACAACGGAAGTTTCGAGCAGGCGAAACAACTCATAGATGTAGCTGTTTCAGCTGGTGCCGATGCTGTCAAGTTTCAAGTCTTCAGGGCTAACAGTCTGTACCCCAAGAGCGCAGGCTTTAGTGATTACCTAAAGGTGGCGAGGCCGATTTATGACATTATAGCCGAGCTCGAGATGCCCTATGAGTGGATTCCCGATCTCGCATCGTACTGTCGTGATAAAGATGTTCTTTTCCTTGCGTCGGTATTCGACGAAGTATCGGCCGATCAAGTTGAGCGACATGTGGAGGCTTTCAAGATTGCTTCTTACGAGATGACACACATCCCCCTCATTCGCCATGTCGCCAAAAAAAGTAAGCCGGTCATCATATCCACAGGGACCGCGAATTTGAACGAAGTTGCGGAGACGGTGGATGAATTTCGTCGGACTGGTAACAACGCCCTCATTTTGATGCAATGTACGGCTGCCTACCCCGCGCCTTTGGATTCCCTGAACGTTCGGGCGATCGCTTCTATGAAGGAAGCGTTCGGCGTGCCGGTAGGCCTCTCGGACCATTCGCGAGATCCTTTGGTCGGCCCGTTGTCTGCGGTGGCTGTAGGAGCAAACCTGATCGAGAAACACGTCACATTAAGCAATGAACTTCCAGGACCAGACCACCGATTCGCCCTTGAACCGGACCAATTGCGCCTTATGATTCAGAAGATTCGTGAGGCGGAAAGAGTTTTGGGTAATGGGAGAAAGGAAATGCATCCCGTTGAAATGGAGCTACGATGGTTTGCCCGCCGAAGTGTATTTGCGGTGCGCGATATTCGAGCCGGCGAGCCATTCACAGAAGAGAATATCGCTGTCCTACGATCCGGCACCCTGAAGGCTAGCCTGGAACCGAAGGATTTTTGGGATGTGCTGGGGAAGCGCGCGAGACGGAATATCCCGGCTGAGAGCGCTATCGAGAAGGAAGACTATGTATGATCCTACTGCAGGTCGTGTGACCCTGCGCCCGGCTGTGATGGAAGACTCCCACCGAGTGTGGGAATGGCGCAACGAGCAAGCGACGCGGGAAGCCTCTTTCAATACGGAATATATCCCCCTTGAAGCACATCAAATGTGGTTCGCGCGGAAGTTGAATGATCCGCACATGCGGATCTTGATTGCCATGGATCATCGCGGTCACGAAATAGGTTACGTGCGATTCGATATTAACGAGGGCGAGGCCGAAATCAGCGTCAGCCTTGACAAGGGCGAACGGGGTAAGGGCTACGGCGTTGCGGTTATCAAGAACGGTTCGGATCAGCTTCTCAAGGCTGAGACTCTTCAGCGTATCATTGCACATATTAAGAAAAGCAATCCATCCTCGGTACTTGCGTTTGAGCGCGCTGGGTTCGTTTTTCGAGGGTACAGAAAGATTGAAGGCGTCGAAGCCTATGAAATGGTGTACGAGCGCCATCCGAGTACACCTTGAAAATAAGTAAGAGAGGCCTTCTCAATTTTCGAGGTTATGGATAAGTGGCCGCAACGTCTGTTCTCTTCCGAGTAGAAGCTAGTCCCGACATTGGAGTGGGTCATCTTCAAAGATGCCTCTCGCTAGCCGGGGCGTTACGCCACGTTGGTGCCGAGTGTCTTTTTTTGATGAACAAGGGGCTGATAATACACGATTGGGTCAAGCGTCTTGGTTTTGAAGGCCACACGCTGGGGGCCATCAAGTCCTGGGGCGAGGATGATGTTTCACACACAATCGCTATTGCAAATACAAATGGGTGCGTTGCAATTGTGGTTGATTCTGATTGTGAGGGAGCTGATTACCTAAATGAACTTCGGTGCAACGGCTTATTCGTCTGTGCTATCGAGGATGCAGCACCTCATCCTTTCCCATGCCAACTTGTGGTTAATGGAGATGCACATGCGAGGAAGTTAACCTACCATTCATCCTTTGGGGACACAGTTTTTTTACTAGGAACAGAATACTCAATACTACGCGATGAGTTTTGGAAGATACCCTCACGGGTGGTAACCAATGCTGTCCGGAATATACTGGTGACCCTTGGAGGCGCTGATCCATGCAATCTTATGCCGAGAGTATTGAGTTTTCTGAGTGTTTTGCGAGGGTCGTTCTCAATAAGCGCTATAATTGGGCCTTTCTTTAACAACATCGAGGAGGTACGGGCTGTCGCACGGCGTGCGAATGGGCAGATAAGGTTAGTTTACTCCCCAGACTCGGTGTGTGGGCTGATGATGGAAGCAGACCTTGCAATTTCGGCGGGCGGGCAGACGTTGTACGAGCTGGCACGTACGGGATGCCCTACCGTGGCGGTGCGGATGGCGTCAAATCAGGATAAACAATTACAATTGTTTGCTCAGGCTGGTTTTGTAAGACCTGTGGGTCGGGCTGATGATCGCAGCGTTGTTTCTGCCATAGGCGATGCTGTTATCTCCTTGCTCTCGGATTCTAGAGCACGCTCTGCCATGAGCGCCGCCGGTCAGGGCTTGGTAGATGGGCAGGGAGCACTTCGAGTGGCCCAAACAATCCTGAGCGAAATGATGGGTTCACGTAAACAGACGAGGAATGAAGATAGGCTTTTGTAAAACATGAGGATTTAGAGACATGCGGCGGCCATTCTTGATCGGTGAAAGGTTGTATCTGCGTCTGCTCGAAGAATCTGACATTGGGGAAGAATACCTTGGGTGGCTTAACGACTCTGAAGTGACCCGCTACTTAGAAACGGGTAAATTTCCCTCAACTCTTGAAACGATGCGCGGATATCTCCAGCACTTTCGTAACAGCACGGCAGACCTCGTTTTTGCAATTGTGGATCGAGAAACCGACCAGCACATCGGCAACATTACCCTCAATCGGATTAACTGGATTCACCGCACTGCAGACACAGGCCTCATGATTGGACGAAAGGATTTCTGGGGCAAAGGCTATGCTTTCGAGGCCTGGAGTCTTCTTATCGAATATGCGTTTCAGCGTCTTGGACTGAGAAAGATCATTGCCGGTGCCGTTGCGGACAATGTTGCAAGCGTCGTCACCCTCGAGAAGCTGGGATTTAAGGTCGAGGGAAGATTCCACAAAGAGTATTTGGTGGACGGAGAATATCGAGATGCAGTACGTCTCGGCCTGCTAAGAGAAGATTTCTATAAACATGTGCAGTAGGCTTCAGTCAAATCTGCTACCGTTTCGACCTGGCAATCTTCTTAGGATTCCAAATAGGCATGATGGTGTTTACTAAAACTATTTTTGTCGAAAATCTTTCGATCCGTCTCCTGCTGGTGGTAGTGCTTTCATGGTTATGGAGCTATGTAAGAGAAGGATGTTCACGACTTCGAATCTATTACTTCACGGCGTCCGGATGTAGCACAGCTTGCGGAAGATATTTGAGTCGGCTTGCCCCAGTTGAGGTGAAGGAAGCCGATTATTCGTGGACAGAAGTGCGAAATTCTGACGATGAGTTCTGCCATTCGCGTGTATTGTCGCACGACGCTATATGTCTATGGCGGTCCGCAAGGGTTCGAGAGATTGAAGGAAATGCCTTTCTTATGCGATTATCCCGAAGACTTAACGGCAACCGACTGCTACTGTACGTTGCGAAATGCGTAGATGAGGAAGTAAGGTGGAGATTATTCCAAATAAACGTGGTGGAGTGGCTCCGGCGACGAGACCGAATAGGGGAAAAGGATCCAGTCATCTATTATGCCGGCCTCTCGTGCTGGTCTGAGTACCTCGAGGCATATGCCGCCGAGCACGGGATGTCCGTCCGCTGGTATCGATCTCTACCCTCGTGGGTCAAAGCCTGGCGTGCGTTCGTACGACTTCTTTGGGAGAGGACATTTCTTATACTGAAGGCATTAGCGGCGAGACTGAAACCGAAGCTGGATGCCGGAGGAGTTAGGGGTCCCGTGAGGCCCAATGAGAATGGTACGCTGCAGTACTTTCCGGAAGTGGCTGTGCAATACACGGGTAGAGAGCTAGCTTTCGACCCGATGAGACATTCGGATGTTTTTTGGCTACCGTACAGTGTTTATGCGACTAACGGGATTTTGATCTATTCTCCGCGACGGAATGGTCGTATGCCATTCCGTCGGGTGAGTATGAAGTATCTTGCCCCCGATTTTGATGAAAGGGATGTGTGGTCTCCGTGGTCTGATTGGGAAACGCTACGATTGTGGTGGCGGTTAGAGTTGTGGATGATCGGGCAATGGCTGCTCTCTCTCGCGCGTCATCGTCGTCATTCTTTTTGGTTACTTAAGAAATTATCGGCATTCGTTCTGAAATACGCTTACTGGCATGGGTTTTTTAGAAAGTTCGGGGTTAGATTGCACGTCAGTCATGGGGATTGGTACGCCGAGCGTGTGGCAGCAGATCAAGCCCTTGCGGATTTGGGCGGTCTTAGCGTGAGTTACCAAAAATCTTACGAACCCTTTGCCAGTATTTATAGAGCGAGTGCGGTAGACGTACACTTCGGTTTTGCGGTGGGTAGCACGGATTCCGAATTGCGCTCCTACTCGAAAATTTCACAGTTCGTGGTCGCGGGGTACATCCATGACCACGCCTTTGATCACGTACGTCCCTCCGCAAGCAAAGTGCGGTCTAAACTCCAGCGTGCTGGAGCTGAATTCATCATTTGCTTTTTTGACGAAAGCTCTGTGGACGACAAAAAACAAAATATATCGCATGAACATGCGGGAGAGAACTATAGGAACATTCTCACAAAAGTCCTTGGGGATCCCACAGTAGGACTTATCCTAAAACCAAAAAAACCCGCGACGTTACGGAGACGGCTGAGTCATCTGAGTGCTCTCTTGGATGAAGTTCTTACCACAGGGCGCTGCTTTCTGTTCGACGAAGGGCAAACAGCCTCATCCGTATTGCCATGTGAAGCTTCCCAAGCAGCCGATGTGGCCATCGGCTTGCTCTTTGGCGGAACGGCAGCAGTGGAGAGCGCTCTCGCCGGTACCCCGACTTTACTTATTGATCGTGAGCGCCTGATAGACCACCCTCTTTACGAACTAGGCAAGGGACGTGTTGTCTTCCAGGATTGGGATGATCTCTGGCGGGCTCTGAACGCTTATCGCAGGGACCCGGCGTCGGCAGCCCAATTGGGTAGTTGGTCGCCCATGCTGGAGGAGTTGGACTCCTTTCGAGATGGGCGAGCGGCCGAGAGGATGGGAACGTACATTGGGTGGTTGGCTGAGGGTATCGGCAAGGGCCTGTCGCGTGAGGAAGCAATGGAGCTAGCACGCCAACGGTATGTTGCGATATGGGGCGATGATAAGGTTGTGCAGTTACAGGATTCGTATGACCGATAATGTAACTGTGACAGCGTGTACCGCGCAGAGGATGAAGATAGAACCGGTGATCATAAACTTCCTAGAATTTCCCGACGAAGCAGACGCCTACCTCGACGAGGAGAACTCAAGTACTATCCGTTCGAGAACATCAAAGATTATTTCGCTGAGTCTGAAGACATACGCCTACTTGATACAACGGGGACTTACAGCGGAGAAGAGCATCTCGTACTTTAGGAACGAGTCACACGCCACCGCGCTACGCAAATCGCACGAAATATCCGAGTGGATCTGGAAGCATGTGCAGTTTCAGGACAGTCTGGGTGTCAGTTTTGCCTATGAACAATCTCTCGTATGGTACATCAGAATCTTCGTCCATCACTTCCTGTGGCTTCTCGAGATCATGCATAACGCGACAACGACGTATGAAGCCAGAGTCATACGGACCTGTGCCTCTTCCTTACTCAACGTATCTGGTCACATGGTTGGTCCGAGGGAAAGGTATCTGACACCAGTGGCCGAGGCATTCTGCGAAGCCCGCGGTCTGACATTCGAAGCCATCGAGACTCGATCCATTCATCACTTGAAGAAGTCACGTCGCGAGATTACCCGAGATATTCAGGGATTTATTGCAAGAAGGATCGTGGCGCCGCTTGTCGCACCTGTGTACCGTTCATACCTGCGCCGCCTCAGAGCCCGTCATCCAGTACTGTTTACTGCTCGTGACTATCGAATGACTGATCTGGCCGGGTCTCTCGCACATGAACATAGCAATCTCTCGATAGTGTTGATGCGTGAGTGGGGTAACCTTCAAGGACTGGCAGGTTTATTCGGATCAAAAGACGGGTCGCCGTACGATGCTGAGGCATGGCTCGGACTACTTGAACAGACGGCCCCGGAGGACAGAGGATCTCGGCATGCCCTTCAGGAAGTAATAAAACGTTTAGCCGCGGAAATCGATGGAGCCGGCGATGTTTTTTCCCACCGAGGGGTTTCGTTTGCCCGTTTCGTAAAGCAAAAGCTTGAGAAGGGTATCGGTCCCCTCATCTTGAGTTTGCACAGGCGGACCGCGACGCTTCGATTGCTCCTCGATACACTGCAGCCATCTGCAGTACTTTCCCCGGGGAACCGTGATGACGATATGTTTATGGGGGAACTGTGTCGGGGGGCGGGTCTTCCTGCCTTACTGATCAGCCACGGCTCACATGTATTTCCGAAAAGCGACCTCGAACGCATCGAGTGGGGTGAGCAGGGCCACCGCCTGCTGCGGGCACCGTATCCGTTCGTGGCTCTGCAATCTCGCCTCGCCGAAGGCTTCCTGAAAGCATTTCCATCCACGAGCAAGGGAGTACGAACAGGACCTGTGATATGGGGTAGTCCAGTAGACCGGGAGAGGAGCGCTTTGCTGCGCCAACGCATGCTTAACGGGGATTTGTCTCGCCGTGTTATCGTCCATGCGAGCACCCCGAAAGGACGTGGTGTCCACCGATTTCATGTGTATGAAACACCCGAAGAATATGTGCAGTCAATTTGTGATCTCGTCGCAGCCGTCGAAGGTCTTCCGGACGTTCACCTGGTGGTGAAGTTTCGTCCATCACCGGACATCAGCTTGAAAGATCTCCAAACGCTGGTACCCCTCTTTGAACGGGTTACGTTGAGTGTAAACGAATCCTTCCTCGATGTGCTCGGGTTTGCCGAGTTACTGGTCAGCTTTTCCTCAACCACGATCGAAGAGGCACTACAGAACTGTGTGCCAGTCTTATTGTATGGTTGCGGCGGGAGATACCAGCATGTTCCCGGTGTGGAGGTCACGTCAGAGGTGTCTTGCGCCCCGGCCGCCGTGTACGTGGTACGGCGACGGGAACATCTCGCCAACGGGATCGATCGGATCTTAGCAGCGCACCGCGCCGTCCCTGCATCCGAGGACCTATTTGAGCCCTTTAAATATCCCGAGGGTGAGCGGGTTCTAGTGTCTGCGTTGCTTGACCCGAAGCAAACGGTGAATCAAACGCTTGATAGAGTGTGCCGTGATTCCTTTTAGACGTATTATTAACCGTTGTAGGCGAATGGTGTCACAAATCTTGGATCCACTCACCAGAATGCGGCCCAAGTCGACCTATAGATTGGATAGTAGTCTCGGTCTTCCTGCAGTACTGGATGCTCCCCTGATTGCTTGGCTCAATTATCATGCTCGTGAGGTGCTCGGCAAACAGTGTTACTGGTTAGGGCATCGTGCACTGAAAAATCCGATGGATGCGTGGATTTATCAGGAAATCATTTACGAGGTGAAGCCAGATATCATCGTGGAAATCGGAAACAAGAACGGTGGTAGCACGCTTTTTCTTGCCTCGATTTTGGAAATGCTAAGCCACGGAAAGGTCCTAGCAGTCGATCTCAACCATGACCGATTTACGGCCTCCCATTCTCGTATTGAGCTTATCACGGGCGATTGCAGTGGTGAGGGAATTATTGGCCAAGTCAAAGATAGGTGTGAAGGGAAGCGGGTCCTTATCATCCATGATGCCGATCACAGGCGAGATGCGGTACTTCGGGATCTAAGGAATTATGCTCCACTGGTGAGTCCGGGAAGCTATTTTATTGTAGAGGATAGTATTCATGGAGTACCCGGCTTTACCCTAGACCCAGAACGCTCGTACGGATCTTTCCTTTTGCCGGAAACCGACACACCTTTACAGGGTATAGAGGCATTTTTGCGTGAGACCAAATCCTTCTACGTGGATGTGTCGCGGGAGCGGTATATTCTCACGGCCAATTATCGAGGATTCTTGCGAAGGGTTACCGAATAATCCTGGACCGTCGAGCGGAGCCCCAAGAGAACGTATATGACTATAGACTCGAGGCATATCACGGCGATGATACCCGCTCGCCTCGGCAGCGAGCGGTTGGCAAAGAAGAATCTCGTACTCTTAGCGGGGGAGCCCCTCATCGTACATGCGATCAAAGTGGCGCAGACGTCAGGAGTGTTTGATCGAATCGTAGTAAACTCCGAGAGTGGTATATTCGGACGCATCGCCCATCAATACGATGTGGAATTCTACAAACGCCCGGAGCACCTGGCTACTTCGGACACAAAATCCGACGACGTCGTGTACGATTTTGCGGTCCATCATGCCACTGACGTGATCGTGTGGGTGAACCCCACGTCCCCGCTGCAGCCGGATCATGAGGTCCGCGAGGTCGTGAGCTATTTCGTTAGGGAGGGACTCGATAGCCTTGTCACAGTGAAAGAAGAGCGCGTTCATTGCAATT
>Ga0209321_10000937_pt1 | contig 19473 bp, 12 predicted proteins | sample Rifsed16ft4_FD_184012 | JGI IMG/M metagenome (GOLD analysis project Ga0209321, IMG submission 184012) | Soil microbial communities from Rifle, Colorado, USA - sediment 16ft 4 - CSP-I_5_4 (version 2) | ecosystem: Environmental > Terrestrial > Deep subsurface > Rock core/Sediment | place: Rifle...
GCCAGGACGCGACCTTCAACGGCCGCCTGGAACTCTCGCCGAAGCTCTCTCTCGAACCACGCCTCTCGTTCAATTGGGTCGATCTTCCGGAGGGAAGCTTTGACACGCGCCTGGGCAGCGCCCGTGTGAGCTACACGTTCACCCCGAGGATGTACGTCAGCAGCTTCATTCAGTACAATTCTCGCTCCGACTCCTTGAGCTCCAGCGTTCGCTTCCGTTGGGAGTACCAGCCGGGAAGCGACCTCTTCGTCGTCTATAGTGAAGGTCGCGACGATCTCTCCCTGGAGCCTTTCCTGGCCAATCGTACCTTCGCGGTGAAGTTCACCAAGCTCTTCCGGTTCTGATCTCGAGGTCCCGGTTTGTCGGCGACACTCCGCATCATCATCTGGTTCAGCGTCGTTTCTTGCGCCTCTCCAGCCCTCGCGGACAACTGGCCCCAGTGGAGAGGACCTCAAGCGAACGGGGTTTCCGCAGAAAAGGGTTTACCCATACGCTGGAGTGCCGAAGAGAACGTCGCCTGGAAGGCTCCTCTTGAGGGACTTGGAACCTCGTCCCCCGTCGTTTGGGGGGACGCGATATTCCTCACCTCCCAGATCGGGACGGGTCCGGTGGACCGCCGGGGCGCGGAGTTCCCGGGCGGCCTGGCGGCTCGCGAATACCCAAGCGACGACGGAGGAGTTCAGTTCCTCGTTTACGCCATCCATCGATCCGACGGCCATGTGATCTGGCAGTACCGCTTCGAGGCGGAAGGAAAGCTGCCCGCCGTCCATTACAAGCACAGTCTGGCCAGCCCAAGTTGCGTGACCGACGGAGAATCGGTCTATGCCTGGGTGGGAACGGGGCAGCTGGTCGCCTTGGACATGAACGGGAAGATGCTATGGAAGCGGCATATCGGTCAGGAGTATGCCCCGTTCGATATTCTCTGGGGACATGGAAGCTCTCCGGCGCTCTATGAGAACCTTCTTTACCTGCTCTGCGATCACCCGGCGGGAGGGTACCTTCTCGCCCTGGATAAACGAACTGGAAAGGAGGTCTGGAAAAGAGAGCGAGGGCCGGGCCTACGCTCCTATTCCACCCCCTTCTTGCTGGAAAAGGAAGATGGCAACGAGCTCATCGTCAACTCAAGCCATCGCATCGAGTCTTTGAATCCAATGACCGGTGAGATTCTCTGGTACGCGGGCGAGCCGACGGCTCTGGCCATCCCCATGCCCGTTTCGCACCAAGGGATTCTCTTCGCCAGCCGCGGCTACTCGAGTGGACCCTACCTGTCCATCCGAGGCGGCGGGAGGGGCGATGTCTCCGACACTCACCTCCGCTGGCGCTCTCCAACCGGGGCTCCTTATGTCTCCTCGCTTCTCTATTATCAAGACTTGGTGTACATGGCCAACGAGCACGGCATCGTCACCGCCGTCGACGCAAACACCGGCGGCCTCGTCTGGCGAGAGCGCCTGGGCGACGTCTTCACCGCCTCACCGATGGCGGCCGACGGAAAGATCTACCTTCTCGGCGAAAGTGGAGAGACCGTCGTTCTGCAGGCGGGACGAATGTCTCGAGTCCTCGCACGAAACCCTCTGAACGAGCGGAGCCTGGCATCGCCGGCCGCTTCCCAAGGGCAGATCTTTATCCGTACCGATCGTCACCTGTTCGGCATCGGAACACCCCTCTCTCCATGAAGGAGGCACGGTCCACGGCGCGGGTTTTGCCTGGCACGGGCGCCAGTGGCAGTATAAGGTGGAGCGGTTTCCTGACGACCTTTCCTTCTGCGGGTGATCGAATGGGTCTATTGGCGACGGGGCGTCTTCGTTTGCGGTACGGCCGCGCCGCTCTGGCTGGCCTGCTCTTGCTTCTCGCCCTACCCCTGGCACTCCGTGGCCAGGGCCGGGATGGCGGGGACTCGCAGTCCTCGGCCACCGTGGAGTACCAGGGCGGTTTCGCCTTCACGCGCATTCGTTACGGTTCCGGGGTCGACGAATGGGGATTCCGCGGGGGTGGAGCGCGCTGGGCCCACGACTACCCCCGGGCCGACCGCCACCTGTCCCAGATTCTCGCCGAGCTGACGACCATCAGCGTCCACGCTGAGGGCACCAACGTCTTCCATCTCGACGACCCGGAGCTTTTCAAACATCCGGTGGCCTACGTATCCGAGCCCGGTTTCTGGACCATGACCGACAGCGAGGCTCGGAGCGTTCGCAGTTACCTCCTGCGTGGAGGATTCCTCATCTTCGATGACTTCGAGCAGGAGCAATGGTTCAACTTCGAGGCCCAGATCCAACGGGTGCTCCCCGAGTATCGGTTGATCGAGCTGGATATCAGCCATCCGATATTCCACTGTTTCTTCGACCTCAAGACCATAGATTTCCCCCATCCACTGGTTCCCGTGTACCCGAGCTACTTCGGAATCTTCGAGAACAACGACCCCACCCAGCGGATGTTGGCGATCGTGAACTACAACGCCGACGTCGCCGAGTATTGGGAGTGGTCCGACCAGGGGTTCTTCCCGGTCGACATCACCAACGAGGCCTACAAGCTTGGGGTCAACTACGTCGTTTATGCAATGACCCACTGACAACGGGACAACCCGCCCCTCGGTCGCGCCTTCCATCGGCGAGCGCCGAGTACGAGCGGGTGGCAAAAGTCCGGATAAGGCGCTCCGCCTTTTCCGCTTGAACGTGAAACAAAACCTAGGCTGGGCGTCGTCTTAGATCATAGGGTCAACGAGAGGGCGGGGGGGTGCGCTTGCTCGGCACTCTGAGAGGCCGGGGCCACGAGAATGCTGGGGGAAATGCCCGGGACTCGCGGTCGAGTGGACGGAACCCAGCGCCTGAAGGAAGATACGAGAAGACGCGATGAGAAAGAAAGTCGTTCTGGGGGCCCTGGTGGCTTTGGGGGCACTTTTGGCCTTTCGCCTGTACGGAGCCCTGTGGGGGAACGATGGCGGCGTTGCAGGTCCCCGCGGCCCCGGGCGCGGCCAGCCGGTCGAGGTGGCGGAAGCGAAGCGGGTCGACGTGCAGGAGAACGTCGCGCTGGTGGGCTCGTTGCGGCCCAAGGAGCGGGTCGACGTCGCACCCAAGGTGGGGGGCCGCCTGGTCGAGCTCCGAGTGGATCTCGGCGATTCGGTGAAGGCAGGCCAGCTCATTGCCCGGATCGAGGATGGCGAGCTCCGACAGCAGGTTCGTCGAGCCGAGGCAGCCCTTCAGGTGTCCAAGGCGAGCGTCGCCCAAAGACAAGCCGAGATGCAGAGTATGAAGCTGGAGGCGGAGCGCTATCAAAGCCTCCAGAGCGATGGGATCGTTTCCTCTCAGCAGACCGAACAAGCCCAGACCCAGGTCCAGGTCGCCGAGGCCCAGGTGGAGCTGGCCCGGGCCCAGACGGAGGAGGCCGAGGCCGCCCTCGAGGAGCTCCGCATCCGACTCAGCCAGACGGAGATTTTTTCGCCGATCGATGGCGTTGTCGCCCGGCGCTATATCGACGCGGGAACCCTTCTCAGCGCCAACGACCCGGTGGTTCTCATCATCAACCTGGCCCGTATGGTGACGGTGGTCAACGTCCCGGAGCGCCAGCTGGTCAAGATCCAAGTCGGCGACAACGCCACCGTCGCGGTGGACGCCCTGGGGGAAGAGACGACCGGCCGGGTGGTTCGCATCTCGCCCCTGCTGGACCCCCAGACTCGTAGCGCCGAGGTCGAGATCGAGATCGCCAACCCGGCCGGGCGGCTCAAAGGCGAGATGTTCGCTCGCGTCGACCTGAACCTGACCCTTCAGCGGCAGGCTCTTTTTGTCCCGCGCGAAGCCCTGGTCTATCGGAGCGCCGAGCCGGGAGTGTTCGTGGTCGACGCGGGAGTCGCTCAGTTCCAGCCGGTTCGGATCGGAGTCACCCAGGACGACCGCATCGAGGCGGCAGAGGGCCTCGAGCCGGGCCAAATCATCGTCACCCGCGGTGCGAACTTGCTGCAGCACGGGGACAGCGTCGAAGCACCTCCTGAATAACGTCCGAAAAAAGGTATCAGCTCCAAGAAGAGCCTCTATCTCAAGGATGAATAGCCAATGAGCCTTCCTCAGTTCGCGATTCGAAGACCGATCACCGTTTACATGATGACCGCCGTGGCGGTCCTCCTGGGAGGCATCGCGTTCATGCGGCTTCCCGTGGACCTGATGCCGGACATCGAGTACCCGACCATCACCGTCGCTACCGAGTACGCCGGTGTGGCCCCGGAAGAGATCGAGACCCTCATCACCCGGCCCATCGAGCAGTCGGTGAGCTCTGCTCCCGGCGTCGAGAGAGTCTCCTCGACCTCTTCGGAAGGTCAGAGTCGCGTGAGGGTCAACTTCGAATGGGGAACCAATCTCGACGAGGCGGCCAACGAAGTCCGGACCCGTCTCGACCGCCTGCGTAACGTCCTGCCCGAAGATGCTCAGACTCCCTCGCTCTTCAAGTTCGACGTTTCCCAATTCCCTATCTTGTGGATGACGGTCTCCGCCGATCGAGACCAGAGGGAGCTGCGACAATTCGTCGAGGATCAGATCCTGTACCGCATCGAGCGGGTTCCCGGGGTGGCAGCGGTCGACATTAGCGGAGGACTGCTTCGCGAGATCCATGTGGACCTTTCCCTCGAGAAACTGACCGCCTATAACCTCTCCGTCGCCCAGGTGGTGGAGGTGCTGCGCCGGGAGAATCTGAACGAGCCGGTGGGTCCGGTCTTGGAAGGAGACTTCGAGCTCCTCTTGCGAACCCAAGGGGAGTTCAAGGGCGTGGAGGAGATCCGAAACGTGGTGTTGACCGTCCGCGACGGCGTTCCGATCTACACCAAGGACGTCGCCACCGTGGAAGATTCCTTCCAGGAGATACGCCAGACAGGTCGCGTCGATGGCCAGCCCGCTATCCGCCTGGCGGTACGCAAGCAGTCGGGCGCCAATACCGTCCAGGTGGCGGAGGCGGTGAGAGGGGAGATCGACCGGATCCATAACGATTTTCCCGACCTGTCGGTGCTGCCCGTCTTCGATCAGTCCAGGTTCATTCAGACGTCGATCGACAACGTGCGCGGCTCCGCGATCTCCGGCTCGATTCTAGCGATTCTCGTGCTGTTCGTATTCCTTCGGAACTTCCGCAGTACCTTGGTCATCGCCGCCTCCATCCCGGTGGCGGTGATCTCCACCTTCGCCCTCATGTACTTCAACGACTTCACCTTGAACACCCTGTCCTTCGGAGGCCTGGCTCTCGGTGTGGGGATGTTGGTGGACAACGCCATCGTGGTTCTGGAGAACATCTTCCGTCACCGAGAAGCCGGGAAGTCACGGGTGGCAGCTTCGCTGGACGGCACCCAGGAGGTCTCGAACGCCATCATCGCCTCGACCCTCACCACACTGGCGGTGTTCGTCCCCATGGTCTTTCTTTCCGGCATGTCCGGTATCATGTTTCAGCAGTTCTCCTACGTCATTGCCTTCTCCCTGTTGTGCTCGCTCCTGGTGGCGCTCACCCTCGTCCCCGTTCTCTGCTCGAAGTACCTCAGCCTCAAGGAAGCCTTTGCCGTGCGCCATCCGGCGGTGGAGCGGGTCGTCGACGGCAGCGGGAGACTCTTGGCGGCGCTCGACGAGGAGTACCGGCGTGCCATTGACTGGTCGCTCGGGCACCGCCGCACGGTAGCCTGGAGCGTCGGGGGGCTACTGGTGGGATCGCTCCTGCTCACACCTCTGGTCGGAGTGGAGCTCATGCCGCAGACCGACGAGGGGGAGGTGAGCGTCCGCGTCGAGCTTCCTTCGGGCACGCGTCTGGAGGTCACCGACGCGGTGGCCAGGGAGCTCGAGGAGATCATCCGCCGCGAGGTCCCGGAGACCGAGCACATCCTGACCGAGGTGGGAGGCGGCGGTTGGCGGCAATCCCAGACCCACGCCGCGGACCTCCGCATCAAGCTGGTCGACAAGAACCGCCGGCGTCGCTCCAGTCAGCAAATCGCCACCGCCCTGCGGCCGGCGCTGATGCTCCAGCCGGGAATGAGGGTCTTTGCCCGACCGGCGGGAGGTCAGTTCATGGCACGTCTCGGGGGCGGCAACGATCGCGTCGGCGTCGATATCCGGGGCCACGACATGACGGTGGCCGGCGATCTGGCGCTCCAAGTCAAGCATGTGATGGACAACGTGCCCGGCGTCGCGGAAGCGCAGGTGAGCCGCCGGGAGGGAACACCCGAGATGCGGATTCACGCTGACCGCGAAAAGGCCGCCACCATGGGACTCAACGTGTCCGATCTCGCCGACACGCTTCGGACCACTGTGGGAGGCCGGGTCGCTTCCCGGTTCCGGGAGCGCGGGCGCGAGTACAACATTCTGGTGCGACTCCAGGAGCGGGACCGGCAGCAGCTAGAATCCGTGGAGCAGATTCCCATGAACACGCCGGTGGGGCAGAGCGTTCCCTTGGAAAGTCTGGTGCGTATGGAGCGGACCGAGGGACCGGTGAGCATCGATCGCCAGGACCAGGAGCGCCTCGTTTCGGTGACTGCCAACATCGAGGGTCGCGATCTCGGTAGCGTCATGAGCGACATCGCAACCGGGTTGAAAGAGCTCTCTCTGCCCAGCGATTTCGCCATCCTGTACGGCGGGGAGTACGAGGAGCAGCAGAAATCCTTCCGGGCGCTCCTCCTCTGTTTCGTTCTTGCCGTGGTTCTCGTTTATATGGTGATGGCGGCGCAATTCGAGTCTCTGCGCGATCCGCTGGTCATCTTGTTCTCCATACCGTTGGCCGGCATCGGCATCGTCTTGATGCTCTTCTTGACCAACACCACCTTCAACATCCAGGCCTTCATCGGAACGATCATGCTGGCGGGAATCGTCGTCAACAATGCCATCATCCTCGTGGATTACATCAACCTTCTGCGGCGACGCGACGGCATGCCACTGCGCGAGGCGGTGGCGATCGGCGGTCAGAGGCGATTGCGTCCGATCTTGATGACCACGCTGACTACCGTCCTGGCCATGATCCCCATGGCCCTCGGACTCGGTGAGGGCGGCGAAGTGCAAGCGCCCATGGCCCGAGTGGTCATTGGTGGTCTGACGACCTCGACTCTGATTACCCTGTTGCTCATCCCGACCCTCTACGCCACGGTCGAGGAGTACTCCCTGCAGGAGCGGAAGCGCGTGCCCGCCAAGGACGAACGCGGGGTGGAGCCTTCTCCAGCCTGAGTACCAGGTAGAGGTCGCGGGCGGGCGGGAATCTCAGGCGCCGAGCTTCGCCATGGCGGCGGCCAACCCCGCCCGCAGATCGGTCTTATAGTTCTGCACGGCGAGCGCACTCGACAGACAGGCGAGGACGAAGAGGATCTTCTCCGCCGAAGAGCAGTATCCCATCAGTCCCACCCGCCAGACCTTGCCTTTGAGCGTGCCCAGCCCGCCGCCGATCTCGAGGTTGAACTTCTCCAGAAGATAGCCTCGCAGCTTCGCATCGTCGACGCCTTCGGGAATTCTGATGGCGTTCAACGATGGCAGACGGTGCTCGGGAGCCACCAACATCCGAAGCCCGAGCGCCTCCACACCCGCCACCAGCGCTTCATGGTTTCTGAGATGCCTCTGCAACCGATTGGCGAGACCTTCCTCTTCGATGAGAATGAGTGCCTCGAGAAGAGCGTAGTTGAGCGTGCTGGAGCTGGTGTGATGATAGCCTTTGCCGGTCCAGTACTTGTCCAGGAGCAGAGCGTCCAGGTACCAGGTCCGGACCGAATGCTTGCGCTTGGCGATTGATTCCACGGCACGGGGGCTGAGCGTGACCGGCGCCAGGCCCGGGGGGCTGCCCACGCATTTCTGGGAGCAGCTATAAGCGGCGTCGATGCCCCAGTCATCGACCTCGACCTCCACCCCGCCCAGAGAAGTCACCGTGTCGAGAAGGATCATCACTCCGTGCTCTTTCGCCAGCTTCGCGACCTCCTCCATGGGCTGCAGCACGCCGGTCGAGGTCTCGGCGTGGACGAGAGTGATGACCTTGAAGGGACCCGACTTCAACGCTTTCTCGACGCGTTCCGGGTCGGTGGGTCGCCCCCATTCCGTCTCGATGAGCGTGATGTCGGCTTCCTGCCGCTCCGCCATCTGGCGGATACGGTCCCCGAAGTAGCCGTGGATACAAATCAACGCCCGATCCCCGGGCTCGAGTAGATTGGCCACGCAAAACTCCATGCCCGAGGTCCCGGTACCCGGTGCCGCGTGGGTCAAGGCATTCTCCGTTTTGAAGAGGGTTCGGAGCCTCTCCCGGATGGCGTCGAGCGTCTTCATATAGGCCGGATCCAGGTGTCCGATGACGGGTGATAGCAGAGCCTGGTAGACCCGGGGGTGTAGATCGAGCGGTCCCGGCCCCATCAGGATTCTTTGCGGGGCCTCAGATCGATCCATGCGACAATCTCCTTCGCGAGCGGCGCCCCTTGCGCCGAGTCAAACGCCAGAGCTTAATACTTCAGACGCACCGACCGCCAGTCACACGCGGGATCGCGAACGCTAACACGCGAGCTGCGCAACACGGAAGACGTGCGGCAGGGCCGAAGCTCCAAGGGACAGCGGAGAAGAAGCTACGGGTTTCCAGGCGGCGGAGATTTCTCTATCTGCTCCTTGAGCGCCTTGGCCGCTTCCTGGTTCGGGTCGAGCTCGAGAGACCGCCCGATATACTCCAGCACCTTGTCGCGCTGACCCATCTGACCGTAGCAGACGGCGAGAGCGTTGAGGAGAGCGGTATCCGGTCTTCGGCGGACCAGCGTGGCCTCGAAGAGCTCGGCGGCCCGCTGGTAGTGCCTGCTTCGATAGTGAGCATCACCGAGCGTCAAGAGCAGATCGACGTTTTCCTTGTCTCTCACGTAGGCCGGCTCGAGAACCCTGAGCGCCTCTTCCGGCTTGTTCTGGTCCAGAAGGAAGCGCCCGACACAAATTCTGGGGGGCGTTGAGTCGGGATCGGCTTCCAGGGCCCCATGACAAGCTTCCTGGGCCTTGGTTGACTCACCTAGTCGAAGGTACTGCTCGGCCAGGGCGGTCTTGACCATAGCGCTATCCTCCCCTCGGATACTCTCCCGCGGGCCCCAGGGGCGTGGAACACTGGCCCGCGGAGTGACATCGAAGTTGACGGACTGCGAGGCGAGCTCCTCTCCCGCCGGATCGAGAAGCCGAACCAACAGGCGATAGCGGCCTCCCGCCAGGTCACCCAAGTCTTGAGACTCCACGACAGGAGCCCCCTCATAGTGAGCGATGGGGACCGTTTTCGAGGCAAACACCTGCAAGGGTTCCTCCTGACTCACGATCTGCAACGAGAGTACGTCTTCGTCGCCGGCGAGGTGGGTGGGAATATACGCCTCCAGCGTTTCACCAATAGCATAGACCCTCTTGGAGTTCGGCTCGAGCTTCAACGAGCCGAACTGATACGTCCGGTATTCCACCGCGTGTGCGCTGGGCATTTGCGACGTGCCGTAAAGAAGGACGGGCGCTCCCAGCGAGGGAGCGGTGCTAGGTTCCGGGACTCGAAGCGAGGATTCGAAAATCGTGTACTCGCTCCGGGACTCGTTCTTCAGCACGACCCGGAAATTGAACTCGCCGGGCACGAGGGGAAACATGTCCCGGTAAGAGAAGGGCCGGGAGCGCACGTCTGGAAATTGCGCCTCGGTCAGGTTGACGTAAACATCCTTGTTGAGCTGCACCACCGGCCGCCCGTCGAGCGTCGTGACCTCACCTTGCACGATGAGGCGCGTGTAGAGGACTTCTTTGTCCTCGTCACGGACGATCGTGAAGTGCTGCGGCTCAATCTCGATGCTGTAGTGAACGAAGCTCGTGCCGCCTGGGCCCGGCATGACGTGCGCCGCCGCGGTGCTGGGAACGTAGTTGAAGAGATAGCTGGTCTCCACCAGCCCGCGGGCGTCTCGGGCCGCGTCCACGTAGCTAATGTCCAATCGGCGAAAAGGCGACTCATAAATCTCCGCTAGAACGACCTGGCTATCGAGGCCCGACACGGTCGGATCCCTGACGTCCGAGTAACCGCCCCTGTCGGCCGCCATTCTGACCGAGGCATGGGCGAGCTCGGGAGAGACGTTCTGCAGCATTTGATAGACGCTCAGTCGTGCATTCCCGGGATCGATCTGTTGGGGGCCGGCCACCAACTCTTCCAGCTGGTTGATGCTGTGATTGAAGAGTCGGTACGGCCCGGCGACACCTTGTTGAAAGAAGAGCAAATAGATGGCCGGCAAACCGCTCTCCCTATCGGCTAGATAGAACCAGAGCTCCGTGGGGTAAAGAAACCCCACTCCAGTGAAACTCTCGCGGCTGTCCGGTTCTCCCAGGGTGATGTACATCCGGCCGCGATCGGTCATCCAACCGGGAACCGGAGACTCGCGTCCCAGTTCCCGATTGGCAAACTCGATGCGTCGATAGTGCTCTTCCTTGAGCTCGTTCACGGGAGTCAAACGATCGGGATCGCGTCGCCGCCAGAAGGCTTCGATGAAGGCATCCCATTCACCGATCGCCTCGAGCTCCAGGAAAACTTCTCGCTCGCGATCGGTGATGATGTAGACGACTTCTTGCTCGAGCCACTTCCGGTATTTGTCGGGAAGGCGCTCGAGCCGATCCTGAACGATGGCTGGGGTCGCCGACGGCGCGCCGAGTAGGGTCAAGCAACCTAAAAGAAGGGAAATCACCCTGATTCGGTTTCGGCGGAAAGACATCGAGAACCTCGCCTTCAAACTAGCCTCGCCGGCGAAGCAAAGTCAAACCTACTTAGGCGATGGAGTATCGGGAAGAAGAGGAAGCCCAAGAAAGAAGAGGCCCACGCCGCCGGCTACAGCCAGCGGCGTGGGCTTCAATCACCAACAACGACCGATCAGAACCGGTATTCCAACTCGATCTGGAACGAGCGGGGCGGCTGCAGATTGCCCGGCTGCAAGAAGATGGTGTCCCCAGCGTACACCCGGTTCGCGCCGCCGCGGGACCACTCGTAGCCGTTGCCGCCGTTGAACAGGTTCAGAACGTTGCCCCCCACGATGACCTCATGCGTTCCGCCCAGCGAGAAGCTCTTGGTCACCTTGAACGACACCTGCTGCACCGTGTCCCGGAGCTGCTGGCAGTCCCCTCGCGTGGCGGCAAGAACGTAGTCACCATCCGTAAAGGGATCGCCATCCTCCGGACACATGAAACGGTTGCGGTTCGCCAACGGGTTCGACTGGCGCGCTCCCGTCGAAGACGTCACCGTCGATGGCCCGAACTGGAGAACCTCCGGGTCGCTACTCGACAGCCGATCCACGAGAGGACCACTCCAACTGGGCTTCTGGATCGACCAGTTTGCCGACACCAGCACACCGTAGGGCGCCTGCCAGGCCCCGGCCATACGGATCGAATACGGGAACCACATATCGGCGGTCGTGCCTCCGGGCAAGCTATTGGTGTCCGAGGGACCCCGCGTCCGATGGAGCAGGTTGTCATTCGGGAACGCGTCCGGCTGGATGAAGCGCGCCGGGTCGGTTGGATTCCACGTCCCCTCTAGGTGCTGCCACTGCTTGTGGAACGCCACCTGCGCCTGGAAACCGCGCGACATGTTCTTGACGACCGTGATCTGCAGGGCCTTGTAGTCGATCGTGCTCCAGTCGTTGTTCCGGAGCCCGGCTACGATGCCCTGGTCCGGATCCACCAGGCCGAAACCTTCGAAGGGCTGGTACGGCTCGTCGGGGTACATCCCGTTGATGTCGACCGAACCCCACTGGTTGTCGAGCGTCTTGAAGACGCCCGCCACATCCATGCTGATCTCGCCCGCGAACTGCCGCCGGTAACCGACGACGAGCTCATCAAAGTACGGCTGACTCAGATCGTCGGCGTACTGCTGGCTGTAGGTCGTCGTCTCCGTCGCCGGCGTGATGATCACGGTGCTGAAGCTCCCGTCGAGATCCGTGTCGTACTCATCCCGCAGCGATTGGGATGGCGACCCGCCAAACTCCGAGACCGGGTGACGGCCACCCTGAAGCTGCTCGTGGACCCGGCCGTAACTCGCCCGCAGCACGTTCCTCGCGTCCTCGGTCAGGAGATACGAGACGCCCACCCGCGGACCGATCTCGGTGCTCGACTGGAATTGCAGATCGCGACGCAAGTCCTCCCGCCTCACGATGTCGAAGCGGACGCCGAGTGTTGCCGTCAATCGCTCGGTCGGCTTCCAGGTGTCCTGCACATAGAACGCGTTGTCGAGATCTTGACCGCTAGCGCTCAACTCCGTCAGGTCGCTGGTGACGTACTGCCGGTGGAACGGAAAGGTTCCACCCGTCGGATCGCCCGCAACGTTGTACGCGTGCTCTTCCTCGATGAACCCGTTGTTCTGCCAATGCTCGACTCGATCGTACTCGTTCTGCGGCTGCAGGAAGAAGCCGGTCTCGAACGTGTGCGACCCGGCCAAGTCGTCCTTGTACCAGGTCATATCGCCGCGCAGCAACAAAACCGACGCGGTGTCGAACTGCAGGCAGGTGCTGCAGCCAGCCGACACGTTGGCACCATCTTGTCCCACCGTGCCCGAGCCCTCGAGGATGCCGCCGTCCTCTTCCGCGGTCTCGTGAATGTTGATGGTCGTGCCCTCCAGGATGTGTCCTTCGTAGCTCGACTCCGTGTTGCCGCTCTTGTTGTTGTAGCTGACCGCGAAGTTCGTGGTGACGTTACTCCCCCACACCGACACCAGCTTGCCGCCGAACAGGCTGCCGCCCGTTGACAACACTTCCCGCTGCCTGACCTCGTTTTGCCCCGTGCTCAGCACGTTGAGCCGGTCGTTCTGCCACACACCCGACAATGTGTGTCGGTCGGACAGCTGGCCGGTCACCTTGACGAACGGCTGAAAACCGTCGAAGTCATTACCTTCCAACGTATCGACATTGAAGAGCGCCTTGAGCTCCGCGGTCCGTTCCTCCGTGCGCGCAGAGTCGGTATAGTTCGACGTAATGCGGGCCGCGCCAAAGAACCACGCCTTGTCCTGCACGATCGGGCCGCCCAGCGAGAAATCCGCCTGGTTGACCTCCCGGATAGCGGGGACGCCCTCCCCGCCGGTGTTGTCGGCGTTCCAGTCCCTGTTCTGGTAGACCCACGCCGCCGAGCCAGAGAGCGTGTCCCCGCCGCTCTTACTCACCGCATTGATCACCAGGCCGTAGCCCATCGGCGCCGAGGCGTCCAGGCCCCCTATTTTCACCTGCGTGTCCTCGATCGCGTAGGTGCTCAGGCCGGTCCGGTTGATGTTCGAATCGTTGTAGTTGGACGCGACCAGGCCTTCCATCAGCAGGACCGCATCCCGGTGATCCACGGCGTTCCCGAAGTAGTTCTGACGCCCGCTGCCGTCGTTGTGCGGGCGCGAATAGACGCCCGGCGTCAACTCGAGGAAGTCGCTCCAGTACTTACCGGGGGTGAGGGGTATCTCGCGCTGGAACTCGCCGTCGATGTTCAGCAGGTTACTCGGGCGGGTGACCTCCAACATGGGAGACTCCGCCGTGACGGTGATCGTCTCTTCCACCGCTCCCAGTGTCAGCCCCATGTCCACCGCGAAGTTGGCGCCGGCGCGAAGCCGCACGCCTTCTTGCTTGTAGACGGAAAACCCGGTCAGCTCCCCGGTCAGGGTGTATGTGCCGGGTGGTAGATTGGCCAGTCGGTAGTAGCCACGAGCATCCGTCACCGCCGTGCGAGGCGTGATCAACGCATCGCTCGTCGCGGTAACGGTCGCGCCTGGCAGTGCCCCTTGCTGCTCGTCTCTGACGTAGCCAGTGAGGCTCCCGTCCCCGACTTGAGCCGCGGCCTCACTGACCGCGAAGCCCATCACGAGGACCAGAGACACCAGTAGCATTAGCGTCTGTCTCCTTCTCATCGATTCCTCCTTGAATGCACCCAATTCAGAATGGCGGGGATTGAATGCCGGCCGGTACTGGCGGCGCTGCTGGCTGACCCGGTCTGCAACGATTCCTGAATCCCACAGTAAGCTCAGACGATTCGTTACAGTCCCCATTTGAACGACCCGTATATTCCTTTTCCTTGACCTTGTCAATGTCAATGCGAAACTACCCTCTGGTGATAACTAGCTAACTCTATGGGCACCCATAGGCTTGTGGGGTGGTGACGGGTCTCCGAGCGGTTGAGAATCGAGGACACAGTATGCCGTCGAAGAAAGCCTAACGATGGATTTCCTCCTCTCTTGTTCGGGGTCGGGCCGTTTGCTTAAGTGAAATAAACACGGGTTCCCTCCAAGGCGACAATCTACAAATTCCCGCGACAATGTTAGCAAATTCAGTGCCAGAGTTTCGAAGAAACAGAGTCATCGAATGTCTCTTAGAATCAGTAGCTTTGACCGAATACACGTGGAGGACAGAATACAGAAATCTGCCTATTCTCCGGTTTTCTGGATCAATGAATCCAAAAAGCCGGACGTTCTATGAGCCAGCGAAGAAACGCCAACAACGGCGGACTTAGGTTTGCGTCCTCGGCCGCAAGGTTATACCTTCACTAACGCTCGTCGGGGAAATGAATCGCATCCCGGCGTTTCACCAAGGACGATCCCGGCACGTTCGGCATATGGGTTCACGGTCTCGCCAGCGACACCGACCGAGGGCCAATTCGAACCCCGCCCCGACCTCCCCAAGGTAAGGCCGGCTACATCATCGGAGCATCAAGACTTGACATCGTGATGTCACACATCTAGAATAGTAACCATGAGAACGACGGTCAACATAAGAGAAGAAGCACTCAAGCTGTGCAAGAAAAAGGCGAGGGAGCTTGGCACCTCGCTGGGCGAAGTGATGAGTGAAGCGATCCTGACGGTCTATCGGGAACGGCCGGCCCGAGCACCTAAGATCCAATACGAGCTTCCCGTCTCAGGTGAGGGTGGGCTACAGTCCGGAGTGGATCTCGATAGCACCGCCGCCTTGGAGGACATCATGGAAGGACGGAAGTGAATCTGTTGGACGTCAACGTTCTCATCTATGCCTTTCGGAAAGATAGTACTAGGCACGAAGAATATCGAAGCTGGTTGCTGGAGTTGATCAACGGAGACTCCGCGTTCGGACTTTCCGAGCAAGTTCTGTCCGGGGTCATTCGAGTTACGACGCACCCACGCGTCTTTAGGCAACCCAGCAAACTGGAGGCGGCGGTCGGCTTCGCCGAGGGTCTACGTCACCACCCCGCTTGTCGCCTTGTCAATCCTTCCGTCGACCACTGGCCCGTGTTTGTGAGCTTGTGCAAGCGGGCCGACGTAAGAGGCAACCTTGTTGGAGATGCCTGGCTCGCAGCGCTGGCGATCGAGAGCGGGTGTACTTGGATCACGACCGACCGTGATTTCGCCCGTTTCCCTCGACTGAAATGGAAGCACCCGCTGGATCACGACAAGGTCATCGAGAACCCAGGCTAAGTGGCGAAGGTGGCCGCTCTCCAGAGCATGATCAAATCTGATCAGGCCCCGGTTCCTGTTTCCCAGAGAATCGTTTCACTTCGGTTTGTGCCGAAGCCAGAGCGGCTCTCTCCGCAGGCTTAGAATCCGGTGGAGCTCACCGTATTGAGAGATCTTCGTTGCCTTAGTCCGATTTCCTCGTTGAGTTCACGTCCAACCATCACGGTATCCGCGAACCGTGCCCTTCCTCCGTGTTTGTCGTTCTAAGGACTCAACTTACTGCATCACCTCCTTCTCCAACTGGACGGCTCCCTGCGGTCGGGTAACTTCTATGGCCGCTTGGCTCTCGCAGGCCCCCCTTGGCCCAAACGTGCGGGTCGCCGGCGACTCCTGCAACGAGCCCGCACTTGTTATAGAGGCTCGTCCTGAGGTCGGCTACTCATATGAAGACGAATTTTTGGAGGTATTCCCCCTCAAATTCGAGATTTTTTTCTTCAGGGTGAGGTAGGAAATCGCGCCAAGTCGTCTTTTCAGTAGATTTGAGCAGATCTCTGTTTACTGTTACAAGCCCTTGTACCGGCAGACGGTCGGCATTGGCTTCACGACCAAGAGACGACGAAACACAGCGGAGTCCTCCTTTCTTGAGCAAGGAAAAGATCTGTTGCGCTTGGAGCCGTTACTTTCGGTAACTCGCCCGGGCAAGGTTCCGTCACGGATATCGGCAAGGTGCTCATCAACGTCTCGGAGGGCCGGCACCTGGCCGCGGGCCCGAGCGATGTCGTCCTCCGGTTTCGCGCCAGCCGAACAAGCGAGCAAGCGAGCGTTACCTTTGTTCACTCGGTCCGGAACCAGTGCTTTGAGTTTGGAAGGTCAGCTCTTCAGCTTTTCTTCGACGCTACGAACCTTGTCGGACATCGTCTGCGCGCGATCGGTCCGCGTCCCGAATTTCAGCGTGGTCGTAATCCGCGGCGCCCCCATTTCGTGGACCACCGAGTGACAGCGCTTGATGGCCGAGAAGACGGTGTCCCAATCGCCTTCGATGTTGGTGCCATAGGCGTGAAGCTCGGTCTCGAGTCCCGCATCCTTGAGCACTTTCTCGCAGGCGGTAATGTACTTCGACAGCGAGACTCCAACGCCGATGGGTACGATGCATAGATCGGCAATGACCTTCATGCTTATAACTCCTTCACGTGCCCGTCGACCCAAGGAACGTGTACTTAAGTAGCGGTGCGCGAGCATACCCTGGTCCGAGCCAAGCCGTTACATTTCGTAACTCGCGCGCGCGAGGTGCAGGAACACGAGGTATCGCAAAACCGGAGCCGCAGCCGTCTGTGCTTGAAGCCGTTACTCTCGGTAAGGGGCCGCTTAGTCGGTGTCTCGGCCCATTGCTGCCGACATCGTCCAGTCCCAGTGCTCGCCGGCGGCTTCGACCTGGGCCTTGACGTCCTCCTGCAGCAGGTAGCGTTCCTGTGCCAGCCGGTTGGCCACTTCCTCCACTCGCCGCATGTAGTCGGCGCTACCGGAGTAGCGTTCCTCGACCGACGGACGTGGATCGCCGTTCTGCAGCCGTTCGGCGCGCGTTCTGGCGAACGGTATGTATCCTCCCGCATAGGGCACGAGCGTGTTCGGCAGGCCGGCTCTCTCGCTCCGGAACTCCCAGCCTCGGTATGTACCGAGCGGCACCGCCTGCTCCGGGAGGCGAAGGCCTCCGATCTCGTTGCCGTCACCATCCACCTGAGAGACCAGGAACGGTAGGATGGTAGCCGGGCCCGTGGCATCCACACGGTAGGAGCCGGGTGCATTCACCGGCCACTGCACGCCGGGAATGTCCGGATACTTGAGCTTGCTCACCGCGACCATCGTGCCGTCCGACCATCTCGGATGCCGGCTGGCCGGTGGCTCGGCTCCTTCTCTTACCCAGCGGTCGAGAGCGGTCAGCAGAGCGCGCGACGCATACCGGTAGTCGAGCGGATTGACCAATTCCTGTTGGGCGTCGCTCTTTGCCGGCGGCCACGAGCCTGCGCCGTGTTTCGACCCGGCCAGGTAGTAAATCCGCACGTTCGGCGGGTCGGCCAGATCCTCGCGGCCGTCTATCGACGTGTGCAGCAGCGTGGCCACGCGGCCTTGGCCCCACTGCTCGGAACCGGTGTCGACGTGGAAGATCTTCGGCTCGAGACCGGCGGGCACCCGCGCGCCAAGGCCGTCGCGTTTCCCGGTGAGCGGGTCGGTGGTCGTCTCATAACGAATCGGGAACTTGGTGTGATAGTAGGCCCCGAGCTCCCAGGGCACCGCAAACCGCTCGTTGAAGCTACCCAGGGACGAGCCGCCCGTGTTGATGAACAGGGCGTCAATCGCCCGCCGACCCTGCTCGTCGGTGGTGAAGCCCTCGTACACCAGTTGGCGCTGAGACCGCCCGGTCTGGGACGCGCCGTAGGTGTAGACGTACTGGGCGCGGACGATGGCGTCGGGGTTGTTCTTTACCCATGAGGCCATGTCGCGAACGGCCGCGAATCCCAGCCCCGCGACCGGCGGGTTCTTCGTTTGATACGTGACCTCGTAGGTATACCCGCCCTTGAAGCCTTCCTTCATCCAAAGGTAATTCGTATCGAGAACAATCTGGCCATTCTCGACGCGCCCGAACTGCCAGTCCTCGCGCGGAATCAGACGGGGTGCGGCGACGACCGGACCCTCCACGACGAATCCGCTCTCGGTCAACCGGTAGCTAGGATCCTTGGGATCGAGCGGCGGATACTTCCAGGTGTCGCGATTGTACACAATCGAGTCAGTCGACACGCCGACAACGATTTCCTGGTTCACCCAGCCGGTAATGGGCTGGCCGTTCTCGGTGGCAATCGGAGCATCGAGGCCGATGAGTTGCGGATTCTGATCCTTGCGCACATCGAATTGCCAGCCGACGGCCACGACTGTGTAGCCTTCGCGCATGAGCAACCCATCGCCGAACTCGGCCTCGACGGTCGGATCGGTCGACCCTCGGGCACGATTGAACGCGCCCAGAATTAACATGCTGCCACGATTCACCTTGTCAAAGAATGCAACGCCATTTCCCTTGGACGGATCCTTCGGCTTGAGGATGAACAGATCGGATGAGAATTCGACTTTACCCTCGCCGTTCCTGGGCGCCTTGTCCAGATCCGCGATGATCTTGTTGTGTTGGTTGTTTGGGTCGACGGCGAAATACACCTTGCCATGCAACTTTTCGTAGGCGCCAACGGTGCCGAACGCTTTACCGCCCAGCACGTCTTCGCGGCTCACGATTTCGACCCGCGTGACCTCGGCGCGAATCGTCCCCGGCAGAAGCGCCAGGACGAACGTCGCCAGAGCCATCCCGAGAATTCTGCGAATGTATGCTTTCATCTCCCGCTCCTCCTTCGTCCCTATCATCTTCGGGGCCGTATTGCGGACAGGCTACGCCTCCGATCCCGGCGGCGTCAAGACCGTTTGCAGGCCGACCAACTCAGCGACCATTCCGGGAACCTCCCGGCCATCCTAGTCCGGCTGGTGGAAGCGAGGTGGAAGCTAACGGCTCAGCTTCGCACTCGCGAGCCGGTTCAGACTTACCCCTTCCTCGGCAGCCTCTATGGCTAGCCGACGGTGAACCTCGGGCGGTAGTCGCACAAGAAACCTCCCACTGTAGCGCCGCAAGGCGAAGGGTTCTGGGGGAGCCTCGCCACTACGGGACATTTCGACAAGGGTCTCTCCGACCAACGCGCGGATCCCCTTGAGTGCGGCCTCAGGCGTCTTGGCCAGCCAGCTCAACGAAGGAAGCTCCGCGCACAGCCCGATGTACTCTTCATCCTCCTCGGACCACTGTACCCGATAGGCGTAGCGATCGACTTCAATGGCCACGTTCTTCCTCCATTCGTTCGATCGCTTTGAGGACTTGCCTGACTTGATACGCTTTCGCCTTGCCTTGGTCATTTTGGATATTCACCCGCGGGTCACCGGGCCAAGGTGTCTTGTAAAGGCGGTGTGAGGTGCCCTGCTGGCGGGGTTGCCCAAAGTAAGCATCACACACGCGCGCGATATCTGCGTACCTAACATTCCTGGGGCTTCGGCGCATCCTCTGAATGATGGCATCGATGCGTTTTCCCTTTTCTTTGTATGATATCATTATCG
>Ga0209321_10000938_pt1 | contig 19471 bp, 20 predicted proteins | sample Rifsed16ft4_FD_184012 | JGI IMG/M metagenome (GOLD analysis project Ga0209321, IMG submission 184012) | Soil microbial communities from Rifle, Colorado, USA - sediment 16ft 4 - CSP-I_5_4 (version 2) | ecosystem: Environmental > Terrestrial > Deep subsurface > Rock core/Sediment | place: Rifle...
GGGCCCTTCCGCGTCCTCCGATCCTCGCGGATCGCGAGCCCTGCAAGGATCCCGAACAGGGCGGAGGCGAGGATCGGACCCGTCGCCCATCCGAGGTCCTCGAGGCCCAGTCCCGTGGTCCCCGCGGATCCCGATGCCATGGGCGACATTGGCGACATGTTCCCGGCGAGGTCGACGGCCCTCACGACGTACGCGTACGACCTCCCGGGCACGAGGCCCGCATCTCGATAACTCGAGTTCCGCACGGGCTCCGCGTTCAGCTGGACGGGGTCCCCGAGTTCATTGACCCGGTACACGTAATACCCGTACAGGTCGGCCTCCGCACCCGGACTCCATGCGACGAGGATCACACCAGGCCCCCCAGGCGCGACGACGAGGCCGTGGGGCACCGCGGGGGCAACATCGTCCGGGAGCGCGGCGATGACGGACACCGTGATCTGGGCCGAGGCCACATGGCCCGCGGCGTCCCGCGCCTCCGCGCGCACCGCATGGGAGCCATCCGCGACCCCGGCGAGGGACCAAACGTATTCGTACGGCGCGGTCGCGTCGACGGCGAGGGTCGCACCATCGAGGAGGAACGTGACCGTCGTCACACCCACGTCATCCGCGGCCCAGGCAGAGACGAGGACCGTCTGGCTCACGGTCGCACCGTCCGTCGGGGACGAGATTGAGATTGTGGGCGCGGTCACGTCGGCCCCGGGTGGGGCCGCAAATCGGATCACGTTGTCGTTCGTCGTGACTTTGTGGCTGATCGAGCCGCCACCGCTTCCGCCACCGTCCGAGTCCGTCGTCGCGTAGAAGTAGTACGCGGTGGTCCCGTCCGACAGGAACGGGACGTCTCGCGCGTCATTCGTGTTCAGCTCCCGCCGCCACTCCGCGGTGAAGTCGTACGGCTTCGCGGCCCCGAAGGCGCGCATCTCGCCGACAGCATCCTGTTGCGTGTCCTTGGACGGGGGCTTGCCACCGCCGTTCGCATCGACGGGGAGGATCGGGGTCGTGGAGCGCAGCGTCGCCTCCCCGAAGAAGACGCTGTCCTGCCCTGACTGATGGTGGCCGTTTCGGGTCGTGCTGAACAGCATTCCGAACCAGAAGTGATCCCCGGACGCGCTCGCCCACAGGACGTCGCTCTTCCCGTCGACGCGAAAGTAGACGTTCGTCGCGTCGTGCTTCACGTAGAGACGGGCGGTGCCGTACGCGTCCGTCCGGCCGTTCTCGAGGGACAGCACGAACGAGGTCGCGTCAGACCAGACGCCCGTCGAGGGGTCCCCGTCCAGGTCGACGTCCGCGACCGGCGACGCGACGTAAGGGACCGTCAATGTGATCGGGGCCGCGGGGACCGTGATCGTGAAGAGCGCGGCGAGGAGGAGCGCGGCAAGGGCGACCGTGTGCCCTCGAAGATGGATCCGAGGCATGGACTGTCCCATCGCTTCCCGTCGGGCCCCTCGGACGGCGCCCGCGACGCCATAGACCTTGCGAGCCGATTATCACCGGGCGATGGTCAGCGAGGGAGTCATCGGTAGAACCGCGGGTCCCCCGAGCGGAGCCGGTCGATCGTCTCGCGGACCCGGCGCTCGCGCGTCTCGGGGCGCTTCGCCTCGGAGACCCAGTCCACGTAGGCCTTCTTGTGGGACGGCGCGAGCGTCTCGAACGCAAGCCTGGCCTTCGTGTCCTTCGCGAGGCACGCGCGGAGGTCAGTGGGGAGGGCGACGGTCCGCGGTCTCGTGTCGGGCTCAACGGACACCCGCACACGGTCTCCGGGGGCGATCCCCGCCTCCTTCTGGAAGGCTCGGTTCACGTTCACCGGGTGCCGGCCGTCTCCCATCGGGAACGCGGAGGTCCGGATGGACGCGCCGTTGATCGTCACGACGACGGACGCACCCGCCTTCGTGCCGAGCTGTTCGCTCGCGGCCCTCGGGAAGGCCAGGAAGCACCACGCACGCCCAGGGCCTCGCCCGACGACGCGCCCCTCGAACTCGATCTTCGTCATCCCGCCCGCCTTCCGGGAATCCGTCTGGACCAGCCTAGACGGCTATACGAACCTTGCGACCCCGGGGCCACTCAAGGTGCGCCTGGGGGCGAGTCCCGCCTCTTGCGGCGTCCCGCTCACACGGCCGCGACGACCACCGTCGACAGAGGCGGGCACGGCCAGGAACGCCACCGCCCCTTCGGAACCCAGGACCAACGGAGCGAGCGATAAGGGACGACTTCGCTCCCCTCGCATGGCGCCTCCCGGCGAATTCCACGCGTCCGGGGCCTACGACGGGTCCGTCTATTCATCAGCATCTCGGACGGCTCGCCCGACAGCCGGCCCTGCCGACCCTTCGGGGACGAGGCCTCGGGCCGCGAGGGTCACTCCCAAGAGGATGCCTGAAAGCGAGGGGAGCACCCCGCCGAACGGGGTGATTCCGGAGAACGCCGCCGTGAGAACCCCGCCGACGAGGAATCGCCAATGCCGACGATCCATCGTCGTCCGGAGGCGGAGGGCGATCGAAACGAATCCCCCCACCCCGGTGCCCACAATCGTGAGGGACGCGCTCGTGGGGGCGAAGACCGCGTAGCCGCCGCCCCAGGTGAGCGCGTTCGACATGAGGAATCCCCCGAATCCCTGGGAGAGCGCGAGCCCGACGATGGCGATGGCCGCAACGGGCCCGATCGTCCAGGTCGCCTCCACGGGTAGCTTCGCGCGGAGGAGGACGAGTTCGACCCAGTACCCGACCGCGAGGAACGAGAGGAGGAGGGTCGGACTGTAGTCGAGGAACCAGACGAGCCCCGGGGGCAGCGGAGTCCCGAGCTCGTACCCGTAGTCCACGAGTCGCAGGGAGGAAAGGAGGAACGCCCCCGCGAAGCCGAGCCCGAGGGCCCGCAGGCCGGATCGCCGCACGTCCCCGCCCCCCCGGTCGGGGAGGGATCGACCGAGGGCCATCAGCCACCCTCCGAGGGCGGCGGCGGCGAACGCGCCCAGGGCGAGGCCCGACCACGGGCTCGCGTATAGCCGCAGGCGCGCGTCCGCCTGTCCGAGCCACAGGATGGCAGTGACGGAGACGAGGAAGGCCGTCAGCCAGGCTGCGCGGCTCCGGGGGAAACTGCCGGGCCAGGCCCAGACGACAAAGACGACGAGGACCACCAGAATCGCCGGGAGGACCCCGGCATAAGCGGAGAACGCGGAGTCGACGGGGCGGGTGTCGATCCCCGTCACCCCGAGCCCCGCGATGGCCGTCGGAGCCGCGAACCGAAGGGCGACGAGCAGGACGGCAATCGGGATCAGCGCCCGCCCGGAGACGAAACGGGCTACGGCATCCCGGGCGCGGTCCATATCGGGAGAACGGCGGCGGCAGTCTTAACGGCAGCGCCCATGGCGGGCGGGGGAGAAAACCGCGAGACTAGCTGGTACGGACAACACCCACACTGCCGGAAGGTGTTCGGACAATCCGTGCCAATCATCCATCTCCTTCGAACCTGCATGTCGAGACCCGCATCGGGCCGGAGTGGCGCCGCGGTGCGACGGGTACGGCCCAGGTCCGGTACGCGAAGGTGGTGAACTCCGGGACCGTAGGAACGTACGCCCAGGTGGTGTACGACGTGTACGACAAGGTCACGGGGGCAAAGGTCGCGACCCTCAAGTCCCAGGTCGTCTGGATCGATCCGACCACGAGCTCAGGCGACGCGACGCTCGCGTCGGACCCATGGGCCTCCTCGACAGGGATCTATTCCGTCGTCGCGACCCTGGTCTTCGGCGCGGATCCCGCGAACCTGAACCTCGTGGACGGCGTGAAGCAGCTCAGCCGGTTCGTCGTCCTGTGACGGGCCACCCAGCCCGTCACCCTTTCCCCGTTTCCAAGATGGAACGGAGGACAAGGAAACCCCTGGGAGGGACGCGAGAGGCGCGGAGCCCGCCTCAGCCGCCGCCCGTCGCGAGCCCGTAGCCGATCGCGCAGCGGCAGCCCGACCGCTCCCCGCACCACGGGCACACGCAGGCGCAGTCCTCGATGAACTCCCCGCAGGGCGGGCACGTGGGGACCCAGCCGCCGAACGCCGCGAACGAGCGGCGAACGCGGTCCCGGACCTTCTTCGGCACGGTCAGCTTCCGGCTCACAGTATCCTCATGCCATCCTATGACATGGACCCTATAAGTACGTTCCTGCGGCGCTTCCCTCCAGAATCGGACATATGAACGACGGAAACGGTATCCGAGAATCATCTGTCCGGAATTCCGACTTTCGTCGAATCGAACGCAAGTTCCGGCGCCTCCGGGCGGCGTCAGAGGGCGACGAGGACGATCCCGGGGACGAACAGGAGGAGGGCGAGGACCCGCGGGAGGGTCGCCTTCTCCCTGAGGACGAGGAACGCGACGAGGGCCGTGACAACGGGGTAGGACCCCGACACGGCCGCGACGAGGGACGCGGGCCCGATCGAGAGGGCGACCGTCGTCGCGACGATCCCCACGATGAGGAGGAGGATCGCGACGACCGCGAGGGCGAAGGCCCGCCGGGAGGGATCCGGCGGCGGATGCCGCCGTCGGCGCCACAGGAAGTAGGCGGGGCCCATCGTGAAGTTCGTGATCGAGTACAGGGCGATCACGTGGAACGGCCCGAAGCCCCCGTCCCCGTCGGACTCCACGGCGGCCTTCGTGAGGAGGGCCCAGATCCCCCAGAGGAAGAGGATCGCGACGGACAGGGCGACGGCCGCGGGGATCCTCCACTCCGCCCCCACGGGTTCGTACGAGAGGAGGAGGACGACGCCGACGAGGAGGGCGATCCCCACGGCCTGGGTCGCCGTCGGCATCTCCCCGAGGAACGCCATCGCGCCCGTGATCGTGACGAGGGGCGAGGCGGCGCTGATCGTCCCGACGACGGACACGTTCCCGCGGAGGAGGGCCTCGTAGTAGAGGATGTAGCCGAGCATTCCCGCGACCGCGGAGAGGCCCGCGAACACATACGCCCAGGAGAGGGCGGGGAAGGCCTCGCCGAGGAGGAGGTACAGGAGGACGTAGCCCGTGCCGTCGATGAGGCTCACGAGGAGGACCATCATCACGGCGCCAAGACGGTCCGTCGCCTTCTTCGCGAGGATCTGCCCGACCCCCCAGGAGGTCATGTCCATCGAGGCGAGGACCATCCAGAGGGGGACCACGCCGGCCGGAACGGGACGTACGATAAGACGTTTCCCGGGGATCACACGCCCGCCGCGAGGCGGTCCGCGAGTTCCTCGGGCAGGCCCGCGCGGCGGACCTCGGCCGCGACCGCGCCGAGGTCGTACGGCACCCGGCGGACCTCGAACGACCGGCGCTCGACGTCGAGGAGGCCCCACGAGGCCCGCGGGTCCCCGTCCCGCGGCTGGCCGACGCTCCCTGGGTTCGCGAGGAGCCGGGAGCCGCTCGTGAGGGCCATGGGCAGGTGCGTGTGGCCGAGGAGGACGACCTCCGCGCGGGCGAGGTCGAGGAGCTCCTCGTGGGCGTTCCACGGGTACACGTACTCGTCGTCGTGCCGCGGGCTCCCGTGGTACATCGCGATGTCGACCCCGAGGACCGCCTCCCGCCGGCGGTCGGGGAGGCCCTTCAGGAAGCCGACCCCGGCAGGGAGGAGATGGACCCGGGTCCACCGGAGGGCCTCCGCGGCGCGATCGTTGAACAACGAGAGGTCCCCCGTGAGGGCGGCCCGGTCGTGGTTCCCCCGGATCGCGAGGACGCCCCGGGACCGGAGGATCTCGAGGACCTCGTTGGGCCACGGGTAGTAGCCGACGAGGTCCCCCGCGGCCCAGATCCCGTCCGGGCGGACGCGGTCCACGTCCGCGAGGACGGCCTCCAGGGCGGGGCGGCTCGCGTGGATGTCGGAGAGGACCGCGATCCGCATGCCCGCGGACGATGCGCGTCGCGGTATTTCATAGGCCCGCCTGCGGGGCGCGGGCAGCCTTATCCCCATCGGGGCGCTCCGGGGGCCATGGCCCCCTCCGGACCCCGGGTCCCCGCGATGGCCCGCCCGCGGCTCGCCTCGACCTTCTCCATCGTCGCCCGGGACCCGGCCGCCCAGGAATTGGGCGTCGCGGTCCAGTCCCACTACTTCTCCGTCGGCTCGGACGTCCCGTGGGCCGAGGCGGGTGTCGGCGCCGTCGCGACCCAGTCCTTCGTCGAGACCTCGTACGGGCCGCGGGGCCTCCGCCTCCTCCGCCGCGGGATGTCCCCCGCGGAGGCCCTCCGGCGCCTCACGGCCGCGGACCCCGGGCGGGACGGGCGGCAGGTGGGGATCGTCGATGCGCGCGGGAGGTCCGCGGTCTGGACGGGGACGGGATGCATCGCCCACGCGGGGCACGCGACCCGCACGAATGTCTCCGTCCAGGGGAACCTCCTCGCCTCCCCGAAGGTCTGGCCCGCGATGATCCGGGCCTTCGAGGCCCGCCGCGGGCCCCTCGCGGAGCGGCTCGTGGCCGCCCTCGAAGCGGGGCAACGCGCGGGCGGGGACGCCCGCGGAATGCAGTCCGCCTCCCTCCTCGTCGTCGGCCCGCCTGTGCGCGGACGGCCGTGGACCTCGCGGCGGATCGACCTCCGGGTCGAGGACCACCCCGAGCCCATCGCGGATCTGCGGCGGCTCCTCGCCCTCCGGCGCGCGTACGAGCTCGCGGACGCCGCGGAGGGGGTCTTCCCGGCAGACCCTCTGAGGGCGCGCCGCACGTACGACCGCGCGGTCCGGATGGCCCCGGGGAACGACGAACTCCTCTTCTGGCGCGGCGCCATGCGAGCCCGCGCGGGGGACGTCGGACGGGCTGCGAACGACGTGCGCCGGGCGATCGTCCTCAACCCGCGATGGAGGGTCCTCCTGCCGCGCCTCTCCGAGGAGCAATTCCCGCGGGGTGCCGCGGTCCGGCGGGCCCTCCGGGGGCGCGGAGTGGGGGCGCACACCCGGGGACGATGAACCAGGAAACGGGTTTTGCGACGACGGTGCGCAACTTTATCTGGGTGCCGGCACGTGTCCCCGCATCTCGCCCTGTCGGGCGGGGTAGTAGGTAGTAAGAGCAATGGACGAAGAGAGAGGCGGCAGACGGGGCGGCTTCGACCGCGGCCCGCGGCAGATGTACGACGCAACGTGCAGCGACTGCGGGCAGGCCACGCAGGTCCCGTTCAAGCCGGACCCCGCGAGGCCCGTGTACTGCCGCGACTGTTTCGCTAAGCGCCGGCCGCGCAGGTTCTAGGACCGACAACGGCACGAACGCAACGAACCCTTTTCCGTTGAGCTCCCCTGGCTGCGGCCGGCGCGGAGCTCGCCTTTTCTTATCGCGCGTGATACGTCATGATCGGGCCGACGCCCGCTCCTCGCGGCGCGCCGCGAGATACGCCTCGAGGACGAAGGCCAGGCCGACCGCCCAGGCAAGGACCGCGGTCAGGGCGGGCGCGGTCGCGATCGGGGGGGCCGCGGCGAGGGCCGCCAAGGAATTCCCGATGTCCCCCAAGAGCACGATGAATCCCAGCAGCCCGATGTAGAACCCCAGGCGAACGCCCGCCTCCGTGCGCGCCGACACCATGATCCCTCCCGCCGAGGTCGCCGCCCGACCGTCCGAGGCACCGGCCGCCCGCGGGATAACCGTTCCGGCGACCCGTGGGCCCCCCGAACCCAGGTGAACCCTTATCCCATCCGTGGCCCTTGGACGCGTCGTGGACCGCCTGGAACTCTCGAAGGGCGTCGAGGTGACCCGCGACCTCGCCCTCTTCCTCCGCGAGGAGCGGGCCCTCGTGATCTCGGACCTCCACCTCGGGTTCGAAGGCGCGCTCGCGGAGCAGGGCGTGTCGATCCCGCGGTTCCAGAGGAAGGTGATCCTCGAGCGCCTCGGGCGGATGTTGGACCGCGTGCGCGCGGAGCGGGTCGTCATCGCGGGGGACTTCAAGCACGAGTTCTCCCGGAACCTCGTCGACGAATGGGTCGAGGTCAAGCAGGTCCTCCGGTTCCTGAAGGAACGCGTGACCCCGGTCCTCGTCCGGGGGAACCACGACAACTACCTCGCGACGATCCTCGGGGACCTGCGGATGGAGCTCCTCGACCGCGCGGACGTCGCGGGGCACACGATCGTCCATGGCCACGAGGAGGTCTCGACCCTCCACCCGATCGTCATGGGCCACGAGCACCCGGCGGTCAAGCTCAAGGACGAACTCGGCGCGACGGTCAGCGTGCCCGCGTTCCTCGCCTCGGACCGGCTCATCGTCCTCCCCGCATTCAGCCCCCTCGCCCTCGGCGTCGACGTGTCCTCCTTCCCGTACCTCTCGCCGATCCTCAACCGGACGGACATCGGGGACGCCCGCGTGATCGGCGTGGACGAGCGGGAAGGCCTCCTCGACTTCGGACGGGTCCGGGACCTCCGGGAGATCCGCGCGGCCCTCCTCCTGAAGTGAGCCCGTCGGGGGACCCGCGCGACCCGGCCCGCGCGGTATATGCGCGGCACGAGTCGTACGACACGCAGGGTTTATTTCCCCCTTTCATCTTCCCTGCGTAATGGTCACGGACATCGAGCTCGCCCAGGCGGCGCGGCTCCGGCCCATCGTGGACGTGGCCGCGGACCTCGGCTTGGGCCCTCAGGACCTCATCCTGCGCGGAGACCACATCGCGAAGGTGCGGCTCCCCGCCGTCGAGCGCGCGAAGAAGGGGAAGCAGGGGAGGCTCGTCCTCGTCACGGGGACGACCCCGACCCGGTTCGGGGAGGGCAAGACCCTGACCGCCGTCGGGCTCGCGCAGGCGTTCGGCCGGTTGGACGTGAAGGGGCTCCTCACCCTCCGGGAGCCGTCCCTCGGGCCCGTCTTCGGGGTCAAGGGCGGAGCCGCGGGCGGCGGCCGTTCCCAGGTCCTCCCCATGGAGGACATCAACCTCCACTTCACGGGGGACCTCCACGCGGTCACGGCGGCGAACAACCTCATCGCGGCCGTCCTCGACGCCCACCTCTTCCACGGGAACGCCTTGTCCATCGACGCGAGGCGCATCCTCTTCCAGCGCTGCCTCGACATGAACGACCGCCAGCTCCGAGCCATCGTGACGGGCCTCGGCGGGCCGAAGAACGGCGTGCCGCGGGAGGACGGCTTCATCATCACGGCCGCGAGCGAGGTCATGGCGATCCTCTGCCTCGCGGAGGACATGCGGGACCTCAAGGACCGCCTCGCGCGGATCGTCGTCGGCTTCGACCGGGACGGCAAGGCCGTCCGCGCGAAGGACCTCGGCGTGTCCGGCGCGGCGACGATCCTCCTCAAGGACGCCCTCATGCCGAACCTTGTCCAGACGATGGAGGGCACCCCCGCGTTCGTCCACGGAGGCCCGTTCGCGAACATCGCGCACGGGCACAACGCGATCGTCGCGGACAAGCTCGCCCTCGGGATGGGGGACGTCGTCCTGACGGAAGCGGGCTTCGCCGCGGACCTAGGCGGGGAGAAGTTCGTCGACCTCGTGTGCCGGCAGAGCGGTCTCACGCTCGCGGGGAGCGTCCTCGTCGCATCCGTGCGGTCCCTCAAGCACCACGGGGGCGCGAAGCGGAGGGACCTCGAGACGGAGGACCTGAAGGCCCTCGAGAAGGGCCTCCCGAACCTCGACGCCCACATCGCGATCCTCAGGAGGCTCGGCCTCACCCCCGTCGTCGCCGTGAACCGGTTCGCGAAGGACACGGACCGCGAGGTCGCGTTCGTCGTCGAGCACTGCCAGGACGCCGGCGTGCGGGCGGCTCCCCACACGGTCTACGCGGACGGGGGGAAGGGCGGGATCGAGCTCGCGAAGGTCCTCCTGGACTCCCTGAAGGCCTCCCCCGGGAAGCCGCGGTTCACGTACAAGGACGCGGACCCCTTCGAGGAGAAGGTCGCGAAGGTGGCGACGGAGATCTACGGGGCCGAGGGCGTGGCGTACGACGCGGCGGCCCTCGAGGACCTCGAACGGGTCCGGGACGCGGGCCTCGACGGGCTCCCCGTGTGCATCGCGAAGACCCAGCTGTCCCTCTCCGACGACGAGACCCGGCGCGGCGCGCCGACGGGGTGGACCCTCCGGGTCCGCGGGGTCCGGCCGTCCGCGGGGGCGGGGTTCCTCGTCGTGATCGCAGGGGACATCATGCGGATGCCGGGGCTCGGAGCGGAGCCCGCGGCCCTCGGGATGGACATCGACGAGGACGGCCGGATCAAGGGGCTCTTCTGAGGCCCCTCACTGGCGGACGAAGGACCACGACCGGATCGCGCTGCCCTGGTAGTCCATCTCGTGGACCGTCATCTCGTTGGGCGTGGACTTGTACACGGTCGCCCGGTAGACGTCCCAGAAGTACGCGTACACGTGGTCCCCGGCGTCCTCCGAGGACCACGAACCCGAGTCCGGCTCCGCGGTCAGGAGGAAGCAACTTCCGTCGTACGTGTACTCGACGGACTGGAGGGAGCCGAACGCCTGGAACTCAAGGGACCAGGTGACGCCGCAGGACGAGGATCGGACCCAGCGGCCCTGGACGAGGGAACCCGCGCCGCCGAGGCCTCCGAGCAGGAACACGGCGGCGAGGGCGCCGACGGCGACGACCACGACGAGGATGACCGCGACGATCTTCACGGGCATCCCGGCGCGCCCCCGGGGGGCCGGCGCGGGGGCGTAGCCGGCCGGCGGTATGCCGGGAGGCGTCGCGGGCGGGACGCCGAAGGCTGGCGGGGTTGGCGTCGGCGGAGTCACGGAGCGGGCCGCGGGGGCCCCGCACCGGGCGCAGAAGCTCGCGCCTGGATCGATCGGGGCGCCGCATCGCTCACAGAACATGCGCCTCACCCTGCGTCGGCGGAATCGCGGGACGGACTCATGTACTTTCCCGCGCAGTTGACGGCCAAAGGCACATATGGGCCGGGCGGATGCGTCCCGCCATGCCCGCCCCGACGGACTGGTGGGAGCGGCTATACCGGACGTCGGAGATCCGTTCCCTCCCATGGTACACGGACGGCCTCGACCCGGACATCGCCGCGGCCCTCCAGGCCTCGGGTCCTGGCCGCGGACGGGTCCTCGATCTCGGTACGGGGGCGGGGACCCACGCGGTGGACCTCGCGCGGCTCGGCTACGACGTCGTCGCCACGGACATCTCCCCGAGCGCGGTCGCGAAGGCGAAGGCCCTCGCCCGGAAGGCCCGCGTGACGATCGACTTCCGGGTCGACAACATCCTCGACTCCCGCCTCGAGGACGGCCTCGCGGACGTCGTCGTGGACCGGGGCACGTTCCACGTCCTCCCGCCCGAGACCCGGCCTCGATACGCGAGCGTCGTGAGGAAGGTCCTGAGGCCGCGGGGCCTCCTCCTCCTGAAGACGTTCTCCGACCAGGAGCCCGGCACGGGCGGGCCCTACCGCCTCTCGCCCGGCGAGCTGCGCTCCTACTTCCGGGACGGCTTCGAACTCCTCGGGATCGACGACACCGTGTTCCAGGGCACCCTCGACCCCGCGCCGAAGGCCCTCCTCGCGCGTTTCCGGCGGCTCTGAGCCCGCACCCCCCGGGGAATCTTAATAAGGGCACCGGCCATCCGATTCGCGGGGACCTCCATGGCCGTCAAGACGACCCTCTCCGTCATCAAGGCCGACGTCGGGAGCATCGCGGGGCATCAGATCGTGCACCCCCAGGTCCAAGACGCGGCCCGGGCGAGCCTCAAGGAGGCGAAGTCCCTTGGGGTCATCGAGTCGTTCCACGTGACCCACGCGGGGGACGACATGCAGCTCATCATGACCCACCGGAAGGGCGTGGACGACCCGAAGATCCACGAGCTCGCCTGGCTCACGTTCGAGCGGGCGACGAAGGTCGCGAAGGACCTCCACCTCTACGGGGCGGGCCAGGACCTCCTCGCGGACGCGTTCAGCGGGAACGTCCGGGGGATGGGGCCCGGGAGCGCGGAGATGGAGTTCGTCGAGCGGCCCGCGGAGCCCGTGGCCATCTTCATGATGGACAAGACGGAACCCGGGGCCTTCAACCTGCCCATCTTCCGGATGTTCGCGGACCCCTTCTGCTCCGCGGGCCTCGTGATCGACCCGTCCATGCACGCGGGCTTCCGCTTCGAGATCTGGGACATCGAGGAGCACAAGCGGCTCTTCCTCAACTGCCCCGAAGAGATGTACGACCTCCTCATGTTCATCGGCACGAAGGGGCGGTTCGTGATCAAGCGCGTGTACGCACGGAGCGGGAAGGTCCCCAAGGACGAGCCCGTGGCCTGCGCCTCGACGGACAAGCTCTCCCAGATCGCGGGCAAGTACGTCGGGAAGGACGACCCCGTGGCCATCGCGAGGGCCCAGAGCGGCCTCCCGGGGATGGGGGAGATCCTCGAGGCGTGGTCCTGGCCCTTCCTCGTGAGCGGCTGGAACCGCGGGTCCCACAACGGGCCCGTGATGGTCGTCGGGATGAAGGACAACCGGACGTCGCGGTTCGACGGCCCGCCCCGCTGCTTCGGCCTCGGGTTCCAGATCGCGGACGCGACGCTCGTCGAGCCGCCCGTCGACCTCTTCGACGACCCCGCGTTCGACCCCGCCCGCCAGGAGGCCGCGCGCCTCGCGGACTACATGCGCCGCCACGGTCCCTTCGAGCCCCACCGCCTGCCCATGGACGAGATGGAGTACACGACGATGCCGGAGCTCATGGAGAAGCACAAAGGGCAGTGGGAGAGCGTCCGATAGGGCCGCTCGCCGAGCCGTTCTGGTGTCCCGGCGCGCCCGCGCGTGGACCGTCCGCGAAGCTTGATGGGGCCGTGCCTCCATCCCTCGTCCCGTGCGTCCGGGCCTCCTCTCCCTCGTGGGAGCCGTCGTCTTCGCGACCCTTCTCCTGTGCGGGTCCGTCCCCCTTCCGGAGGGCGCTCCCTCTGCGTCGACGAAGGGGGGGACGCGCCCGTTCGCCACGCCGACGGCCTTCACTCCGAACCTGCGCGTGAACTCCGTGCACTTCGGGTTCGACCATCAGGTCGAGCCGACCCTCGTCGTCGACGGCGCGGGCCGGCTCTACGTCGGATGGAAGGAGGCCCTCACCCACAACGGGGGTGGCCAGCGGGTCGGCTTCTCGACGTCGGGCGATGACGGGGCCACTTGGTCCCCGAACATCCTCATGGACCTCGTGGAGGGGCCGCGGCAGTCGGACCCCTGGCTCGCCCTCGCGCCGAACGGGACCGTGTACTTCGCGCGCCTCGAGTATGACCGGCTCGCGTACACGACGAACAACACGTCGGGGATCAGCGTGTCCGCGACGACGGGCGGGGCCGCATGGGGGCCGACGTACCATCTCAACGACACCCCGAACTTCGCGGACAAGGAGACCCTCGCGATGGGCCCCGACGGGGCCCTCAACATGGTCTTCAACACGGACACCCCGACGGACGGGGACCTCGTCTTCGTGCGTTCGACGGACGGCGGCGCGACGTGGACCCCGAAGGTCCGCGTGCCCGACGCGCCCGGCGGGGTGATCGGCGGGAACGTCGGGGTCCTCCCGTCGGGGGACCTCGTCGTGGCGTGGTTCAACTACACGGAGCAGAACCTGTACGCGGACCGCTCGACGGACGGCGGCGTCACATGGGGGCCGGACGTCCGCGTGAACGACGTCTACGGCTCCGGCGTGTGGAGCAACTGGATCCTCTCCATGCCCTCGATGTCCGTCGGCCCGAACGGGACCGTGTACCTCGCGTGGACGGACGACCGGGACGGGGACCCCGACGCATACCTGGCCGCCTCGTGGGACGGCGGGGCCACGTGGACGGCGGACGTCCGGATGGACGACGACCCGGGGACGGCCCCCCAGTTCCAGGCGGAGCTCGCCGTCGACCCGTGGGGCCGGGTCCACGCCGCATGGTACGACGGCCGCACGGGGGACCTCAACCTCGGCTACGCGCGGTCCTCGGACGGCGGGGCGACGTGGTCCCCGAGCGTCTTCGTCACGGACGCGGAGACCCCGATTTCGTACGACCGCCCGGGGGACTACTTCGCGATGGAGAGCGGGCCCGACGGGACGATCTACGCGGCGTGGACGGACGGCCGGGGTCCCGACCTCGACATCTACTTCTCGAAGCTGCCGCCCGCAGCCCGGGTGACCGTGGAAGGGGATCCCGCGGGCGCGCTCGTCTCGGTGGACGGCGTCCCCGTGGCCACCCCCGCGAGCTTCCTCTGGTTGCAGGGGACGAACCACACCCTCGAGGTCCCGGAGCTTCAGGACGCGGGCGCGGGCACGCGCCTGCGGTTCGAAGCATGGTCGGACGGCGCTCCGCGGGCCCGGAATCTCACTGCGGGCATCGAGGACCGCATCGTCCGGGCGACCTTCTCGACAGAGCATCTCCTGACGATCGGGACCCCGTACGGGAACCCGACGGGCGGGGGCTGGTACGCGGCGGGCGCGATCGCGACCGTCGGAATCGAGGGGAGCGTGTCGACCGCGGGCCAGACGGTCACGTTCGCTCGATGGGAGGGGGACGCCACGTCGACGAGCAACCGGACCTCCGTCCTCATGGACGGGCCCAAGACCCTTCGCGCGACCTGGGTCGTGGCCGTCGACGGATACGCGGGATCCTACCTTGCGTACGTGGTCGCCGGGATCGCGATCGCCCTCGCCCTCGCCCTCGTGGTCGTCGTCCTCTGGATCCGCCACCGCGGACGTCAGGACGAGAAGCGCGGCTGACCCGGGCCGTCCCGAGGATGCCAGCCTATTTGTGCGCCCTCCGCGTTCCCGTCGCCGATGCGCCTCCCGACGATCGTCCTGAACCTGAAGGCGTACCCCGAGGCGTTCGGGAAGCGGGGCCGGGCCCTCGCGAAGGCGTGCGAGTCCGTCGCGGAGGACACGGGCGCGTCCATCGTCCTGGCCCCGCCGATGCCGAGCCTCGCGGACCTCGCCCGGCATGTCCGCCTCCCGGTCTTCGGCCAGCACGCGGACGCGGTCGAGCCGGGCGCGCGCACGGGCTGGACGCCGCCCGAAGCCCTGCGGGAGGCGGGGGCCGCGGGGACCCTCCTGAACCACAGCGAGCGGAAGATCCCCCGGAAGAACGTCGCCGCGCTCGTCCCGCGGTGCCGGGAGCTGGGGCTCGAGGTGATCCTGTGCGCGGACGACCTCGCGGAGGCGACGTCCCTCGCCGGGCTCCGGCCCGACTACGTCGCGATCGAGCCGCCCGAGCTCATCGGCGGGGACGTCAGCGTGACGAGCGCCAGGCCCGAGGTCGTCGCGGGGGCCGTCGAGCGGATCCATGCCGTCGACGCGCGGATCGGGGTCCTCTGTGGAGCCGGCGTCAAGACGGCGAAGGACGTCCGCAAGGCCCTCGAGCTGGGGACCATCGGGGTCCTCCTCGCGTCCGGGGTCGTGATCGCGAAGGACCCCGAGAAGGCCCTGCGGGACCTCGTGAAGGGGCTCCGGTAGGCCGAGCGCGGGACCGTCGCGTAGCGTGCGTGTAGAGCCATCGATTATCCCCGGCGCCGCGGGTCGCGGGCTCGTGATCGGACCGGGGCGATTCGCGGCCTTCGCCCTCCTGGCCCTCCTCCTGCTCCCGGCCCCCGGGGAAGCCTCCGGCCCCGAGGCGGCGGGCGCTGCGAGCGAGGGCCTGCTCCTCGTCCAGGTCTACGCGAACGCGGCCCGGGACGACGAGTACGTCGCGATCGAGAACCGCGGGCCCTCGCCCGTGGACCTCGGGGGATGGTCGCTCACGGATGGGGAGGCGACCGCGACGTTCCTCCCGGGGATGGTCGTCGAGCCTGGCGCCCGGTTCGTCGTGACGCGGAACTCTACCTCCTATCGGGAGGACCTGCTCGAGGATCCCGACGCGTCGTACGACCGCGGCGCCGCCCCGCGGCTCGCGGGAGGCACGCCGCTTCTCGCGGACGCGGGGGACGAGATCCTCCTCATGGAGCCCGGCGGTCGGACCGCGGACGCGTTCGTCTACGGCGACTCGACGTACACGGGTCCGGGATGGGGAGGGCCCGCCGCAAGGGCGATGGGCCGGGGAGAAATCGCGGTCCGCGCCCGCGACGACGGAGTGCCTCGGGACTCGGACGCCGCGGCGGACTGGGACGGCCTCCGGGACCACCGCCTCGGGCAGTCCGCCTTCGGGCCCGTCCTCACGACGACGGCCGGGGGCGTCCTCGGGATCGTCTCCCCCGACGACGGCGCGGGGCCGATCCTCTCCCTGTTCGCGGCCGCGGAATCGACCTTGGACGTCGCCGCCTACACCTTCACGAGCGAGACGCTCGCGGGAAGTCTCGCGGCGGCCGCGGGCCGGGGGGTGCGGGTGCGACTCCTCTTCGAGGGGAGCCCCGTGGGCGGGAGCGAGGCGACGCGGGACCTCGCGGGGTCCCTCGCGATGGAGGGGGTCCACGTCCGGTCCCTCCAAGGATCGGCGGACGTCGTGAAACGGTACCGCTACCACCACGCGAAGTACGCGATCGCCGACGGACGATGGGTCCTTGTGGGCTCCGAGAACTACGGGGACTCCTCCTTCCCGTCCGGAGAGGGCCGCGGGAGCCGCGGATGGTCCGCGATCCTCGACGACCCCGCAATCGCCTCGGCCCTCGGGGCCGTCTTCGAGGAGGACTTCGATCCGCGCCGCCGCGACAGCGTACCCGTTCCGCCCTCCCTTACGACGAACCGGTTGCCCAAGGCGACCGCGGGTCCGCTCTCGCCGGTGGTCCCGCGTCCGCCGAGGGGTGCGCGCCTCGTAATCGGGCCCGACGCAGCCCTCGACCCCGGGGGCGTCTTGGACGTCCTCGCGTCCGCGCGAGGATCCCTGTGGGTCCAGGCGTACTACATCGAGGAGACGTGGCGAGGCGTGCCGAACCCGTTCCTCGAGGCCGCTTTCGACGCGGCTCGCCGCGGGGTCGATGTGAGGATCCTCCTCGACGGGAGCTGGACGTCCACGGCGGACGCGGACGGGAACGACGAGGCCGCGGCGCGAATCAACGAGAGGGCCCGACGGGAGGGTGTGAGCCTCGAGGTCCGGCTCGTCAGCCCCTACGGGCGCGTGGAGCGGGTCCACAACAAGGGGATCGTCGCGGACGCCCGGAGGGTCCTCGTCTCGAGCCTCAACTGGGCCCACACCTCGGCCACGGAGAACCGGGAGATCGGGATCCTCCTCGAGGACGAGGGCCTCGCGGCGAAGTTCCTCGACGCGCTCCGACAGGACTGGGACATGGACGACGGCCAGGAGTTCCGGATCCGGGATCCGTGGGTCGTCGCCGCGCTCTATGTCTTCGCGGGCGTCGCGTCCGCGGCCTCGCTCCGTACCGTGAGACGGGGCCCCAAAGGTCTAAAGCCCGGAGAGCCGATGGAAACGCGTGTCCGCGGGCGAACTGTTCTCCGCCGCCGACGTGGAGAAGTTCGGGTACTGCCCCCTGAGCTGGTGGCTGAGCCGCGGGATGGCCCCCGAGGTCGGACCGGAGATCGTGGAGGGGGAGAAACGGCACGAGGCGGTCTCGCAGGACCTCAAGGGGATCGAGGTCCATGAGGCCCACGCCCGGGAGGCGGAGACGGGGGTCATGTACTTCGCGATCGCCTCGACGATCGTGGCGATCATGGGGATCACGTTCCTCCTCGGGTCCTCCCTCGGGATCTCCGAGATCCTGAGCGCGGTCGCCCTCATCTGGCTCCTCGCCTCCGTGTTCTTCCTGTACCGAGCGGAGACCCTGGCGACCCCCGCCGAGCGGCTCCTCTCCGAACGGGTCCTCGTCGTCTGCGCGATGGCCGCCTCCGTCGTCGCCTTCGCCGCCGTCTCCTGGCCCGGGGTCCAGAACCCGAGTCTCGCTCGGGGGTTCGAGGCCCTCGCCCTCGCGTGGCTCGTCGGGGCGAGCATCTTCCTGTACCGGAGCCTGCGGGCGATGGAGGTCGCGCGGGCGACGCGGGCGAAGTACGACGTCCGGGGGACCGTCGCCTACGTCGACTCGGAACGGGAGAAGCCGAAGCTCTTCGTGTCGAAGAAGCACGGCCTCTCGGGGAGGCCCGACGCGGTCCTCCTCGAAGGGGAGCACCACATCCCCGTGGAGATCAAGACGGGACGGACCCCGCGGGGCCCCCTGTTCTCCCACATCCTCCAGATCGCCGCGTACTGCCTCCTCATGGAGGAGGAGTATGGGAAGGCGCCCCCGTACGGGATCATCCGGTACGAGGGGACGAGCCACGACATCGAGTACAACGAGGACCTCAAACGCCTGCTCCTCGGGAAGGTCCGGGAGATGCGGGCGGCCGCGGAGAAGGGGGAGGCCCACCGGAACCACAACCGGCCAGGGAAGTGCCTCGGGTGCTCCCGCCGGTCCGTGTGCCCCGAGCGGCTCGCCTAGGGGGCCTTCGGGGGACCCCTGCCCCCCACGCGGGCGGCGATCTCCTCGACCCGCTCCGCGAGGTCTCGCACGTCCTGGCGCATGTTGAGCATCTCCTGCTCGAACGGGGTGAAGCCCTGGGTCGACAGGATCCGGTGGCTCACGAACATCCCGATGAACACGGCCCCGACGATCGCGAGGACGCTGATCACGACGAGCCCGATGAGGAACGCGAAGAAGGAGCCGATGAGGTTCCCGGGGGTGATCACGTTCGTGAGGATGCCGATTTCGATCGTCGCGAGCACGCCGACGATGAGGAGCCAGAGGAGGCGCCAGCGAAGCCTCACCGGGATCCCCTCCTCGGGACGGACCACCGGAAGTCGGAAGGGCTCGTGACCTGGATCACGGGGTCCCGGTCCTCATCGTCGAGGACGACGGTCAGGACGGTCCGGTTGTCATCCTCCCGCTGGGTCGTGAGGGTGATATTGTACTCGAAGTAGTTCCCGCCCTGGTCCTCGAGGTACGTGTGGATCCGGTACGCGACGGACTCGTTCACGGGCACCCGAAGGTACAGCGTGTACGTCTCGTTCTCCTCCCGTCCCGCGGAGAACCCCGCGGGGAGGGAGTCCACCTGGAGGACGATGCGGTCGTAGAAGTAGGCCTGGACCGCCCCCTCCACGTCGACGACGATCTCCGTCTGGTCCTTCGCGAGGCCGATGATGAGGATCGGGATCGAGGAGAGCTCGGAAGGCCGCCCCATGAGGCCCGGGGTCACGAGGATGAGGGTCACGAGGACGAGGATCGTGAGGACCATCGTCGCGCGGGACATCGCGTCTCGGTCCACGCCCGCGGGAACGGGACGTCCGCAGATAAACGTTCGTCGATGCCGCGTCTCGGGAGGGCTCACGCGGAGGCGGGCCCGAAGTGGAGGAGGGACGCGATCCCGAAGACGGCCGCGGAGACGATCGACGCGAGGAAGTTCGCGGACGCGGCCTCGAACGTCCCGAAGCCCGCGTAGCCCGTGAAGGCGAGGCTCAGGGAGGCCACGCTGAACATCCCGCTCGAGAGCCAGAGGAACCGGCGGACGCGGGAGAGCAGGTCCTCCTCGGCCGGGTCCACGGGCGGGGAGCGGGTGACCGTCGCCATAGGCCGCGGAGAGCCCGGCCACGGGGGATGTACGTGTCGCGCCGCTTATCAGGAGTGAATCTCGGGCGTGATTGCGGGGACGGAAAAGAAAAGTGGGTGGCTCGGAGGCCACCC
>Ga0209321_10000941_pt1 | contig 19453 bp, 17 predicted proteins | sample Rifsed16ft4_FD_184012 | JGI IMG/M metagenome (GOLD analysis project Ga0209321, IMG submission 184012) | Soil microbial communities from Rifle, Colorado, USA - sediment 16ft 4 - CSP-I_5_4 (version 2) | ecosystem: Environmental > Terrestrial > Deep subsurface > Rock core/Sediment | place: Rifle...
AAAGAAATTAATAGTGCTCACTCAATGCGCGATCATTTCGCTAACGCTTCATTCGTTGGGCACTGCGCAGTGCGGCCAGACGTTATGCGCAATGCCCTGTGCTCAATTACCAATTTAGTATCACAGAAAGGAGAGTCTCCGTGATCCGCATACCACACGTCTTGTTGAGTAGATGGTGGCTAGCTACTGTCTTGTGTATTCTCATTGGTGCCGCAGCATGCCAACAAGAGAAGCAGCAACCCCAGGAAAAAGCTGCCCAACAACAAGTACAATCACAGGAAACAAGTACCCAACACCAACCCACTACAAAGGAGAATTTAACCATGGCTTTCTATTTGACACAGTTCAGCTATACGCCGGAAACCTGGGCTCGATTGATGAAGAACCCTGAAGACCGCCGAGTGGCTGCACGTAAGTACATCGAGTCAGTTGGCGGGAAACTGCACGGCTTCTGGTACGCGTTCGGCTCATACGATGGCTATTGTCTCTGGGAAGCGCCTGACAATGTCTCGATGGCTGCAGTCGGGATCGCGATCACCGGTGGTGGTGCGTTGTCGAAATTTGAGACAACGCCGCTGCTCACAGTCGAGGAGACCCTCGAGGCCCTTCGCCGTGCGCAGAAGGTCGCCTACCGGCCACCCGGAGAGTAGTCAAGCGGCAACGTCCTATGCCTGCGGCCATCGTGCTGCGGTCAATCCAAAATGTGGGGCACTGCGCATAACAGGCAAAAGCACGACGCGCACTTCGTTGGTAATTGCTGAAGAGAATTCGATGAAAAAGAATTATAGTGTGCGCTCCATGCCCGCCTTATTCCGTTCCACTCCATGCGGCGGGCACGGCGTGCTTTTGCATGACGTTAGCTACCATGCTCGCACAAATAACCTCGGGGAGCCACACAATGGATAGATATACTTATGAACAAGTGGTCAGGCATGGATATTTCACGCTTCTAGTCGTATTCGGGATATGGTTTGAGGTCAGCGCTCAGAGGACCGAACGGACAACTCCAGTACCCTCGAACTTGCGAGAGGTGACAATTCCCAACACAGAGTTGACAACCATTCGCTCACAGATCGTGGAACAGGAATTCAACATTTATGTTCAGCTGCCATCCAATTATTATGCCGACAGCGCAACTATCTACCCGGTACTCTACGTCACCGATGCGAATCGAGCCTTTCCCATGGTAGCAAACATCTCAACTGTTTTGACATTCCCGAAAGGAAAGCTCCCCGAGATCATTGTTGTCGGGATAGGATATCCTATCAAGGACATGTCTGAATGGGCAGCATGGAGAACCAGAGATCTGACACCCACACACGACACGAGCACCGATAACTATTGGAATACTCTCCTTGCCAAGATGAGCCATCGGAAATTTGAAGCCAGATCGGGCGGTGCCTCGAAGTTCCTGGACTTTATAATTCTTGAGCTTATTCCGTTTATCGAAGCCAACTATCGAGTTTCCCGCTCTGACCGTGGGCTTGCCGGGTACTCATACGGAGGATTATTTGCTCTCTACGCGTTGTTTACCCACCCTGAAACATTTCTTCGTTTTTTTGCCGGTAGCCCCTCAGTCGAGTATGACAATGAGATCATATTCAAGCGTGCCAACGACTTCACGGCATTTGCCAAGAGATTGAAGGCAAAGGTCTTCCTCAGCGTCGGAAGTTTGGAGGATTCATCCACCATAGCGGGCGTAAGAAAAATGTCAGACCTGCTCAAATCACAAAGCGGTCCGGGCGTTCAAGTATCATTACAGATTTTCGATGGCGAAGATCATCGCTCATGTATGGCTACGGCGATAATGCGAGCATTCAGAGTTCTCTATGGCCGGTGACATTTCACCACAAGTTGGTTGGTGCTCGCACGGGAGCTAACAGGCGGCACTACGACGCTCATTCATTTATAATAGCAAACACAAAGCTGTGGAAGCAATTATTGTATTCGCTCTATGCGCAACCATTCCGTTGCACTTCATTCGTTGCGCACAGCGTAGTGCCGCCGGACGTTAGCCGCCACCCAGCGTGAAGGAGTCAAACAATGAAGAACGCTCTCACCTCCACAATCCGCACATTGTTGAAACCGACGAGTTGGCTCGTCTTGGGTTGCGTCTTTTTCCCTCGCCTGTTCGGCCAAACAGCCGACGAGATTTCTGTCGACATCACTTTTAAAAGCCAAAGCCACGCTTTGAAGGGCAAGTTTTTCCAGGGAAAGCCCAACGGACGCGGTGTTACGCTCCTTCTATTGCACGGTTTCCCAGGCAATCAACAGGATGTGCTGGGGCTTGGTCAAAAACTATCCATCACTGGTATCAATGTTTTCACCTTCAACTACAGCGGAACCCATAAGAGCGAAGGTGTCTTCAGCATGGTAAACACGCTGACGGACATCCAAGCCGCTTATGATTATCTGCATCACAGTGACATTGTCCCGAGGTTTCATATCGACACGAACCGAATTGTCCTTGGCGGATATAGTTATGGCGGTGGAATGGCCCTGACCTATGCAGCACAGCATCCAGAGATACAACGCGTAGTTTCCATCGCAGGTACCGATCACGGCGAGTTCGCACGAGAATACATGCGTAATTCCCAGATGGCTCACACAATGGACTCGGTCTTTGACAAGCTCAAAACTCCCGATGGGCCAATCAATTTCGAGGGCAGCATCCTTTTGAAGAAGCTCGCAGCGAATCCAGCTCCTGTCGATTTGAGACTTAGTGCCAATGATCTTGCTACTCGCGACATACTCTTGGTCGGCGGGTGGGACGACACTCAAATCACTATCGATCAATTTCTCCTGCCGTTCTATCGTGCTCTGAAAAAGGCGGGTGCTCCCAAGATCAGATTCGTCGCGTATCATACTGATCACTCCTTCCGCAATGTCAGAGAAGAACTGGCTGGTCAGTTGATTTACTGGATTCAAGCCGATACTATGAAGACTACCAGATGAGATTATATCCCAATCGCACGCTGGGCGGCGCCTAACAGCGGGTAACAACGACGCCCCCTTTTTTGATAGAAAACTATTGTGGTCGCTCAATGCCCAACCATTCCGTTACACTCCATTAGTTGGGCACTGCGTTGTTACCGCGGACGTTATGCGCAAGCAAAGATTCATTTTGGTAAGGCGTTTTGCGGTACGTCTAATGAGCCCAGGGGGCATCCGCCTGCGAGTTGTTCGCCTGGTATTACTTGGGAACCATACAGACACAGTTCGGCGGCTTTGCAAAGCCAAGGATGGTACGATGAGACACATGATTGAGTTTCTCGTCAGGGTTACCCTTCTGGGGTTTATCTGCTTTGTCTTTTGGTGGGCGTCCGTTGCATCACTTTCAATCGTCATGAATCTGTCCGTCATGGCAGGAGGGCCTCTGGTGGTATTCCCCGTCGCATGGCTCGGGAGAACGATACTTGACCGAAACCAAACGGCGGTCTCCTGGATAACGATGTTTGTGCATTTCGCCGTGGGGCTCCTCGTTGGTGTCCCGATCGTTCGGTCATTTGTCACTCACCAGGACTGGTCCGACTGGCTCCTCCCGGTACCATCTGGAATTAGCAGCGTGCTCGTTATTGTTACCGGAGCGGCCTGTTTTCTGACAGTGGCAAACCTTGCCTTGAAAGGCCTGGGTGCACCCGGCATAGTGCTGAGTCGGAAATTGGCTGTGGATTGGCTGTATGCTTGGACACGTAATCCGATGGTCCTTGCAGCTCTTGCATGGTTCCTCTCATTAGGAATCTGGTTCCAATCGTTGCTCTTCGTGCTCTGGGTGCTAGTCCTGTTTACGCCGGCACTGCTTTTCTTCGTGAAAGTGTACGAAGAACGGGAATTGGAGATCCGATTTGGGCCATCGTACCTGGAGTACAAGTCCAGAACACCGATGTTGTTGCCAAGAAGGCCAAGAGCCTGAACGAATATGAACCTTGCCTGTGCCCGAGAACGGGCAAGCCAACGCTCGCCCCTTACCACGCCATGGGACATCTTGATTGCGAGAAAGCTCTTCCAGCTAGGGAAAATGTGAGAGAACTTCTTACCAGGGTCCAAGAAAAATGAAACGAAGAACCTTCTTGTCGCTGGCTGCCGCCGGCTCACTGACTGCCGGGATGCATCTGAAGAAAACCGTTCAGGAGGCCAAGAAAAACAATCGGAAACGATCCCCCGTTCCTGTTATTCATGCAACAGATTTGTTCCATCCGCACGCGGATCCCGATGATCATTACGACCTGGCGACTGTGTTTTCACTGGCGGTTCAGGGGCTGTATGACGTGCGCGCGATTGTCATCGACTATCCGCCGGCCGAGAGAACAGGCGATCCGGATGTGATGGGTGTTGCCCAGCTCAACTATCTCACCCGGCTGAACGTTCCGGTCTGGATCGGGAACAGAAATCCGATGAAATCAAGAAACGACGCACAATTCAGTGCGGCCGCGGAAGATCATCATGCCGCAAACCGTATCATTGAAGAGCTGAAGAAATCGAAAGATCCGGTCGTCGTCAACATCATCGGATCCGCCACCGATGTCGCTGCTGCCTCGAAAAAGGAACCGGGATTATTCAGAGAGAAATGCAAGGCGATATACCTCAATGCGGGCTCGGCGACTGTGAGCGAAAAAAGCGAGCTGGAATACAATGTGACACTGGATCCGGCTTCCTACTCGGCCGTTTTTGACGCGCCCTGTCCGCTCTACTGGCTGCCCTGCTGGCACGTTACGGAGAACCGGGCCCCAGCCGTACACAGAAGTTACTTCAAATTTCTGCAGGGCGATGTTTTCCCGATAATGTCCAAGCGCTTGTTGAATTATTTTCTGTTCATGCTCAGCAGGGACACCTCTTCGAAATGGCTGAGATATCTTGAACGCGATCCTGATCAGGAACTGCTGAAAACATTTTCGGCGCTCGAAAGAAACATGTGGTGCACTGCCGGTTTTCTCCAAGCGGCCGGATTGTACGTGGATACGACGGGAGAAATCAAGAACGACGCCGACGGGATAAAGGATCCGTTGTTTGTTTTTGAGCCGATTGAGGTGGAGTGCGATGACAGGGGTTATACCAAATGGGGGAAAACAAACAACCGGACAAACCGTTTTATTTTAGAAGTGAAAAGGGTTGATTTATATGCGAAGTTGATGACCAATGCGCTTGCGACGGTTTTGAAGAGTATTCAATGAGCAGTGCAGGCGTTATGCTCGCAATCCTCGTGGTTATCAAACGAGTGGCAACTGGTTCAACCCTGGAGAAACCTCATCCCTGTCCGCTTCTCTGGCTTGTGAATATCTTCAGCCTCTTCTTCCTGTTAATCGTAAATGCGCTGGCTGCGATTGTGCTTAGAGGCGGTCAATTGGAAGGCGTCGATCCCAGTTCCGTCGAGATTGATTCGCGTTGGCTTTTGGATTTCATAGAGCTCGGGGGCTGATAGTAGCTGCAGTATCCGCACGACCCGCAGTCTCTATCGCCCTGGGTGCGGTCTTTCTTGTTCCAGGACTCGGGTGAACAGGAAGAACGCAAGGAAGTCGGGCGAAGATACGCCGAAGAATTGATTCCGTTCTCCATGTCGAAAGATCTTATGAAACCGATCGCATTTATTCTTCTCCTTGCCGCGTTCACTCAGCTTCACGCCCAATCGAGCCGGCAGATCGAGAGTCAGGCTCTCGCCGCGCAAGTGAAATCGGAATTCCTCCACTCATGGAATGCCTACAAGAAATACGCCTGGGGATACGACGGACTCAAACCGATCAGCAAATCCCCTTACAATTGGCATGCGGTTCCGCTCTATGTGAACGCTCTCGACGCCCTCGACACCATGATCCTGATGGGACTGAAGGAAGAAGCCGATTCCGTCCGTGAATTCATAGCCCGCAATCTCTCGTTCGATCACGATATCTACGTGAAGAACTTTGAAATCACGATACGACTTCTGGGCGGTCTTTTGTCCTGTTATCAACTCTCAGGAGATGAGCGATTGTTGAAGCTCGCAGACGATCTCGGCACAAGGCTTCTTCCTGTTTTCAAGACTCCGACCGGGATTCCTTATGTCGATGTCAATCTGAAAACCGCAGCGATACGGAATCCGAGAACAAATCCGGGTGAGGTGGGGACCCTGCTCGTCGAATATGGAACACTCTCAAAACTCACCGGGAAAACGGTGTATTATGAGACGGCAAAGAAGGCGGTTGTGGAAATCTACAAGCGGAGATCGTCTATTGGCCTCGTAGGTACTTGGATTGATGCAGACACGGGCGAATGGCTCGACCGAGACAGTCATTTGAGTGCCTGTATCGATTCCTACTACGAATACATGATAAAAAGTTGGATTTTGTTCGACGACAAGGATATGAAGGAAATGTGGGACACCAGTATTGTTTCGATCAAGAAGTATCTGGCCGATGAGACCCCGAGCGGGCTATGGTTCGGGCATGCAGACATGATAACCGGCAAGCGGACCAAAACCTGGTTCGGGGCACTTGACGCCTTCTTCCCGGGGAGCCTCGTTCTTGCGGGGGATATTGAAATGGCGGCGCGGTTGCAGGAATCGTGCCTGAAGATGTGGAACAGGCATGGCATTGAGCCTGAAGATTTCGATTACATGAAAATGGAAGCTGCCCGCCCGCGGTATTTTCTGAATCCCGAGATTATGGAATCGGCCTATTATCTGTACCAATCGACCCGCGATCCCAAATATCTGGAAATGGGGAAGACCTTCTTCGAAAGTCTCAAAAAGTATTGCCGGCTCGATGAAGGATATTGCGAACTGAAAAGCGTCCTCACCATGGAGCATTCGGATCGGATGGAAACCTATTTTCTGGCAGAAACGCTGAAGTATCTCTACCTCTTATTTGCACCCCCGGAAACGGTGGATTTGAAAAAGACCGTCTTCAACACGGAAGCGCATCCGATACGGAGGTGGTGGTAGGTAGAGTGTAGACGTGAGAAGTGGATGACAAAAAGCCCCGGCATTGCTGTCGGGGCTTCGTCGTTCCTTCAGTTACTCCTGATCTTCTGGCAGCTTGCAGCAGTCGTCCAGCTTCTCATACGCTGCAGGATCCGCCTTCTTGTCGTTAGCTGCGTAGCCGGCCTTTGTAATGGCTGTTTCAATCTTGCCCAAGTCGAGCTTTGCGGCGAAATACTGCACAGTGACCACCTTCGCTTTCAAATCAACTTTTGCGGCCTTGAAACCATCAAGACTGTTCAACGCTTCTTCGATGTTCATCCTACATGTCCCGCATTGAATGGTCGGGACTTTAATTGTGTCGGTCTTTGTTACTGATGCAGCGGAAAGCTCCTGTTTCTTGCTTTGTCCGAATGCAAGAAAGGCCGACAAAAGCAGAGTCAAGGAAATAAAGAGAATTCTGTTCATATGATTGCTCCTTGGATTGTTTGATTGTGTGATTGGTGCAAATACTTGGTTGTTGAACATTGAGCGTTGAATGTTGAGCACTGCTTTCATCCTCTTCAAACAAAACAATATTCAATCCTCAATGCTCAACGCTAAACGCACAAGTTCCTCTACCACGAGCCTACTTCATCCACCCCGACATCTTTGACATCTCGAGTTTCCCGTTCTTCAACGCGTTCTTCTTCATCATACTGAAAAGAAGAGGGGTAATGATGAGGACATGGACTGTCGACGTAATAAGCCCGCCAATCAAGGGTGTTGCCAGGGGCTTCATGACGTCGGCTCCCACTCCGGTGCTCCACATGATCGGAATGAGACCGATGAGGGAAGTCGCAACGGTCATGATCTTGGGCCGGAGACGAAGCACAGAGCCCTCAATGGTGGCCTCGTCGACATCACGGTCCGTTAACGGCGGACGGAGTCCCTTGTGATGATCGCGTAATCTCTTATCGAGAGCCTCATGAAGATAAACAACCATGACGACACCCGTTTCCACCGCCAGTCCATACAATGCAATGAATCCCACCCATACGGCGACAGAGAAGTTGTAGCCGAGAATCGAGAGGAGATAGACTCCCCCGACCAGCGCAAAGGGAACGGAGAGCATCACCACAAACGCCTCCTTGAAATCTTTTGTTACGAAATAGAGCATGACAAAGATGACCAGGAAAACGACTGGCATGACAAGAGTGATCCGTTGTTTGGCTCGGATCTGATTCTCCCATTGTCCGCTCCACCGGAGCGTGTAACCGGCCGGCAGGGTGAGCTCGCGCTCCAGGATCGTTTTTGCCTCCCCTACAAAGCTCCCCATGTCTCTTCCGCGGACATTCAGAAAAACAATGGAGCGAAGCTGAGCGTTCTCGCTTGAAATCATCGGAGGGCCGGGGGCAATGGAAATCGCTGCAAGTTGCCCCAAGGGAACGTAGGATCCTGAAGAGACTCGTGTCTCGGGCGACACCTGTTGTTTGCGGGCGGCATTCACAACCGGTTGAGCCTGTGCGGAGCCGCCCATGGACATTCCTCCGTTTCCGGCCCTGGTCGAAGACGAGAACGTTCTCGCCATTCCCGGAGATATGTTGACGGGGACAAGCAACGATCTGAGTGCCTCAACCGTGTTTCGCGCGTCCCGTTGATACCTTGCGCGAATTGGGAATCGCTCTCTTCCCTCGATGACCGTCCCGATGTTCTCTCCGCCAACCGCTGTCTCGATGATATCCTGAACATCGCCCAGGTTGATGCCGTAGCGTGCTACTGCTTTCCTGTCTATGGAGATGTCCAGAAAAAGCCCCCCTTGGGTCCGCTCTGCGTAAAGATCCGCCGCTCCCGGGACTTTGCGCAGTATCGCTTCCGCCGCGATGGCAAGCTTCTCCAGTGTGTCGAGATCACGGCCAAATATTTTCACTCCGAGGTCTGTTCGGACTCCGGTGGAGAGCATGTTGATGCGGTTGATGATCGGTTGAGTCCAACCGTTGCGGACACCCGGAATCTGAAGCTTTGCGTCGAGTTCTGAAATGATGTCGTCCTTTGTCAGCCCGGGTCGCCACTGACTCTTGGGCTTGAGCATGATGATCGACTCGATCATGCTGACAGGGGCCGGATCGGTCGACGTTTCCGCTTTACCTGCTTTGCCAAGAACCGATTCGACTTCGGGGACCGACTTGATGATGGCATCCTGAACCTGCAGGATGCGGTTGACTTCCGTGATTGATGCGGAGGGGAGTGTTACGGGCATGAACAGGAGGCTCCCTTCATCAAGCGGAGGCATGAACTCGGATCCGATGTTCATTATGAGCGGGATCGTAATGAGAAGCGCAGCAACGTTGATGCCAATTGCCGTCTTGTGGTATTTGAGCACCCACCGAATAACCGGTGCGTAGAGTCGGTTCAATACACGGGTGATCGGATTCAATCCTTCAGGCCTGAATTTTCCGCGGGTCAGCATAGTCATCAACATTGGGACAAGCGTAATGGCAATGATTGCCGACCCGGCGAGTACGAATGTCTTGGTGAAGGCAAGAGGGCGGAAGAGCTTCCCCTCCTGTCCTTCCAGGAGAAATACGGGAAGAAACGAGACGACCATGATGGCTACGGAATAAAAAATTGCCGGCCCTACCTGCTTGGCAGAACGGATGGAAATCTCAATGTAGTCGTTTGTCGACAATTCGCCTTTTTCTTCCTGTGCGGCAGCAACATTCCGATACGCATTTTCTACAAGTACGATGGAGGCGTCCACGATGACACCAATGGCAATGGCTATTCCGCCAAGGGACATGATGTTGGAGGTGATGCCGAAGAGTTTCATGCAGATGAAGGCGATGAGGACTGCCACGGGAATTTCGATGATGACCCTGAGGACGCTTCGTGCATGGAGAAGAAAGAGCCCTACAATGAGGCTTACGACCAGCGCTTCTTCCAAAAGCGTGTTTTCCAGCGTCTTCACGGCAGCTGTAATGAGGTTGCTGCGGTCATATGCAGTGTGGATGGACACTCCTTCGGGAAGGCCCGGAGAAATCTCGGCTATTCGTTGTTTGATCCTATCGATGACATCCTTCGCGTTCTCGCCGTACCTCATTACCACAATTCCCCCAACTGCCTGGCCCTCACCGTTTTTTTCCAGCGACCCGCGCCGGATATCGCCTCCCAGCTGCACAGCGGCAATGTTCTTCAAGTAGACCGGAGTGCCGCCGCTGCCCGTTCCCACCACAATGTCTTCGATATCCTCAACGGACTGAATGTATCCCTGTCCGCGAACAAAATACTCTGCATCGGAGATTTCGAGGATCTTTCCTCCAACGTCGTTGTTGGACCGCATGACCGCGTTGCGGATATCAACAAGAGTGATCGCGTATCCCTTCATCTTGAGAGGATCAATGTCAACCTGATATTGCTTTACGTACCCGCCGATGGAAGCAACCTCTGCGACCCCCTGTACACCCTGGAGGTGGAGCTTGATGTACCAATCTTGGATTGCACGCAACGTCCCAAGGTCCTGACGGCCTTCAACAGTGTACCAGAAGACGTGGCCGACTCCCGTGCCGTCGGGGCCGAGCTGAGTCTTCGCCCCCTGCGGAAGGGAGGCCTGGATCGTGGCGAGTTTCTCAAGTACGCGGCTGCGGGCCCAATACAAATCGGTGCGCTCATCGAAGATAATGTAGATGAACGACATGCCGAACATCGATTGAGCCCGAATGGCGGAGACCTCCGGCACCCCCTGAAGCGCCGTAACGAGAGGGAACGTGATCTGGTCTTCGACGAGCTGGGGGGCGCGCCCCATCCATTCGGTGAATACGATCACCTGGTTTTCAGAAAGATCGGGGATTGCATCCAGAGGGGTGTTTCCTACCGACCACACACCCCAGCCGACAATGATGACGTAAGCGAGAATGACAATGAACTTGTTCCTGGCACAATATTCGATGATTGATTCAATCATGGCGGTGTCCTTTGTGATGCCTGTTTGACTGCATCACTCAACAACAAGCGTTCCGTGAACCATTCCCATGCCGCATGTGAACTGGTAGCTGCCCCGCTTCCCGGCATGAAATTCAACGACAGTTGTCTTCCATGCAGGCAGCTCGCGGCGGATGTTGAAATCTTTGAAGACCACCTCTTTGGTGCAGGCAGATTCTTCGTCGCGATAGAAACTCAGCTTCACATGTGAGCCCTGACTGACACGTATTGTGTCCGGTTGATACTTCCCCTTCACATAGATCGAAAACGATGCCGCAGTACCAGATTGAGAGGTGCCGTGCTGGTGAGCGGACGTTTTTCCTGATTCTGCAGGGGGGAGCTGCAGCTGACTCTCCGAATCAATGAGGTATCCGCCGGTTGCAGCGACTGATTCGCCCGGTTTGAGCCCATCGAGTATTTGTATCCAATCGTCGGTTGAAGCTCCGGTTGTGACGGTCCTCGGCTCGAACACATTGGGTTTTGTTTCCACCCACACCGCCGCTCGGGATCCCGTCGACAAGACCGCTGACCGAGGGATAACGATCGATGATGGGATCTGAATCGAAAAGGATGCCTGAACGAACATCTTCGGTTTCAGTTTTCCCGACGGGTTGGCGGCTTCAGTCCGTACGCGCACCGTCCTTGTGTCCTGATTCATGACCGGGTCGATGAAGGTGACCTTGCCGGCAAACCGCTCTCCCGGGTAACTCTCCGTAGTGAAACCAACTTCCTGCCCGCGCCTGACAAATCGCAGCTCCTGCTCATAGACATCGAAGTAGATCCACATGACGGAGAGATCAACAACTTCATAAAGCACTGTCCCTTCATCGACATACTGTCCTTCTACAACCTCTTTCGAAAGCACGGTGCCCGACTGAGGTGCGGTAAATGCCATGGTACTGCGGGGCTCTCCCTCTCGGGCAACGCGATCGATTTGATCGTCGGTCATGCCGAAATGAGTGTGAAGCCTCTCGCGGGATGCTTCGACAAGGGACACTTGACGCGTCGTATCGGATTGTGCCCGCTGGGCGAGAAGGAAATCCTGCTGCGCAGCGACGAGGTCGGGACTATAGAGCTCGAAAAGGGCCTGCCCTTTGCGTACTTCCTCTCCGGGAAAGTCAACGAAGAGGTGTTCAATTCTTCCGCGGAAACGGGCTGTGACAAGCGCTCGCCTTGGTTCGGCAAAGTCGGCAATTCCGGCGGCCGAGAACGTTTTTGAGAGACTCCGCAGCTCAGCCTTAGCTGTTGACACATTGGCTAAGATCCGCTGGGTTGGGGAGAGACTTATACTGCCGAGTGCTGCGAGCTCGTCCGTTCTCGCCTCCTTGAGTGACGTCTTTTTCACGAGGGCCATTCCGCAGACCGGGCAGGCACCCGGTCGATCACTTCTCACCGAGGGATGCATGGGACATGTATAATAGTCCTCGGCAAGAGCCGTTGTATCGGAGGAAGATTCTCCGCCGGCTTTGTGATTATCCGAACAGCCGATCGCTGATAGGAGAAGGGAGATGATGAGAATCATGAGAATTTTCATGGCTGAGATTCCTCCGGGGGAACAACGGAGAGTTCCAGAACTCCGGTTTCCCGTTCGAGTGCTGCAAGATTTGTGATGTAATTCATCCGGGCCATTGCTGCATCTTTTCTTGTCATCTCGTACATCCTGTAACTGTCGATGAGAACGAGATAGGAGGCCTTGCCCGTTTGATAATCGGCCAGAAGGCTCCGAAGGGCCTGCAACGATTGCGGCAGAATTTCACGCTCGTATGCGGAGACCATGATCTCAGAAGCCTTAACATTCGCATACGCCCTTCTCACCTGAGCATCGACCATGTTTTTGGAGCTTTGCAGCATATTCATCCGCATTCCTGTTTCAGCCTTCGCTTCGCTCACCCTCGACGAGGCCTTTGAAAGGGTCCAGGGGGCAAAGGGAATGCTGAGTCCGGCACTGACGCTCCACCGCTGTTCGGGGATCATGGGCATCCTCACGTACTCAAGTGAAAAGCGTAAGTCGGGGAGGTATTCCTGTTTGGCCATACTCACCATCAACTCTGATTCAGTTACAGAGAGCGAATCGTGAATGAGCATGGGGCGATTTTGAAGCGCAAATCGGACCAGAGTTTCCGGTTGTGGAAGCGGGAAAAGCGAGCTGTCGATAACGATGAGGCCCACCGCAACGCTTGCCTTGCGATTAAGGAGTGCGCGGAACATTGCCTCGGCGGCTGCAACTTCCTGGGAAATCGATGACTCTTCCGCTCTTGCGCGGGCGAATTCAATTCGTGCCTGAAGGAGCTCCTGCTGGGTCGCTTTTCCCACAGAATAGTTCCGTTGAGCCGCCGCAACGATCTGTTCCAGAAGCCGGCGGTTGTCTCCGTTGATCCCGAGTGCCGTTCGTGTGTACCACAGCATTGCGAACGACGATTTCACGCGGGAGATAACGTCGAGAGCCACCTCAAGATGCTCGTGATGAGCGTGTTCCGCCCGAATCTCCGCAATGGACGATTGAGTGGAGAGTTTGGTGGGAAACATGAGCATCTGCATCAGTTCGATGTTCTGATACCGCGCCTGCCCCAATCGGGCCGCAGGAAATTCCATCCACTTGAACGTCAGGAGCGGATCGTCCAGTGTGCCCGCCTGGGAAACCCTGGATGTTGCGGCGTCCATTTTTGACAGTTCTGCGGCGATTTCCGGATTGTTGGCAAGGGCTTCAAGAATCAGAAATTGAAGTTCTTCAGGTTCCTGTACCTGTGCCGGCAAATCTCTTGCCCAAGCCAAAAGAATGAGTATTACAATGAATCGAGTCATAACCTCTCCTGTGAGAAGAAAACAGTTCACCCCGCCGATCCATTATGGATGGCAGGGTTCTGGAGAGGAGAGAGTTAGATCAGAAGAGATGAATGAAGAATGAAAAGGGGAGGAGGAGAAGCGGCTGCGTCGATCGGAGAAATGAAATGCTGCCCGGATGTCGTTGCGTCAACCGAAACGAAGGAAGAAGTCAACACGACCCCATCCGCATGACTGACGGCGTCCTGGATCTTCAGGAACGGGGTGGTGTTGCGTTCGGCGACAATATATTTGCTGCAGCATGACGGAATGACGTTCGTGATGGCTGTCCCCGCGTATGCAGGGAGCAGGCCGCCATCCGAAAGCATCATTGCACACGTCGGGTTCTCGGAACTCATCATCGGGCAAAGATATTGCACGACAGGCATGCCGACGTTAAACACCGAGAAGGCTGCGAGGAGAACTACCGACGAGAATATGCGAAGACGTTGATTCATGACAACATGATGTTAATCAAAAAACGGGCCAAACTCAAGACCGGAAAATTCTCTCTGGTTCAACAGATGAATACGGTGACCGGTTCTAAAGGTTGCGAATCGGTTCCGGTTTCTGCGAAAATGTGCCGAATTAGCCTCTCGAGAGTCGAAGGTCGAAAAAGTCCTTGATCCCTGTCGGCACTTGACAGAGAAAGGGTTCGCCAAAAGTGCACCCGATCTTCCTCCCGTACGTCCGGCCCCTGAGCTCGATGAAGTCCAGGAAATCAGGCTTGCTGAGCCTCGTCTCCGGTTCCTTGTTGTGTGGATCGAAGAATTGAGATGAGTGTGCGCGCACGGCCTTCATTTTTGTGTCCCATGAATCCGTGACGTCGACGATAAACGAAGGGGTAAACTCATGCCATTGCATGAATTCGAACCAGACATCGGGTCGATGAGGTTTCTGTTCGTTTCCGTCGTGCTTCGTTGAGAGTTTGGCAAGGCCGGAATAGAACCATGCTTCGCGGCAAAGTTGATGGGCATGTGTATGATCGGGATGGCGATCGAAGGAGTGGGGGATGATCATCGTGGAGGGTCTGAGTTCTCGAATCAGAGAAACGACCTTGTGGAGATTCGCCTGATTGACCTCGATATTCCCGTCCGCAATCTTGAGGTTCCTGCGCGTCTTCACTCCCAGAATCCCTGCGGCCTCTTCAGCTTCACGCGCCCTGATCTCTTTTGTTCCGCGGGTTCCGAGTTCTCCCTGCGTGAGATCGGCCAAAGCCACGGAGTGGCCAAGTTGGACCATTCGGGCAACTGTCGCCCCGCACGAAAGCTCGATATCGTCGGGATGTGCGCCGATTGCCAGGATGTCGACGTTCATGCGAATTCCTTTCAAGTTGGTGATGAATATACGCAAGAGGTCCGCGAAAGACAAGGAGGCCGGCCCGGGTGAGAAAAATTACACAGAGAACACAGAGGTCCACAAAGAGCACAAAGAAAGAATCCATACAGGCTCACATCTCAGTGTTCTCTGTGACTTCTCTGTGATCTTTGTGTTACCGTTTTTGTCCCGAGACAAGTTGAATGTAGCCCCAACTCTTGCTACCTTCTCAAAATGAATTCGCAACCTGAACGAGAAATTCTTTCAGTTTCTGAAGTAACGAGATTGATCAAAGCATCCCTTGAAGGGGCGTTTCCGCAAGTGTGGATCCAGGGGGAACTCTCCAATGTTAAACGGCACACTTCGGGACATCTGTATTTCACTCTGAAGGACGAGGGTGCCCAGATCTCGGGCGTTATGTGGAGAAGCCGCGCAGAAAGCCTCCTGTTCACTCCTGAAGATGGAATGATGATCCAGGCGAGGGGATCGATTACGGTGTATCCGCCGCGCGGAAACTACCAGATTGACGTGGTGCGGATGCTTCCCGCCGGGATCGGCGAACTTCAACTTGCTTTCGAACGATTGAAACGAAAGCTCGAGGCTGAGGGGCTGTTTGACACCTCGAGGAAGAGGCCGATACCGCAATTCCCGAATACGATCGGAGTCGTTACTTCTCCTACCGGTGCCGCGCTCCAGGATATTCGAAGCGTTCTTGAACGAAGGCAGTCGTCGGTTGAGGTCGTACTTTTCCCGGTTCGCGTTCAGGGACCGGGTGCCGCAGAGGAGATTGCTGAAGCGATCCGCGAAATGAACCGGTTCGGGAAGATCGATGTTCTCATAGTCGGACGGGGCGGCGGGTCCCTGGAGGATTTATGGGCTTTCAACGAAGAGGTGGTGGCCCGCGCGATCTATGCGTCGTCCATCCCGGTGATCAGCGCTGTCGGCCATGAGATAGATTTTTGCATTGCTGATTTTGTTGCCGACCTGCGTGCAGCAACACCGTCGGCCGCGGCCGAACTCGCCGTGCGAGATCGTTCCGAAATTCTTGATATTCTTCGCAATTATTGCTACTCTATGAACCAAAGCCTGACGGAGAGGCTTCGAAACTATCGGGAACGGATCGACAGCCTGCTGGCGAGCTATTCGTTCAACCGTCCAAAGGACCTGCTTCTGCAATATTCCCAGCGCGTCGATGAAATCGAAAGAAACTTGAGTTCCCTGGTCCACCGCGCGCTGGAGAGGTCCCACGGACGATTCGAAGCGTCGAGACAAACATTGGAGGCTCTGGGGCCCCGCAACGTGCTGAAACGGGGATACGTCATGGTTCTGAAAGACGGAAAGACAGTTATGAGGGCCCGCGGGTTGGGTGAAGGCGACAGGGCGGAGCTCAGGTTTCACGACGGCACTCGTAAAGCAAGGATCGAGGGGGAATGACCAAAAAAGGGAGCAAAACGTTTGAGACCGCTCTCAAACGGCTTGAGGAGATCGTGGAAGAGCTCGAAGAGGGCGAGACGCCGCTCGATGAGGCAATGGCGTTGTATGAAGAGGGCCTGGAACTTTCACGGTTTTGCGGTGAAAAACTGAAGGCAACCGAACTGCGGCTCAAGAAACTGTCAAAAACCGTCGACGGACAGCTTGAGCTTACCGACCTTGATGATCAGGAACACTGATGGGCGACACTGAATTCAAGTTTCTCGATAAGATCAATTATCCGGGCGATCTGCGTGCGCTGGACATTAAGGACCTGCGATCCGTCTGTTCGGAATTGCGGGAATTTCTTATCGACTGTGTCTCGAAAACGGGGGGACATTTCGGTGCGGGTCTTGGTGCCGTTGAGCTGGCGGTTGCTCTCCACTATGCGTTCAATACCCCCGAAGACAAACTCATTTGGGATACGGGACACCAGGCCTATCCGCACAAGATCCTTACAGGCCGCAAGGAGCAGCTTCACACCATTCGTCAACTGGGCGGGTTGAGCGGATTCCTCAAGAGGGCTGAAAGCGAGTACGATGTCTTTGGAGCAGGCCACGCAAGTACGGCCATCTCCGCGGCGCTGGGCATCGCCACGGCGAGAGATTTCGACGGGAAGAACTACAAGGTTGTCGCGATCGTCGGGGACGGATCACTCACAGGAGGCATGGCCTACGAGGCAATGAACAATGCCGGCGTGCTGAAGAAAGACATGATTGTCGTGATCAATGACAATCAAATGGTCTCTCTTTCCTCTCTCAATCCCACGCTCTGGTCGTTCCACGACTACTTCTCGGCAGTGCTGACTCATCCGACCTATAACAAGTTCAAGGCAAATGTCTGGGATCTCACCGGCAAGCTCGATCACTTTGGAGATCGGCTGCGCGTCGTTGCGCAGAAACTCGAGAAGGGCGTAAAGGCGGTCGTCACCCCGGGAATGCTCTTCGAAGCGCTGGGCTTCAGGTACTTCGGCCCCTTCAACGGACACAATGTCGTGAAGCTTGTGGAGATCTTCCGTCACGTGAAGGATCTCAAGGGTCCGATTCTTATCCACGCCATTACCCAGAAGGGAAAGGGATACGGGCCTGCCGAAAAAGAGGCAACGAGACTGCACGGTGTGACTCCTTTTGACAAGATCACGGGAGTGATGCACAAGAAGGGGGATGAGAAGCCCGCCTTTACGACCATCTTTGGCGAGGCGATGGTCGACATCTGTGAAATGAATCCCAAAGTTGTGGGAATCACTGCAGCGATGCCGGATGGAACGGGCCTGACGATCCTTCAGGGGAAAATGCCTGAACGGTTTTTTGACGTTGGCATTGCCGAGCAGCATGCGGTGACATTTGCCGCTGGAATGGCGACGGAAGGGTATATCCCCGTCGCCGCAATCTACTCGACGTTCCTCCAGAGAGCTTTTGACCAGGTCGTCCATGACGTGGCGATACAGAAGCTCCATGTGGTGTTTGTGCTTGACCGCGGCGGCCTCGTGGGCGCCGATGGTCCGACGCATCACGGATCGCTCGATCTTGCCTACTTGAGATGCATCCAGGGAATGGTGGTGATGGCCCCGAAGGACGAGCAGGAACTCCGCGACATGCTCTTCACCGCAATTGAGACCAAGGGACCTGTCGCCCTCCGATATCCGCGAGGCAATGCCCTGGGTGTCCCGCTTCGAAAAGAATTCAGAAAAATAGAAATTGGGAAGGCCGAGACTGTCCGCCGCGGCAAGGATGTGGCGTTCCTGGCAATCGGAAACATGGTCCAGAGTGCGCTGTCGGCTGCGGAAATACTGGCGAAGGAAGGAATTGAAGCCGAGGTCGTGAATATGCGCTTTGTGAAGCCGCTTGATGATGCTCTCGTGGCGGATGTGGCATCGCGAATCGAATCGATCATAACCATCGAAGACAATGTCATTCAGGGCGGATTCGGCTCTGCGGTGCTGGAATCGCTCGTGGAGCAGGGCAAAGGAAAGAATTCCGTGAAGCTCCTTGGACTTCCGGATTCTTTTGTGGATCACGGTACTCCAAAGGAATTGCATCAACTCTTGAAGCTTCATCCGCAGGGCATTGCAGAAACTGCGAAAATATTTCTTTCTTCAAACGAAGGAAAATCCGCACTCGAACTACTTACCACCTGATCGAACCGCCGAATGGAAAAAGTAACTGTAGGTATCATCGGTTTGGGAGGGATCGCTCAGACTATCCACCTTCCCATTCTTTCGAAACTTCCCGACGTCGAAATTGTTGCCGTCTGCGACCTTGACGGTTCAAAAGCCCGCTCTCTCGCCGCAAAGTACGGCGTGAGGCGCTCATACGACGATTATCAGACGATGTTGAAGGAAGAGGAGAACCTTGTAGGGATCGATATCTGTGTTTCGACGAATGCCCACAAGGAGGTGGCAGCGGCGGCGCTGGAGGCGAAGAAGCACCTTTTGATCGAAAAGCCGCTGGCCCGGACACAGAAAGAGGCCATCGATATCGTTGCCGACGCCAAGAAGCACGGGAGGATGTTGATGGTGGGAATGAACAACCGGTTCCGGCCGGATTCCATGATTCTGAAGAGTTTTATTCAGGAGAAAGAACTCGGAAAGATCTATTACGCGAAGGCGGGATGGCTGAAGAAACTCAGTCTCGCGAACCCGTGGCTCACAAGGAAAGAACAATCGGGGGGAGGTGTGGTCCTCGATCTTGGCATTGTGATGTTTGACCTGACCTTCTGGATGATGGGATATCCTGAGGTGAACGAAGTAATTGCCGCCAACTATTCGCACAATACCAAAGGAGTCGAGGATTCTTCCGTGGTGTTTATTCGAATGAAGAACGGGTCCACGATCACGATCGAGTCGAGCTGGTCTTTTGAATCGGAACAGGACTTTTTTTATTGTGATGTGTTCGGAACGGAAGGGAGCGGGTCGCTGAATCCTTTCAGGATTCTGAAGAAAATGCATGGGAACCTTGTGAACCTTGCTCCGGTCTCTCATGATACGCCGCTTACTCTCTA
>Ga0209321_10000950_pt1 | contig 19388 bp, 17 predicted proteins | sample Rifsed16ft4_FD_184012 | JGI IMG/M metagenome (GOLD analysis project Ga0209321, IMG submission 184012) | Soil microbial communities from Rifle, Colorado, USA - sediment 16ft 4 - CSP-I_5_4 (version 2) | ecosystem: Environmental > Terrestrial > Deep subsurface > Rock core/Sediment | place: Rifle...
GGGCCCGCGTCGTCCGCGGTGCCACGGCCCGCCGCAAGACCGTGCTCGTCCAGGGTGTCTCGCGGGCCGGCCTAGCGTTCGCGATCGCACAGGGGTCCCGATGAACGCGTACGAGGAAATCCACCAGGACCTCGTCGAAACGATCGCGGAGCTGATCGAGGCGAACCGGACGACCCCCGTGATCGTCGAGGGGGAGCGGGACGTCCGGTCCCTCCGGGCCCTCGGCCTCGAGGGCGAGGTGATCCCGCTGAACGCGGGCGTGCCGCTGTTCAATCTCGCGGAGTCCCTCTCCCGCCGTCACACGCGGGCGATCATCCTCACGGACTGGGACCACCGCGGCGGCCACCTCGCCCGCCTCCTCCGGGACGCGCTCGAGGCGAACCAGGTCCGGTTCGACACGGAGTTCCGGGCCCGCCTCACGTACCTGTGCCGCAAGGACATCAAGGACGTCGAGAGCCTCGCGGGCTTCGTCGAGCGGGTGTCCCGCCAGGTCGAGGGCGGGTGGCACGGGAAGGCGTCGAAGCGATTCTACGCGGAGCGAAAGAGCCACGCCGTGCAGGACCGGCGGGCCCGACGGATCCTCGCGAAGCGGCCGCCGCGAAAGGAGTGAGCGGAGGCTCTCCGGGCCACGAACGGCCGGCGAAGCTTTAAATAGACCGCGTGCCCGTTGCGTGGCCGGGAAACGCAGCCTGCGTGTGCGTCGGAATCCTTCCTGTCATCGCATCCTTGTTTCACGCCTGTGAGGCACGAGGTCCAACGGTTGGACCATGACCCTTTACGAGGGTAGCGTGGGATAGCGGGAGACCGAGGCACGCGCCGGCGGGCGGCCCACAGGCAAGAACGCAATGAACATCGATCCGAGCACAACGAAGTACCTGATCCAGGCCCGCCTCGAGGCGGAGGGCATCGTCGAGAAGCCCGACATCGTGGGGGCGGTCTTCGGTCAGACGGAAGGTCTTCTGGGCGAAGAGCTCGACCTCCGGGACCTGCAGAAGTCCGGGAGGATCGGGCGCATCGAAGTCGAGATCCAGAGCAAGAAGGGCCGGACGGAGGGCCTGATCCTGATCCCGTCGAGCCTCGACCAGGTCGAGACGTCGATCATGGCGGCGGCCCTCGAGACGATCGACCGGGTGGGGCCGTGCAAGGCCACGATCCGGGTCGACAAGGTCGAGGACGTCCGCGTGACGAAGCGGAACAAGATCATCGAGCGGGCCCGGTCCCTCCTGGCGAAGATGCTGGAGGAGTCGAAGACGAGCGGGACGGACCTCCTGGACGAGGTCCGGGCGAGCGTGCAGGTCTCCGAGATCGTGAGCTTCGGCCCGGAGCGGCTGCCCGCCGGCCCGAACGTGGCGGACAGCGACGCGATCATCGTCGTCGAGGGCCGCCAGGACGTCCTGAACCTCCTGCGGTCCGGGATCAAGAACGCGATCGCGGTCGAGGGGACGAACGTCCCGAAGACCGTGCAGGAGCTGTCGAAGGAGAAGGTCGTCACCGCGTTCGTGGACGGAGACCGCGGCGGGGACCTGATCCTGCGGGAGCTGCTCCAGGTCGCGGAGGTGGACTTCATCGCGCGTGCCCCGAGGGGCCGCGAGGTCGAAGAACTCACCCAGAAACAGATCGTGAAGTCCCTCCGGAACAAGATCCCCGCAGAGCAGTTCATCGAGATGTACGGGCTCACGGGCCAGGTGTACAAGCCGGAGGAGGAGCGGCCCGAGCCGCCCGCGCGGGAGGCGGGCCCCGCCCCCGAGCGCCGCCCCGAGCCGCGGCCGGAGCCGAGGCCCGAGGTGCGGCCCGAGCCCCGCCCCGCGCCCGTCGCGGAGCCGAAGTTCGAGCCCGCGTTCCGCGAGCCCGCGCCAGCCCCGGTCGGCCCGAGGGCCGCGAACCCGAAGCTCGACAAGTACCGGGAGATGCTCGTCCAGATGAGCGGCTCCTCGAAGGCGAAGATCCTGAGCGAGAACGACAGCGTCGCCGCCGAGGTCCCCGTGCGGAACCTCGTCGAGACGCTGAAGACGAACCGCTCCGCGCGGGCGGTCGTGTTCGACGGGATCATCACCCAGAGGATCCTCGACATCGCCTCCGAGATCGGCGTACGGAGCGTGGTCGGCATGAAGATGGGCACGATCACGAAGCAGCCGTCCGGCATCGAGGTGTACACGAAGACGGACCTGGTCAACGCGTGAGGGATCGGCCATCGCGAAGGAGAAGGCGCTCAGCATCGGGGAGGGGTTCGCCCTCCAGGAGATGGAGACGACCGCGCAGGTCAAGATCCCCGCGGACCCGCTCGCCCGCGTGATCGGCCAGGACGAGGCGGTCGGCCTCGCCCGCTTGGCGGCGATGCAGCGCCGGCACTTCCTCCTCGTCGGCCCGCCGGGCACGGGGAAGTCGATGATCGCCCAGGCCCTCGCCCTCCACATGCCGCCCCCCGACGAGGAGCTCCGGATCGTCCACAACCCGGAGAACCCGGAGCGACCGTCCGTCGAGGTGAAGAAGCGGGACGAGGTCGTGAAGGAGAACATCGTGCGGGAAGGCGCAGAGGGCGACCTGATCGACGCGAAGGAGGCCCCCGTGAACGTCGCGGAGCGGCTCGGGTTCAAGTGCGTGAACTGCGGCACGTACTCGTCGCCGCGGGACCGCATGTGCCCGAAGTGCAGCCGCCCGAAGACGTCGCCCCAGGCGGGCCAGGCCCAGAACCCGTTCCAAGACCTCCTCGGCGGGATCTTCGAGGTCACGTTCGGCCAGATGGGCGGGCGGGACCGCGTGACGACGACCCGCCGGCAGTTCGGCAACGAGGAGGTCGTCGTGTACGAGCGGGCGGGCGAGATGATCCGCGTCCTCGACCAGAAGGCCCTCGAGAAGCGGAGGGAGATGGAGAAGACGAGCCCCCGGAAGGTCCTCGTCCCCGTGAACCGCCGGCCCTTCGTGCTCGCGACGGGCGCGAGCGAGACGGAGCTGCTCGGGGACGTCCGCCACGACCCGTACGGCGGCCACCCGCAGCTCGGCACGCAGCCCTACGACCGCGTCGTCGCCGGCTCGATCCACGAGGCCCACCAGGGCGTCCTGTTCATCGACGAGCTACCCCAGCTCGGCCACCTGCAGCGCTTCATCCTCACCGCGATGCAGGAGAAGCGGTTCCCGATTTCGGGCCGGAACCCGCAGAGCGCGGGCGCGAGCGTCCGGGTGGACAACGTCCCGTGCGACTTCATCTTCGTGGGCGCGTGCAACATCCAGGACCTCCCGCACATCCTCTCCCCACTGCGGTCGAGGATCACCGGGTCCGGGTACGAGGTCCTCGTCGAGACGGCGATGCCGGACACCGAGGAGAACCGCACGAAGATGGCCCAGTTCGTGGCCCAAGAGATCGCGGTCGACAAGCGGATCCCGCCCGCCACGCGGGAGGCCGTGCTCGCGATCATCGAGGAGTCGAAGCGGCGGGCCCGGGAGGGCGACAAGAAGGAGAAGTCCCTCACGCTCCGGCTGCGGGAGCTCGGCGGGCTGATCCGGGCCGCGGGGGACCTCGCGGTCACGGAGCGGAGCCCGGTGATCGAGGCGGACCACATCAAGCGGGCGATCAAGCGCTCGCGGACGATCGAGGAGCAGATCCGGGAGCGATACGGCTCGTACACCGCGGGCGTCGGCTCCGACATCTCGCAGGCCCAGAGGGAGACATCTCCCTACCACTACTGGAACGTCCATCCGAGCGACGACGTGCAGGGATACGGGTAGTCGGAACCCTCGGCGGTCACAGGTGCCGCATCATCTTGTAGCCGTCCTCCCCGTCCGTGTAGAACTTCGGAACGAGGCCCGCGATCTGGAACCCGTACCGCTGGTAGAATTGGACCGCGTTCACGTTGCTCACCCGCACTTCCAATTCAACGGTCCGCATCGCCCGCATCGCGCACTGGCGGAGGAACGCGTCCATCAGCAGGGACCCGATCCCCCGCCGCCGGTACGGCTCCTGGACCGCGAGCATCAGGATCCGCGCGTTCTGCGGTGCGTTGCTCACGCCCGCCACGAAGCCCACGATGCGGCTGTCCTCCTCGGCCACGAGGAAACCCTCCCGCCACCACTTGTGGATGTCCACGTAGATCGTGGCGGGGTAGTTCTCCCGGAGCGACTCCCGCACGACCGCGGCGATGGCGGGGATGTCGTTCGGCGAGAACGGCCGGAGCCGGGGCACGCTCGCCGGGCACGCCGGGACTCGGCTTGAACGTGACGGATTCGGAGCGTTCAAAGCGGCGCGGCCCATGGGCGGGACGGATGCGGGTCGCGTTCGAGCTCTCCGGCGAGCACCCCACGCTCCCGCGGGCGGAGGCCCTCGCCGCCCTGGAGGCGGAGCGGGTCGCGGTCCGCGGGGTGGCCTTCGAGCCGGGCCTGCTGATCGTCGACGCGGCCCGACCGCCGCGGCGGGCCCTCGAGCGGGTCGCCCTCTCCCGCTACGTCGAGCGGGTCGTGGCGACGGGCCGATGGCGGGCGATCCTGCGGGCCGCGGGACGGGTCGATCTCCATGGCGGGAGCTTCCGCGTCCGGGCCCACGGCCCGTTCACCCCGGAGGAGAAGCGGGACCTCGAGCGGTCCGTCGGGAGCGCCCTCGGCGCCTCGGGACGGGTGGACCTCGACGATCCTGAGCGGGACTTCCGCCTGCTCCGGTCAGGCGATGGATTCCTCCTGGGAGGAGTCCTCCACGAGGTCGAGCGGAGCGCCCTCGAGGCCCGCAAGGTCGCGAAGCGGCCCTTCACCCAGCCGATCTCCCTCCATCCGAAGTTCGCGAGGGCCCTCGTGAACCTCTCCCGCTGCCCGACCGGCGGCGTCCTCCTCGACCCGTTCTGCGGCACGGGCGGGATCCCGCTCGAGGGGGCCCGCCTCGGGATGCGGGTGTTCGCGTCCGACCTCTCCGAGAAGATGGTCGCGGGCACCGCTTCCACGCTCGCCCACTACGGCCTCCGCGGGACGACGTTCCGCGCCGACGTGAGCGAGGTCCCCGCCACGGTCCGGGAGGTGGACGCGATCGCGACGGACCCGCCTTACGGCCGGTCGACGACGACGCGGGGCGAGCCCCTCGAACGGCTCTATCGCCGCGCGTTCCAGACGTTCTCCCGGCTCCTCCGGCCGGGCGGCTACGCGGCGGTCGTCCTGCCCTCCGATCGGGCGATCGCGATCGGCGAGGAGTCCCTCCGCCTCGAGGAGTCCCACGCCCTCCGGGTTCACGCGACCCTCACGCGGACGTTCTGCGGGTTCGTCAGGGGACCGTGATCCGGACCGGGACCTGGATGACGAACGGCTGGCGGGGCCGCGCAGGGTCCACGATCCGGCCCTCGACGGCGAAGTTGTACACGCCGGGGCTCGCGGCCGCGGGCACGCCGACCTGGACCCGGATCGTCGCATAGTCCGTGACGTTCAGCGGGATCGCGGTCGTCCGGTTGTCGACCGGCACCAGGACGGACCCGCCCGACGCGGGGTACAGCGTAAAGTCCGGGATCGTGAGCGTCCACCCGAAGCGGTCGAGGTTCTCCGGCACGATGCGGACCTGGACCGTCTCGATCACGTTGCCCGTGTTGTTCAGGTTCAGCGAGATCGTCGCGCTCGCGCCGACAGCGATCGTCTGGTTCAGCTCCGTGAGGACGACATGCGGGGCCGTTGCGGCCTCGAACGCGAAGGACGCCTCCGTCGGCACCTCGACGAACGGCGTCGGGACGAACGTGACCACGAGGATCGCGATCGCGAGGGCGCCCAGCGCCTTCCGGGAGGGCGCGAGCTTCGTGATGTCGTTCAGGGGCGGCGGGTGCCGCGTCCCGAGGAGCATGATGATCAGCGCGAACAGGAACCAGCTCGGGAACGACAGCCCGAGGACCAGGAGCAGCAGCACCGCCCCGTACGAGAGCCACCGGTGGTTCTCTCCGAACAGTGCGCGCGCCACATGCCCGCCGTCGAGCTGGCCCGCGGGGAGCAGATTGATCGCGGTGACGAAGAGCCCCACCCAGCCTGCGAACGCGGTCGGGTGGCGGCGGAACGGGTCGATCATCGTCGCGGGGAAGAAGGACTGGATCCACCCGTACATCAGGGACGGCATCGTGATCTCCCCGCCCCCGTTCAGGGCGGGCGGCCGGACGTCCTGCGTGCCGAGGAACAAGCCGAGGACCGTGATCGGGACCGCGAGGGCGAAGCCGATCAGCGGGCCCGCGAGGCCGATCTCCAGGAGGGCCTTCCGGTTCGGGATCGGGTCCCGCATCGAGATGAACGCGCCGAACGTGCCGAGAATCGGGATCGACGGGATGAAGAACGGGAAGGACGCCCGCACCGCGTGGCGCTTCGCGACGAGGTAGTGGCCCATCTCGTGGGCTCCCAGGATCAGGAGGAGGGGCACCGTGAAGCTGACGAACCCGAGGACGAGCGCGTCCAACGTGTACCACGGGACGTCCGCGTACAGCTCCCAGTTCACGGCGCCCGCGACCCACGTCGTGCCAATCGTCGCGACCAGGAGGAGGAGGTTCACGTGGGTCCCCCGGAACTTCCGTTCCGGGGTCTTCTGGACGTGGATCACGGTGCCCGTCGGCTCGGCGACGATCGTCGGGACGTAGTTCCGCGGGACGAGGTCCCTCCGGAGCGCGTCGAAGCTCGCGTCGAGGCGGTTCGGGTCCACAATCACGTGGAACGCGACTGCGAACGGGTTCACCGTGATCTGCGACACGGTGAAGTGCCGCGAGACCGCCGCCCGCAGCGCCTCGATCTCGGCGTCCGCTCCCATCATGGGCGTCTCGGTTTACGTGGGTTCGCCATAAAAACCCTCGGTCACGTCCCTAGGGGACGAACGCGAGCCCGAGCCGCCCCAGGGCCCACAGCAGGATGGCGGTCCCGACCCCCGTCGCGGCGAACCGCAGGCCCGTGACGACGATCCGCTCCCGTACGAGGGAACCGAGGTACGCGCCGAGCCCGAACAGGAACGCCAGCGTGAGGACGGCGCCGGTCACCGTGGCGGGCCAGAAGCCCATCACGAGGAACGGCACGACCGGGATCAAGGCCGCGATCATGGGCGCGACCCCGTGGACCCCCGCGCTGACGAGGGCCGCAGCGCGGAACGCGGACCGGTGCTCCTCGCTCAGCTCTACGAGCATCGCGCGCTCGATGCTGTGGCGGTGCAGCTTCTTCTCGACCCGCTCCGCCTCGTACGCGCCGACCGCGGAGCTGATCGCGAGGGCGATCGCCGCGCTCGCGCTCACCGCGAGGACGAGGGCCTTGCTTGCGGCGGTGTCCCCGAGGGTCGCCGCGGCGCCAATCACGATCCCGAGGACCGTGAGCGCCCCGTCGAACGCGCCGATCACGAAGTACCGGCGGACGATCGGTCCTATGTCCGTGACCTCATCCAGCTCCCGCCACCACTCCCGCCACGACTGGAGGGCCGCCATCCTACACGCTCGCGCCCAGGGAGGAGAGCACCTCGCGTCTCGCAGCCTGCAGGGCCTCGTCCAGGGCCTCGACCTTCGGGCCCGCGCCCTGCGCGAAGTCCGGCTTCCCCCCGCCCTTCCCCCCGAGCACCGCGAGGGCCGCCTGGATCACGGCGCCGGCGTCCACCCGGCCGTCCCTCCCCCGCGCGACGACGACGCTCGCGGCGTCCCCCGCCGCCCCGAGGATCGCCACGACGTTCGCAGACTCCGCGAGCCGCTTCGAAAGCGGCAGGAGGTCCTTCATCCCGCCCCCGATCCGGTGGACGACGACCCGCACGCCGTGGACCTCCTCGGCCCCGGCGACCAGATCCACCACCGCGGTCCCCGCCTCCGCGGCGCGGGCCTTCTCGAGCTCCCTCCGCATCGACCGCCACTCCTCGAAGAACCGGTCGACGGCCTGCGGGACCTGCTCCACGGGGACACTCAGGGTCGCGCCGACCTTCACGAGGGCCGCGTTAATCCTCCGGATCTCCGCGAGGGCGGGCTTCCCCGCCACGTACTCGAGCCGCACGACGCCGTCCTGGATCCGCTTCGACCGGAGGAGCTTCACGACGCCGACGTCGCTCGTCCGCGCGACGTGGGTCCCGCCGCACGCCTCGATGTCCCACTTCGGGATCTCGACGACCCGCAGCGTCCCGCCCGGCACGGCCCCGCCTTGGTACAGCCGGAACCCGTACTTCGACTCCGCCTGCTCCCGAGGCAGGTTCCGGATCCGCACGGGCGCGGCGCTGAGGACGATCTCGTTCGCGAGCTGCTCGATTCGCTCCATCTCCGCGTCCGAGAGGGAGTCATAGTGGGTGATGTCGAGGCGGGCGAGGTCCTCCGCCTTGTGGGCGCCGGTCTGCCACACGTGGTTCCCTAGGACCTTCCGCGCGGCGCCGAGGACGATGTGCGTGGCGCTGTGGTTCCGCATCAGGTTCTCGCGGCGGGCCCAGTCGATCTCGCACGTCGCAGGCTTCCCGATCGCGAGCTTCGGCTCGCCCTTCACGAAGTGCAGCACGACGCTCCCGACGCGCTGGACGTCCACGACCTCCGCGTCCCCGATCCGGCCGTGGTCCGCCTCCTGGCCCCCGCCCTCCGGGTAGAAGTACGTCTGGTCTAGCAGGACGGCGTTGCCGTGGATGCCGACGACCTTCGCGCGGAACTTCTGCTTCCGCCGGTTCTCGTACACCCGCAGGCGGGTCGGCGGCAGCCCCGACGGCACGTCGACCGCCCTCCGACCCGCCTCCGCGACGGGCTGCAGATGGCGGAGCGCGACCTGTCCGAAGAAGTCGTCCGGGACCTCAACGGGCATCGCGCTGAACTCCCGCACGACGTCCGGCGTGAGGCCGTGGCTGTCGTACAGTTCGAGCATCGCCTCGAGGCCGATCCGGTCCCCGCCCTGGGCGCGGACCTCCGCCTCCACCCGCTGGACCGTCGCCCGGCCCTTCTCGAGCGTCCCCCGGTACCGCTCCTCCTCCACCTTCAGGAGCTTGAGGATGTCCCCCTTGTTGAAGAACAGCTCCGGGTAGTCGTCGCGGGACTGGTCGATCAGGAAGCTCACGGTGTCCGCGAGCGTGTACGCGATGTTCAGGTTCCGGAGGGTCCGCAGGCCCCGCCGCACGAGGAGGCGGGCGAAGTACCCCTCGCGGGAGTTCGACGGCACGACGCCGTCCCCAAGGAGGAACATGAGGGCCCGCGCGTGGTCGCAGATCACGTACAGCGCCTCGAGGGGCGCGAGCTGGGCGACGAGGTCCTCGACGGGGATCCCGATTCGTTCCGCGGTCCGGGCCTGGATCGCGCGGATGTCCGCCATCGTCTCGACCTTCGTCATCCCCGCGACCTTCGAGTACGCCGTGAGGACGCGGTCGTCCACCTTCTTCGCGCCCGTCGCGCGCTTCAGGTACGCGAGGGCCTCGCCGAAGACGGCCTCGTACGCGGATGTCGTGCCCTGGGAGAGCCACACGAGCCGCTCGAGCCCGTAGCCGGTGTCCACGACGGTCGTGTCCATCGGCACGCGGTGGCCGTTCGTGTCCCGGTTCTGCATGAACACGAGCGTCGCGGCCTCCGCGCCGCTGAAGACGACCTCGAGGCACGGCCCGGAGTTCCCGCCGCCCTCCCACCAGCTCTCCTTGTATCGGACGAGCTTCGGGTCCATCCCGAGCCGCTCCGTGAGGAACCGGTGGCACAGCTCCACGGTCCGGTCCTTCCAGTACACGGGCTTGCCGGGGAAGTTGAACGCGTGGTGGGCCATCATCTCGAACATCGTGAAGTGCTGGCCCGTCTTCCCGACGTTGTCGATGTCGTTGAACCGCACGCACGGCTGGGAGATCGCGAGGGGGTTCGCGGGCGGGCTCGCCTCCCCGCTGATCACCCACGGTTGGAACGGGTACACGCTCGCCTGCGTGAAGAACACGTCGTCCCGCCACCGGGCGACGATCGGGTACCGCCGCACGCGGGTGTGGCCGTTCGACTCCATGAACGAGAGGAAGTCCTCCCGCATCGCCCGCGGCGTCAGGCGCTTCTTGAACGGCGGGTTCCCGAGGAAGTCGTACTCCTGGCACGGCGTCTCGCCGCAGGTAGAGTGGTCCCCGAGGGACCAAAAGAACTTCCCGCACGAGGCGCACTGGATCCGCCGAAACCCCTGGGCGCGGAACAGCTCGACCTCGTACTCGCCCTCGGGCATCCCGTTCGCAAATCTGGAGCGCGATATAAAGGTATCAGGGCGGGACGACGCTTTCCGGAGACGCCCCGCCCGCTTGGTTTGGTCTACTCCCACGGCTCCGGCCTACGGCATCACCTGGAACCGGGCGATCATCCCCGCGTCGATGTGGTCGTTCACGTGGCAGTGGTACAGCCAGATCCCCGGGTTGTCCGGCTCCATGTCTGCGACCTTCATGCTCGCGGGCAAGAGCTCGATGATGTCCGTCCTCATCCCCGCCCAAAGGACCGTCTGGCCGTGCCAGTGCGGCGTGTGCAGGTCCACTTCGGTCCCCATGCCCAGGAGGTACCACCGGACGCGTTCGCCGACGTACATCGTCAGGTCGTTGAGGTCCAGATTCCCAAAGACGAAGCCGTTGATTGAGTGCATCAGGTTGCTCTCGATGAAGTCGTCGTCCGCCTTCAGGGCCTCCCGCTGGGACGGGCTCGTCGCGTACTTCCCTCCGATGTGCGTGATGATGTTGTAGTCGATGTACGGGCTGCGGTTCTCGTCGAACACAGTGAACATCGTGACGAACTCCCGGTCCACGTCCGTCGGCACGAGGTCCACCCCGCCCATCCCCTTCCCCGTGATGACGATCGGACCGATGAGGCCCGCGTTCGTGTCCCCGGGCTCGTCCACGTGGGAGTGGTACATCCACATCACGGAACTTCCGTCCATCGGTCCCGGACCCGCCCGCTCAGGCACCGGCCACACGTACGTGTGCGTCCCGCCAGGAGGAATCGTGTCGTCCGCCTTCAGGTCCGTGCGGTCGCTGTACGGTGCCCCCTCGGAGTTCTTGTCGTAGAACACCCCGTGCGGGTGGAAGCTGAAGTCGAACCGTGCGTTGTTCTTCGCGTGGACGACAATGGTGTCCCCGACCTCGGCCCTGACGAGCGGCCCCAGCGCCCCGAGGTGCTCCCATTCCGGGGGCCTAGGCTTCAGGGTCGTGAACGTCGCGTCCATGTACTCCCTGTAGAGGGCCTTGAGGTAGACGCTCCCGATGCGGTCGGGCCCCGGGGCGACGAAGACGTTCTCCGCATCCCCGAACGGTTCCCCCGTAATCGGGTCGTACCCGAACGGCGCGTAGTCCCACTCCACCTCATCGATTGCGACGTAGTAGTGGCGCTCCTTCGCCGGCGGCCCGGCCCCCCCGGACTGCATGCTCGCCAGGGGGACTGCTGCGGCCACGAGCACGCCCACCACTGCGAGGCTCACCATGTACACCTGCTGCTTTCTTGACAACATGCGCACCTCCTCCCTCGCGCGATGCTTGAAAGGGGCGGCGTCTCTTAGGGATGGCGAACATACCGGTAAAGAGAATACTGGTCGGCGGCTCTCCGGCGGGCGGCGAGCGGCTCACCCGGGCGAGGCGGTGCCGGAGAGTTGCCCCTTCACGAGGGCGTCGACCGCCTTCGCGAACGCCTCCTCGCTGCCCCTTGGGATCGTCGCGCCCGCTGCGGCGTGGTGCCCCCCGCCCTCCCCGCCGAACTGCCTCGAGGCCTCACGCATCACCGCCGCGAGGTCCAGCCCGCGCGCGACGAGTTCGCGCGGGGCCCGCGCGCTCACCTTCACGCCATCCGGCGCGTACGCGAACGCGATCAGGGGCATCTGGCGGTTCCCGCTCGCCTGGAGCGCGATCCCCGCCGCGATGCCGACGACGGTGTCCCGGATCTTGTCCTCCGCGTGGAAGTACTGGATCGCCTCGAGCTTCGCGAGCCCGACCTGCTCGATCCACTCCAGAGACGAGACGAGGTGCTCCCGGTGGCCCGCCAGTAGCCGCAGGGCGGACTCCAGCGCCTCCCCGCGGTCCCCGCGGCAGATCCGGTACGCGACCTCGGCGGCGTCGTACCGCCCGCACGCGTTGATCAGCGTGCCGAACTCCTTCGCGTCCCGCGTCGGGCTCCCGACAGGCTCCCGGATGAGGGTGTAGACCTCGCCGACGAGTCGCTCCGCCTCCCGCCATCCGCACCCGCGCGCGAGCATGTGCGACACGAGTTCGGAGATGATCCGCCGCTTCTCCCCCGCGTCGAGTTCGGACCATGTGCGCCAGGTGTCCTCGACCTTCAGGTCGATCCCGATTTCCAAGAGGAAGGAGATGCACGCCTCCCCGTTCCCGCTGAGCCGCGGGATCCACGGGTCCGAGGAATACTCGAGCATCTTGTGGATGGGGCGGGTCTCGCGCCCGAAGAGCCGCAGGTCCGTGGAGGCCTGCAGGACGCCCGCCGCGATGCCGTCTTCGAGGATCGTGCGGTTGAACCCCCGGAGCCGCCGGAACTCCTGGTCCTGGACGTCCCCCACGGCCCCCACGACCGCGACCGCCGCCAGGTCCGTGTTCCGCGGGTCCAGCGCCTTCGCGACCGTGTACGCGAGGCCCGCCCCGCTCACCACGTCCGAGCCCTGGCCCTCCAGGTGCGGGTTCAGCATCAGCACGCGGCCGGCGTCCTCCGCGAACCGGACGAGGTCCCGCCGGCTCTCCCTCGGAACCTCTCGCGCGGTGGGCACGTGGTGGTCCGTGACGACCGCGTCCAGCCGGTCCATGAGGTGGAGCTGGCCCGCCCCGAAGTCCACGAACCACGCGACGGGCGGGGCCTCCCGCTCGATCACGCGGATCGACGCCTCGTCCAGCTTCTTCAGGAACGAGACGTCGTGCTCGATCCCCGCCCGGGACAGGGCCTCGGAGGCGATCGCCCCGCCCGAGACGCCGTCCGCGTCGATGTGGCAGTACACGCCGACCCGCCCCGCCTTCCGGAGCCGTTCCGCGATCTGCTGGGCCTGGGCCTCCATCCGGCCTTCCGATGGGCGGGCGTGGGCCATGAAGCTTTGCGAGGGGTCGCCGGGCGGCACCGCCGGGCGGCGAGGTGGGCCAAGGTATTTCTACCCGCAATTATTACCGCAATAGTAAGGGGTTGAGGGGGCATGGGGAGACTGCCAGTGGTGCTGCTAGCTGTGGGACTGATGATGGGATCGCTTCTTCTCGGGGCCACGCCCGCGCGGGCCGCCGCGAAGTCGTTCACGCTGTACGGCGACGGGATCGACGGCTGGGGCTTCACGTCCGGGTCGATGACGAGCCCGGGGCCGACGATTACGGTGGACCAGGGCGACACGGTGACGATGACCCTGTACAGTGCGGACAGCCTTCCGCACACGTTCCACATCGACTACGACAGCGACGGGGCGGTGGACACGGGGGAGCCCTACTCAGGGATCTTCAGCTCGCCGACGACGCCCCTCACGTACACGTTCACGGCCGGCACGTCGGGCACGTTCCTCTACCGCTGCACGATCCACCCGACGATGATGTACGGGACCTGGAAGACGAACGCACCCGCCGATGTCCATGACGTCGCGATTACCTCGGTGTCCGCGAGCCCCCTGACGGTGACCGTGGGGCAGGCCGTGACAGTCACGGCCGTGGTCGCGAACCAGGGGACCGTCTCCGACACGACGACGGTGACCGCCTACGCGGGCGCGATTACGATCGGGAGCCAGACCGTGACGCTCGCGGCGGGCGGGAGCCAGACCCTGACGTTCTCGTGGGACACGACGGGCGTCTCGGTGGGCAGCTATCTGGTGAAGGCGACGGCCTCCCAGGTCACCGGCGAGACAGACCTCTCGGACAACGAGATGACGGACGGCACGGTGACGGTCCAGTCGCCCCCGCCGCCCCCGCCGGGGAACCTGGCGGCGGAGCTCGTGGGCCGGAGCGCGTGGCCAATCCACCACCACTTCGTGATCTCGAGGGCGGGGCCGACCCAGACGCTCCTCGCGAAGGTGCACAACGCCGGGGCCGGGCCCGTGAACGCGAAAATCGTGTTCACGGTGTACACGAGCGCGGGGGTGTTCGTGGCCGCCATTGAGAGCGGCGCGACGGTGATCGCCGTGGACGGGATCGTCGTGCTGTCCGGCACGCTGCCCGCGTCGCCGGGGCGGTATATGGTCACCGCCCAGGTCTGGTTCGACTCGAACAGCGACGGGACGTTCGACGGCTCGGACCCGAACACGAAGGACTTCGGGTTCTCGGTCGTGCCCTGAGGCCGGGACGGAATCCCGGGGGCGGGTCCGGGGGGAGCGCCCCGCGTGGGGCGGGGACGCTCGGGACTCGGAACCCGCTCTAAATTCGGATCAGGGTGACCAGGATGATGAGGAAGCCCACGACGAGGCCCGCAATCCGGAGCCCGCTCGACCATCGGTCCTCGCCGGTCGCCCCGAGGAACAGGGGGACGGCGAGGAAGAACCCGCCGACCGCCGTCAGGGCCCGCCCGATGAAGACGAGGGCCGGCCCGGCGGCGCCCGCCACCAGGGGGAGCAGGCCCACGATGATCGCGCCGCCCGTGATCGAGAGCAGCCCGACAATGAGCAGGCCGTCGCGCATCGAGGACCGGCCCACCTGGGCCAGCCAGGATTGGGAAAGATCGGCCGACATGGACATCCGTCCTACCGGAGCGAGGGCGCGCTGAACATCAGGTACGGGGCGGTGAAGATCAGCAGGACCAAGATGAACGCGACGAGGTACATCAGGAGGCGGGCGAGCGGGTCGAGGTCCTGACGCATCAGGGCCATCCCGAAGATCGCCAGGATCAGGAGGAAGATCCCGAAGTCCCACAGGACCGGCGCGTAGACCCCCTGGAGGTTCTGCTTGTTGTCATCTGTCGTGCCGGCCATGTTCCCGAAGGCGTACACGGCGGCCCCGACGGCCAGCAGGAGCAGTCCCAACATCAAAAACAGGGTCATCACCATGTTCATCGTCCGCCGCTTCGACTCCTCGGCGGCCATCATCATCTGTGGCGGTGGCGCTTGCATCATCAGAGTGCACCCTGCCCCCGCATAAAATAGCGGGTTAATATATTTATCGACGGATAGTGCCTCTTAAGGGAGGAGGCGCCCCGCCTTGAGGGGGGCCAAAAGGGGCTCGTGGGCAGCGTCCATCGTGCACGTCCCGCGCCGGGGCTTGCCAAGGGTTAAGGGCGGGTCCGCCTTGGATGGCGCGGATGACGGACGACGCGCTCCTCCGAGAGATTCTCGGTACGTACAGGCGAATCGCGGTGGTCGGGATGTCGAAGGACCCCCTCAAGGACGCCCAGACGGTGCCGAAGTACCTGCTCGAGCGTGGGTACGAGGTGATTCCCGTGAACCCGACGGCCACGGAGATCCTGGGCCGGAAGGCGTACCCGGACCTCTCTTCGATTCCGGGCGGCTTCGACGTCGTGGACGTCTTCCGGCCGAGCGCGGACGTCCCCGCGATCGTCGACGAGGCGATCCGGGACGGGCGGGCGAAGGTAATCTGGACCCAGCTGGGGATCCGGCACGAGGAGGCCGCGAAGAAGGCGGAGGCGGCCGGCCTCACCGTGGTTCAGAGCCGGTGCATGCGAACGGAGCACCTGCGCCTCTTCGGCCCCGGGTAACCCCGCCTAATGGAGGACGACGCTCTTCACGCCCTCGACGGCCTTGATCTTCGGGAGGAGCCGCTCCGGGACCGGCTGCTCCGTGATGATGAACGCATGGGGGTCGTCCGTGATCTCCGGGTCGTCCACGATGACCTGGCGGATGCTCACGCCCGCCTCCGCGATTGCGGTCGCGACGCCCGCCAGGATGCCCGGCTTCGATGCGGACGTCGGGATGATCTCGATCGCGCCCCAGCCCATGAGGGTGGCGACCTCGCGCAGATGGCACACGGGCTCCAGCCGCTCGAAGAACCTCAGCAGCTCCGGGTTCCGCATGATCGTCCGGGTCGTCGCGGTGACGACCCGGCGGTCGACGCCCGCCGCCCGGGCAATCGCGGTGTCACTGAGTTCTACCGCGGCCGCGTAGATGCGGTTGTCGTGGACCCGGAACCCGTGGAGGACCATGAGCTGCGCGACCTTCTCCTGTGCCGGGTACCGGTCGAAGAACGACCGGAGTTTGGCCCACATCGCACCGCCAATGTATGGAAGGATACACGGGCGCTTAACGGTACTGCCTTTCAATGTATAATAAACAGCGTCGATGAACATAAAATATATCTAGTGCGCAGAAAATACACATGAGAAAGGGGGCCCGAAAATGAAGAACGGCTCGATAAGGGTGCTGCTCGACGTGGACAATCTGCCGAAGGCGTACTACAACATCCTGCCGGATCTCCCCAGTCCGCTGCCTCCTCCTCTGAATCCAGCCACCCGGGAGCCGATCGGGCCCGAGGCCCTGGCTCCCATTTTCCCGAGGGAGATCATCCGGCAGGAGGTCTCCCGGAACCGCGAGGAACCAATCCCGGAGGAGCTCCGGGAGGCCTACATCCGGCTAGGCCGGCCCACGCCCCTGTTCCGGGCGAAACGGCTGGAGAAGTTCCTCGGCACCCCCGCCCGGATCTACTACAAGCGGGAGGACCTGAACCCGGTCGGGAGCCACAAGCCGAACACTGCGATCGCCCAGGCGTTCTTCGCGATGCGGGAGGGCGTCGAACGGCTCTCCACGGAGACCGGGGCGGGCCAGTGGGGCTCCGCCCTCGCGTACGCGACGAACTACTTCGGGATGAAGTGCACCGTCTTCATGGTCCGCGTGAGCTACGACCAGAAGCCGTACCGGAGGCACCTGATGCACCTGTTCGGCGCGGAGGTGTTCCCGTCCCCGAGCGACCGGACGGGGTACGGCCGGAAGCTGCTCGAGAACAACGGCCACAACCCCGGGTCCCTCGGGATCGCGATCTCGGAGGCGCTCGAGACCGCAGTGACCGGGACGAACACGAAGTACTCCCTCGGGTCCGTGCTGAACCACGTCCTGATGCACCAGACCGTGATCGGCCAGGAGACGCTGAAGCAGCTCGAGATCATCGACGAGACCCCGGACGTCATGATCGGGTCCGTGGGCGGCGGGTCGAACTTCGCGGGCTTCACGTTCCCCGCGATCCGGGAGCGGCTGAAGGGCAAGCTCGACACGCGGTTCGTCGCGGTGGAGCCGGAGTCGATCCCGTCCCTCACGAAGGGCGCGTACGACTACGACTTCGCGGACACCGGCGAGATGACCCCGCTCCTGAAGATGTACACGCTCGGCCACGCGTTCGTGCCGCCGTCGATCCACGCGGGTGGGCTCCGGTACCACGGGGCCGCCCCGATCGTCAGCCTGCTCCTGCACGAGGGGATTGTCGAGGCCCGCGCGTTCAACCAGCTCAGCACGTTCGAGGCGGGAGAGATGTTCGCGCGGACGGAGGGCGTGGTCCCCGCGCCGGAGACGTGCCACGCGATCAAGGGAGCGATCGAGCTCGCGCTCGAGGCGAAGTGGGCGGGCGAGGAGCGGGTGATCGCGTTCAACTTCAGCGGCCACGGGCTCCTCGACCTGGAGGGGTACGCGCAGTACATGGCCGGGACCCTCCGAGAGAACTGACGATCCACCCCATTCCCCCGCCGGGCCGCCCACCGCCCGGCGGGCTGTCCATTTTTCCGAATCGAGGCGACGTCACGACTGGCGCGCCGGGTTGCGGACGGGTCCGCCCGCCGCGGAGAGGCGACGGCCGCAGTGCCCACGACGACGGGCAGTCCTTCCAGAGCTGCCCTAGGCCAGGGTCCCGACCCACAGGATCGACGTGGCGCTGCTGACCTGGACGACGTCCCCAGCGGGATACGTGCCGCGATCGAGGAACAGCGCGTCGCCTGCCGCGATCTCCGCGGTCCCCGGGTTCCCGTCTTGGTACGCCGCGCGGTGGATGGCCCAGGTCCCGGGCGTGAGGCTGGACCATGAGATCTGTGCGAGCACGGTCCTCCCCGAGGTGTCGAGGATCTGGAGGAACGTGTTCGCCGGTGTCAGCCCGGAAGGTACGAACGAAACGGTCAACGTCCAGTTCGAGCCTGAGAGGCTGATCGACATGCCCAGCATCTGGGGCCCGCCGTCCGGGCCTCCGATGAGACCCGAGACCATCACGTACAGGGCCGCGGCGATGACGATCGGGACGACGATTGCGATGATGATTACGACGACCACGACGATCAGGATGAGCCGGGTGTCGTCCCTCCGGGGCGGCACGTAGTACGGCGGCGGGTACGGGTAGGCGACCTGGGGCGGAGGATACGGGGGCATCGGAGGCGGCTGAGGCGGTCGGGGCTGCATGGGATCCCTCTCGGGCCTCCACGGGTCGACGCCTATTTACGAGTTCCGAGGGGATGCCCCGCGCGCGCCCTGAGGGCCCGCACCCTCCTCGCCGCATTCGAGGGCCGGGACCCGGAGCCGCATGGCGCCGAACAGAGCGCGTTGGGGCCCCCCTGCCCTCAGTGTCGACCGCGCGTCGGGGCGATCGGGGGCGCAGGCATGGGGGGTGTTGGGAGGAGCGCGATGACCAAGCTCTCGGGGAAGACATCCCGCGTCTCGAGCCGTCCGGCCCCGTCGACGCCCCAGATCGCGTAGGCGCCCGTCGGGTCGCCCACCGCGTCGAGTTCGACGCTGCCCGAGGCGCCCTCGTAGTCGATGTCGTGGCCCGATGCGATCTCCGCACGGGCCTTTGCCCACTCCCCGGCATGGATGCGGGTCCCGGGCGCGTTCGTGACATCGCGGATTTTGGATCGGATCGCGGCCCCGGACGAATCCCCCGCCGCCTCTGCCGCCAGGGCGAGGACGTACGCCGCGTCGTAGTTGTTGTCGTCGAACATGCCGGGTTGCGATCCCCATCGGGCCGCGTAGGCGTCCGCCCACGCAGCGTGGCCCGGCCCCACAATGCCCGCATACGCCGCGGGGGCCGTCCCCAGGAAGCCCGACGTGTCGATGTTGTTCGGGGGGTTCCGGAGGACGTCCACGAAGCTCGCCTGGTCGAAGACACCCTCCGAGAACATCAGCCGGACGTTCGCCCACTGCGGGTTCGCACTCTTGCCTGCCTCGAAGTCCCGGACGAGCTGGACGCCCTCGGGCGGATAGGCGACGACGTACAGGAGCTGGGGCGGCGGGTTCGTGTTCAGGACCGCCTGGAGGTCCACCGAGTAACTCGTCGGTGGGCTGACGATCTCGTCGATGGACCTCAACGGCGTCGTCAGCGTTCCCCCGAACCGGATGAAGGAGTCGGCGAACATCTCCACGACGCCGAGGCCGTACACGGTACGGACCGCGATCACCGCGGCCCGGGAATACGTGAGGTTGCGGAGCGCGTAGCTCGCGGCGACGACACCCTGGAGCGCATCGGAGGGGACCGTCCGGGCCCACCACCCGCCTCCGACGGTCGCGTTCGAGAACCGCGGCGACGTGCAGGAGCCGGAGATCTCGAAGACGCCGTTCGCCTTCGCGACCTCGATGACGGTCGCGCACTGGCCGGAGCC
>Ga0209321_10000966_pt1 | contig 19148 bp, 18 predicted proteins | sample Rifsed16ft4_FD_184012 | JGI IMG/M metagenome (GOLD analysis project Ga0209321, IMG submission 184012) | Soil microbial communities from Rifle, Colorado, USA - sediment 16ft 4 - CSP-I_5_4 (version 2) | ecosystem: Environmental > Terrestrial > Deep subsurface > Rock core/Sediment | place: Rifle...
GGTTGGGATTGGCTTAAGGATCTCAAAGGGGCAATCCAAACTGGTGATGAGGATGCTGCCTCTCATAGGATGAGAGAGGTCATAACCGGAAGGTCTGTCCTTTCAATGCCAAAAAAACTTGGAGGGTTTAGACTCAGATATGGTAGGGCATGTAACACGGGCTTTGCCACAATTGGAATACATCCTGTTATAGCAGAGATACTAGACCACGCCGTAGCTGTTGGAACCCAGATCAAACTTGACATCCCAGGCAAAGCCTCGACTATCGCTTTTGTAGATTCTCTTAACACTCCAATAGTTAGGCTTGTAAACGGAAATGTTGTAAAAATTAAAAACACAGCTCACGGGCTCAAACTAAAAGGTCAGATTGAAAAAATCCTACATCTTGGCGACATTCTGATCAGCTATGGTGACTTTTTGGAAAATAACGCCGAGCTTGTGCCTACCGGATATGTGGAAGAATATTGGATAGAAGAGCTAAAAACAAAACTTGCAAAATACGAGTTGCAGGATCCGACTCTTTTGCAATACATCTCAAAAATTCCAAGCTTAGATGAGGCATTTAAAATCTCACTTGATTTTAACCTACCACTGCATCCAGCCTACCTCTATTTTTGGGACCAGTTATCATCTCAAGAATTTGAACAGATCCTAAAACCGGTAAGTGTAGAGCCAGACTTGATAATCTACCAAAAAAATTGTAAAGAAATCCTTGAAAAACTTGGTGTACCACATGAGATCGCAAAGGATACAATTCTACTAAAAACAACCGAAGCCAAGATTTTCTTTTATTTGCTTTTTAGAAAACAAATCAAACTAGATAGTTCCGTGACCATTCCCCAAACGATCTCACAAGCATCTGGAATAAAGATCTGTAACAAGTTTTCTACCGCAATAGGAGTAAGGGTGGGTAGGCCAGAGAAAGCTGCACCAAGAAAGATGAAACCACCAGTTCACACACTATTTCCTGTTGGTAGTAAAGGTGGAGCATCACGTGATTTAGTCAAAGCATCAAAGCAGGCCGACTTTTACTGCAACATCAGCAATCGGATTTGTAAAAACTGTAACGAGCTATCAATTGGAATAGCTTGCCCAAAATGCAAAAATAAAACAACACTGGTTTTTGTTTGCCCCATTTGCAGAGCTGAGCTTGATTCTAATTTCTGTTCAAAATGCAAGAAAAATGCAGTTTCACATACATACAAGGCATTTCCTCTCAAAGAACGACTTCTTGCTGTACAGGAAAAGACTGGCATCCGAGTTCAAGAGCCATTCAAGGGAGTAAAAGAACTCATAAATCAAGACAGGATAGCGGAACCTCTCGAAAAAGGCATCATAAGACAGAGTCTAGGCCTCAGTGTATTCAAAGATGGAACGATAAGATTTGATGCAACAAACGCACCTCTTACTCACTTTAAACCAGAATGGATTGGCACCTCATTAGAGAAGCTTGCAGATCTTGGCTATACGCATGATACTAATGGCAAACCACTTGTTAGGCCTGATCAATTTGTTGAGCTCAGGATGCAGGATGTTATCATCCCATCTGAGTGTGGGGAACATCTGGTCCAAACATCTCAATACATTGACAAAGAATTTGAAAAGCTGTTTGCTCACTCGGCCTTTTACAAAGTGAAAAACATCGATGATCTAATTGGGCATCTAATAATTGGATTAGCTCCTCACACCTCAGTTGGAATTGTTGGACGAATAATTGGATATACAAACACACATGTGTGCTACGGTACACCTGTATGGCACTCTGCAAAAAGGCGTGACGCGGATGGTGATGCTGACTCGATTATGCTTTTAATGGATAGCCTCCTCAACTTCTCAAGACAGTTTCTGTCAGACAGAATAGGCGGGCTTATGGACGCACCTCTACTAGTACAACCAGTTGTTATACCACAAGAGGTGCAAAGACAAGCACACAACTTTGAGGTCGCAAGTACCTTACCCATCTCGTTTTTTGAAGCAACTTTGGCACGACAAAAAGCAAGTGAAGTAAAGGACGTTGAAACTTTAAAATCAAGACTTGAGACAGAAAAACAATTTTACGGATACGGATTTACTCACATCACATCCACACTTACGACATCTAGATCTAGAAGTGCCTATTCTACACTCGGATCAGTTTTGGAGAAGCTTGACATGCAGATCAGGACTGCAGATATGATTAATGTTGTAGATCCTAATGAGGTGGTGTCTATGGTTATGACCACACATCTTTTACCAGACATCATGGGTAATCTACGGGCATATTCAGGACAATCATTTAGATGCACTGCATGTGGTGCAAGCTACAGAAGGATTCCTCTTTCACAAAATTGTACGGAATGTGGTAATAAACTCATTCAGACTTTAACGAGGCCTTCCGTAAGCAAATACCTCAAGCTAGCAAAGAGACTGCTTGACAAATATGAAATTGATCCATACCTGAGGGGAAGAGTTCTTGCTCTTTTAGACGAATTAGAGTTAGTGTTTGGGAAAGAAGACAGCGATCAGGCTCTTCTTACTGACTATGCTTAGTGAAGTTTGACGTATTCATAAGCACCAAGCTTGTTATCAAAACAATAGTGAACTTTTTGGTAATTTTTTCTAAATGATTTTACTTCCGATGCAACTTGCTTCTTATCTTTTTTGTCCACAACAACTTTTTTGATGAAGCTTGCAACCTCTTTCATTTCTGATTCTTTCATGCCTAGACGTGTCAGTTCGGCAACACCAAGTCTTATACCACCTGGATGAAAGTAATTCCTTCCAGCCTTGATATCACCTGGTATAAGTTGCCTGTTTACAATTATGTTTGCTTTTTCCAGATCAGCCTCAATTGCACCACCATCACCAAATGAAAGTACGTTTACCACGATTTGATGGGATTTGGTAAAACCGTGTTTTTCACCCAACACTCCAAAACTAAATGAGTTTAAAGCCTCTGCAAGTGCTTTTGCATTTTTTATTACCTGACTTGCATAATCCTTTCCGAACTCGATCATTTCTGCAAACGCAATTGCTTTTCCAGCTACGTGGTGTAGATGATGATTGCTTGTCACCCCAGGAAATGTGGCCTTTTTAATCTCCTCTCCATACTTTTCAAATGAGACAACCATTCCACCCTGTGGGCCAAACAAAGTCTTATGAGTACTCATGGTCATAGCATCTGCCCCCTCTCTCAAAGGATCTTGGAACTGTCCTCCTGCAATTAGGCCAGCAACATGAGCTCCATCATAATTAACAAACATCTTGTAACCTTTCAGAAAATCTGCAAGTTCCTTAATAGGGTGTGGAAACAAAAAAACAGATCCGCCAAACATAGCCATTTTTGGAGTTCTGCCAGCCTTTTCAAGCTCAACTACTTTTTGCTTTGTCTTATCTACATCAATTGACATCTCTTCTACATCAAATGGATAGAACTCTATGTCTAATCCATGTACAAGACCTGCAGTTCCAGCATGCTCTTTTTTACCATGGGATATGTGTCCTCCAGACGGAATTGAGGGCGCTAGCATCACATCACCTGGATTTGTAAAAGCGGAATAAACGGAAAGGTTAGCTACAACACCAGAAATTGGTCTTACATCAACAAACTCTGCATTAAAGAGTTTTTTTGCAAGTTCGATGCACTTGAATTCCACTTTGTCAATGTAAGTGCAACCAGCATAGACACGCTCACCTGGCCAACCTTCTGCGTATCTGTTTGCAAAGTCTGAAATTGCAGCTTCTCTTACAGCAGGACTGGAGACGTTTTCACTTGCAATGAGAGGAATAGAGTTTGCAAACCACTCGTTATGCTCTTTTAACATGGAAAGTACTTCTTTGTAAGCTTCCTTTGGTGAGGATGCCGTCATGTCGTGTGAGGTCAACTTTCCTAATTTAAAAACATCGTTTGAGATTTTCGGGAAAATTTACTTGTCTATTAGAAACTAAAAATTCAGATACTGATAAAGATATAAAAAGGGAACAAAGGGCTTTACTGAATTATGTCTCAAGGTGGAATTCCGGTCGTCATTCTAAAAGATAGCGCTACCCAGACGAAGGGTCGTGATGCTCAGAAAAATAACATTATGGCTGCAAAACTAATTGCAGACATTATTCACACAAGCCTTGGTCCAAGAGGAATGGACAAGATGCTTGTGGATTCTCTTGGTGATGTAACCATAACAAACGATGGTGCAACAATTCTAAAAGAAATTGATGTTCAACATCCAGCTGCAAAGATGCTTGTTGAGATTGCAAAAGCAACTGACAATGAAGTCGGAGATGGAACTACCTCAGCTGTCATTGTTGCGGGCGCACTTCTAGAAAACGCTGAGGCACTGATAAATCAAGAAGTTCATCCAACCATAATTGTAGATGGATACAGAAAGGCAGCTCAAAAGACAATCCAACTTTTGGAAAAGCTGGCAGACAAAATAGATCCAACAGACAAAGAAATTCTTGGTAAAATTGCTAGAACTTCAATGCAGACAAAGCTAGTCAGAAAGGACTCTAGTGGTTTGGCTGATATGATAGTAAAAGCCGTACTTGCCGTAGCTGAAAAAACAGATGATGGATACACTGTCGATATAGATGACATTAAAGTGGAAAAGAAGGCAGGTGGTTCCATAAAGGATACTCATCTTACAAAAGGAATCATTCTTGACAAAGAGGTAGTTCACAGTGGCATGCCAAAAAAGATCACCAACGCAAAGATTGCGTTGATCAACAGTGCTTTGGAGATTGACAAAACTGAGTTTGATGCAAAGATCAACATATCAAATCCAGAGCAGATGAAGTCATTTTTGGATGAAGAAAATAAGATGATCAAAAACATGGTGGACAAGGTCATTGCATCGGGCGCAAATGTGTTGTTCTGTCAAAAAGGAATTGATGATATTGCCCAACATTATCTTGCAAAGGCTAGTATACTTACAGTAAGGAGAATAAAGGAAAGTGATCTAACAAAGCTTGCCAAAGCAACTGGAGCTAGAATTGTAACAAATCTTGATGATTTATTTGACAAAGACTTGGGTTCAGCAGAGAACGTAGAAGAAATAAAGATTGAGACAGACAGATGGGTTTTCGTGGAAGGCTGTAAGCATCCAAAGGCAGTAACCGTTCTTGTCCGTGGAGGTTCACAGAGAGTTGTTGACGAGGTGGAAAGATCGGTTCATGATGCACTCATGGTTGTAAAAGATGTTATGGAAAATCCAATGATAGTAGCTGGGGGCGGTGCACCTGAGACCTATGCTGCAACAAAGCTTAGAGAGTGGGCAAAGTCACTTGAAGGACGAGAACAGCTTGCTGTAGAAAAGTTTGCAGATTCACTTGAAGTAATTCCAATTACACTAGCTGAAAATGCTGGCATGGATCCAATTGATACTCTTGCATTACTCCGTTCAAAACAACTGAAAGGAAGCAAATGGACTGGAATAGATGTAATGAAAGGAACAGTAGCAAGCATGCACTCTAGTGATATTTTCGAGCCGCTCTCTGTTAAGAATCAGATTATTTCCTCTGCTACTGAAGCCGCATGCATGATTCTTAGAATTGATGATGTAATTGCAGTTACAAAATCTGCTGGTCCACCACCTGGTGGTGAAGGAATGGGTGGCATGGGAGGAATGGGCGGTATGGGTGGCATGGGCGGAATGGGTGGAATGCCACCAATGGACATGTAAGTCTCTTACAAACAAATTTCAAAGACAACTCATCAAAGGTTTATTTGCTGATTCTTATTACGAAATTTTATGCAAAAAGGCGGTTCAAAAATTCTTACTGGCATAAAGTATGTTTATTTGATATTTTTCTTTTCGCTGCTTTCTGGACTCTTTTATCCCATAATAGAAAGAGGCGCAAGTGCAAATGGAGTCATTATGGGAGTGTTCATTCTCTTTATTGGTCTTGCAGGAGCATTATGTCTATACAAAGCTAGTACGTCCGAGAAAAAACAAAAGACATACCTTATTGCGGGCTCTGTGATTTTAGCTATATCATCACTGCTTGTTTTTGCAGCTGCTGGAAAACTGTAGATTAGATATCAAAATACAAATAAAACTCATGTGGATGGGGTCGTATAGATATCTCACGATGATCCTTTCTTTCTAACTCTATAATTTTGTCAAGTACCTCATTTGTAAATATTGGAGCTAGGAATTTTTTATCACTTTCAAGTGAATCAAGGGCTTCCCCAAGATTTGCAGGTAATGGTTTGATTCCTTTTGCTTCGCGCTCTTCCTTACTCATCTTGTAGATATCCTCATGAATTGGGTCTCCTGGTTCAATCTTCTTTTTGATACCATCAAGTCCGGCAGCAAGTACGGCAGAAAAGACAAGGTAGGGATTTGAGGAAGGATCTGGCGCTCTGAACTCTAATCGTTTTAATTTTGCATATTTTTCTCCCCTAAAGTGAGCAGGAACTCTTACTATTGCAGATCTGTTGCCTGTACTCCACGCAATGTAAACAGGCGCTTCATAACCTGGAACCAGTCTATGATAGGAATTTGTTGTCGGTGCAACTATTGCAGCTAACGCCCTTGCATGATTCATTATCCCACCGCAAAAATATCTTGCAGTCTGGCCAATCTCTTCCTTGTCATCTTCATCAAAAAAGGTATTTTTGTTATCTTTCCAAAGACTGACGTTTGTGTGCATGCCAGAGCCGGCATCCATCGCAATTGGTTTTGGCATCATTGTGGCAACTTTACCATACTTTTGCGCAACATTTCTTACTACATATTTGTAGGTCTGTGCACCATCAGCTGCATTTGTTAGAAAATCATAACGAATATCAATTTCACACTGACCTGCTGTTGCAACCTCGTGGTGATGATTATCACACAATATGCCAAAATTATCGTTTAAGCATTCAACACACTCATTTCTGAATTCTGATAACGTGTCAGACGGAGTACTTGGATAATACCCCTTTTGCAAACCCATCGGGTAGCCTGTTCCCTCTTGGCTCCACGGTGCTTCTTTTGACTCTATTGAGTATGATTGCCCCTTGTATGGTGTTAACACATCCCAATGGATCTTATCAAAAACAAAAAACTCTACTTCTGGCCCCCAAAAACTATGGTCAAATCCTTGAGTCTCGAGATGTTTTTCTGCCTTTTGTGCTATGGCTCGTGGGTCTGTATCAAGCCTACCCTTATTCCAACCCCAGTAGACATCACAAATCAACCTAGCAGTCTTACCATTAATCATCCAAGGAATAATAGCAAAGGTGTTTGGATCAGGCTTGAGTATCATATCTGATTCGTCTACACTTGCAAATCCAACAATTGAAGAACCATCAAGCTTTGGTAATCCATCTTCCATTTGTTCCTGCGTAAACAAGTTAGCAGAAATTGTTGTATGATGGAATCTTCCCGTCAACCCTGTGAATTGTAGATCGATAAATTTTATTTGTTCATGTTTTATTTTTGCAAAAACCTCGTCAGCTGAATAATAAATTGAAGTGGGTTCTCCACCAATCACTTTATATGGCAATTTGGTTCCTTGATCATACCACGAGGAGTCGGTCATTTAAGGATTATTGGGTGTGCAAATGTCTGAAATAAAAAAAATTGACGTAAGCTCAGTGTATAGTATCTTATTGCGAGAAATAGAAAATGATTTGGTCCAGGATATTGATCCACAACTTTATTCTAACATAGCTGAGCTGCTTGGCAAGCTAAAAAATCAGGGATATGATGGGATTGAATCAAAAATCAAAGATTCACTTGTCCAGATGATAAGCGACATGACATCACTTCTTTTAAAAATAAGAATTGAGAAGACAATAAAATCAGATGAGCTCGATTACACCAATTTACTTGATGAAGAAAGATACATACTAGATTCTGAAGATGAGCTACGGCAAAGAAAAGATACAATTCTTGCGGCAACACTAAACGGTAGACTAAAACTTCTTGAAACAGTAGCTAAAAATCACAAGTCAAGAACCGTCGTAGTACGATTCTTAAAGCCAATAGACCAAATAGTAGGCTCGGATCTTCAGAAATATGGCCCTTTTGAGGCAGAAGAGGTTGCCACTCTTCCTTTTGAGAACGCACGCGCTCTCATTACCAAAAAAATTGCTGTAAAAGTAAGCTGGGAAGACTAGAAATTACCTTAACTGTTTTTGCAGAATAAATGTCACACCTAGGAATAGATATTGACTTTTATTTTTTGCTCACCATATACCCAGTTGTAGGCCTCTTTATTGTAGAAATTATCTGTAGAGTAGCAAAGATTCCGTCTTGGGTAAAACTTGTAGCTCAAGGAATAATATGTGTCGGATTTGGAATAGCATACGTTACTTTGATTGTAGCACACTGGATTACTGCCGTGGTTCTTTTGGCATTAGCATTTGCACTATTTTATCAAGCCAGAATTGCTAAGATAAAACCTGGACAATCAATTTACTAATTTCCAAATCTGCCTAAAACCTTTCTGAAAAGACCCGGTCTTCCAATTCCTTTATCTCGCACTACGCTCTTTTGACCAAATCTTTTTGCTCGTATTTGATGGAGCTTGACACACCGGTGTTCTTCTGGAAGTCTGTGGGCTGCACAGAATTTGTCTTTGCAGTAATTGCACTCAAAAGGCAGATCCTGCTTTTCTCCACAATACACACAATCAAATTCCATATAATAATTAGCAAACTTACGCTATAAATTAGTTCCAAACGAAATTAATTGTTTTACGAATTAATCATCATGAATCAATTCAACAAAACATATTTACACGCTATATTGTGATAAAAAACAGATTTTCAAAATGCTCAAAGATAAAGTAGCAATTGTGACTGGTGCGAGCAGTGGGATAGGATATGCAACTGCGCTTGCTTTAGCAAAAGAAGGAGCAAAAGTAGCAATTGCTGCAAGAAGAACTGATCGCTTAAAACAACTAGAAAGTGAAATTACAAAAACTGGTGCACAGTGCCTAACTGTTTCATGTGATGTAACAAAACGCAAAGATTGTGAATCGTTAATAGACGCTGTAGTAAAAAAATGGAATCGCGTAGACATTCTAATCAATAATGCTGGCATTATGCCACTTAGCTTTGTAAAGAACGTAAAAGTTGATGAATGGGAACAAATGGTGGATGTCAACATAAAGGGAGTACTATTTTGCACTGCTGCAGCAATACCACACATGATTAGCCAGAACTCTGGCCATATTGTCAACATATCTTCAATAGCAGGTAGAATTGTATTTCCTGCTGGCAGTGTTTATTGCGCAACAAAATTTGCAGTGAGAGCATTTAGTGAGGGACTACGACAAGAATTGAGTACTAAACATAAAATCAGAGTTACAACTATAGAACCAGGAATTGTAGCAACTGAGCTTACAAACACAATCACTGACAAATCGTTAGAGTCTTTCTTAAAATATGCACTGACCATAGAAACTTTACAATCTTCTGATATTGCCAACACCATATTGTTTGCACTAAATTCGCCACCACACATGAATGTAAATGAAATTATGGTAAGGCCAACTCAACAAGAAAGATAAGCAGCACTGGTGATATCTATAAAATCTGCAAACATTCTGATTCTTGGTGGCGGGTTCGGTGGTCTTGCAGCTGCAAATGAGCTAAGGCAAAGTCTACCATTGAATTTCAAAATCACTGTAATTGATAAAAAAGACTATTTCATGATGGATCTTGTAAAACTCTGGATCTTAAATGGCACAAGGGAGTTTGAGTTTTCAAAAAGACCATTGCAGCCTATAACCAAAAAAGGGATTGATTTTATCAATGATGAAATAGTCAAAATAGATCCAAAAAACAAGACTGTTGCAACAAGGTCAAAAGAACTATCTTATGATTACCTTATCATTTCCCTTGGTGTAGATTTAGCGCCAGAACAAATTCCTGGGCTTTCAGAGCATGGACTAATCCTGTATGAGACCAAAGACGTACCAAAAATTCGTGATGTAATCAAGAAAATGAAATCAGGCAAAATTGTTATGGCCATAATGGGCATGCCGTACAAATGTCCGCCCGCTCCATACGAAGCTGCTCTTCTCATAAAATCAATGCTAAAAGATTCTGGAACCAACGAATCAGTGCAAATTGACTTTTACAGTCCTACACCAATAACACTTCCAGCTGCAGGACCTCAGGTAAGTGAAGAACTCTTACAACTACTAAAATCAAATGACATTAACTTTCATGGCTCTCACAAAACGATCTCAGTTGTAGCAAACACTCTCAAGTTTGAAAACTCTGAAACTGGTTTTGATCTTCTTATAGCAATTCCTCCTCACAAAGCTCCGACAGTTGTTGTGGAATCTGGCTTTGCACAACAAGGTAAATTCATACGAGTTGATAGAAGCTGTAAAACAAGTTTTGAAAATGTGTATGCCATAGGAGATGTAAATGAGATAATGGTTACAGATAAGATAGCGGTTCCAAAAGCAGGAATTTTTGCAGAAGGCGAAGGAGTTACTGTTGCTAAAAACATTGTATCACAAATAAAAAGAGAACAAGAAAAGGCAGTCTTTGATGGAAAGGGCGGTTGCTTTGTTGAAGTTGGAAAGAAAATTGCAGGATACTTGGAAGTTGATATGTTTGCAAGTCCTAATCCTGTTACTTTACTTAAGCAACCCGCACAAGAACACTTTTTGGATAAAGAAAAATTTGAAAAAGACAGACTTGCTAAATGGCTATGATTTTCTTTTCTCTCTTCCCAAATGATCTAAGATTCACTTGATTCTAATTATTCCAGTTTAGAACCTACGATTTAATAATTTCACTATTATCAGCAACTTGAGGGGCCGTAGTCTAGCTTGGTTATGATGCCAGCCTGGGGTGCTGGAGATCGCGGGTTCAAGTCCCGCCGGTCCCATTATTTTCAGGCAATCTAGACACAAACTAGTTGCAATTCATCCAATATTATCAAATTTCTGTAGGCTTTTCCACAAATACCAAGTTGCTACACTGCGATACGGCTTCCATCTCATCCCTATCTTTTCTACTTCTTTTGGTTTTGGCAGATCCGGCAGTGAAAAAGCCAATTGAACTCCCTTTCTTAATCCAAGATCACCAACAGGTAAGACATCTAATCTTCCACATGAAAAAATCAAAAACATCTCTGCAGTCCACCGTCCTATTCCTTTCACTTGAATAAGTTGTGCAATTATTTCTTCATCACTTTCTTTTGATAAAGTTCTGATTTTAAGATCGCCGTCCTCAATTTTTTTTGCCAGATCTTTCAAATATCCAACTTTCATCTTGGAGAGTCCAACAGAGCGAAGTTTGGAATCCTTTGTGTTCAAAACCTGAATAGGCTTGGGGAAGCTTGTGTATAGTTTCTTGAATCTTCGTATGATGGCATCTGCCGCAGCACTTGCAAGCTGCTGTGAAATGATCGCTTCAACTAAGGCAGCAAAATGATTGTTTCGCTTTTTTATTTGGAAATCTCCCACACGGTCAATAATTTTAGCAAGTTTTCGATCTTGTTTTAGAAAGCGAATTGCGTGTTGAACAGTCATTTTCTAATTTGGCTCTGGGTGTATTGTTACTACTGCATTTTTGATCTTACTTCTGATCTTGTGTTCGATTTCAGATACTATGTCATGAACTTTTTCAATTGAAAGATTTCTATCAAAAGAACAGTCTATATCTATTTTGAAAACATCTTGAAGCTGAAAAGTAATCACCCTTCCTATTTTTTTCACAGTTGTGTGTTCCTTAATTATTTTGGTAATTTGTTCCTCCACAGTTATATTTTCAACAGGGGGACTCTTTGGTATTGCAAGATAAGGTTCCAAATGTACCGTAATGTGATTTATGTTAGGAACGGCGCCTCTGACCTGCTTTTCTATCTCATCTGATACCTTATGCGCATCTTCAAGTGACATGTTTCTATCTACCATCACATGCAAGCTTATGAAGATCCCATCTTCAGATGTAGACGAGTTAACATTGTGTACTCCTTCAACTCCTTTTACGGAAGACGCAACATTGTTCACTTTTGAATCAAGAGGCGCATCCTTCCAAGTTGGCTCAAAGTGAACAGTAACTCTGGAGTTTGCAATTGAATTTGTAATGTTTTTTTCTACATTGCTGCTAATTTTATGTGCCTCTTCAAAACTTGCAGCACCGCTTAAAGATATAGTAACATCAGCAAAAATTTCGTTTCCGGCTCGTCGCATCTGTACAGATTCGGTGCCCATTACACCTTCTGTATTGCTTACAATGTTTTGCACTTTTTTTACCATGCTTGCTGGAATTGCGTCCGTAAGATCAAGTGTTGTTCTGTGAATTAGCTTTATACTAAGAACTGCAAGAAGAGCTCCCAGAATTAATGCGGCAATAAAATCTCCTTGGAAAAAGCCAACTGTAACTAACAAGATTCCAACCATTGCAACAAGAGTAGAACCTAGATCCATAAACGCATGATAAAAGTCAGCTCTTAGCGTTGTCCCTTCAGTTTTCTTTAAGGCTTTACTGAGAATTGTAATTCTGGCTCCATCTGCACATAGAGTATACACTGCAGCCCAAATTGCAAGCATACCAGGCAAAATTGCAGGAGGCGGGCTCTGCATCCTTAGAACAGACTCGTATATGAAAAAACCAGCTATGAGAAGAATTGCTATGCCACCAATAAAACCGCCTATAGCCTCCATCTTACCATGACCGTATGTGTGTTCAAGGTCTGGTGGTTTTATTGCCCATCTTGCTGCAATAAGTAAGATTGCAGTAATAACAGAATCAAGCACTGCATGTATGCTATCTGTGATTAGCGCAAGGCTGTTAGAATATACTCCTACTATAAACTCAACCACAAACGCGGAAATTATTATAACTAAAGAAAGTGTCAGGGTTCTTGTTTTAAGATCTTGTAAGCTCAAACCTTTTCTAACCCCAACACTCCCAGTACATTTTCAAAGTTTTTGCGTGACTGGTCATTTTTGTATTTTCTAAGAAAAGCAATTAATTTTCTTCGTTGAGGTGCCTTAATGATTCTTTTAATAATCTTGGCTATGCCAGAACCAATAAAGATACTTTGAGTTGCTGACGTGACATTTGAAGTTCTTCTGTTTACACTTGCGCTTTCAAAATCTATTATACAAATTGATTTACCAACAATTACATGCTTGTGTATGTAACTTAGCTCTCCGTGATCAAGTCGTATTTTGTCCATAGTATAACAATCTTCAAGGATCTTTCTTATTACAGATTTGAGCTTTACAGCACTTCCTTTGCCCTTTAATTCTTTTACCCAATCGATTATTTTTTTGCCCTCAAGGTATTCCATTATTATGAAATTCTTGCTACTAGCTACAAGTTTTGGGCCCACACCTACTTCATTTGCAAGCCTTAGAAGTCTTGCTTCGCCGTCCATCTCAGATCTGCTAGAATCAGTTCGACGGATCTTCAAAGCAACTTCCTTTGTTCTTTGCTTTGATAGAACCACAACTCCGACATAGCCCTTGCCTAATACATGTAATGAATTAAGCATGGACTCACCACTAAATGAGACTCCTTTGATTCCAAGTTTTTTAAGCTCTGAAACTCTTTTCGTAAGTTCATGTTTTGTTGCTTTTGGATATCCAAGTATTGTAGAGTATGGTTCATCAACAAGCTTGCTAAGGGGAACCAAAGACAAGTCCATCTGTAGTAATAAGCTCTGAGAGAGCCTTTTTAATGGATTTGCTTACAGCCTGCTTTCCGTTTAACACTTTGAATCCTTTCCTGATGTCAGGCACTAGACCTCTTGGTATGCCTGAGCTTGAAAGATTTTTTCTCAAAAGGTATTGTAAAAATGGTCTTGCATCATAATGCACCCTTTCTTGTAGCGACAAAATTTTAGCACTCTCATCAATCCACATCAGCTGGGTTTTCTTTGAATTTTTTGCAATATAGTTTTCTGATTCTTTTCTTTTAAAAATATCCGGTCCTTTTTTGATCATATGTTTTTCAATTTTTAATGATCTTAAAAGAAAAAGTAGTGCAACCTCTGATTTTTCATCTGTTACAGCAGAGCTTCTTAACACTTCAAAACCTGCAAGCCTAAGCTGCCCTGACACAGCATTTGCTGCACGCTTTATCTGACCCCAAACTATATCCGGGCTTCTTTTTTTGTAATTGAATCTAACAATTATTGTATTCTGCAGATTCTTTCTGTTTAGTTGTCTTGGTTTTGCTCTAAAAAACGATAATGAGGGCTTTTTCAAAAATTTTCTTGAAGCAAGAATAAACTTACCTACACTTTCCGCTGAAATCGCAGTTCCAAGATTTCTGTTACTGTCAATCGGATCTATTATTATAAGTGCAGTCTCAAATTTTTTTGTGGGGTTTCCTATTACTTGGTGCTGTGTAAAATTTGATGCAACTTCAAGTACTCCAAGAAAACTCCCATGGTGTTGTACAAGAACTTCTGCAACGTAACCACCAAAACCCTCTTTTGCAATTTCTGCCCCATAGATCCCAATTCCAATTAGGAATTTTTTTAGTAACCTTACATCATCTTTTTTTGACTGGTCAAGTGACTGTAGTATGTATTTTGTATGAAACGAAGATCTATCAGCGGCGCTCTTCCACTGTCCGGCCTCTACATCATAACAGGGTACAACATTTACTCGTGTGTCATCTATTATTGCCTCTACATAGGGATGTTCTGAATACCTGACGTACGGCTTGAATTTTCTAAGGGAATTAAAACCAATCTCTTTTCCAACAACCTCAAATCTCTTCTCATCCGTATCTTTTTTCAGCTTTACAAATATGTCCAAGTCCACCTCGCCTGAAAGCCAAGTTCCTTTTGCGTAAGATCCACCAAGCTCAACTCCTATAACTTCAGGATATTTTGCAGCTTGCTCTTTTACTAATTGAAGTGCAGATTCAGAGATTTTTTTTATCTTTTCTTGTTCCTTTTCGGTGGGTATGGAAATTTTTTTAGCTTGATCTAAAACTTTCATTGTTTTGCTTTTACCACCTGTAAATCAGAGTATATAGGCCCAGTTGGTGTTAAGATACTTTTCTTAAACTTTAGTTCAGAAATCACACTACGACCAATCTCTATAGTTTTAAACTGGTTTAATTCTTGTGATATGTCATTAATTCTGTTTTTGATTCTAAAGATGGTGAGATGTGGTTTGAACGGCTTGTCACTTCTAAATCCTAACGGACTAAGCTTTTCTTCCACCTGTACAGCAAGCTTGATGAGGCTTGTAGCAGCAACACCATCAACACCAATCCATACTACACGTGGTGATCTAGGATTTGGAAAAGCGCCAACACATGCCAAGTTCACTTCTATTGAATTAAAAGAAACGTCATTCAAAGACTCCATAACTTTTTGGGCCATCTCTTCTGATATCTCACCCAAAAAAAGTAATGTAAAGTGCATGTTTTCTTTGCTTACTGGCTTTGCTTTGATTTGTAGATCTGACTGTAACTTTGCTATAGCATTCAAGACGTTTTCGTTACTAATTTCTACAGCTACAAAAGTTCGCATTACAAATTTTTTGGGTGTGTGTTTATATGATTTCCGGTAACTTCATAGACTGGAAACCAAAGTTGGCAAACATGGCAAAACTGATTGTATGCCTCACAGGCATGCCTGGAGCTGGTAAAACCACAATAGCTGATGGTTTAAAATCAAAAGGATTTGAAAAAATAACCATGGGTGATGCTGTACGTGCAGAGGCTGCCAGAAGAAAGATTGAACCCACTGGTGAAAACCTAGGCAAACTGATGCTTGAGCTACGCGAAAAAAATGGACTAGGCGCAGTAGCTGAGCTGATAAAGAACCAAATTGCCAACTCAAAATCCGATGTAATAGTTATCGACGGTGTAAGATCTATTGCAGAAGTAGATGCACTAAAAAAATTTGGTACAGTCAAACTACTTTCAATTCATGCATCTGCTGATACCAGATTCAAATTTTTATCTGGCCGTGGAAGATCCGATGCACCATCAGGTCGTGAAGACTTTGGCAAACGAGATTCTAGAGAGATGAAGGTGGGAATGAGTGACTCCATTGCACTTGCAGACGAAACCATTTCAAACAACAACCTTACCATTCCACAACTCATTGATTCTGCCTATAACATCATAAAAGGTTGGATGAAGTGAAAGTTCCTGAAATTGCATGTAAGATTGAAGCCTACGCTGCAGTACATCCATCAGAAGATCCACAAAAGGTACAGCAAGCAGTATCCAACGTATTTTCAGGCATGGATTTCAAGTATGAAGATGGTAGCATCAAAGCATCCTCAAGGGAACTACACTGCCTTTCAAAAATTTATGATATCATAAGATCTCGTCAGGTTACAAAGACATACAGACGTCTGATGAGATACCATATGCATGATGATACAACTTGGTTTTATCTAAACAAGCAAGCTGCATTTGTAAATGTGGTTGCAATCTGTGATGAAGCTGAAGAGTCTCCCTTAGGTCCGATCAAAATTATACTACACTCAAAAAATATTGAAAGAATATTGGATTGGCTAGCACCAGAATTTGTTGAATAAAAAAATTTTATTTTTTAACTATTGAAACAAGCTCAGGAAGTGCCTTTGCAGACGTTGATCTTACGGATAGATCCATACTTGCTGACATCAGAGTTTCTTCAGGGTTTACCTCAATCATAAGAGCACCATTCTGCTTTGCATATATTGGCAGAAGATTTGCAGGCGACACGCTAAGCGAAGTTCCAGCAACAACCATCACATCACACAAGCTTGAATGTGTCATTGCGTCACCCCATACGTCTTGTGGGAGTGACTCACCAAACCAGACAACATCTGGCCTTAGGATGTTTCCACACTTGCAAAGAGGTGGCATCTCTGAAAAATCGCTTGTTATTTTATCTTTGAAATTGCATACGGTACACTTTATTGTGATAATACTGCCATGAAGTTCCAAGACATTTTGGCTTCCAGCTCTTTGATGTAGTCCATCAATATTTTGTGTCAAGACCCATACTTCTTTGTGCTTTGCAAGCTCTGATATTGCCACATGCCCAGCGTTTGGTTTTGCTGCAAGGATGTTTTTTCTTCTATCCTCATACCACTCCCAGACAAGCTTTGGATTTTGATTAAAGGCATTGATTGTAGCAAGCTGCATGGGATCGTACGTTCTCCACAAACCATCGTCTCCTCGAAAAGTAGGAATGCCACTTTCCTGAGATATGCCGGCGCCAGTAACAAAGACAATCTTTTTTGCTTGTTGTAATTTGTCTGCAACAGATTCAAACATTTCACTTGATCTCTATTTCTAGAAGATCCTGCGCAGCTATTATGGAATTGTGAACAGTCTTTGCTTCTGTTACCATCTGCCCTGCATCATCATATCTAGCTGAAAAGTGTGTTAGAATCAAGTTTGCCACTCCAGCATTTTTTGCAAGCTGTGCAGCTTCTTTTGCCGTTGAATGATAGTGATCTTTTGCTTTGTCTTTTAGTTCATCCGAATATGTAGAATCAAAAGTAAGATAATCACACCCCTTGAAAAACTCTTCAAGTTTTTTTGTTGGTCTTGTATCCCCTGATATGCCTATCTTTTTTCCTCGTCTTTTTTCTCCCATAATATCAGATGGCTTGAATGTTTTATTGCCTACCTTGACTTCTTTACCACTTTGAAGCTCATGCCATAGCTTTCCTTCTGGTATTCCAAGCTCCTTCGCCTTTTCTGGATAGAATCTTCCAGGCTTTTCTTTTTCTTGCAGTACATATGAAAACGCAGGTATGGAATGATCTGCCTCACACGCATGTATTGTATATGTAGCATCATCAAGCACCAGCCCTTCCTTTATCGTCATTATTCTAACGGGAAATGATAATCCAAAGTTTAGCACTTTGAGGTTGGCTGCCAAAAAATCCTCTATTCCTTTTGGTCCGTAGATGTCAATTGACTCGGTTCTGTTTTGCAATGACATTGTCTGCAGCAATCCTAAGATTCCAACACAGTGGTCACCATGCATGTGTGTGACAAAGATTTTCATCTTTTTGTTCCAGCCAAGCTTGGATTTTAGAAAAGAAAGCTGAGCTCCCTCACCTGCATCAAACATGAGAATCTCTTTTTCTAAAACTACACAGATGCAGGTCATTGCCCTGCTTTCTGTTGGCTGTGCCGCCGATGTGCCTAAAAATACTAATTTCATTTTACCAAGATCGTCCTAGTCAGGCTCTTATGCCTGTAGATCTCGTATTTTTTAGCTGGTTTTAATTCTATTTGGTCTGCTAGGTCTTTTTTACACATTATTGCAAGCTTTTTTTTCTTTGGTAAAATGGACACAAAATCGCGTATTAGCTTTCTTGGAGATTCAGACGATCTTGATGATATACCATATGGCAAGTCAGTCACTATACCATCAATTCCATCTTTGATCTTTTGTATATGGTCATACCCTGCATTGATGATTTTAGAATTGTATCCATTTGCGGCTAGATTCTTTTTTGCTCCCTCACACATTCTTTTATCATAATCAATTCCTATGGATTTGATTCCCATGGACTCTGCTTCCAAAAGTATTGTACCTGTTCCGCAGAAAGGATCACAAAGAACTTCTTTTTCGTTCAGTCCTGCTAGGTTTACCATAGATCTTGCAAGCTTCCAGTGTAGCTCAGACGGTGATTTGAATACCTTTTTTGGTCTTTTTTGTTCTGCGAGTTTGGTTGAATAACCAAGATAGTTTTGTGAATCTGTGAAAATAATATACACTGTAAGGGATGGATTAGCTAGAGACACTTTGGCTCCAGAAGTTTGTTTGATTGCAGTACCTGCAGTTTTTTCAATATCTACAAGATTCAATCTCTTTGATGAAAGATTAATAGATCTACAGGCAAATGTTTCCGCTTTGTGCAACAGGGATAAGTCAATTTCTGAGAACAATTCAGAATAGCTGCCTACCACCTTTCCTGCTGTTCTGACAAAAGTAGCTCGCTGAGCAATCTTACTCCATGGAACATTGGAGTTTGTTATTACAAGCTTGGAATCTGCTTTGTAGGAGACATTTTTGTCATAGCTTTTGGATATGGATATTATTTCATCTTTGGCGAGCTCTACATTCTCGCCTGAAACCACAAAGAAGCTTTGCATTAGACAATTGCCTTTGACACTACAGGTGAGACGTCAACCACGCCTGTCTTTCCTGGTATGGTATTGGTGCTAACTATCTTTGATACACCAGCTTTTCTGATCCTTTTTTCTGCATCTTCTA
>Ga0209321_10000970_pt1 | contig 19124 bp, 15 predicted proteins | sample Rifsed16ft4_FD_184012 | JGI IMG/M metagenome (GOLD analysis project Ga0209321, IMG submission 184012) | Soil microbial communities from Rifle, Colorado, USA - sediment 16ft 4 - CSP-I_5_4 (version 2) | ecosystem: Environmental > Terrestrial > Deep subsurface > Rock core/Sediment | place: Rifle...
GTGGGTTGAAGCCGGCGCAGGCGGCTGGTGACGCAGGCCCGCGATCCCCGAGGCGGAGCTCTCCACGATGGCCGGCCGGCGATGATTTCGCTGAGGCCGCTGGAGTATAATCCTCGCATGCCCTCGCGCGAGCGGGTCTATCGCACCGAGGCGGTGGTCCTGCGCCGCCAAGAACTCGGCGAGGCGGATCGCCTGCTCACGATCTACACCCCGGGCTATGGGAAGCTGCGGGTCGTCGCCAAAGGTGTGCGCCGGCCAAGGTCGCGGAAGGCGGGCCACCTCGAACTTTTCTCGCGAGGCGACCTGCTCTTGGCGCGTGGTCGCGACCTGGACGTCGTCACGCAGGCCGAGGCCGTGGATCTCTTCCCCGGACTGCGGGACGACCTCGTCCGGCTTGGGCACGCGGCCTACGCCGTCGAGGTCCTGGATTGCTTCGCCGTCGCCGAGGAGAACCGTCCGCTGTATCGGCTGTTGGTCGAGACGCTCGGCCGTCTCTCCGAGGGAGCCGATCCGGCGGTCGTTGTACGCCATTATGAATTGCGTCTGCTGGAGCAGGTGGGGTATCGGCCTGAGCTCTTCCGCTGCGTCGGGTGTGGCCGGGAGATCCGGCCGGAGAACCAGTCCTGGTCCGCCAGGGAGGGCGGCGTCCTTTGCCCGCAATGTGGCCCGGGGAGACGCGATGCGAGGCCGATCAGCCTGGGGGGGCTCAAGGTGCTACGCTACTACCAGCGGAACTCGTTCGACCAGGTGGCCGAGATCAGCGTCAGTCGCGCGGTGCAGGCTGAGTTGGAGACGCTCATGGAAGGCTACCTCACTCACGTGCTCGAGCGGCGCCTGAAGACACCGGACTTCATCCAGCGCGTGCGGGCCCTTGTGGCCCAGAAGGTGCCAGCCGTGGAAACGGCTGAAGCCAGGGGTGAAGGGTGATCGGTTACTCGGTGATCGGTGATAGGCGGCCGGGCACCTCCGCATTTGGGCACCGGGTGCCTTGGCGCCCTGGCGCCCAGGTCCCAGAGAGACCGATCACCGATCACTGATCACTGTTCACCGACCACCCACTTTTCATGGGGAACCCATTGCCCTCCAAGCCTGCTCCCTCCCTCCAGACTGTCATCCTCGCTCTCCAGACCTACTGGGCGGATCAGGGCTGCGTGATCTGGCAGCCTCACCACACGGAGGTCGGCGCCGGGACGATGAACCCGGCGACGTTCCTGCGCGTTCTGGGGCCGGAGCCATGGAACGTGGCCTACGTCGAGCCGTCGATCCGTCCGACCGATGGCCGCTACGGCGAAAACCCGAACCGCTGGCAGCACTACTATCAGTTCCAGGTGATCCTCAAACCGGATCCGGGTGATTCGCAGGAGAGATACCTGCGCTCGCTGGTGGCGCTCGGGATCGATCCGGCCCGCCATGACATCCGTTTCGTTGAGGACAATTGGGAAGCGCCCGCCCTCGGCGCCTGGGGACTGGGCTGGGAAGTCTGGCTGGATGGTCAGGAGATCACCCAGTTCACCTACTTCCAGCAGGCGGGCGGCCAGACTCTCGAGCCGGTCTCGGTGGAGATCACCTACGGCCTCGAGCGAATTCTCATGGCATTGCAGGACGTGGACACCTTCGTCGACATCGCCTGGAATGATCGGCTGACCTATGGTGACCTGAATCTCCAGGCGGAGAAGGAGCATAGCCTCTACAACTTCGAGACGGCCGACGTCGAGAGGCTCCGGCTGCTCTTCGATGAGTACGAGGCCGAGGCCAAAGCCTCGCTCGCGGCGGGGCTCGTCTTCCCCGCCCATGACTACGTGTTGAAATGCTCGCATGCCTTCAACATCCTGGATGCGCGTGGGGCGATCGGCGTGACGGAGCGGGCGGCCCTCTTCGGGCGGATGCGGGACCTGGCCCGGGGCGTTGCGGAGGCCTACCTGGCACAGCGCCAGGCTCAGGGCTTTCCCTGGTTGCGATCGGGTGACTCTCGGGAGCCCGCCACCCGGCCTCCCGAGGGGGATCGGGCGGCGCCGCCATCGGCGCCGGCGCCGTTCCTGCTGGAGGTCGGAACGGAAGAGCTTCCCGTGGAGGACCTGGAGGCCGCTCTCAGCCAGCTCGAGCTGGCCTTCACCCGGCTCCTGGACGAGGCGCGCCTGAGCCATGGGCCGCTCAAGGTGATGGGAACGCCTCGGCGCCTCCTAGTAAGCGTCGAGGATCTCCTCCCGCGGCAAGCGGAGCGGTTGACCCTCGTCAAGGGGCCGCCGGCCGACCGGGCTTTCGACGGCCAGGGGCGGCCGACGCAAGCGGCGCTCGGATTTGCTCGCAGCCGCGGGGTGGGGGTGGAGGTCCTCCGTGTGCAGGAGATCGAGGGGGGGCGGTACGCGGTGGCCGAGGTGAGAGAACCCGGGGACACCGCCGACCACGTGCTCGCCAGCCGTATCCCCGAAATCCTGGCCGGGCTTCGCTTCGATCGCTCGATGCGCTGGGGAGCGGCGGGAGTCACCTTCTCGCGCCCGATCCGCTGGATCCTGTGCCTCCACGGAGAACACGTCGTCCCACTCAAATTCGCCGGCCTGCATTCGGGGCGAACCACGCGGGGGCTTCGCTTCCAGTCGCCGGAGGGGCTGCGCGCGGGCGACCCCAGGGATCTCCTCTTCTGGCTGAGGCAGCAAGGGATCGTGCCCGATTTCGCCGAGCGGCAGGAGAAGATCCGGCAGAGCGTAGAGGCGCTGGCGAATGAAGTCGGTGGCCGGGTGAGCGACGACCCGGCGCTCCTGCGCGAGGTGGCCAACCTGGTCGAGTCGCCCGTAGCCCTGCGGGGCTCGTTCGAGGCGAGATACCTGGAGCTCCCGCGCCAGGTGCTGGTGGAGGTGATGCGGAAGCACCAACGCTACTTCGCCGTGGAAAGGGACGGGCGGCTGCTTCCCTACTTCATCACCGTGCGCAACGGTGGCAGCCAGGGGATGGATCTTGTCGCCCACGGGAATGAGCAAGTGATCCGGGCTCGATTTGCCGACGCGGCCTACTTCATCCGTAAGGACCTCGAAAAGCCGCTCGAGGCCCATCTGCCGCGGCTGGCGACCCTGGCCTTCCAGGCCCGTCTCGGGTCGATGCTCGACAAGTCCGCCAGGCTCGAGCGGCTGGCGGCAATCCTGGCGCAGGACCTGGGGCTCTCCGCGAGCGAGCGAAGCGTGGTGGCCCGGGCGGCGCACCTGAGCAAGGCGGACCTTGCCACCCAGATGGTCGTGGAGATGACCGGGCTCCAGGGCGAGATGGGCCGCGAGTATGCGCTCCGCTCCGGCGAGAGCCCGGAGGTGGCCAACGCGATTCTCGAGCATCACCTGCCGCGTTTTGCCGGGGACCGGACGCCGGAGAGCAAGGCAGGGCTCGTTGTCGGCCTCGCCGACCGGCTCGACACCCTGGCCGGCCTTTTCGCCGCAGGAATGGAGCCCAGCGGTGCGAAGGATCCTTTCGCGCTTCGGCGCGCCGCCATCGGGCTGGCCCAAAACCTCATTGCCCATCGCCAGCGGTTCGACGTGCGTCGCGGGCTGGCTCAGGCCGCGGCCGGCCTGCCCATCCAGGCGCCCCCCAAGGCGATCGAGGCCTGCCTGGCCTTCATCAACAGCCGATTGAAGGGCGTGCTCGAGGCCGATCACCGCCATGATGTGGTCGAGGCCGTCCTGGCCGCTCAGGGGCACGACCCGGCCGGCGCGGCGAAAGCAGTGACGGATCTCGGTCGCTGGGTGGCGCATGCCGATTGGCCCGAGACGCTTCAGGCCTTCGCCCGGTGCGTTCGGATCACGCGCGATCAACCGGCAAAGCACGAGCTGAGCCCCGACCGCCTCACCGAGCCGGCCGAACAAGCTCTCTTCGAAGCGCTTCGCCGGGCGGAGGCCCGGCCGCGGGACGATGGGTCGGTGGAGGATTTGCTGACGGCCTTCACCCCGATGATCCCGGCGATCACCCGCTTCTTCGACGAGGTGCTCGTCATGGCCGAGGAAGAAGCGCTGCGCGCAAACCGCCTGGGGCTCCTGCAGCGGGTCGCTGCGCTTTCGCATGGCGTGGCTGACCTCTCCCGGTTGGAGGGGTTCTGACCGGCCTGGGTTCGGCGGGCGGCCGGCCTCCCCTTGGCCGGCGGGAGGCCGTGCCCTATAATCCCCGCTCCCTCTGCTCCCCTCGGCGCGGCAACGCGCTCGGGGTCAGGAGCGAGGCAGGGTGGCGCTCGTCATGACCGTCGTGGATGAGGTCAAGGACCGGATCGACATCGTCTCCCTGGTGGGGGAGACGGTGAAGCTCCGCAAATCTGGTAAGAACTACACCGGGTTTTGCCCTTTCCATCCCAACACCCGCACGCCGGCCTTTGTCGTCTTCCCCGACACCGGCACCTGGCGCTGCTTCGGGGCGTGCAACGACGGCGGCGACGTCTTCAAGTTTGTGATGAAGAAGGAGGGCTGGGACTTCCCCGAGGCACTCCGCTCCCTGGCGGAGCGGGCCGGCGTCGAGCTTCGCCCCAGGGATGCCGCTGAAGAGGAGGCCGAAGAGGCCCACCAGCGACTGCGCGATCTCCTCGAAGCCTCGGTCGCCTTCTTCCGCCACCAACTGCTGGAAACCCAGGCCGCCGCGCCGATCCTGGACTACCTCCACCGGCGCGGGCTCAACGACAGCATTCTGGAGACGTTTGAGATCGGCTATGCCCCGGATGCCTGGGATGCCCTCCGCAATTCCCTTCGCGAGAGGGGCTTCACGGACCAGGAGCAGCTTGAAGCCGGGATGCTGAGCGAGCGGGAAGGCGGAGGATCCTACGATCGATTCCGAAACCGGATCATGTTTGCGATCCGCGACGCCCGAGGCCGAATGGCGGGTTTCGGAGCGCGCATCGTCGATCCGGCCGATGTGCCCAAGTTCCTCAACACTCCTCAGACGCCTCTCTTCGACAAGGGCCGGCTTCTCTACGGGCTCGATCGGGCTCGCAAATCGATTCGAGCGGCCGACCAGGCCGTCATCGTGGAGGGCTACCTGGACGTTGTGGCCCTTCACCAGGCCGGATTCGACAATGCCGTCTCGCCGATGGGGACGGCCCTCACCGAGGATCAACTCCGACTTCTGAAGCGGTTCACTCGCCGAATGGTCTTGGCGCTCGACCCCGACGTGGCGGGGGACCAGGCCACGCTGCGCGGTCTGACTCTGGCGCGAGAGGCGATGGATCGGCAAGCCGATCCGGTCTTCGATGCCCGGGGCCTCGTCCGTCACGAAGGCCGCCTCGACGCCGACATCCGCGTGGTCACGCTCCCGGAAGGAAAAGATCCCGACGAGGTGGTGGGCGAAGACCCAGCGGCCTGGTCGTCCATTGTTGCCGCGGCCCAGCCGGTGGTCAGTTATGTCCTGGAAGTGTTGCTCCGCGGCAAAGATGTGGACGATCCCAAGGTGAAAGCGGAGATCTCCCGCCAAGTGTTGCCGCTCATTGAGGACGTCGCCAACCCGGTGGAGCGAGAGGCGCATCGCCAAGCCCTGGCTCGCCGGCTGAGGGTGGATGAGCGCGCCCTGGTGGCCTGGCGGCCCGCGGCGTCCCGCCGTGGCGGGCGGCGGGCCACACCGTCTCCCGAATCCGCAGAGCCCCGCGCCGAGCCTGCGGTGGAGGCCGGCGCCCAGGAGAGATTCTGCCTGGGAGTGCTCCTGAGGAGCCCCGAGATGATCTACCGAATCGACCGGGAGCTCCAATCGTTGGACCTCGAGCGCTTTTCGGCACAGGACTTTACAGGAACCGAGCGGCAGGTTATCTTTCAGGCCATTCGGGCGTCTCTGGCCCAGGACGAATCCGAGCCCGCAGACCACTGGCGGGGGCAGCTTGTCCCGCCTCTGGGGGAAATGGCTGAGGTGTTGCTGCGGGAGGGGGCCCGATTGGACTTGCAGGAACCGCGGGCCATCGACGAGGTCGTGGCAGGCTTCTTGCGACTTCGGAAACGCAACTTTGGCGCCGCCCGCAGCCAGCTGCAATTTCAGCTTCAAGAGGCCCAGGAGGCTGGCGAGACGCAAATGATCGACCTGCAGCGCGAGGTAGTGCGGATCACCCGAGACTGGGACCGGCTCGACCGGGCGTTGGCCCGCCGTCGCGCAGGCCCCTGAGCGGAGGCCCGCATTCGGAGACCCATGGCCCGAAAGAAGCCTGGCGAGCCCATTGAGGTGGAAGCCCCTTCGGCCGAATCGGAACTCGAGCCCGAGCTGGAGGCCGAGTCCGAGGAAGACCTCGCTGCCGACCTCGAGACCGATGCCACCGAGTCGCTGGACGAGGACTCGATGGAGATCGAGCCGGATCTGGACATCGCCGCCGAGATCGCTGAGGAGGAGGTGGATGTCGAAGAGATCGCGGCCAGCACCGAGATGGCCGACGATCCCGTCCGCCTCTACCTCAAGGAGATCGGCCGGGTGGAGCTCCTGGGATCCGACCAGGAGTTCTGGCTCACGGCACGGATGGAGGCGGTCCGACGCGGCGAGGCTCTTCGTTCCGTCCGGACGCCGCGCCCGAAATCTGCCGAGGCGTTCGCCATCGCGCAGCTGGTTCTCTTTGATGACCTGCGCACGGCATGGAAACGAACCCTCGAAGACGCCAGACGCCTTCGCCAACCCGTTCCCGACCTGGAACTGATCGTCGAGGAGGCGCGCCAGCTTCGCGAGACCTGGCATGGTGACACGCCTTCCTATTTGAGGGCGTGGCTGGATAATGGGCTCTGGGGGGCCGATCCGGCCTGGGAGCAGGTGGCCCGAAACGCGGTCAACGTCTTCGTGGCCCTCTATCTCATGCCGCCTTCCATCCAGCAGCGCCTCTCGGAGCGGCTGCACAAGGGGCGGGGGTTTCCCACCACGCGCACCTTCCAGAGATGGATGCCGACGCCGGAGGACCTGCAGGCCGACGCGCGGATGGTGGGCCTTCGATCGGAGGAGGCCCAGGCGGCCCTCATCCGCGCCAATCTGCGCCTGGTCGTGAGCGTGGCCAAGCGCTATATGGGGCGGGGTATCGCCTTTCTCGATCTGATCCAGGAAGGCAACATCGGCCTGCTGCGCGCGGTGGAGAAGTTCGACGCCGCCAAGGGCTACAAGTTCAGCACCTACGCCACCTGGTGGATCCGCCAGGCGATCAGCCGGGCGATCGCCGATCAGGCGCGCACCATCCGCATTCCTGTGCACATGGTGGAGACGATCAATCGCCTGATGCGCATTCAGCGCCGATTGGTGCAAGACCTCGGCCGCGAGCCCACGTCGGAAGAGCTGGCCCTCGAAATGGAGCTCCTGGAGCCCGAAGAAGTCTCGGCGATTCTGAAGGCCACCGCCGAGGAGGAGAGCGTCGAGCCGGGGCTCGATCGCAAGTGGCGGCGGGCCGCCGCCAAGGTCCGGCGGATCATCCGCCTGGCCCAGGAGCCGATGTCGCTGGAGACGCCGGTGGGGGCGGAGGAGTCGAGCCAACTCGGCGATTTCATCGAGGATGAGACGATGCCCGAGCCGGTCGACGCGGCCGCCCGGGAGCTGCTAAAGGAGCAAGTACAGAACGCCCTCTCCGTGCTCACCGAGCGCGAGCGTCAGGTGCTCGAGATGCGCTTTGGGCTCGTCGATGGCAAGGATCACACGCTCGAGGAGGTGGGCAAGTACTTCAATGTCACCCGCGAGCGGATCCGCCAGATCGAGGCCAAGGCGCTGCGCAAGCTCCGCCACCCGACGCGCAGCCGCCACCTGCGCGACTACCTCTCATAGACAAACGCCCTTCGGAGCGTATGACGGAACGGCCCTCCCGGGGGACGGGCGTCCTCGATGGGGGAGATGCCCCATTCCTTATGGGGCGCTATGGGGAGGTCACCCCACGCCAGGAGTGCCCGAAGCGCCCCGGGAGGGCCCGCATTTGACCCTCTGTGGCGCTTGTGATAGAATGCACGCTGTTTAACTAAAGGGGAGTTATCATAAATGCCGAGGCGCGTGCGCTGGGGAGGCGCGTGGTTGCTGTGCTGAGCGAATATCTGCCCCTTGTGGTCCTGTTTCTCGTTTCCCTGGCGGTGGCGGTGGCAGCCCTGGCGCTGGGCGCGCTCTTCGGGCCGCGCCGCCCCACGGCGCGCAAGGCAGAGCCGTATGAATCGGGCATGCGTCCATTCGGGCCTGGCCGGCGGCGAGTCCCCATCCACTTCTATCTGGTGGCAGTTCTGTTCCTGCTCTTTGACATCGAGATCGTCTTCATCTTCCCCTGGGCCGTCGTCCTCGGGCAATTGGGGCTTTTCGGCCTGGTGGAGATGGCTGTGTTTGTGGTGGTGCTTCTGATCGGGTATGTGTATGCGTTCAAGAAGGGAGCCCTGGAATGGGAGTAGAACAGAAGCTGGGCAACCTGGGTGTGCTGACGACCAAGCTTGAGGAAGCGATCAATTGGAGCCGAACGCGGGCCATGTGGCCCATGCTCTTTGGCCTGGCGTGTTGCGCGATCGAAATGATGAGCGCCCAGGCGTCCGACTACGACATGAGCCGATTCGGGATGGAGTTGATGCGGCCCAGCCCGAGGCAAAGCGACCTGATGATCGTCGCCGGCCGGGTGAGCCGGAAGATGGCTCCGGTGCTGCGCCGCCTCTACGATCAAATGCCCGATCCAAAATGGGTGATCGCCATGGGCGACTGCGCCTCGTGCGGCGGGGTTTTCAACAACTACGCCATCGTGCAGGGGGTCGATGAGGTCGTCCCGGTGGACGTCTACGTGGCGGGCTGCCCTCCTCGACCGGAAGCGCTCATCCACGGCATCCTGACGCTGCACGCGAAGGTCCGGGGCGAGAAGCTCGCCGACTGGGCATAGGCCGCCGAGCCTGGCGTGGGCGGCGAGCAGGTAGCCGGAGGCCAAGCGATGGATCTTGTCGATCGCGCCGTTGAGATCTTGCGGGGGAAAATGAAAGACGCCATCCCCGCCGTGGAAACGTTCCGCGGGGAGACGGCCGTCGTTGTGCGCCCCGAGGCGATTGCCGAAGCCTGTCGGCTGCTGCGCGACGATCCGAGGCTGCGATTCGACTTCCTGGCCGCCCTCACCGCGGTGGACTACTGGCCCGACGAACCTCGCTTCGCCGTCGTCTACGAGCTGTACAGCATTCCCCATCGGGTGTTTCTCCGGCTTCGGGTGCCGCTCTCGAGCACCGCGGCCGAGGTTCCGACGATTGAAGGAGTCTATCCCAACGCCAACTGGCACGAGCGCGAAGTATTCGACATGTTCGGCATCACCTTTGTCGGGCATTCCGATCTGCGCCGGGTCCTGATGCCGTTCGATTGGGTGGGACATCCGCTTCGCAAGGACTATCCCCTCGGGTATGAGGAAGTGCAATTCTCCTTCAATCACGAGGAGATCGACCGGAAGAAGCCCTATGCCCAGGAGTAGGGACCCGGCCCAAGGGATTTACGGCGATGGCATTCGAGCAAGTTGAAGTTACGGTCGATGAACTGAAGCACCTGGTCTCGAATCAGGCTCTCGAGGGCGAGACCATGCTGCTCAACATGGGCCCGCAGCACCCGAGCACGCACGGCGTGCTCCGCCTTCTGTTGGAGCTCGATGGCGAGCGGGTGGTGAACTGCATCCCGGACATCGGGTATCTTCACACCGGAATCGAAAAGAACATGGAGGCCAAGACCTATCTCCAGGCACTGGTGATGACCGACCGGACGGACTACCTCAACACGGTCGGCAACAACCTGGTCTACTGCCTGGCGATCGAGAAGCTGGTGGAGCTGGACGTTCCGCCCCGGGCTCTGGCGATCCGGGTGATCCTCACCGAGCTCACCCGAATCGCCTCGCATCTTGTGTGGCTCGCCACCCACGCGCTCGACCTGGCGGCGATGTCGGTCTTCCTCTACTGCTTCCGCGAGCGAGAACTCATACTGGATATCCTCGAGATCTGCTCCGGCCAGCGAATGATGACCTCCTACATCCGCCCGGGCGGGCTGTGGCGGGACGTACCGGCCGAGTTTGAGCCGGCGGTGCGCCAGTTCCTGCGCCTGTTCCCTGCGCGCATCCAACAGTATGAGCGGCTGCTGACGAAGAACCCGCTCTTCATCGATCGCACGCGCAAGATTGCCGTGATTTCCGGGGAAGACGCCATTGGCTGGGGCCTGAGCGGTCCGAGCCTGCGGGCCTCGGGGGTCGATTGGGACCTCCGCAAGGCGGTGCCCTATGGCGGATACGACCAGTACGAGTTCGAAGTCCCGCTGGGCGCCCACGGCGACGTGTACGATCGCTACATCGTGCGGATGGAAGAAATGCGCCAGTCGCTGCGGATCGTGCAGCAGGCGCTTGATCGGCTGCCGGCAGGGCCCGTTCGAAGCGACAATCGCAAGTTTGTGCCTCCGCCGCGCTCGGAGCTCGCCCATAGCATGGAGGCGCTGATCCATCACTTCAAGTTGTGGACGGAGGGCTTCCCGGCCCCGAAGGGGGCGGTGTATGTCGCTGCCGAGTCGCCGCGAGGCGAGCTGGGATGCTACCTGGAGGGCGACGGGGGACCCCGGCCCTATCGGGTGTACTTCCGCACGCCAAGCTTCGCTCACCTTCAAGCGCTGCCTATTCTGGCCAAGGGACACCTCGTGGCCGACCTGGTGGCGATTATCGGCAGCCTGGATATCGTGCTGGGGGATGCGGATCGGTAGGGAGAGGGTGATCAGTGAACGGTGATCAGTGATCGGTCGGCGGGGATCAGAGGATTGTCCACCGATCCCCTCGTAACCGATCACCGATCACCACTGTGAAGGAGCCTGCTCTTGCTCGCTGACAAGCATCGAGAGACGATTGAGGCCATCCTCGCCAAGTACCCTCCCGCGCAGCGGCGCTCGGCGGTGATGCCTCTGCTCCACCTGGCGCAGCAAGAACGCGGCCACGTCGCCCCGGAAGACCTGGAGGAGATCGCCGCCCTTCTGGGGATCTCGCCGACTCAAGTGGGCTCGCTGGTGGGCTTCTACAGCTTGTACTACGACAGGCCCGGAGGCAAATACCGCCTGCAAATCTGCACCGACCTGCCTTGCGCGTTGCGCGGTGCGCAGGCATTTGCCCAGGCCCTTTGCGACCGCCTGGGGATCGAGATCGGCGGGACAACAGCCGACGGCCTGATCTCGGTGGAGGCAGTCATGTGTCTGGCCGCCTGCGATCGGGCACCGGTCTTCCAGGTGCAGGATCCGAGCGGCCTGCACTATCACGAGGACCAGACCGTCGACTCCGCGCTGCAGTTTGTCGAGGCGCTCCGCAAGGGAATCGGCCGTGGCTGAGCATGTCGTCTTACGCCATCGCGAAATCCCCGGGCTGGAGCGCCTGGAGGTCTATCTCGAGCACGGCGGATTCGAGGCGTTGCGTCGAGCGGTGACGAAAACGACGCCGCAAGAGGTGATCGAGGAGGTGAAGGCCTCCGGGCTGCGAGGGCGCGGCGGCGCAGGCTTCCCCACCGGCGTCAAGTGGTCGTTCCTGACGCCGAACGTCTTTCCCCGTTATGTGGTCGCCAACGCCGATGAATCCGAGCCCGGCACGTTCAAGGATCGAGAAATCCTGGAGCGAAACCCGTTCCAGTTTCTCGAGGGCGTGGCCATCTGCGCCTATGCCGCCCAGGCCGAGGTGGCATACGTCTATCTGCGCGGCGAGTTCTGGGACGTAGCCCAGGAGCTGGACGGCCATTTGGCGTCGCTCCGGGAACGCGGCCTGCTCGGGAAGGGCCTCTTTGGGACCGAGTACAACCTGGCCGTGCACACCCATCTCGGCGCCGGCGCCTACATCTGCGGCGAGGAAACCGCTCTTCTGGAATCGCTCGAAGGCAAGCTGGGGCAGCCGCGGCTGCGCCCTCCGTTCCCCGCCGCCGAAGGCCTCTATGGCAAGCCGACTGTCATCAACAACGTCGAGACCCTGGCCAACCTGCCCCCGATCCTGGCGCGTGGGGCCGCCTGGTATCGCACGATGGGCACTGAGAAGAGCCCCGGGACGAAGGTGTTCAGCCTCTCGGGGAAAGTCGTGCGACCGGGGAACTACGAGCTTGCCCTCGGGACGACGTTTCGCGAGCTGATCTTCTCCCACGGCGGCGGCATTCCCGATGGGCGAAAAGCGAAAGGCATTCTACCCGCCGGGGCCTCCAGCGTGATCCTGCCGGCCGACGAGCGCATCCTGGATACTCCGATGGACTACGAAGCGGTCCAGGCCGCCGGATCTGCTCTCGGCTCGGCGTCTGTGATCGTGCTCGATGAGACGACCGACCTGGCCTGGGTCGCCATGAAGACCTCGCGCTTCTTCAAACACGAGTCGTGCGGGAAGTGCACCCCTTGCCGCGAGGGAACGTATTGGATGCTCCATCTGGCCGAGCGCGTGGAGCGCGGCGAGGCTCGCCTCGAGGACATCGACCTGCTCGATACCGTTGCCCGACAGATCCAGGGCAAATGCCTTTGCGCGCTGGGTGAGTTTTCAACCATGCCGGTGGTTTCGGCGATTGCGAGTTTTCGGGCCGACTTCGCGTCCCGGGTTGCGGACGGGCGATGAGCGATCTACAGGTTACCCTGACGATCGATGGGCTGCGGGTCACGGTGCCAGCCGGGACGCTGATCGTGGACGCGGCCAAGAAGGCCGGGATCGACATCCCCGTCTTCTGTTATCACCCGAAGCTAGAGCCCGTGGGCATGTGCCGGATGTGCCTGGTGGAGATCGGCCGAGCGCGGCGGGATCGCGGCACCGGACAGCCCGTCCGGGGGGACGACGGCGAGCCAGTGATCGATTTCAGCCCCAAGCTGGAGACGGCCTGCACCACCGCGGTGGGGGAGGGCTGGGTGGTGCGCGGGCTCACCGAGAAAGCCAAGGCCGGACGGAAGGAGATCGTCGAGTTCCTGCTCACCTCGCACCCGCTCGACTGCCCGATCTGTGACAAGGGCGGGGAATGTCCGCTGCAAAACCTCACGATGGCGCATGGGCCGGGAAAGAGCCGATTCCTCCACGACGAAAAGGCGCGGCTCGCCAAACACGTCCCGCTCGGCGACCTGATCGTTCTCGATCGCGAGCGGTGCATCCAATGCGGGCGGTGCGTGCGCTTCCAGGAGGAGATCGTCGGCGAGCCGGTGATTGGGTTTAGCCAGAGAGGCCGAGGGCTGGAGATCACCACCTTCTCGGAGCCGGGATTCGATTCGATCTTCTCCGGCAACACGTCCGACATCTGCCCGGTGGGCGCCCTGACGACGACCGACTTCCGCTTCGAAGCGCGGCCCTGGGAGCTTCGCGCCGCAGCCTCCATCTGCCCCCACTGCCCGGTCGGCTGCAATCTCACTCTCAACACGCGCCGCCAGCCCGATCGGGACGGCCAGATCACGGTGCAGCGGGTGATGCCGCGCCAGAACGAGATGGTGAATGAGATCTGGATCTGCGACAAGGGGCGCTTCGCTCATCACTACGCGGCCAGCCCGGAGCGGCTCCGCCGGCCGATGGTTCGCAAGAGCAATGCGCTGGTCGAGGCCACCTGGGAGGAGGCGCTGGCCCGGGCAGCCCAGGGCCTGCGGGCGGCGGGCGGGAAAGTTGTGGGGATTGCCGGCGGCCGGGCGTCGAACGAGGATCTCTTCAACTTCCGGCGTTTGCTGGAGGGCGTGGGAGGCCGCGCCGTTCTGGATGAGTGGATGGCCGGCGGCGACCATGCCCAGAAGCTGGGCGCCGGTTCCAAGGCCGATCTGGGCTCCTACGGGGCGGGGGACGCTATCCTGGTCGTCGCCGCCGACCTGCATGAAGAGGCTCCGATCTGGTGGCTCCGCGTGCGGCAGGCGGCCCGGCGGGGCGCGAAGATCGTCGTCGCCAGTGCCCTCCCAACCTCCCTCGACCCGGTGGCGAACGAGATCGTCCGCTTCCCGGCGGGCGACGCCGCTCTCGCAGTTCTGAATGTCGTTCACGCGCTTACGGGGGACTCGACGGTGGAAGCCTCCGCCGAACCCTACGAACACGCGGCGGCGGCACTGCGCGGGGCCGAGGACGTCTTGATCTTCTTTGGCCGCGAGGGGCTTGATGCTGCCGGGAGCTCCGCCCTGGCCGGCGAGTGTGCCACGCTCCTGGCATCGCTGGGTTGTGCCGGCCGCGCCCGCAGCGGGCTCATCCCGGTCTGGCCGCGGAGCAACACGCAAGGCGCGTGGGACATGGGCCTTCGGCCTCCGTCCACCGGGCTCAAGGAAGCGCTGTCGGACGCCAAGGCGGCCTATGTCATGGCTGCCGATCCCTTGCGCGACGATCCAGGCCTGGCCGAAGCGCTGAGCGGCGTGGATTTCCTCATCGTTCAGGAGCTGTTTCTCACGGATACGGCGCGGAGGGCGGAAGTCGTCTTCCCGGCGCAAGCATTCACGGAACGCGAAGGATCCCTCACGACCGGGGATCGCCGAGTCCAGCGGTTCTATCCGTCCGTGCCGCCGATGCCGGAGGCGCGGGCGGACTGGCGTATCCTGGCCGAGGTCGGCAACGCGCTGGGGTTGGCCCTTCCGGGGAGTTCGCCGGCCGCCGTGATGCTCGAGATCGCCGCCTCGGTTCCCGACTACAGGGGAGCCAGCTATGGGGAGCTGGCGCGGGTTGAGGCGCAATGGCCCATCGTGGGCGGCGACGATCTCTACTATGGCGGTACGGCCTATCGGAATGAGCAGGGCCTCGGGGTGAAGCTTGTACCCGCCGCCGAGCGCGGCGAGGATTTCTCTCTTGAAAGCCACGATCTACCTGTGGCTCGGGAGCGGGCACCGCTCATGCTCCTGCCGGTGGCGAGGCTCTACGATGCGGGGACGACTGTGGGCGCGTCGGAGATCTTGCGAGCGCATCTCGAGCAAGCGTCCGTAGCTCTCAACCCGGAGGACGCCTCACGCCTCGGGATCGGGGACCGGGAGGCCGTCGAAGTGAGATGGGACGGGCGGGTGCGCCGGGTGAATGCGCGGGTGCGTGACTCCGTCCCGCCCGGTCTGGCCATCGTGCCGCGTAGCATGAGTCTCGAGCTGCGAGGGGTGAGGCCGGTGGAAGTGCGCCGGGCTGAGTAGGCGAGATCCGATGGATGTAGCCCTGCTTCTCGAGTGGCTGGTCAAGTCGGTTGCGATCGTCGCTTTCGGGATCGTCGGGTTTGCCTACCTGACGCTCTTCGAGCGGCGGCTGCTGGCCAGGATGCAAGTGCGCATCGGGCCCAATCGCGCCGGCCCCTGGGGTTTGCTCCAGCCGGTGGCCGACGGGGTCAAGCTGTTCTTCAAGGAGGAAGTGATCCCGGCGGGGGCGGACCGCACGCTTTTCGTCCTGGCGCCGATCATCACCGTCATCCCGGCGCTGGTGCTCTTCGGCGTGATCCCGCTCGGCCCGGACGTCGAGCTGTTCGGCAGGCGCATCAACCTCGGGCTCTCCGACAATATCAACGTCGGGATGCTCTATCTCTCAGCGATCACCTCGATCGCCGTCTACGGGGTCGTGATTGCCGGGTGGTCGTCGAACAACAAGTATGCGCTGCTGGGCGGCATCCGCTCCTCCGCCCAGATGGTGAGCTATGAATTGGCGCTTGGTCTCGTGTTCGTTGGGCCGATCCTGACCGCCGGCTCCATGAGCCTGCGCGAGATCGTGCTCGACCAGGAACACCTCTGGTATGTTGTCGTACAGCCGCTCGGCTTTGTGATCTTTCTGATCGCCTCTCTGGCCGAGGTGAACCGGGCGCCGTTCGATATGCCGGAGGCGGAGCAGGAGCTGACCGCGGGATATCACGTGGAATACTCGGGGATGAAGTTCGCTCTCTTCTTCATGGCCGAGTACGTGAAGATGATCGCCGTGAGCACGATCGGGGCGACCCTCTTCCTGGGTGGGTTTTGGGGGCCGGGCGTCGAGCGGTTCGGGTGGCTCGGGCCGCTCTACCTCCTCGTCAAAGTCGTTGCGCTGGTGTTCCTGCAGCTTTGGGTGCGGGCGACGCTGCCGCGCTTCCGCTACGACCGCCTGATGGCCTTTGGCTGGAAAATCCTGCTGCCGGTCTCGCTGCTTAACGTGGCGATCACCGCGGTGCTGGTTGTGATGGGGCTGTAGGAGAGTGGGTGATGTGGCTGGTTGAGCTGGCGCGGGGTCTCTGGACGACATTCCGCAGCATGTTTGAGCCTCCGGTCACGGTGTCGTACCCGGAGATGAAACGGCCGATGCGCGAGCGTTTCCGCGGGCGGCATGTGCTGCGGCGCTATGACAACGGGCTGGAAAAATGCATCGGTTGTTCGCTGTGCGCCGCGGCCTGCCCGGCCGACGCCATTTTCGTCGAGGCAGCCGAGAACACCGACGAAGCCCGCTACTCGCCAGGCGAGCGCTACGCCAGCACCTACGAAATCAACATGCTGCGCTGCATCTTCTGCGGCTATTGCGAGGACGCGTGCCCGACCGAGGCCATCGTCCTGGAGCACAATTACGAGCTCTCGTTCACCGATCGGCGGCAATCAGTGTACGCGAAGGAGTTGCTGCTCGTGCCCGTGCCGCCGGGAGGACAGCCGACCCCGCTGCGCGTGGAGCCGGGAACGTTTGACCGCTCGATCCCGGTGATGAAGGATCCGGACTAGGGAGTATCCCACCGATCACCGATCACTCCTGCATGGCAGACGGTGATCGGTGATCAGTGATCGGTGGTAGCGAACCAGAGACCAAGATAGCCATGTCAGTGGATCTCATTCTCTTCTTCACCCTGGCGGCGATCGCCGTGATCACGGCCGTGGGGATGCTCGCCAGCCGCAACGCCGTCTACTCGACGCTGCTGCTGGTGTTGAACTTCGTCACGGTGGCCGTACTCTATCTGGTGCTGAACGCTGCTTTCATCGCCATGGTGCAGGTGACGGTCTACGCCGGCGCCATTATGGTGCTCTTCCTCTTCGTGGTGATGCTCCTCGGGAGCGAGCAGCTGCCGCCCTCGACCCGGCTGCGCTGGCAGATCCCGTTGGCCGTCGTGCTGGGGTTGCTTCTGCTGGGGGAGGCCCTCTACGCGGTCTTTTCACTGCGGGGCTCCTCGCTCGAGGCGCCGGAGGTGGCCGCCGCCTTCGGCAGCCCGAGCAGTGTGGGCTTGTTCCTGTTTCGGAGCTACTTGCTGCCTGTGGAGGTCGCCTCGATCCTGCTCCTGGTGGCCATGCTGGGCGCGATCGTCCTCACGCGGGTGGAACGAAGGAAGGCGAAGTGAGCATACCGACGGAATATGTCCTGGCCCTCTCGGCCATTCTGTTCTCGCTGGGCGTGATCGGCGTGCTCGTGCGGCGGAATGCGCTGGTGGTCTTCATGTCGGTTGAGCTGATGCTCAACTCGGCCAATCTGGCTTTCATCGCCTTCGCCCGCGCCTACCAATCGTTGAGCGGCCAGGTGTTTGTCTTCTTTACCATCACAGTCGCGGCGGCGGAAGTGGCGGTGGGCCTGGCGTTGATCGTGGCAATCTTCCGCAGCAAGCACAGTATCGACGTCGATCAGATGAGCAGCCTGAAAGGCTAAGCCTCATGCCTCGGGGCTTTGGGGGAGAGGCGCCGGAGCGCTTGGGCCACTGAGAAGGAAGGCAGATGTTCTTGGCGAACGGCGCGGGCGGCGGGCTCTTCGGCCTGGCTCCCCTCATCATCCTCTTCCCCGTTGTGGGGCTATTCACCAACATCCTCTTCGGACGGCGTCGGGGCGAGCGCTTCGTGGGGCTCGTGGCGAGCCTGGCGGTGGCCCTCTCGTTTGGGGTGGCCGTCACGCAGCTCATCGCCCTCCTGGGTCAGCCGGAGGGCGCCCGAGTGATCGTGGCCGATTGGATCGCGATCGGCTCACTCTCCGTCCCCTGGGCAATCCAGGTGGATAGCCTCTCGGTGACGATGATGCTGATGGTCAGCGGGGTGAGCACGCTGATCCATATCTACGCCACCGGATACATGCACGAGGATGTTCGGCTGCAGGGGGACCCGGCGCGCTACACCCGGTTCTTCGTCTACTTCAACCTGTTCGTGGCGGCGATGATGGTGCTCGTCACCGGTGACAGCTTCCTCACCCTCTTCGTCGGCTGGGAGGGTGTGGGGCTGTGCTCCTATCTGCTCATCGGCTTCTGGTATGAGAAGGGGGCCGGGGGCATCGGGAATGCCGTCGCGGGGAAGAAGGCGTTCATCACGAACCGGATCGGGGATTTCGGGTTCCTGGTGGCCATGTTCCTCGCCTACTGGGCCTTCGGCAGCCTGCAGTTCGAAGAGGTCTTTCAGCGGGCCGAAGAGATGGGGCCGGCGGGCGCCGGGGTCTTGACGGCGATCACGCTCTTCCTCTTGCTTGGGGCGACCGGCAAATCGGCCCAGATCCCACTCTATGTGTGGCTGCCCGATGCGATGGCCGGCCCGACGCCGGTCTCGGCTCTGATCCACGCCGCCACGATGGTGACGGCCGGGATCTACATGATCGCCCGCAACCACGTGCTCTTCGGCCTGGCCCCGGCCTCGGCGAACGTTGTGGCGCTGGTGGGCGCCGCCACGGCGTTGTGGGCGGCCTCGATCGCCGTGGGGCAGTATGACATCAAGAAGGTGCTGGCCTACTCGACGATCAGCCAGTTGGGCTTCATGATCGCCGCGGCGGGCCTCGGCGCCTACGTGGCGGCGATGTTCCATCTGGTGACCCACGCCTTCTTCAAGGCATTGCTCTTTCTCTCGGCAGGATCGGTGATCCAGGGCGTTGAGCGTGGCCATCATCACGCCGCCGACCACGCGCCTCCCTCCGCCGGGCATGCCGGAGAGGCCTTGGATCCCAACGATATGCGCCAGATGGGTGGCCTGCGAAACCGGATGCCGAAGACCTTCGTGGTTTATGTCGTCGGCGCGCTAGCCTTGGCCGGGATCCCGCCGCTGGCCGGTTTCTTCTCGAAGGACGAGATCCTGGCCGAAGCGGCCCATCTCCAGCCTGCCGTCTACATCCTGCTCACTTCGGCGGCCTTCCTGACGGCCTTCTACATCGGGCGCCAGATCTGGATGGTCTTCTTTGGGGAGCCTCGCTCGGAAGCCGCGGCCCACGCGCAGGAGAGCCCTGCCGTCATGACCATCCCCCTCATGGCGCTGGCTTTGCTTGCCTTCTTTGGAGGAGCGCTGAACCTCCCCCGCGTCCATTCCCTGGGCCGCTGGCTGGCGCATACGCTTGGGGAGGTGGAGGCCGGTGAGTTTCGGCTGGAGGTGGCGGC
>Ga0209321_10000974_pt1 | contig 19093 bp, 22 predicted proteins | sample Rifsed16ft4_FD_184012 | JGI IMG/M metagenome (GOLD analysis project Ga0209321, IMG submission 184012) | Soil microbial communities from Rifle, Colorado, USA - sediment 16ft 4 - CSP-I_5_4 (version 2) | ecosystem: Environmental > Terrestrial > Deep subsurface > Rock core/Sediment | place: Rifle...
CCTACGAGGTGCGCACCACCGACCAGTGCATCGTCATCTGCAGCAACGGCCGCGTGTGCAGCATCCCCGTCTCGGCGCTGCCCTCCGGCCGCGGCGACGGCGCGCCGCTCGCCACCTTCATCGAGATCGCGCCCGGCGCGAAGATCGTGCAGGCCCTGTGCGGCAGAGCCGAAACACCCGTGCTGCTCTCTACCAGCGCGGGCTACGGCTTCCCCTGCTTCATCGGCGACATGGTGGGACGCAACAAGGCGGGCAAACAATTCATCAGCGTGAAGGAAGAAACCATCTTGCCGCCGGTCGTCGTGACACCGACGCAAAACTCACTGGTCGCCGTGGTGACCAAGCAGGCAAGGATGCTGGTGTTCATGCTCTCCGAACTCAAGCTACTGCAAGGCGGCGGCAAAGGCATGATGCTGATCGACCTGAAAGAGGGCGACGAGCTGACGGCTTGCACGGTTGCCAATCAACCGGCGGTGACCTTGAGCGGTGCGGCGGGCAGCAAGGTGCAGCAGTTGCAGATCGGCGGGAAAGAGTTGCAGACTTACTTTGGGGCTAGGGCCAGGGCTGGGAAGGTGGTTGAGAGTAGGTTGAAGGGGTTGAGGTTTGAGTGATCTAAGGCACGCATTCCTGTTTGTGTCCTTAGTTCGGATGCTGAGAGGAGCAAGTTACGTTTGAAGTAGCTATACTTGCGGTCAAACCAAGGGAAGTTAATTGAAATATGGGTAGTGTTTTCGCCAACGTAAAGCCTGAAATTCTCCTATGGGCTCGGGAATCAGCAGGGTTTTCCCTGTCTGAAGCGGCCATTTCTATGGCTAAAAGCGAAGGTACATTATCCCAATGGGAGAATGGCTCTGCGGCCCCCACAATTCCGCAACTTAGAAAGCTAGCTCAACTCTACAAGCGACCACTCGGTGTGTTCTTCCTTCAAGAGGTGCCAAAAGGCTTTCAGGTAATTAGCGACTTCCGCCGACTACCCGGTGGGCAGCCGAGGCATTTCTCACCGTTGTTAACTCAAGAAATTAGAGTCGCCCACCAACGACGCGAACTGGCACTAGAACTGTTGTCAGAATTGGATGAAGAACCTAAAGCGTTCGGACTTTCCTTCGAGCATACAGTCGATCCTGAAATTGCAGGGCAAATGGTTCGTGACTATCTCGGGTTGTCTATGGGCGACATGGATGCATATCGTGGTGATGCTACTGGGCGCAAGGGTTTCAATTCATGGCGCCAACGTATTGAAAATATCGGAGTCCTTGTGTTTCAAGCTTCGCGCATTCCCTCTGATGAGGCTTCTGGATTTGCCTTAGCTTATGACGTACTTCCTACTGTTGTTATAAATCGTAAAGACGCACCTGTACGACGCCTATTTTCCCTTGCACATGAGTTTGCACATTTAGCACTCCGTAAAAGTGGAGTGTCCGATCTTGACATCGACGCGATGCGCCCACCAGAAGACAGCATCATAGAGGTGTTCTGCAATCGCGTAGCCGCTGCAGCCTTGATACCAACACAATCTTTTATTACAGAGCCAACCATTACTGCACATGGAACAGCAATGAGCTGGTCAGATGAGGAGATTGCCACATTAGCGAATCGGTACAACGTTAGCAGGGAAGCGATATTGCTCAGACTACTCACATTTGATCGTACGACGCGCAATTTTTATCAAGTTAAGCGCAATGAATACGCGGAGGAATTCCGCCGTAAAAAGTTATTGGAACGTGAGTCTTCGCCTTCCAAGCCAATACCCAGGAATATGCCACAAGAGGCGTTGAGCAATTTTGGTCGACCGTTTGTGGAAATGGTACTGGGTAGCTATTACCAAGATCGCCTCACTCTTAGCGAAGTATCTGGGTATTTGGGTCTTCGAACGCAACATGTCGAGAAGCTTCAGTCTAAACTCGGAGCTTTCTGATGGCGAACAATGGTAAAGCTCGTTACAGCATCGATACTAGTGCGCTCATACATGCATGGCGGCGTGCCTATCCTCCTAAGAACTTTGCCAGCTTCTGGGCCAAGTTAGAAAATCTTATTGATGAAGGTGTAATCCTTGCATCAGTTGAAGTAATCAATGAGCTTGATAAGAAAGACGATGAAATTCACCGCTGGTGCAGCAGTCAACCAGATTCGTTTTGCGTTGAAATCGATAATGATTTGCAAGTTCATCTGGCGCACATCATGGGTACGTATCCACGCCTCGTAGATACAGTAAAGGGGCGATCAGGTGGTGACCCTTTTGTAATTGCCCTTGCCCGTTCTCACACGCCGACGCCGCTTACCGTTGTCACACAAGAGGGGCTTGGGAAAAAGAATAGCCCGAAAATACCTGATGTATGCAAGTCCGAACAAATTCCATGCGTAAACCTAGTCGAACTTATCCAAGCAGAAGATTGGCGTTTTTAGTCTGACTGACTGCATACCAAGGGGACCGGAGTTGATTTCTTTTGAGCCATGTCTTCCTTCAAAATCAATTCGACTCCGGTACATTTCGCCATGATTCAACTAGTGGATGATTATGGCTGACGATGGTCTAGGAGATTGGAGGTTCGAGGCAATAGCTACAATCGCCGAGGACATTCCTGAAGCTTACCCTGGCGGCCCCTCTCATAAGGCGGGTGCACGGCTATTACTTACCACTGTCACTAGAAATGCAAAAGGTGAGCTTGTTGGTTTTGTTACACCGAGTGCTACAGCACTTGCTCTGAATATTGCCATTACTGCCGCAAAGAAAGCTCAAGAAGTACGCCCTAATGTTCCCTATACCAGCGGACCAAGCCCTGATGGTCCGGTGTTGTCTGTTCCTGCAGGAAGTTCAGCAGCTTTATTTGATTATTTCGAGCATTGCATGGTCTCTGTAACGTTCAGTTTTCAGGCGCTTGAATCATTCTGCAACCATAGCATTAACCGTAACCTCACGGCCCCGTTGAAAGTAAAGAGGCGTCGAGGCGAAGAGATTCTTTCAGTCGAAGAAATTGAGCGAAAGCTTTCTACAGAAGAAAAACTGGGAAAGGTACTGCCTAAAATACTTGGGGTACCAACACCAAGCGGCAAGGCAGTTTGGGAAAAGTTGGTTCAGCTCCAAAAGGTTCGCGATGCAACCATACATCTAAAGGGATTTGACCAATACCCAATGGGAAATATGGAGACGCACTCCTTGTTTTTCCAACTGCTAAATCACGATCCTCTGGAATTCCCTGATGCGGCCATAGCTCTGATCAACTATTTCCACGAAGACAGAGCCAAACCTAGATGGCTTTCTATGACACTGATGAGATGGTCTGATGAGATGATGAGATGGGGACAGATGATGAGATGGGGACGATGAGATGGGGACGGAGCCCAATTTGTTTTGAAAAAATAAAAATTGCGCTCCGTCCCCAAGTACTAAGAGGCCAAAGGGGCCAGGCTGAGCTAACCCCTTTGAATCGAAATTACTTCCTAACCAGATCAACAGCCTCGGCCAAGCTAGTGATTCGTAAATGCCGCACTCGTCGTGACCATTTGTGTAGGTCATCTAGCTTAAGATGAAATGACATTAGCACCACTCGTTTCAAATGACGAGCAAGTTTCTTGTCTTCATTCATGACATCAATGCGAACGAACACATTTTCGTACATCAAAAACAGAGCCCACAAGTAAAGAAATGGCAGATAAAACACACTTAGCGCCAGTGGCAATAGGAAATCTCTCAGGTTTTTTATTGTGACAAACCCATTGAGATCGTGAACAGCTTGCCATAAGGAGATGCCGAACACAGTAGCTCCATAAATTACCATCAGTCGCCATAACAGCGTGTCTACCAGCTCATAATTCTTTTCTTCTCTAAGTTTGATTTCTACAACGACCTTTAGTAAAACCACCCAAGTCATAATGGGAATCATCACTAGCTCTACCGGAAGACTAAATGTATACGCATTTGACACAAATTCCAGAATGGCAATCAGTTTCAAGTTCTCTATTACAGAATCTCTAAACGGTCTCTCGTTTGCATTTACTTTATGAGCGCGAAATAGCAACACCAAAGCAACGCAGACTAGCCAGAGTATTGTGTCTTTAAGGGCGGAGACGTCCCAGAATCGAAGAAACTGCAGACCGTATATAGCTACCGCCATGTAACCAAACATCACCCACAGCGGAAGTTGTATTCGCCAGTGGAGAAAGGTGCCCAATACACTTTGAACTGCTTTGCGAATATCTCTTATTAATTGGCACCAAAGTATGAATATCCCCAACCAAATGCCAACTGCTATTTCGCGGTTGTTAAAACTTATGCTTTGAAATATTGACAAATCCATAAGCTCTCCCTCTTCAGTATCATCAAAGCAATCCCCCCAAGAGGCAAATTGGGGAGACGTTTATTGATAATCATTACCTCTTTGTGTGCGATTCTGCGACCGGGATCGGGTATCGCTGATAAAGCATGACTGCAGCAATAGCCTGATGAGTATATGCATGCGCATGTTCAGCCAAGTCGTAAGGTAAACTGAAATATCGCTTCATCCATCGAACGGAATCCTCATATGAGTAATTCTGTAATTTGGAGCCCCTAATGATTTTTTCCTCCCCAACATGCAAGTGACTTTTGTGATGCATCCACGAATTTCATTGCTCTATCAGGTGATCCAGTGTCACATATAGTTCAGCATCCTTCTTCAACTCATAGCTTGGACAAAACTTCTTTGGATGCTCAAGCCACTTTGTTCTAATGTCCGACTTCTCAATTTTTGCAAATTGGTCAGCCAAGCCCTTCTCATAGAGACCCACAGCTAAGATCGCATTAATTTCTGCTTCGCATAAAGCTTGGGATAGAAGCGTAATTGTGGCCTGCATTGTCATTAGTCGATCTGAAAATCGCTTCCAGAATTGCATACCCGGAGATTCGTTTGACGCGATGTCCTTGTCTATATATCCACTCACCTCTTCATTGGACATATGGGGATTCATCTTCTGAATCTGCTCAAACAGCCTCTTTCGCTTTTCCCCAAAAGCGGATAACGGCTGCGGCTCAAATTCATTCATTTCCTTCAATAGATTGTTGAAGGGCTCCCAATACGACTTTAGTGCAACACTAATATGGTCATATTCAGCCGTAGTCGTATACCTTTCAGTCATATCCGTATGGAGAGGGTAGTTGTTGATTGGACGATTGTACAGCTGGGACAATCAGCTGTAGAACACAAGCTAGATTTTGCAGGCCACAAAGCTCGGCATGGGGCAGGCTAAAGGCAAGTTCGAATCAATTTCTACGGCACAATCGACAGCCCTTCACCGCCTCCCTTGAGATGGGTAAACGACATGGGACGGAGCCCAATTTATTTGTGTGAAATGAGGCGCCGTCCCTAAATACACTCTAAGCAATGCAGGAATCGCAGAAGACACAGCCTGCGTCGATTTGTTGATCATTCAATTTATTTCTATCTGTCATTTGGCTCATCTTGAGCCACTTCCTGATCAAAAATCTCTCCCATCATTGTCAGCAATTGTTGTCGTCTCTTCTCCAAAGGCATTACTTTATTTATGTAGGTATTTGCACCCTTGTCATTTTCAGTAAGACGTTCAATCTCGGCGGCGCAATTCTCAAAAAGAAAATTTATTGCCGTTAGTCGAGCGCTGACATCAGCAGCTTTTGCCTGGCGCGAAAGCGCATATTCTGATTTTTCTTGTGCCAATGCTGACCGTTTAAGTTCAGCCCGCGTCAACTCAAGTTCTTTTCTTTGAAGTTCTAGTTCCTCTCGCTGAAGAAGAATGGTGAAAATTATTCCAGCAAATGCGCATGCAGAAAAGAATGTGTTAACTGCGCCAAACATGTCCCCAAATTGCCCACGTTCTGTCCAGCTTGGCAACAAATGATATATCGTAAAAGCAGCTAATCCTTGAATGACTAACATTAGACAGATAACAACTGCAATTATTAGTAGATGTTTTTTCATATCGTTGCGTCATGATTACGAGACTACGCGAGATTAAGTGGCCCTAGTCCGGCGCACGAATTAAACGGGCCAGGCTCGGATTGTTTGCAGCAACCAAACCGTCGGTCTTTTCAACGAATTGATGCGGTAGCTCAGCTTTGCGGTTGTTCTGTTACAACCAAGCCCGCGTGAGCAATTCATCCATCGCAGCAGTAATACGGTCGCCTTCTTGTTCAAGTGTGGCAATCTTTTCACCCAGTTGGTCAGTGGCGACGGAGACAATTTCCAGCGGGTGCAGCACCACTTCGATTCCTTCGACCGTGAAAGCAGGATTCAACGGCGCCCCTGCAAGTGACGCCGCGCTATCGAGATGGCTGCGCCGCACCAAGGGAATGACGACCCGGCGGCGGTAGCTATCGAACAGGGACGATTGGACGATGACGACGTAGGGAATGGCTTCCCTTTGTTTTCCTGTATTCCGGTGAACGTCGAATTGCGCCATTACAGCGTGGAGTGTTGGTCGGCGAACGAGCCGTTGCGTTCGTTAAAAGAATTCCAGGTTTTCGCGGCAACTTCTGCGCGTTTAAGCGGTTGATCTGCCGATGTGCCACAACGCTCAGTGAGGAAATCAACGAATTCGAAGACCTCCGCCTGCTTCTCGCGCGGAAGCGCTTCCAGCTTGCTGATCAGTTCTACGTATCCCATCACACACCCCGCTTGAGTTGAATGTTCTGCGAAGTATAACCCGATGAGTTCGGGCATACCATCGCCCCGACCGTGTGAACAATAGGGGGCACAGGAACTAAAGCAACTAAAGTGGCCAGGGCGGGGAAGGTGGTGGAGACGAAGCAGAAGGCGTTGCGGTTTGAGTATGCAAAAATGCGCGCCAAGCCCCAATGGCACTCTCGTGTGGGCTGGCTCTGCTGTGTGTTGTGTGGTTTGAGGCGCTCAAGGTCTGGCAGCGCCCCATCACTTGGACTCAGTGAACTAGTCGCCGCCACGGCTGATGTAGTGCTGCTTTGTCTTTCCAATAAGCAGACCACCATCCGACTCCAGATAGGTTTGCGCAGTTTCGCCGCTGCCAAACAGCATGCCCACCACACGGGCATCACGCACTTCAGCGATGTGGGCAAAAAGCAGCTCCACACGCTGGTCTTTGTAGTGTTGGTAGGTGTTGTTCTGGTAGGAATTGCCGAGTGGCAGTTGCCAGAGGAAGAATGGCTTGCCCACTGCCGTCGAAACATCCTTCGTCCACTGCAAGAAGGCGGTCATCTTGGCGACATCCCAGTCATGCCCTGACTGCCCTTGCACCAAGCGGTACCAGTCGGCGTCGCGGTCGCTGGGGTCTGTCACCAGAAAGTCGCCCTGATCAGCGCCCATGGCGAGCATGAAGTTGGCCCACGACGCAGCATCACCCGCACTGGTATGGTTCCAGGGTGAAACATGCAAGCCCACCGTGGCGTTGGGCGCATAGAAGCGCGCCATGTGGATCATGCATTTGGCAAAACCGGCGGCATCGTCGGTGTATCCCGTGCCGCAGTCGGTTGGGTTGCTCAGCGCCACCTTGGCCGGAATGGCGCTGGGTAGTCCCGTTGTCATTGCGGCTCTGGCTTTCAGGTACCCGAACAGGTCGGGCTCGATATGCAGCATGGCTTGTTCGTTCCCGATTTTCTGCAACAGGAAACGCCAATCATTGAAGTAGGCGGTCAAAAACGTTTGGTCGTCCAGTGCATACGTTTCTGATACCCCTTCACTCAGCCCGGAAGCGGGCAACACCATGTAATAGGTGAAAAATGGAATTTGTGCACGGGATACGGAGTTCCAGGTGCGAGCCTTGGCCGTGCCTATATGGCGCGTCGCGTACAAACCACGTGCGGGGATATTCTCCTGCCAGGCACCCCACCAGGAGCACGATGACACGGGCACCGTGCCATTCAAGCACCCTGCGTGGTCATAGTTACTGAAGCTGGCCGAATTCAGATAGAGGTACTGCATGTCGAAAGGTGCCAGGTCGCCAGAACTGCTGCCCCCCGAGAAACCCACCATCACTTTGGTATGCCCCATAAAAGGCGTACTCAGCGTTGAGTTGGCTGATGTTGTGCTCACACTGAAATCCATGGTGGGGCTGCCACTTCCCGACGAACCACCGCTCCCTCCCCCGCAAGCGGACAAAATCAGTCCCAACAGCAAGTAACCAACACGCATACATTCTCCCGAACTCAATGAAAAAATCGACCGCCAACGTCGGCTGGTGCACGAAGGATAGCAAAGCAAAGGGACATAGCCAAAGGCGTCGCCCATTAGTCGGCCCGCGTCAAGCGAGAGAATGAGTTGAGGGTCTAGAAACGCACTATAAATCTAAGTGGAAATTCGGAACAGCTTCGCATTTGTTTTGTTACAGTGCCAAAGGAGTCGGGTTCGCATTGTTCGCAGCAATCAAATCCGTCAGCCTTTTTTGCACCCCCTCAGCCCGCGTTTGCTAGAGTCCCAACATCAATCCAATGAGGCGCGACATGATGAACATCGCAAATATGACTCGCACTGAGAAACTCAGCATGATGGAAGCGTTATGGGACGACCTGTCGCGCGACCCGGCGGGGCTTGCATCGCCGGAATGGCACGAGCAAGAATTAAAAGAAGCCGAGCGGGCGGTCGCCGATAACCAGGCAGGCTTTGTTGCCTGGGACGCCGCCAAGAAGACCCTGCGCAACAACAACTCATGAATTCAAACCCTTCTCAATCTTCAACCTGAGATGCTCCACAGCACTTCTTATACTTTCTTCCGCTGCCGCAGATGCAAGGTGCATTGCGGCTTATCTTCGGCATTTCAGTTTCAGAGGTTTTGCCACTAGCGCTGTCTGCAGCACGACGTTGCGGCGCCCAGAACTTGTATATCCAGCCAATGCTGGCGGGGATCTGTTTTGAAAGCTCTTCACGCTGAGCCGGGGTTTCCACCAGCGCCTCTTCTGCCTCGGTGACATCCGGTGAACCGAGCAGGTGGATCGGCCGCAACGCCACCGGGCCGTGTTTGGATTCAAACAGAGCCTGCCAGCGATCCCGCTGCATATCGATGCCGCTCATGAATCCGTGCGCCCACATTTCGCCGTCCATGTATTCGCGCTCGTCGCCTTCATAGACTTGCAGATCAAAGACGGGCTCGAAATGTTCCGCGTCCTGCTGCAGGCTCCAGACGATCGCATTCAGGTGGCGCGTCATCAGGCCGGTGATTCTTTCTGCCTGGGCAGCGGAGGCGAATGTCGGCACGTCTGCTGCTGTCGGGCCCCACACGCGCGGGATCCATTCTTCGGGCTTTGGCATCGCGGGACCAGAGGCGATGGCGGTGAGAAATCCATCGAGGCAATCCAGCAGCATGATTTCGTTGCTTGTGGCGTCGGACATGAGGAAGCTGTCGAGCTCGTCCATCTCTTTTTCGGAGAGGGCGGGAGTGACTTCTTCTTCCTCGAAGGATTCTTGTTTTGACATGATGCTTATTCCAATTCTGTTTCGTTATTTGAATATACACCCTCCGCCCGCAGCCGGGAGAAGGGCCGGCGATGAGGGACTGTGCGCTGAATCAAATAGTTTTCGACTCAACGCCCTTCAAATCAACACAGCCAATGGGGCATCGCAGTAGTTTTGATGACTAATGATTCGTCATTTTCTGGGGCGTGAACCGAGCATGACACCCTTGTCCGTTGGTTTGTTAGCGAAGAAGCCTCGCAATCCCAGGCGGTTCAATTGGTAGTAGAGAAAACATCCTATGCACCATCCTTTGAAAGAAATCGCCGTGAGCACGATCAGTATCCAGACCAATCCCCATCCGGCATAGACATGGCCTGCGTGGAGCGCGAATGCGGCAATGGCCGCGCTTGCCGCGCCCACTGCCTGCCCGAAAAGATGAGGCTGGAGGTTGTCTATGCGCATATCCGGCTTGACCATGCCAGAAGGCTTCAGCAGCAAGCGATACACCAGAACAAAGGGGCCTATCGGATTGGCCAGAGCGGTAACCAAAAAAGTCACCGCGAGGGCGGCGACCAATTCCCAGCGTCCCGCTACCTGTGCGACAAGCAGGGTGGCAATTGACAGCAGTTGGCCGGTTTTAATTGCGGCGTGATCTACGGTGCTTTGATTTTGCATGATTTCCTCCAAGGTTGGACAACGGGGTTCATGCTAAGCTGTTCACTATTGAATCGTCTTCGCCCGAAGTTCTATCGCGCATATGCAAAAATGAATAGCATGGACTGGGACAATATCCGCTTTTTCCTCGCGGCCGCGCACGCGCGCAGTCTGTCTGCTGCAAGCCGTGCTCTTGGCAGCAATCAGCCTACAGTGGGGCGGCGCGTCGATGCGCTGGAGACACAACTCGGGCTGCGGCTGTTTCAGCGCCATAGCACAGGACTTACTCTCACCGAGGATGGTCAGCGCCTTCTTGTAGCGGCAGAGCAGATGGAGGTGGGTGCGGCCGATGTCGTCAGAGCCAGTCAGCGGGATGCGAACTTGATTGCGGGCACAGTCAGGATCGCCGCGCCGGAAGGGTTGGGCGTGAGCGTGCTGATGCCGAGCCTGCCGGAATTGTGCAGGCGCTATCCCTTGCTGGATGTTGTGCTGGAGCCGGCAGTTGCCAGTGCGGATCTCAAGCGCGGACATGCTGACATTGCTTTGCGCCTATTCAAGCCAGCCGATGCTGATCTGGTTTCGCGTCGATTGGGTGAAATGGGTTTCGGTCTGTATGCTTCCGCGGATTACCTGGCGCGCAGAGGCACACCCGAATCAGTCGATGCGTTGCAGCAGCATGCTTACATCGCCTATGGGGATGAGCTCAAGGAACAAGAGGAAAACGCGTGGCTAGAGGCGATCATGGGCCGTGGACGTTGCCTGTTGAGGAGCAACAACACCCAAGCGCGCATTTCGGCAGTCACTTTGGGGATGGGCATCGCAGTCATGCCTCATTTGTTGATGGCAACTCAATCCAGTTGCATGCGCATACTGCCCCAAATCGATGGGCCTTCCAGGATGATCTGGTTGGTGGTGCATGGCGATTTGAGGCACGTCGCACGCATTCGGGCGGTGATAGATTTTGTATCAGAACTGTTTCAGGAACGCACTAGCTAATCTAGCAGTTTTCCCCCACCCTACCCCCCCGGAGGGAGAAGGGATCCCGACGCTTAGGGCGGACGGCCTCTGTATTGCTTTTCCGACTAATCGGTTGATACCGAATCCGTTTTGGCTTCGCGCCTTCATCACCCAGCCTTTTCTTTGCCGTCGAAGAACATCCACACTTGGAATCGCCTTCCGCTGCAAGAATGTGGCCGGCGATGGAAGAACAAAAAGGGGCAGTGCTCACCCTGTCCCCATGTTGTTATCCTCCCCATGAAACACCTCCGCTTGGTTAGATGGAGGGGTCAATTATTTTTGGGGGGGAAGGTTACCGCCCTGCTCGACTTAAGGTTAAACCACATTGGTCAGCCCCAAATACGCAAGAATCAGCACTGCAGGAACTGAAACAGCGTAGAACAAAAGCAGCCCTATGCCATCCAGGATGGATAAGCCACGTTGGAGCGTGCACATTTCTGGATTTGATGGATCGTAGTACACAGGAATGCCGCTTGCATGATTCAGTGACTTTGCCTTTTTGTACATGCCACTTACTGAGCCGGCAATCCCGAATGGAAAGCGTAGTCGTCTTCCACGGTATGTTTTTCCGTCCACGGTGTATCCGTAGTAATAGGGAAGTGTGATGCCTATCGGCACCCTTCAGTTATCGCGGCCATGGCCTTTGTCATCGCCTTTTCCTTTGCCGCGCTGGTCTTTCCCTTTGCTCCCACGGTCATCTTTACGGCCGCCACCCTGGCGCTTGCCATGTCGTTCTTGATAACGCGGAACGTACTCGCGGTTGTACCAGCTATCCCGCACAAAGAAGACTTGCTCGCCACAGGCGTTGTATTCGCGGCAGTGCTTGCCCCAATTTTTGGCATGGCCCGGGGGTACGCGCAGATAGATCGGCGGGCGATTCATCGGTCCCCGCTCAATGATCATCGGCTGGGCAAATATCACTGGTGGATGGGGAAAGCCGCCGATGTCGATTTGGCCGTAGAAGCCGGGCTGGCCAATGCTGACCGAGACTCCAACATCGGCTACAGCTACCGAGAGGGGTGCGGTGAAAGCGCCTAACGCCGCTGCAATCAGAAAACGTTTCATGTTGAATCTCCTTAATGTGATTTCAGGAAAATTGAAACAGTGCGCCGTGGAATTCCCCTCCAGCACGAGGTGCTTCAGCATAGATAGCATCCGGAATACGTGCAGAGGCCGTGGTCGTTCGTTCCAGAAAGGCTACGTCGCAATTATGTGCTTGTGGCCCAAAGCTTCTGTGCTACAGCGCACATTCAAGGTGAAACGAGACGGACTCGAAATATTTCTCCAGGTTTGGCCGATCAACGAAGCTAAAGGGGCTGACTCGAATTTCTCTCGGCGACTAACCCATTCAACCTTTCACCGCCCCTTCATTATCACCAACGCAATCCCCCCCAAGTATCGCCACAGACGCCAGCACCAGCCGCAGCGTCACTGCCTCGCCCAGGAACAGCACGCCGCCCAGCGCGGTGATGACCGGCACGCTGAGTTGCACGGTGGATGCGCTGGCGGCCTTGAGTGCGGGCAGCACCGAGTACCAGATGGCGTAGCCGATGCCGGAGGCCAATGCACCGGAGGCGACTGCGTAGGCTATCCCGGCGCTATCCAGCGTGGCGCCTTCGAGGGTGATCAGACTCACCACTGCAGCCATGGGCACTGCGCGCAGGAAGTTGCCCGCGGTGATGCGCGTGGCATCGCCCGCTCCTTTGCCGCGCAATGAATAGATGCCCCAGGCGACGCCGGAAGCGAGCATGAGGGTGGAGCCTATGAGCGGCGGTGCGGTGAGGCCGGGCAGCAGCAGGCCAACCAATCCGCCGAGTGCGAGCACGAGCCCGACGATCTGCCAGCCGTGCAGGCGCTCTCCCTTGCTGATGCCGTAGCCGATCATGGTGGCCTGCACTGCGCCGAACAGCAGCAGTGCGCCCATCGCCGCAGGCAGGGTGACGTAGGCGTATGAATACAGGATGGCGTAGGCAAAGAGTGACGCCGCGGAACGCCAACTGCCACGGCCGCTCTTGTGGCCGCGAAACAGCGTGACGATGAGCCACAACGTGGCCGCGCCGGAGACGAGGCGGATAGTGGTGAAGCTGGCGGCATCGATGGCGGTGAGGAAGATGACGCGAGCGCGGGACATTGTGGGGCGGTAATTGGTTTGTTCAGCCGGATTCTATCCGACTCTTCCTCGCCACCGGAATGCACTCCACCTACGCGCGAACACAAATCAACAATTGGGGAGGGCCTCGGAATATTTTCCGGCATCCTGCTGTTGTAACGAATTAACGTGACGGAAGTATTTTTTCTGGCTCCGGTAATTTGTCGCTGCACTACGCGCGGAACAGGTATCGCGCCACGACGCAGCTTTCCGTTTTTACGGATGACTTTTGCAGTGGCGTCTCAGTGATCGAAAAGAGCAAGATCGAACTGGTGTTCAATGGTCCGCTTCCGCGGGGAGTGTTGACAGGGCTGGTGTTCGCGGGGAACGAGTTCGACCATGTACCTGCGCTCGAGGTGTATTCGGTCGAAGCAAACTCCGCTGCTGCCGCGGCCGGTCTGGAAGAGGGCGACAAGATAACCGCCATCGACGGGACGGAGGTCAAGACCCTGTCCGCTGCTGAAGTCTGGACGCGATTGCGCGGCGATGTGGGGACGGAGGTCGTGCTGTCAGTGCTGCACGACGGGGCGACGCAACCGGCGGAGGTGCGGGTGAAACGAGGCGAGATCGCGGAGTATCTGCCCAAGTCGGCTGACTGAGCTGTCGCACGAACAGCCGCGTAAACCGCCAACCAATACATGCAGGCGCACCATTGTTATCCGTCCTTCCGATGAAACTTGCGGAGATCCGGTGCTCTCAAAGATTACGAAAGCGCAAGGGCGGAAAGTACGCGGATGGTGCGCTGGAACTCAAGTTGCCCAAGAAGACCTGCGTCGCCCATCACAGGGGGATCGCCATTTCCTGAGCGGCTCCAGCCTGCCGGAAATAGCCCCTCTGGGTGTGCCGGTTTTTTTCAGCGGCGCGCAGACGGGAAATGGGCGCGAACTCCGCAACCAAAATTGCACTTCATCCTGAAATCCACCCAATATTCCGGATGCAGCAAGCTAGAATAAGCCTCATGCACACACTCATTGCCATGCTTCGCCATTTCCTGAGCCTCGTCTTTGCACTCCCCCTGCTCGCCCATGCCCTGCCCGAGTCTGCCAATGTGCCGGGCGGCGTGGCCGTGTTGCCGCTCGGGAGTGTAGCTGCCGTCGCCGAAAAGCCGCAGGCGTGGTTCGAGGAGCGGCCGGTGCTGGTCACCTCCGAGCAAGGGCAGTGGTACGCGGTGGTGGGCCTGCCGCTGGACAGCACCCCGGTGATGCATGAACTGAAGGTGCAGCTTCGCCACGAAACGATGATGCTGCCTTTCGACGTGAGACCGAAGGCCTATCCCGAGCAGCGCATCACGCTGAAGGACAAGAGCAAGGTGGAACTGTCGCCCGAGGACTTGGCGCGGGCCACGCGCGAGATCGCGGCCATCATGGAACTCAAACGCCACTGGCGCGCCGCACCGGATACCGATCTGGCTTTGATGCTTCCTGCCAAAGGCAAATTGGGCGGGCGCTTCGGTGTGCGCCGAATCTTCAACGGCGAGCCGCGCTTGCCGCATGCCGGCCTGGATGTGGTGGTGAAGCGCGGAACGCCGATCAAGGCGAGTGCGCAGGGTGTGGTGCTGGCAGCGGCGGACTATTTCTTCAACGGCAAGACGGTCTTCGTCGATCACGGCAACGGGCTCATTACCCTGTACTGCCACCTCGACCGCATCGACGTGCAGCCCGGCATGACGGTGCGCAAAAACCAGCAACTCGGCCTTTCCGGCATGACCGGCCGCGCCTCGGGGCCGCATCTGCACTGGAGCGTGGTGCTGAACGGGGCGATGGTGGATCCGGAGTTGTTCATTCCGGCAGAAGGCCTGCAACGATGACCAATTAGTCGAGCCAGTATCATTTTGGGTTTGGTTGAATCCATTCAAAAGCGACGACGCTTCACTTGCCCACAATCGCCGTGGATGCTTCTGTGGATGAGCTGTGGGTAATTCAATGGACGCCAGTTAAAACAGCGGCTTAGGGTGACTGACTAATTTTCGTGCTCAACAATTGGCGACTGCATTTCCCACACACTTCACTTGACCAGTTTCGAAAGCTTCCTGAACGACTCGGTCCCCGCAATCTTCAACAACTGAAACACGACGGACTCGGTGCTGGTGGGCACGGCGCCGGCCAGCACCATGGCTTCGATCGCAGTCTGTTTGTTGTCGCTGCTGCGGCTCAGCACGGCATCCTTGACGACATGCACATCGAAGCCGTCAGCCAGCAACTCGATGACGGTCTGCAATACGCAGACATGGGTCTCCATGCCGCTGACGATGATCTGCGTCCGACCGCTCGCTTTCAGTTGTTTGACGAAGGCCTCGTTGCCGCAGCAGCTGAAGGTCAGTTTTTCAATACTGGGCGCTGCAGGCGCTCTTTGCTTCATTTCGCTCAACGTCGGGCCCAGCCCTTTGACGTACTGCTCGGTGAAGATCACCGGCAGCCCCAGTTCGTTCGCGCTTTCCAGCAGGATGCCTACATTCCCGGTCAGTTGCTGCAGCGCGGTTTGATCCATGGCCGCGCAGAGTTTTTCCTGCACGTCGATGACGAGCAGCGCGGCTCTTGCAGGCTCCAGCAGAAACTTGTTTCGGATAGACATGATTTCTCCATTAACTGACCGGGCTCGGAACAGGATTATGAACGAAGGAGCGCGCGACGGGATAGCATTGGATTGTTCCGCACAATTCGCGACTGCCAGCTGGTGTCAAAATCAGATTGACGCATGTTTGCCAGCGCAGGTAAATTCGCCGCTCTTGCACGCACTGAAACACCTCTTTGCCGGCATCAATCACCATCAGCGAGCCACTGAAATCGACAATGGACGATCTTAATTTTCTTGTTCCGCCGGCGAAGCCAAGCTACGACACGGACGTCGCGCTGAAGTATTTCAAGGCTTCGGGCAGTGCGATGAATGTGAAGGCCGCTCAAACCATCTTCGTCGAGAACGAGAAGAGCAATCCATTCTTTCTGCAGCGCGACAAGATGTATTTCCTGGTGGAGGGGGAAGTCGCCCTGACGGTGAACAAGCGCCCGGTAGGCGCGGTGCGCAGCGGCGAGATATTCGGCGAGATGGCGTTGATCTCCAGGATGCCGAGGGCTGCGACAGCCACGGCAAAAACGGACTGCCGACTCTACACGCTGGATAACGGTCAACTTCAGGCTGCGCTGAGCACGGCGCCCGAGTTCGGACTGCTGCTGATGAGCATCATGATCGCGCGCTTGCGCGATTCGATAGCTTCGTTGAATGCGGGTGGCACGCGAGCCAGCCACGAAGCATTGAGAGACTCGGAGATATTCGACAAGAAGATGCTGGACAAGCTGGTGGACGAGCTCGACGACAGCGCGCGCATCCGCTATCCGGCGGACAAAGTCATCATGCAGGAAGGCCAGACCGGCGTGCTCATGTATGTGGTGCTGCAGGGCGCCGTTGAGATCGCGGTGCAGAACAGAGTGGTGGGCAAGATCGAGCGCGGCGGCATGTTCGGCGAGATGGCGCTGATCACGCGCGGCGAACGAGTGGCCAGCGCCATTGCGAAAACCGATTGTGTGTTGCTGGCGATCAATCGCAATGTGTTTCTCGATCTGGTCGGCGCCAATCCCAAGTTCGCCGTTTCCCTGCTTGGCGCGGTGGGAAATCGCGCCAGGTTCATGGCGTCGCTGCGCGCGCAAGGCTAACGCCGACGCGCAATTGTCCGTTTACTTTGAAGCCGCCCAGTAGGCCCGGGTAGTCGACAGTATCTTCTCCAGATTCCTGGTCATCGGGAACTGCGCGCAAGCTTTTTCGTCATTTGATATTTCCCGGACTTTTCGACGGCGCGCAGACGCCTCATTCCGCCATGCCTGTGTCAGTTCCCGCCATAACAACTCATCGGATGCCTTCGGAGCCGGGTAAGCGCGGAGGACGGCCATCAAGTTTTTTTGGTTCATGTTCGCTCCTTCGGTGAAGTGATGGAGCGCAGCATAGTGACGGTGTGTTACCTGAGTATTTCAGTCAGATTGAGATTTGCTGCAGACATGAATGGATCAGCCCACTTCCACAACATGGGTATTGACGCGAACGCTTGCTCCGTCTTAGGCTTCGCTCCGGATGGCGGTCGCGCAATTCAGGCTCTGCCAGAAAGTGATCTTTTGAATAGGAGATTAGCGATGATCAGCAGGGAGGCCGTTCTGCAAACGCTGCAATGCAGCCCAAACCAATACCCGCAAATGCTCGAGGAGCGATTTCCGCATGTGCTGAAAAGGATCGTTCAGCTCTGGAACTCGCATGAAGGGGAACACTATTTGGCTGACTTGCTGCAGCCGAATGGCCGTGGCGGGGGCAGGTTCGATCGCGAAGGATTTCCGGAGCGGGCCTGGCAGGAAATCTTCCTGCTGAAGCAGCTCTATCACAAGCCTCGCCCCAAGCTGAAAAGGTAAACCGCGCAGCCCGCCTTGATTTGGATTACTCGTTCGGGACGAGCTGCAGCGAGCAAGACAGCACGCCCGAAACAAATATGTTCTCGCTTTGCACTTCCGGGGCGCCATGCGTCAATTTGAAACAGACCAGGGTGGCGATCACCTTGCGGACCTTTTGTTGTGTCACCAATTCCCAGGCCGCATCGAACTCATCCTGCTTGAAGACCAATTCCAGATCTACGCCACTCTGGTTCGGCGCCTCGATGATGTACATCCGACCGATCTCGCCGCTGCTGATTGCTTTTGGTGCTGCGAGATAGCCCGAAACTCCGGAAGCGATATTGACCCTTGAGGTATCGACTGTCGCATGCGTCGTCAGATAAGCAAGGAGTTGGTCATCGAACTCGTTGTCGGTTTCGGCCTGAGTCTCGCGCTTGCTCGAAGAACCCAGAAACTCGAAGTCGGCGCTTGGTTTGCTACCTGCGAGTCGTCGCGCGGAAGCGATCTTCGCGCAGGACAGTCTCAGCGCCCTGGCTGACATCTGACTCGACAGGTCCTCGGATTCCCCCATGCTGTTAACAATGAACGAATCGAGTTTGAGTTCAAGCGAGACTTCGATCATTTTGGCCGGTTGCTCCCTGAAACGATCTTGTACTCGAACAATCTGCACTCGATCGCGCCATTATAAAGTGGCGTGCGTCTGGATGGCGCCAGGCGCATCAGTTTGGCGATGCGCAGGTCGGCGGTGAACAGATAGGCGTTCCAGCCGCCGAATCTCTGCTTCAGCACGTCGCCCAACTGCGGGTACAGCTCCGCCAGTTCGTCCTCGTCGCCCATGCGCTCGCCGTAAGGCAGGTTCGCCACGAGGATGCCCTCTTTCTCGGGCGGTGACGCTTCCAGCGCGTTGCACTGTTTCAGGTCCACCGTCTCGCGGATGCCTGCCTCTTCCAGGTTCTGGTGCGCCGCCTTGAGCGCGTCGCCGTAGAGGTCGCTGCCGTAGATGGGCAGTTCGCACACCGGCTTCTGCGCGGCGAAGGCGGCGTCGCGCATCGCGTTCCAGGTCTTGGCATCGAAGTTCTTAAGTTTCTCGAACGCGAAATGGCGCGCGATGCCGGGCTGGATGTTGAGCGAAATCTGCGCGGCTTCGATGAGGAAGGTGCCGCTGCCGCACATGGGATCGAGCAGCGGGATGCCGGGCTTCCAGCCGGTCATCTGCAATATCCCTGCGGCGAGGTTCTCGCGCAGCGGCGCGATGTTGGTGTGGATGCGCACGCCGCGCTTGTACAGCGCATCGCCGGAGGTATCCAGGAACAGCGTGAATTTCTCGCCCTCGAAGAAAGCATGGATGCGCATGTCCGGATCGAGCTTCGCCACGCTGGGGCGCGCGTTCTTCTCGGCGCGGAATTTGTCGCACACCGCGTCCTTGATCTTGAGCGTGATGAATTCCAGGCTCTTCAATGGACATTTAATTGCGGTGACCTTGACCAGGATGGTGCAGCTCACGTCGAACCAGCGCGCCCACGGCAGATCGTAGA
>Ga0209321_10000975_pt1 | contig 19089 bp, 18 predicted proteins | sample Rifsed16ft4_FD_184012 | JGI IMG/M metagenome (GOLD analysis project Ga0209321, IMG submission 184012) | Soil microbial communities from Rifle, Colorado, USA - sediment 16ft 4 - CSP-I_5_4 (version 2) | ecosystem: Environmental > Terrestrial > Deep subsurface > Rock core/Sediment | place: Rifle...
CCGGGTTTCGCCGACGCCGCGCTCCTTCTCGGGCAGGTTCTTCTCGAAGAAGGGGAGGTGGAGCGAGCCATCGAGATGCTGCGCACCATCTCGCCGGAAGATCCCGCTTACCGTGAGACCTATTTCACGCTCGGGATCGCGTACTTGGAGGTAAATCAAACCGCGCTGGCTACCGAGATCTTCAGTCGCCTGTCCGAACAGGAGAAGGCGGCTTGCTTCCTGAACAACCTGGGCGTTGTCTTGCTTCGGCGCGGCGAGCTAGAGAGCGCGGTCATCGCTTTTCGCGAAGCGGTGGAGCTCGAGCCGTCGGCGGTTTACGTTTTCAACCTGGGCTGGGCCGCTTGGCGGGCGGACAGACCTCATGAGGCGCGCCCTTGGCTCACCGAGGCGACGCGACTCGATCCGGAAGACGCCGAGGCGCATCTCCTTCTTTCCGCTTTAGCTTCCGCGGAGAGAGAGTCGGAGACCGAAGCAAGCAGAGAGCGAGAAACGGCGCTCTCCCTTTCTCCCCAGCTGGCCGACCTGGACCTCGCTGCGATCGACGGCCTGGAGCGCATCGTGGATCGGCTACCGGCGGCGGTCGCCAACTACCGTTTCCCGGCATCGGCCATGCCGGTTGAGCCGCCCGAGATGGCCATCCCCGAGATCGCTCCAACTCAGCCGATCCCCTCCGAGGTCGTCCGAGAGGAGGAGGAAGTTGACTCCGGCAATCCCGAAGAGCAGCTCGGGAAAGCGCGTGCACTCAGGGCATCCAACGATCTCGCCGGGGCGGCCCGGGAGCTCGAACGCGCCATCTATCTCGATCCTTATTCCGTCGAGATCCGTACCGAGTTGGCAGCGGTCTTCCAAGAGATGGGGGAGCTGAGCAAGGCGGCTCGGGAGCTTCAAGTCGTGTTGTGGAACCGCGAGGACGGTCCGACCCTTCTTCTTCTGGCCGAGCTCTATGAAGCGATGGGCGAGCTCGACAAGGCGCTGGCCCATGCGGAGAGAGCCGTCGAGCTGGACGGCAAGAACGAGGGCGCGCGACAGCTCCTCGAGCGACTGTCAGCTGGCCCGCCCTAGCCCGGCCGGTGAACGGCTTGCCGATCCTCGGAAGCGTTGAGTAGTATGGCCACATGAGTCGATTTCTTGGGTTGGCGCTGGCCTTGGTGGCGGCCATCGCACTGGCAGGCCCTTCGTCCCCTCCCTTACAAGAACCGGTACAAGTTCCGGACGCCTCTTCCGCCGACTCTCTCGATCGCAAGCTGCAGCTCATTCGCCAGCGGCACGCCGATGGCGCTGAAGGCCCGCAGCGATTTCAGGTAACCGAGGAGGAGGCGAACGCCTATTTGTTTTACCGGATGTCGGAGCACCTGCCAGCCGAGGTGACCGCGCCTTGGGTGCGCTTCGGCAAGGATGAGGTGCAGGGCGGCGCCATGCTCGACATGAAACTGCTCCAGGCTCACCTGAGTGATTCCTCGTTGACCAGATACCTCCAGGGCCAAGTGCCGGTGGAGATGCTGGCGCAGGTCCACGCCGAGGAAGGAGTGGGGCAGGTCGAGCTGCAGAGCGTTACTTTGGGTGGACTTCCCGTTCCCACCACACTGATCCAGAAGCTCTTGAGTGACCACTCCAAGAATCCGTCGCTCCCTGACGGTGTCCGTCTCGATGATACCTTCCCTTTGCCCTACGGCCTGGTGAGCGCACATTTCCGAACCGGCAGGCTCACCCTGCAGCAGGGCGGCTCGCAGGGGGATAAGCAGGCCCACCTTGGTTCGTCGGCTCAGTGAACGTGGTGGATGCTTGAGCTTTCCTCGAAGGTTCAGTACGTAAAGGGAGTCGGTCCGCGCAAGGCGGAAGCCTTGGCCGCGGTCGGTATCACCACCGTCTCCGACCTCCTCTTCTACCTCCCGTTTCGGTACGAGGACCGCAGCCGGGTGCGGCCAATCCGCGATCTGCGGGCCGGGGAAGAAGCCACCGTGCTGGCCAAAGTGCTGGGGATGCGGGTGAAGCGAACCCGCCGCCCGCGGTTCAAGGTGCTGGAGGCGGTGGTCGATGATGATACCGGCTCGATCACCGTCATCTGGTTCAACCAAGAGTTCCTCAAAGACATACTGCAAGTGGGCCGGCAGGTGCTTCTCCATGGCAAGGTAGACTACATGCCGCGTGGGCCAGGCCTCCAGCTCAAGAATCCTCACTATGAATTGGTGGAGAACGGCGATTTCCAGCCCACCCACACCGGCCGCGTGGTGCCGGTCTACGAGCGTGTCGGGCCCATTAGCCCCCGCATGCTCCGGCGCATCTCTCATTCTCTGGTGGAAGGTCTGCCGCCGGAGCTCCCCGCGGTCCTACCGGAGACGCTGCAAAGACGCTACGGCTTCCCTTCGCTTCGCGAGGCACTGGAACGAGCTCACTTTCCCGAGCAAGGCGCATCGCTCGGGCTCTACAACGAGTTCCGCTCACCCGCTCAGCAGCGTCTCATTTTCGAAGAGCTCTTCTCGTTCTCCCTGGGGCTGGCTCTCAGGCGGCAGGCCGCGGCCGGGCTGGCCAAGCCGCGGACTTTTGAGGTGGACGACCGCATCCGGGAGAAGGTTCGCCGGATTCTCCCGTTTCGCCTGACCGAGGCGCAGAAAAGCGTGTCGAAGACTCTGGCCGATGAGCTTGCCTCCCCGCGGCCGATGCAGCGCCTGTTGCAGGGTGACGTGGGGTCCGGTAAGACCATCGTGGCCGTCATGGCCTCGGTCATCGTGATCGAGAACGGAGCGCAGGTCGCGCTCATGGTGCCCACCGAGGTCTTGGCCGAGCAGCATTTCGGAAACGTGCGCCGGATCCTGAGTCCGGCCGGCTATCGGGTGGCACTCCTCACCTCTGCTCGCAATCGAAGCGAGAGAGACGATCTTCTGGCCTCCATTTCCAAGGGCGAAGTGAACCTGGTGGTCGGCACCCATGCGCTGATCCAGCAGGAGGTGCGGTTTAAGGAGCTGGGTCTGGCCATCATCGATGAGCAGCATCGCTTCGGTGTGCTGCAGCGAGCCGAGCTGCGGGCCAAGGGCTACGCGCCCGACCTGCTGGTCATGACCGCCACGCCGATACCCCGCTCCCTGGCCATGGCGCTCTATGGAGATCTCGACCATTCGTTGTTGGATGAGATGCCCCCCGGTCGGCTGCCGGTTAAGACATTATTAATGAGAATCGAGCAGCGGGAGGAGCTCCGGCGCTTGATGGAAGAGCATGTGGTCGCCGGCCACCAGGTCTACGTGATCTGTCCGGTGGTAGAAGAATCGGAGCGCATGGATCTCAAGGCGGCCGTGGAGACCCACCGTTTTCTTGCCGAAGGTCCGTTCTCCCATCGGCGAGTCGCTCTCGTGCATGGACGGATGGGCTCTGCGGAGCGAGAGAAGGTCATGTCCGCCTTCGCTGCCGGGGAGGTCGATATCCTGGTAGCCACCACGGTGGTGGAGGTGGGCGTCGATGTTCCCAACGCCACCCTGATGGTGGTCGAGCAGGCGGAGCGCTTCGGCCTCTCTCAGCTGCACCAGCTCCGCGGCCGGGTGGGAAGAGGCAAATCGCCATCCGCGGCCGTTCTCGTCTATCTCCCCCCTTTGACTCCGGAGGCGGAACGTCGCCTCGCCGCCATGGCCGAGACCAACGACGGGTTTGAGATCGCCGAGCGCGATCTGGATATCCGCGGTCCGGGGGACTATTTCGGGACGCGTCAGTGGGGAGAACCTTTGTTTCGTGTCGCCAACGTCCTGCGTGACCGAGAGCTCTTCGATCTCGCTCGACGGGAGGCCGGGGAGCTTCTGTCCTCGCCGGCGACGGTGGAACAGGATCGCATCATCAACCGTGTCATCCAGACCTGGGGCCAGCGGTTTGGGTTGGCCACGGCGGGATAGTGCCGACATGAGAATCGCGAGGGGCCGCTCAAGATGAGAATCGGGGGGGGAAAGTTCCGGGGAAGGCAGGTAGAGACTCCCCGTGGAAGAAAGACCCGACCCAGCGGCGGGAGGCTCAAAAAATCACTCTTCGACATCCTCGCCCCGGTACTCCCGGGCTCCCGTGTTCTCGATCTGTTCGCCGGTGCGGGAGGGCTCGGCCTGGAGGCTCTTTCCCGTGGGGCAGCTCACGTCACCTTCGTGGAGCGAGACCGCGGGGCCGCCGACACCATCCGCAAGAACCTGGAGCGGCTCGGTCTCTCCGAGAAGGCGGAGCTACTGCGGCGAGAAGCCCGATCGGCCATTGGCCTTCTGGCCGAGCGGCGGGAGACGTTCGACATCATCCTGCTGGATCCTCCTTATCGATCCGATCTGCACGCGTCTCTTCTTCAACGGATCGGAGCCGCCTCCGTGGTAAAGCTCGAAGGCGTGGTCATCCTGGAGCATCATCACAAGACATCGCTGGCCGACTCTTATGCGGGTCTCACCAAGGTGCGAGAGGTGCGGGCCGGAGAAAGCTCTCTGTCCTTCTATCGATTCCCAGCGTCTGTCTGAGCCAGCGGGTTCCGCTCATTATTTGTCGGACCTCGGACGCTATGCTAGACTTCGCCGAGTTTCCTTGAATGGCCATTCGCACCGCGATCTATCCTGGCACTTTCGATCCGCTCACCCTGGGGCATGTGGACATCATTGCCCGGGGGAGCGCGCTCTTCGATAAGATTGTCGTGGCGGTGCTGCGCAACGTGGAGAAAGCCCCGCTCTTTTCGGTCGAGGATCGGATCGAAATGATCCAGGAAGCTTTCGCCGATAGCAAGAACGTCGAGACCGATGCCTTCAGCGGATTGCTGGTCGACTACGCGAAGGCCAAGAAGGCGACCGCCATCGTGCGGGGCATCCGCGCCATTTCCGACTTCGAGTACGAGTTCCAGATGGCTCTCATGAACCGGCGTCTCGCACCTTCCATCGAAACGGTCTTCATGATGCCCGCGGAAGAATATTCCTACGTGAGCTCGCGTCTGGTGAAAGAAGTCGCCGAGCTCGGCGGCTCGGTCAAAGGGTTGGTGCCCGCCGGTGTAGAGCGGCGTCTTCAGCAGAAATTAGGGAAGGCCCCATGAGCTCTCCGGCCGATTCTCGGACCACCGGGAAGGCCGGACCGGGCCTAGCTCACCGGCTCTCTCGGCTATCGTCGTCGCCCACCATGGCGGTGATGGCGGAAGCGACCCGCCTCCGTTCCCAGGGAGCGAAGGTCGTGGACTTCGGCGCGGGAGAGCCCGACTTCCCCACGCCGGAGTTCATCAAAGAAGCCGCCCAGCAGGCGATCCGCGAGAACTTCACCCGCTATACCGATAACCCAGGAATCCCCGAGCTCCGGCAGGCGGTCTGCGATCGCTATCGAGCCGATTACGGACTCGCCTTCCAGCCTTCGGAAGTCATCGTCACCCACGGAGGAAAACACGCGCTCTTCTCTCTGATGATGACTCTGCTCGATCCGGGAGACGAGGTCGTCATTCCCAACCCGCACTGGAAGACTTTCTCCGAGCAGGTGAGCCTCATGGAGGCGAAGCCGGTGTTCGTGGAAACGAAGGAATCGGAGAACTTCCGCATCTCGGCCGAGCTGGTGAGCGGTGCGGTCACGCCACGGACGAAGATGATCCTGTTGAACTCTCCGTCCAACCCGGCGGGAGCGGTGGTGGAAGCCGAAGATTTCCTCGCTCTGGGCGAACTTGCCGCCCAATACGGCTTCTACATCCTTTGGGATGACGCCTATGCACGGCTCAGCTATGAGCCGGCGCCGGCGACGGCACTAAGAACGTTGAGAGAGAAAGTGGGAGACCGTTTCCTCATTGCCGGCACGGCTTCCAAGTCCTATGCCATGACCGGTTGGCGGCTGGGCTGGGCCTTGGGGCCTCAGGAGGTCATCGCCGGGTGCGCCAAGCTCCAGAGCCATATGACCTCCAACGCGTCGTCCATTTCGCAGCGCGCCGCCCTCGCCGCTCTGCGGGGCGATCCGTCGTCAGTGGCCGAGATGCTCGCGGAGTACCGCTCCCGACGCGATCGTCTGCGAGCCGGGCTACTGGCGATTCCCGGCATAACGTGTGTTGAGCCGCGAGGCGGTTTCTATCTCTTTCCCGGGATTGGGGCCTTTCTCGGCGGAGAGATGGAGAGCGCGACGGATTTGGCTACCGCCCTTTTGAGGGAAGAGAAGGTTGCCGTCGTGCCCGGGCCGGCCTTCGACCGCGAGGGCCACTTTCGCGTGTCCTTTTCCACCTCCCGAGAGCAGATCGAAGAAGGGATTGAGCGCCTGCATCGCTTCTTCCGCCGCCCGGCCGGTTCATGAACAAGCTCTCTGCAGTGGTCATCAATCTCCACAGTCCGCGCGAGAAAGTGTGGGGAATCTTGCTCTCCATGACCAACGCCGGCGTCGAGGTCAAGGGGATCGATCTGAACTCCTTCGAGGACTGGACGCGGTCCGTCTCCCGCGCTGAAGAGACGATGGGCCTTTCGACCATTTTCTTCCCCCTGCACCGAGTGGAACGCGTCCATCTGGATGAGAATGTGGGAGGGATTCAATCCTGCGCCGAGCTCTTCGAGTCTCGGGTGGGGAAAGACGTCTGGTCTCATCTCGGGCTCGATAAACCGGCGCCCGAATCCGCGTAGCGGCACACTCGCCAAACTCGGCTTGACTCGTTAGCCGAGCTTGCCTACTATCTGCCTCCCTCCTCCTGAGGACGTTGCGCCGATGATACGAGTTCTTATCGCCGAGGGATCTCCTTTCCAAGCCAACTTTCTCTCCCGCGTGCTCAAGGACTCGGGGGTGGCCGAATCGGTGGGAGTGGCTCGAACCGGGGAAGAGGCGATCGCGCTCGCTCATCGGCGGAAGCCGGACGTCATCGTGATGGACGCCAGCCTGCCGGTCTTGCGTGCCGCCTTGGCCACTCGCCAGATCATGGAACATGCCCCCTCCCGGATCGTCATCACCGCCGAGCCCAGCTCGCGCGACGAGGACCTGGCGTTCCTCGCCTTGGATGAGGGCGCGGTGGATCTCGTCGCCCGCGCATCGTCCCCCGGTCAAGAAGGTCCCGCCCGTCTCACCCGACTCCTGGTGAAGCGGATAGAGCTCGCCGCCCGCGCCTGCCTCACCGCCGGTTCTCTCCGGCGGCCGGTTCCGTATGCTGCGAAGAAATCGAAGCGGCTATCGCCTCCCTTGATCCTCATCGGCGGGGCGGTGGGTGGAATCCGGGCGACCACCGAAATCCTCCGTCGTTTGCCGAAGTCCTTTTCCGGCTCCATCTGTTTGGTGCAACACCTCCCGTCATGTTTCGTCACCGGATATGCTCGCTGGTTGGCAGCGGAGACCGGCTTCCGGGTGGAGATTTGCCAGCAAAGGAAGGAGCTTGCTCCAGGCACGCTTTACCTGTCGCCGGCGGATGCTCACTTGGTTCTCGATGGACCGGGTTCGGTTGCTCCGCAGCGCGGCCGGACCGTGGGAGGACACCGGCCCTCGATTACGGCTCTCTTCCGATCCGCGGCTGCCGTCCGTCCGACCTCTTCGTGCGCTCTGGTTCTTTCCGGAGAAGGAAGAGATGGGGTCGAGGGAGTCAAGCTCCTGGCAAAGAAGGGCGGATCGGTACTGGTACAGAAGCCAGACACCTGCCTCGTTTCGGAGATGCCCCGCCATGCGCTCCGGGCCCATGCCGCCAGCCTGGAACTATCGCTCGCCGAGATAGCCCGGACGCTGGCCGGCCAATGAAAAAGCCGCTCGGAAAGGTTGATTTTGCCTAGCCGGATGTGGTTCACTGAGAGCCCTTTGACGCGCTGAGCACAGCTTCCGCCGACCGGGCCTTCGGCTCGATTCTGTCCCCTCAGCCCAGAACGAAACCCATCAGAACAGGAGTCTTATGGCTGCGAGCAAACATAAAGAACCGCCCAAAGAGGGTGGCCGAGTAGAAATCAAGAACGGCAAGCTGCAGGTTCCCGACCAGCCCATCCTTCCTTTTATAGAAGGAGATGGCACCGGTCGGGACATCTGGCGGGCCAGCCAACGCGTCTTCGACGCCGCGGTGAAAAAGGCCTACGGCGGCAAACGCCGTATCGTCTGGTATGAGGTTCTGGCGGGGGAGAAAGCCTTCAACGAGACCGGAGAATGGCTTCCCCAAGAGACATTCGATGCCTTCCAAGAGTATTTGGTGGGTATCAAGGGGCCGCTGACCACTCCGGTGGGTGGTGGTATCCGCTCCCTCAACGTCGCGCTGCGCCAGCGTTTGGACCTCTACGTCTGCCTGAGGCCGGTGAAGTACTTCAAAGGAGTTCCCAGCCCGGTGAAACGTCCGGAAGATGTCGACATGGTGATCTTCCGAGAGAACACCGAGGACATCTACGCCGGTATCGAGTGGGCGGCGGAGACTCCGGAAGCGAAGAAGGTCATCGCCTTTCTTCAAAAGGAGATGGGCGTCAAGAATCTGCGCTTTCCCAACACCAGCGGCATCGGTATCAAACCGGTCAGCCGCGAAGGATCGCAGCGCCTGGTCCGGGCTGCCGTCCGGTACGCGCTCGATCACGGTCGTCGCAGCGTGACCCTGGTCCACAAGGGTAACGTCATGAAATTCACCGAAGGCGCGTTTCGTGATTGGGGCTATGAGGTGGCGGCTCGCGATTTCCGTGAAGAAACGGTGAGCGAGCGGGAAAGCTGGATTCTCTCCAATCGAGAGGAGAACCCGGATATCTCCGCCGAGGACAACGCGCGAGCCATCGAGCCTGGCTACGACCTCATGACGGAAGACAACAAAGCGAAGATAAGGAAGGAAGTAGAGGGCTGTTTGCGCTCCCTTTGGGAAACGCACGGTCAAGGCAAGTGGAAGAGGAAGATCCTCGTTCGGGACGCCATCGCCGATGTTACCTTTCAGCAGGTGCTGACCCGGGCCAGCCAATTCGACGTCATCGCCACCATGAATCTGAACGGGGACTATCTGTCCGACGCCTTGGCCGCCCAAATCGGCGGGATCGGCATAGCCCCGGGAGGCAATATCAACTACGACACCGGGCACGCCATCTTCGAGGCGACGCACGGCACCGCTCCCAAGTATGCCGACAAGGACCAGGTCAACCCCGGATCGGTGATTCTCTCTGGGGTGATGATGTTCCGCCATCTCGGTTGGAACGAAGTGGCGGATTCCATCGAGAAGGCCATGGAGAGGACCATCGCCCAAAAAAGGGTCACCTACGATTTCCACCGTTTGATGGAAGGAGCCACCAAGCTCAAGACGTCCGAGTTCGCCACTGCGATCATCGAGAACATGTAACCCTGCTGATGGCCAGCATTTCCGGGAGTAATGCCATGAAGAAGAAAACAACCGTGGTGGGGGCCGGTTTCGTGGGCGCCACCACAGCGCAGCGCATCGTGGATGCCGAGTTATCCGATGTGGTGATGATCGACATCCTCGACGGAGTTCCTCAGGGCCGGGGGCTCGATATGTTGGAGTCCTGTCCGGTGAGCGGCTCCGATGCCCACATCATCGGAACCAACGAGTACCGAGACACCGCCGGCTCCGACGTCGTCGTCATCACCGCCGGCCTTGCCCGCAAGCCGGGAATGAGCCGCGATGACCTCCTCATGAAGAACTACAACATCGTCAAAGAGGTGACCGAGAACGTCGTCAAGCACTCGCCGAACGCCATCCTCATCGTCGTTTCCAATCCTCTCGACGCCATGGTGCAGACCGCCTTCAAGGTGAGTGGCTTCCCCAAGAACCGGGTCATCGGCATGGCGGGAGTGCTGGACTCAGCCCGCATGAGGACATTCATCGCCATGGAGCTCAAGGTCTCGGTGGAGAACGTCCATGCCTTCGTCCTCGGTGGACACGGTGACGACATGGTGCCGCTGCCCCGATACTCCACCGTGTGCGGCGTTCCCATCACCGAGCTCCTGTCTCAAGAGGTCATCGACCGCATCCTCGATCGTACCCGCAAAGGCGGGGGGGAGATCGTCAGTCTTCTCAAGACCGGCTCGGCCTATTACGCGCCCTCCGCTGCGGTCGTCGAGATGGTGGAGGCCATCTACAAGGACAAGAAAAAAATCCTTCCCTGCGCCGCTTATCTGGAAGGCGAGTACGGCATCCAGGGTCTCTACGTGGGAGTACCGGTGAAGCTCGGCGCCAAAGGCGTGGAGCAGATCATCGAGATCCATTTGACGAACGAGGAGCGCGCCCAGCTGCAGAAATCGGCCGCTTCGGTCCAGGAGCTGGTGAGGATAATCGGAGTCGGATGAACCTCCACGAATACCAAGCGAAAGAGCTTCTTTCCCGCTACGGCGTCAAAGTCCCTCGCGGGAAGATGGTGGAGTCAGTCGCCGACGCCGCAAGAGCGGCCGAGGAGCTCGGCCTTCCCGTCGTCATCAAGGCCCAGATCCACGCCGGCGGCCGCGGCAAGGCGGGTGGGGTGAAGCTGGCTCGTACCGCCGCGGACGTCCCGAAAATGGCCGGTGAGATTCTTGGCAAGAAGCTGGTCACGCCGCAGACGGGAGCGGAGGGAAAGGAAGTCCGGAAGCTCCTGGTGGAGGAAGGGCTTGCCATCCAGCAAGAGCTTTACTTGAGCTTTCTGGTGGACCGTTCGCTGGGAAGACCGGTGTGCATCGCCAGCTCGGCGGGAGGGATGGAGATCGAGAAGGTGGCCGCCGAGACTCCCGAAAAGATCCTGCGTGCCGAAGTGGATCCCGCGGTCGGCTTGAGACCCTATCAGGCCCGGCGCATCGCCTATGGGCTGGGGCTGGTGGAGGACGTCCACAGGAAGGCGGTCGCCTTTCTTTTGTCCCTCTACCAGGTGTTCCGCGGCCTGGACTGCTCCCTGCTGGAGATCAACCCCTGTCTGGTAACGGAAGAAGGCGAGGTGCTCGCCCTCGATGCCAAGATCAACCTCGATGACAATGCGCTCTTTCGCCACAAAGACTTGCTGTTGTTGCGGGACATCACCGAAGAGGCTCCCCTGGAAGTCGAGGCCTCCAAGTTCGGCCTGAACTACATCAAACTGGATGGCGACGTCGGTTGTATGGTGAACGGGGCGGGTCTGGCGATGGCGACCATGGACATCATCAAGCTTTCCGGAAGCTCGCCCGCCAACTTTCTGGACGTGGGTGGCGGAGCGAGCGCCGAGCAGGTCAAGAACGCTTTTCGCATCCTGACCTCCGATCCTCAGGTGAAGGCGGTGCTCATCAACATATTCGGAGGGATCCTCCGCTGCGACCGCCTGGCAGAGGGAGTGATCGCCGCCGTCCAGGAGCTGGGAGTCAAGGCGCCCATCGTCATCCGCATGGAAGGGACCAACGTGGAGCTCGGCAAAAAGATGCTCGCCGAATCGGGACTGAACTTCACGACCGCCAACAGCATGAAGGAAGCCGCCGAGAAAGTCGCGAACTTGGCGCGGAGCAGATGAGCGTCCTGGTCGATCGCGACACGCGACTCGTGGTGCAGGGCATTACCGGGCGGGAAGGTCAGTTTCATGCCCGCGGGGCGATGGACTACGGAACGAAGGTCGTGGCCGGCGTGACGCCGGGAAAGGGTGGTACCTCCGTCGAAGGCGTACCGGTTTTCGATACGGTGGCCCAAGCCGTCTCCGAGACGGGAGCGAACGCGTCGGTCATCTTCGTTCCCCCACCCTTCGCCGCCGACGCCATCCTGGAGGCGGTCGATGCGGGAGTCGCCCTGGTCGTTTGCATCACGGAAGGAATCCCGACTCTCGACATGGTGGAGGTGATGCGAATCCTGCCGGAAAGCGGCTCTCGACTCATCGGCCCCAACTGCCCGGGTGTCATCTCACCGGGCAAGGCTAAGATCGGGATCATGCCGGGCCACATTCACAAAGAGGGCCGGGTCGGATGCGTCTCGCGGAGCGGAACGCTGACCTACGAGGCGGTGTACCAGCTCACCCAGCGAGGGATCGGCCAGTCGACCTGCATCGGGATCGGCGGGGATCCGGTGATCGGAACTCATTTCGTCGATGCCCTGAAGCTTTTTCAAGACGATCCCGAGACCGACGCGGTGGTAATGATTGGCGAGATCGGAGGCAACGTGGAAGAGACAGCCGCTCAGTACATCAAGAAATCCTTCACCAAGCCGGTTGTGTCGTTCATCGCCGGCCAGACCGCCCCGCCCGGACGACGCATGGGGCACGCCGGGGCCATCATCATGGGAGGCAAAGGCACCGCCGCCGACAAGATGGCCGCGCTGGAAGATGCCGGGGTCGAGGTCGTCCGGAGCCCGGCCGAGATCGGGGAGACCGTCGAGCGCGTACTCGCTGCGTAGCTAACTCATGAAGCAAAGAACTCTGTGCATCATCAAGCCGGACGGCGTAAGCCAGGGCGTTGCCGGGAAGATTCTCGCTCGGCTCGAGGCGGCGGGATTCACCATCCTCGGTCTCAAAATGATCCACCTGAGCAAACGGGAGGCGGAGAGTTTCTACTCCGTTCACCGGGAAAGACCCTTCTTCGGAAGTCTGACCGATTTCATGTCGTCCGGGCCCTCGGTGGTGCTGGTTCTCGAAAAGGACGGCGCCATCGCCTCGCTCCGTGAGCTGATGGGCGCGACCGATCCGGCCAAGGCGGCGGAAGGGACCATTCGGAAGGAGTTCGCGACCGATGTCGAGCACAATGTTATTCATGGCTCGGACTCGCCCGAATCCGCCGCCATCGAGATTCCGTATTTCTTCAGCTCACTGGAGCTCCACTCTCGCTGAAGGCCAGTCGTGGAACCCCTTTCCGGAATGGGTCGCATCCTGATCTTCATCGGGGTCGGCATCGTGGCGTTGGGGCTCATCCTGACTTTGGTGGGAAGGGTTCCCTTTCTCGGACGCTTGCCCGGCGATATCGTCTTTCGGAGGGGCAACTTCACGCTCTACTTCCCGCTCGCCACCAGCATTCTTCTGAGCCTCCTTCTTACCGTTCTCCTGTGGCTGTTCAGGAGATAGAATGCAATAACCATGTCCATCAAACCCGATCATTGGATCAAGAAGATGGCGCAGGAGCACGGAATGATCGACCCGTTCGTGGACCACCAGGTCCGCGAAGGAGTCATCTCCTATGGCCTTTCCGCCTACGGCTACGACATCCGGGTGGCCGACGAGTTCAAGATCTTCACCAACGTCAACACCGCAGTCGTGGATCCCAAGAATTTCGATCCGCGAAGCTTCGTCGACTACAAGGGAGACGTCTGCACCATTCCGCCCAACTCCTTCGCTCTGTCCCGCACCGTAGAGAACTTCCGGATGCCGAGGAACGTCTACGGTCTTACCATCGGCAAGTCCACTTACGCCCGCTGTGGGATCATCATCAATGTCACTGGCTTCGACGCGGAGTGGGAGGGGAACGCCACACTCGAGATATCCAACACCACGCCGCTCCCTTGCCGGATCTACGCCAACGAAGGCATCGCGCAAGTCCTGTTCTTCGAGAGCGACCAAGTCTGCGAGCGGTCTTATAAGGACAAGAAAGGGAAGTATCAATCGCAGCAGAACATAACGCTGCCGAAGATCTAGCCGTGAAACTCATTGCAGGTACAGAGCTCGTGCGGCGCCTTCGGGCTACGCCGCCTCTCATCGAGCACCTTCGCGACCCCGAGACCCAGATCCAGATGAACGGCGTCGACTTCACTCTGCGGGAGATCTCGGTGTTCCGGGGCGAGCCGGGAGCGATCGATTTCGACAATACCGAGCGCCGCACGCCGGAGACCGAGCCCCTTCCTCCCGACGAGCAGGGTTGGTGGAAGCTCGCGCCCGGTGCCTACTGGGTGGTCTACAACGAGATCGTGAACATTCCTCGCGACGCGTTTGCCCTCGCCCGCACCCGCTCCAGCCTTCTAAGGAGCGGGGCCAGCGTCAAGACCGCACTCTGGGACTCGGGGTACTCGGGTCGGAGCGGCTCGCTTCTGGTGGTCGAGAATCCGGCCGGCCTTCGCCTTCGGAAGGACGCCCGCATCATTCAGCTCATCTTCTTCGGTCTCGATGAGCCGGCGGAGAAGACCTACGCCGGTCTGTACCAGGACGAGAACAAGTAACTCGGTCCGGACCGAGTAACCTTTCTACCCACTCCGGCGCACGCTCTCGCGAAAACCGCCCGTTCAGCGGCCGGTCGTGGAGCCGCTCGAAAGTACTGGGAGTCGGGGGCCAGCGTCGTAAATATACCTTTTTCGACGATATAGTGCACGTTATGGCGTTTTTCGACGAGAAGTAGTTGATTTTCGACGGGCATCAGTGGTATAGTGTTTTCGACGATATAGCATTTAAATAGTCTTTTTTCGACACACGATGGGTAGATTTCGACGATGCGCATTGAAGTGGGAGGTTTGAAGGTCTTTCAGGGCGAGACCGTTCCGCAGGATACCAGGCTGGCAGGCTGGGCGGCGGTGACGCAGGCCCTCGGAGTGAAGGGGCCGGTGCGCAGGCCGGCGTGTGTGTCCGTAAAGCACGTAAGCGGCAGCATCCGCGAGGAGAAGGCTTGGCGCATTTTCGACAGAAGGTATTGGCCCGGAGAGACTTTCGCGGACCAGCTGACCTTTGCTCTTCGCCACGAGAATCTCGACCTGCTTTTGTTGAAGCGGATATTCGATGCGGTCGATCGGAAGGATGTCGAGGCGTTTGTTCGCGCGACGCCGACCGGAATTCCGGCGCGGCGCGTCTGGTTTCTGTATGAACAGTTGACGGGACGCACGCTGGATGTGGAGGATGATCCGGGAGTGCCGGCCGTGGATGTCCTTGACCCGAAAGTGTACTTCACGGGCAAGTCGCGTCTCTCGCGGCGGCATCGCGTGCGCGACAACCTTCTGGGGACCGGAAAATTCTGTCCCATCATACGCCGGACGAAAACGCTGACAGATTTTGTGGGGCGCGGACTTGCAGCGAAGGCAGCCCAAACAGTCGGGCGCACAGGCGCTCATCTCCTTGCCCGTGCGGCAAGTTTCCTGCTTCTGGCTGACAGCCGGGCGAGTTTTGAAATAGAGGGGGAGAGGCCTCCACGCAACCGGCTGGAGCGTTGGGGCCGGGCCGTTCTGCAGGCCGGAAAAAACAAGCTGGCTCTTGATGAGATCGTTCGGCTTCAGGGCGTGCTAATAGAGGACGAGCGGTTTGTGCACGTGGGACTGCGGCCCGACGGCGTGTTTCTGGGCGAGTGCGATCACAACGGCGATCCGCTGCCAGAGTTCATTGGCGCACGGCCCTCCGACTTGCAGGGCTTGATGGCTGTGATGCTGGAAGCTAACGATCGAATGAGCAAGGATGGGGTTGACCCTGTTGTGCAAGCAGCAGCGACGGCCTTCGGATTCGTCTATATCCACCCCTTCCAGGACGGGAACGGGCGGGTGCATCGCTGTCTGATTCATCATGTTCTCGCCGAGCGAAAATTCGCCCCGCCGGGCATCGTGTTTCCGGTGTCGTCCGTCATGCTTGACCGGCTCGATGACTACCGAAAGACGCTGCAAGAGCATTCGGGGCCGTTGATGAATTTCATCGAGTGGCGGGCGACGCCGGGACGGAATGTGGAGGTCTTGAACGACACCGCCGATCTGTATCGGTACTTTGACGGCACGGAGGCGGTGGAGTTCCTCTACGCTTGTGTCACGCGGACGGTTGAGCACGATTTGCCCCGCAAAATCGACTACCTGCGCCGTCACGATGAAGCCCTCCGGCGCATCATGGAGACCGTCGAAATGCCAGACAGACTGGCCGAGAATCTTCTGATGTTTACACGCCAGAACAAGGGGAAATTACCCAGCAGGCGGCGAACGGGTGAATTCAAGAAACTCACCGACACCGAAGTCGCGATGCTCGAAGCCGTCGTGCGTGAGGCGTTCGAGGGTTTTGACGATGTCTGGTCGGGCGTCGGCGAGCATAGAGGTGAATAGGCTGTCGAGCCGACTTCACTCTGCAGGAGATCTATTCCGGGGCAACGCGGGAGCGATCGAAAAAAACTTCGAAAATTCCATTTTTTCTTGGCAACTTCACACAGGTGTTTCGAAAGAAATCGCGGACGTGGTCCAGAATGCCCTCCGCACTTCGCTCAATTGGACTACACGAGCCGGAAGGGTTCGCGGAAGCTCTCGAAAGTCATCTTGGTCCGTAATCGTCGAGCAGAAGCGCTGCCAGAAGGGGGAAAAGGGGCGTGTTATATATGAACTATGTCACACGCTCACGAGCTCCAATCGATTTCGGATGACGAACTGCTCCGCCGGCTGTCGCAGTTGCTTTCGCAGTCGCGGCGGGTCGAGTCCGACCTGGTGGCCCACATTGGGGAGGTGGATGAGCGGAGGCTTTACGCGCGCGGCGAGGTGCTTGGGCTCTCGGAGGACGAGCTAGCGTTCTACGACGCGCTGGAGACGAACGACAGCGCGGTAAAGGTGCTAGGTGACGAGACGCTGCGCGCCATCGCGCGCGAGCTGGTGGCGAGCGTCCGCAACAACGTCACCATCGACTGGACTCTGCGCGAGAACGTCCGCGCCCAGCTTCGTGTCTTGGTGAAGCGGATCCTTCGCAAGCATGGCTATCCGCCGGACAAGCAGGAGAAGGCCACGCAGACGGTTCTGGAGCAGGCGGAGGTGCTCTCCGCGGAATGGGCCATGGCGTGATCTTCAAGGCCCATTCAATTGACTAGGGCGGCGGCGCGGGATATAGAGCGAGCACGATCTTCGTCCCCGCGAAGGAGGGGCAATCATGAAAGACAGAGCATTCGTTCTAAGTGCATTCCCACGACGCCTGGTTTGGGCGGCCGGCTTGGCGGCGGCCGCGTGCGTCGTGCTGACGGCGGGTCCTTCTGCGCCGCAAGCCGCGCAGCAGCCTACCCCGGCCCCGAGGACCGCCCGGTTCAATACCATCGCCCAGCGGTTCGAGAAGGGGGAGCCCTCCTTCAACGGCGAAGGTTGGGAGTTGTTGCCCGATATGGAGCACAATCCGTTCCGAGTCGACGACGTCGAAGCGGGGTTGAATGCCCTTAAGCCGGCAGGCGCCGCGCGGCCCATTCGGACGCCGGTCGTCCGGATTCCGCACGAGGCAACCCAGGACTACCGGCATATCGTCAAGCAGTTCCTGGATGCCGGCGTCATGGGGATCATTGTCCCCGGAGTGGAAACAGCGGAGCAGGCCCTCTTTCTCGTCCGCTCGATGCGCTACCCGCCGCAGAGAATGACGAAGTGGGAGTTGCGGCAGCCACACGGATTCCGCGGGTGGGCTCCTGGTGGAGCGGTTGCTCTCTGGGGATGGACGCAGGATGACTACGCGACGGGGGCCGACACGTGGCCCCTCAATCCGGACGGCGAACTCGTGGCGATCGCCATGATCGAAACGCCTACCGCCGTGGCCAACATCAGGGAGATCCTCGCCGTCCCGGGCCTGGGGGCCATTCTGATCGGCCAGGGCGATCTCAGCATCGCGACCGGCGTCGGCACACCGGGTGCCAACCCGAACCATCCGGAAGTCGAGGCGGCGGTTGCCGAGGTCGCCAAGGCGTGTGTCGAGATGAAAAAACTGTGCGGCTCGTACCAGGGGGACATCCAGACCCGCCTGGCTCAGGGGTTCAGGCTGTTTACCGCGAGAAGACCGCAGCAGTAAGGAGACTCCCGCGCGCGGATGATCGAGCCGCCAGAAGAGCTCGTCGCCTCGGTCGCCCGCCTCTGTCCGGAGGTGGGGCCGGAGGCCGTCCGCGACTTCCTCTCCCGCCTGGACTCGGAGTACTGGGAGCGGGAATCCGCAGCCGACATCGCCTCTCACTTCCGGCTGGCGTCGACCCTCGGGCGGGAGCGGCCGGCCCGGGTCGCGGTCGTAACTCGAGACGGCGGACGCTACGACGTGGTGGTGGTCGCCTTCGACTACTTCGCCGAGTTTTCCATCGTGTGCGGGCTGCTCGCCGTTCACGGCCTGAACATCGAGTCCGGCCACGTCCACACCTTCACTCCGGGGGGCGCCGTCCGCGGACGACGGCCCCCGCCGCGCAAGATCGTGGACGTCTTCCGCGTCGTTCCCCGACCCGGGCGGCCGGTGCCGGACGGGCGCGCTCTCGAGGAAGAACTGGTCGCCCTGTTGACCCTCGTCTCCGAAGGCCGCTCGCTGGAGGCACGCGAGCAGCTTAACCGGCGGCTGGTGGAGACCATGGAGCGCCTGCCCGGTCCCCCCGCACGCCTGCCGCCGCTCGAGATCGCGTTCGACAACGACGCCTCCCCCCAATGGACGGTGATGGACGTGCGGGGACGGGACACCGCCGGGTTCCTTTACGCGTTCGCCAACGCCCTCTCCATGCGCGGCGTCTACGTCCAGCGGGTGCACATCGAGACCCGCGGCGAGGCGATTTGGGACCGCTTCTACGTAGCCGACCGCGAGGGCCGCAAGCTGGTGGGCGAAGCGGGGCAGCAGACCCTCCGCCTGGCGGTGGCCTTAATCAAGCAGTTCACGAGCTTCCTCACCTCCGCGCCGGACCCCGCTCTCGCCCTGCGCTGCTTCGACCAACTCCTGGATCGGGTGATGGCTGAGGGCACCACCGGTGAGGCGTTCGCGCTACTGCGGAGCTCCGAGGGTCTGCGGCAGCTCGCGCTCCTCCTGGGCAGCAGCGCCTTCCTCTGGGAGGACTTTCTCCGCACGCAGTTCGAGCACCTGCGGCCGGTGCTGGCGGAGTGGACGACGCGCGAGATCCCGGACCGCGCCGGCTTCCTACAGGCGCTCCCCCTCAGCGACGCCGGCGACTACGAAGAATGCCGGCGCCGGCTCAACGAGTTTAAGGACGAGCAGATGCTGCTGATCGACATGAAGCACTTGCTCGACCCCCGGGCCTCCCTCGAGGTTTTCTCGCGCTCGCTCACCGACCTCGCCGAGGTCGTGCTCGGCGAGGCCGTCCGCTTGGGCCGAGATCGCCTGCTCGCGATCCATGGCGTTCCCAAGGACGAGTCCGGCCGAGAGTGTCCCTTCGCTGTTTTTGGCCTGGGCAAGTTCGGTGGCGTCGAGATGGGTTACGCCTCGGATATCGAGCTGCTCTGCGTCTACCGCGGGCCTGGCCACACGGAGAAGACGCGGACCGAGAACGCGGACTTCTTCGAATCCCTGGTCAAGGAAATCATGGGGCTCATCGAGGCGCGCCAGGACGGCATCTTCCACATCGATCTGCGCCTGCGGCCGCACGGGAGTAAGGGCGCGCTCGCCAGCCCCTTAAGCGCCC
>Ga0209321_10000980_pt1 | contig 19014 bp, 16 predicted proteins | sample Rifsed16ft4_FD_184012 | JGI IMG/M metagenome (GOLD analysis project Ga0209321, IMG submission 184012) | Soil microbial communities from Rifle, Colorado, USA - sediment 16ft 4 - CSP-I_5_4 (version 2) | ecosystem: Environmental > Terrestrial > Deep subsurface > Rock core/Sediment | place: Rifle...
ATGAAGTGATTGCAAGAAATCTGCTTATCGGTGCTGAATTTGATAAGTTTGTAATTGAGCATCCGGAGGCCCGGGCAATTATTTAAAGTGGGACATTAAACAGTCTTGATGCATTATTCATTACCGCCTTCCCCAGCTCTTCCAGTGAGATGCCTTTTACCTCTGCTATCTTTTCTGCTACGTGTTTTACATAGGCTGGTTCGTTTCTTTTGCCCCTGTGTGGAACCGGGCTCAGGAACGGGGCGTCTGTTTCAATCAGTATCCTGTTGAGTGGTACTGCCTTTACAATGTCGAGTATATTTGTGGCTTTCTTGAATGTGATGACACCTGAGAATGATATGTATAGTCCCATCTCCATGGCCTTTTCTGCCATCTCGATGTCGCCGGAGAAACAATGGAGGACTCCGCATGTTGATTCAATCTGTTCTTCTTTCAGAATGCGTAACGTATCTTCCTTTGCCTCCCGGCTGTGGACGATTACAGGGAGTCCCAGGGATTTCGCCAGAAATATTTCAAGCCTGAAGTGTTCCTGCTGGGTCTTTGCCGGGGAGTGCATGTAATGGTAATCAAGGCCGGTCTCGCCGAGGGCTACCACCTTTTTGTTTGATGCCAGTTCTTTGATTATCACAGAGATGCTATCAGTATCTGTGATGTCTTTTACGTCATGGGGGTGAATGCCGACGGCGGCGTAGATGAAGTCGTATTTTTCTGCAATGGCGATTGCCTGCCGGCTGTCTTCTATGTCTGTGCCTATTGTTATCAGGCGTGAGATGCCGGCTTCAGTTGCTCGCTGTATTACGGCAGATTGGTCTGCCTCGAAGTCAGGCATGGTCAGGTGGCAGTGGGTGTCTATGAGCAAAACCTGTTACCCCCACCCTGGCCCTCCCCCGTAAAGGGGGAGGGAATAGGATGTTTCATGTTAGGCATCTTATTTAACAACGGCTCCAGGCTGTATATCGTTAGACGGCTGAAGTAATGTAAGGATGTCTCCGTTGCTTGCCGCCAGGACCATCCCCTGGGATTCTATGCCCATGAGTTTTGCCGGTTTCAGGTTTGCTACGATGACAACACTCTTGCCTACGATATCTTCGGGCTTGTAATGTAATGCTATGCCTGCAACCAACTGTCTCTTTTCATCACCGATGTCTACCATCAGCTTTATAAGCTTCTTTGAATTCGGGACGTTTTCTGCGCTGAGTATCTTTCCCACTCTGAGTTTGATCTTTGCAAAGTCCTCTATAGAGATCGTATCACTGACCACCGGTTTTTCTAATGCAGTTTCTGTCTTTTCGTTCATTATCTTTGACCCCTCGCGTTTAACTTCAGTATCTATCCTCGGGAACAATACACCTCCCTTGTTGACCCGCAGTCCTGACTTAAGGCCGCCCCATTTACATGCTGCATCAAGCCTGACAGATGCCAGGTCATCCTCTGTCCCAAGTTGTCTCCATATCTCTTTTGCAGCCTCAGGCATGTAAGGATAAATGTATAGTGTGATTATGCGTAATACCTCTGCTGAATTATAGAGCACAGCGGCAAGCCGGTCTTTCTTTGATGCATCCTTAGCCAGCGCCCAGGGCGCCGACTCATCAATATACCTGTTGGCAGAGCCTATAACCTCCCATACAGCGCTTAATGCCTTGTTGTATTCAAGTCTGTCCATGAAACCTGCGACCTTTCCATTAAGGCTTTCTGCGGAATCTTTGATAGTCATGTCAAGGGCAGTTGCAGATGCTGAAGAAGATGGAATCGTCCCATCTAAATATTTTTCTATCATTGAGATGGTTCTGCTAAGGAGATTTCCAAGGTCATTTGCAAGGTCGCTGTTTATCCTCCGTATCATGGCATCCTTTGAAAAGTCGCCGTCAAGCCCGAATGTCACTTCACGCATGAGATAGTATCTGAACTGGTCAACTCCAAACTCCTGTATGATGTCAACGGGATTAACCACATTTCCCCGGCTCTTTGACATCTTCTCGCCATCTACTGTCCACCATCCATGTGCAAAGATAGTCTTCGGAGGTTCTATTTCCAATGCCTTCAGCATTGTGGACCAGTATACAGAGTGAGTGGTGAGTATGTCCTTGCCGATGAGGTGTAAGTCAGCGGGCCACCACTTATTAAACCTGTCCATGTCAGTGAGATAACCCGGAACTGATATATAGTTTACAAGGGCATCAAACCATACATATGTCACATAGTCATTATCGAATGGCAGGGGTATCCCCCATGACAGCCTTGCCTTCGGTCTTGATATGCAGAGGTCTCCAAGCTGGTTTTGAAGGAAGCCCAGCACTTCATTTCTTCTCGATGCAGGCTGGATATAATCAGGATGGCTGTGTATATAGTCTGTAAGCCACTCCTGATACCTGCTCATGCGGAAGAAGTAGTTGCTCTCGGTAATTTTCTCAACACCCCTGCCGCACTCAGGACATTTACCATCTGCAATGTCCTTCTCTGTCCAGAACCTTTCATCCGGCAGGCAATACCAGCCTTCATATGTATCCTTATATATTTCACCTCTTTTGAAAAGAAGGTCTAATGTCCCCTGAACAACCCTTACGTGCCTTTCCTCTGTTGTGCGTATAAAGTCGTCGTTGGATATATTCAGGGAGGTCCAGAGATCTCTGAATCTTACTACAAGTTCATTAACATAGGTTTCAGGGGATTTACCGTGTTTTGCTGCAGCTTCCTGCACCTTCTGACCATGCTCGTCTGTCCCTGTAAGGAACATGACCTCATGACCGGACATGCGATAATATCTGGCAAGGACATCTGCGGCTGTTGTTGTGTATGCGTGACCGATGTGCGGGACATCGTTGACATAATAGATGGGGGTTGTTATGAACTTACCCTTTGTCATGTTTGAGTCCATGTTCATAGGCAATACAGCACATGAGCCTGCCGCACATCCCTGATATCCTGGCAGGGTTGATTACAATGCCCTGTTCCCGAGCCATCCTTATGGATACAGTGGCGAATTCCTTCAGGAATGTAGCACAGCACAGGGATCTTCCGCATGGGCCAAATCCGCTTATCATCCTTGCCTCATCCCTGATCCCTACCTGCCTTAATTCAATCCGTGCATTGAATTTATATGCGAGGTCCTTTACAAGTTCCCTGAAGTCTATGCGTGTGTCAGCAGAAAAGTAGAAGGATATCCTTGTTTCATTGAATGAATATTCCACGTCTATAAGTTTCATCGGGAGTCCTCTGTCCTCGATGCGTGCGTTACAGTATGAAAATGCCTCCTGCTCCATCTTTGTATGGGTTTCAAGTTTTTGCAAGTCATCACTGTTGGCAACCCGTAACACCTTTTTCAATGGCTTATTGTTGAGCACTTTCAGGATATATCTGGGAGGTGATACGACGCGCCCGATCTCTTCTCCATAGTCCCCCTCTGTAATGACGTAATCGCCTACACGGGCGATAACATCCTCGGGATTAAAGTGGATTATGATGCCGCGGTCCCTGCTCCTGACCCCGACAATCTTTATACCTTCTCTTACCGGTGTTTCTTCTATAGTGTTGGTTTGTTCCATTTGTTGCTCCTGATGACAATTTCGTTATGTTCAGATCATGCTGTCAGCGATTTTATTGCCAAGCACATCCAATGCAAGTTGTCTGTTCATGTTTCTATCCTGCCCCTTATATGCAGACTTAAGCTGACTGATTGCATCAAGCAGTCTTTCCAGGCTTATCCTGTCTTTTAATGCTGCCAGAGTTTCCCCCATGTCTTTATTGATAATGAGCCCGCCATCTCCATTCTCCTTCAATATAATGATGTCTCTCAGGAAGGTTAAGGTCCAGTAGAGGACATTGCAGAAAGAGTCATCATCTTTTGAGAATTTCTCTGATAAATCAAATACAGCCGTTCTGCTTTCCCTGTTTGTTCTGAATAATCCGTTCAGGATTTCCATTCGTATCTGTTGAACATCCTTGTCCTTCAACATGCCGGCAATAATATGAGGAGGTATTTGGCTGAACGAGACTTTCCGGCATCTTGAAAGAATGGTTTGCAGCAGCATATCAGGGCTTGAACTTATGAGGATTATCACTGTATCTGCAGGCGGTTCTTCTAATGTCTTAAGAAAGGCGTTAGATGAAGAGATGTTAAATCTCTCAGCGCCATTTACAATTACGACCCTCTTTTTTGCTTCAAGCGGCTTATATACCATCCCGTTTATTACATCCCTTATTGCAGAAATCTTAATTTCGCCGCTCTCACCATCAAGTAACGTAAAGTCAGGATGAATCCCTGATGAGATCTTTCTGCATGATGTACACTGACCGCATGCATCGCCTTCAGCTTCGGTACAATTCATAGCCATGGCAAAACTTATTGCCACACACTTCTTGCCTGCGCCATCTGGACCATGAAAGAGGTATGAATGAGCTATATGGTCATTTGCTATTGACCGTTTAAGGATATTTATTGCCCTATCCTGGCCTGTAATTTCTGCAAAACTCATCTTATCAATGCCTTCTCAACTATTCCCGCTATCTCCTGATGCACATCTTCCTTCTCTCTGTCTGACCGGATGACAAATATTCTCTCAGGGTATTCCATGGCCCATTTGAGATAGCCTTCCCTTACCCTCTTATGAAAATCCATGGCCTCTCTTTCCATCCTGTCTTCTTCCCTCATATTCTTCTGATTCCGTGATTTAGCGCGCCTCAGACCTTCTTCCGGGTCAACATCTAAGACAAATGTGATGTGAGGTGAGATGTCTTCAGTTGCAAACCTGTTGATTGTTTCAATCATCTTTAAATCAATACCTCTTACAAGGCATTGATAAACAAAGGTGGAATCAGAGAACCTGTCACAAATAATGATTTTCCCGTTTTCTAATGCCGGCTTGATTACTTCAGATACATGCTGTGCCCTGCTGGCAAGATATAAAAGGACTTCAGTGCGGGGATGCATATTGGTGAAATCAGTAGAAAGCAGAATCTCCCTGACAGCCTCACTGACAGGTGTGCCGCCGGGCTCTCTCGTCATTAATACACTGTACCCCTTTTTCTCAAGATACTGGACCAGTAGTTTAGCCTGGGATGTCTTGCCGCAGCCTTCAATCCCCTCAAAAGTAACAAATTTTCCTTTCATTAGAACATAATAGCCTATGACCGAATAAATATCAAACTGTTGAAGACGCAGCCGGACATTTTTGAGCATCAACCGTGTCCGTGATTTGACTATGTGATTTGGCTATAAATGACTTGATACTTTTATCCATTGTATTGTATCATGTCGTAATAGAATGAAAAGTCAACTCAAGAGATACTTCATCACCGGTCTTTTGGTTATTACTCCTATCTGGGGTACGTATCTCGTATTATCAACGCTCCTGAGATTCCTTGAAGGCTTTCTTGGCAACTTTCTCAAGGGGATAGCTATATACTATATCCCTGGAATGGGTATCATAACCCTCGTTGTCCTGATCTTCCTTGTTGGGGTACTGACAACCAATTTCATCGGGAAGAAGGTGATGAACCTGTGGGATCGGGCATTGAACAGGGTTCCGCTGGTCAGCGGAATTTATACGGTATTCAAGCATATTGTTGACACCCTGTCTCTTCAGGGAAAAGAGCACTTTAACCGTGTTGTAGTTATTGAGTTTCCAAGGGATGGTGTGTATGCATTAGGGTTTGTTACAGGTGTGACACGCGGGGAAGTCCAGAATTTAACCAAGGAGACGGTGGTTAATGTCTTTATTCCTACTACACCGAATCCCACAACAGGATATTTTGTTTTTGTACCTGAAAATAAGATAATACCTCTGAGCATGAGTGTAGAGGATGCGATGAAGATGCTTATGTCAGGAGGGCTTTACACCCCGCCTTACTTAAAAGATATGAAACAGCAAAAGGGGGAAGGGGTGTTTTCTACAACAGAGGCAACGGAATCTAAAGAGGCTGAGATAAAGGTCTGACTATGAGCAAAAACATAGCAACCATTATACTGGCGGCAGGGCTTGGAAAGAGGATGAAGTCAGGTCTTGCCAAGGTACTCCATCCTGTAGCAGGCAGGCCGATGTTTCTCTACCCGGTCACTGTTGCTGAAGGGTTGTCTTCAGAGAAGATTATAGTAGTAGTGGGACATCAGGCTGACAGTGTGAGGGATCTGCTGGCCGGCAGGAATGTGGAGATCGCCTTACAGGTAAGGCAGGATGGCACTGCTGATGCAGTCAGGGCCGGGATGGATTCCCTGAAGGATTACAGGGGGACGGTTGTTATTCTGTGCGGAGATGTCCCGCTCATAACTCCTGAGACGGTCAGGGGGCTCCTTGCCATGCATGAGAAGGAGAATGCATCATTAACAGTGCTTACGACAGAGGTGGAAGACCCTTCAGGCTATGGGAGGATTGTCCGCAGTCCTGATGGTTTTATTGCACGGATAGTTGAGGACAGGGACGCGGATGAAGACATTAAGCAGATAAGAGAAGTTAATACCGGGATATATGCCTTTGACAGTGCCCTCCTATCCTCGGTTATTTATGATATAAGATCAGAGAATTCCCAAAAAGAGTTGTATCTCACAGACAGTATAGAAGTGGGTCTTAGGAAGGGGCTTAAGGTCTCTGCATACAAGACGAATGACTCTCAGGAGATGATGGGGATTAACAGCAGGGTTGAGCTTTCCAGGGCAGAGGGTATAATGAGGAGGCGGATTAATAACAGGCATATGCTCAATGGGGTTACGTTTATCAACCCGGATAATGCATACATTGATGCGGATGTCAGCATTGGACAGGATGTGACAATTTACCCGGGCACAGTAATTGAGGGTAATACTGCAATCGGAGACGGGAGTATAATCTATTCAAACAACAGGATAGTGAATAGCCGGATAGGGTCCGGTGTGATATTAAAAGATTCCTGTGTCATTGAAGACAGTGTCATAGGAGACAGCTCTCAGGTTGGACCCTTTGCACATTTAAGGCCGGGATGCGCGCTTGAGAAGAATGTGAGGATTGGGAATTTTGTTGAATTGAAGAAGTCTGTCATGGGAGATGGTTCCAAGGCCAATCACCTTACGTATCTTGGTGATGCGGAGATTGGCAGCGGCGTAAACATCGGTGCAGGGACAATAACGTGCAACTATGATGGAGAGGGAAAGTACAAGACGGTTATCGGAGATGGTGTATTCATCGGAAGTGATGTTCAGCTTGTAGCCCCTGTAAAGGTTGGTGACGGGGCCTTTGTAGCAGCAGGTGCAACAGTAACAAAAGATGTCCCGCCCGGAGCCCTTGCTATAAGCCGTGTTGAGCAGGAGAACAGGGAAGGGTGGGTTGAGGCGCGTAAGAAGAGAAAGCCGAAGAAGCAATGAGCGATGAGCAACGAGCAATGAGTAAAAAGCGATGAGTGATGAGTCAGGAGGGGTGATATGTGCGGGATAATCGGGTATATCGGCAATCAGAATGTCGTGCCTATCCTTATTGAAGGCCTTAAGAGGCTTGAGTATCGTGGGTATGACTCGGCTGGGATTGCCTTTATCCAGGATGGCAAGATTGAGGTTCGCAGGTCTGTTGGCAAGCTCATAAATCTTGAGATGGCCTTATCCGGACAGAAATTGTCCAGCACGATTGGTATAGGACATACGAGATGGGCGACACATGGACGTCCCTCGGAAGAGAATGCCCATCCCCATAGGGTTAACAACATTGTGGTTGTACATAACGGGATCATTGAGAATTACACGCAACTCAAAAAAGAACTTATCTCTGAAGGTCGTCACTTTTCATCAGAAACAGATACGGAAGTCATTGCTCACCTCATAGACAGGCAGGTGAAAAAAGGGCTTTCGCTGGTTCAGGCGGTGCAGGAGTCCATCAGGGAGATAAGGGGGGCTTATGCTATTGCTGTGCTGCGCCAGGAGGAGCCGGAGGTCCTTATCGGTGCGAGAAATGGATGTCCATTGGTGGCAGGGTTAAGTCAGGGAGGGGCATTTCTTGCGTCCGACATACCTGCAATCTTAAGCCATACGAGGGATGTTGTCTTTCTGGATGATAAGGAGATTATCACCCTTACCCCTGAAGGCATACAGATTATGGACATTGACGGAAATCCTGTTGAAAAAGAGTTGTCCAAGGTCATGTGGAATCCTGTTATGGCAGAGAAGGGGGGCTACAAGCATTTCATGCTAAAAGAGATATACGAGCAGCCGAGGGCCATTATGGATACAATACGCAGCAGGCTGTCCCATGACACAGGTAACGTCTACCTGGACGAGATAAGTTTGTCTGAAGGTGATATACAAAGGCTCAACCGCATCTATATTGTAGCCTGCGGCACTTCATGGCATGCTGCGCTTACAGGGAAGTTCATGATAGAGGAGATGTCAAGAATACCTGTTGAAGTAGACGTAGCTTCTGAGTTCAGATACAGGGACCCGATAATAGACAAAAACAGTCTGCTCATTGCGATTACTCAGTCAGGGGAGACGGCTGATACACTTGCAGCAATACGCGAGGCAAAGAGTAAGAAGGGCAAGGCATTTACAATCTGTAATGTCGTAGGAAGCACGGCGGCAAGAGAATCAGACGGTGTCATATACACTCATGCCGGTCCGGAAATAGGTGTTGCTGCTACAAAGACCTTTACGGCCCAGCTTGCAGCCTTGTATCTGCTTGCTTTGTATCTTGGCCGTGGAAAAGGCGCAGTATCGCAGGAAGACGGCAGGAACCGTATGGATCTCTTATCTCAGTTGCCTGCTCTGGTAGAGAAGGTGCTGGAAAAGAGTGACAGGATTGAGGAGATAGCGAAGGCATACTTTCAATATAAAGACTTCTTATATCTTGGGAGGGGGCCTAACTATCCAATAGCCCTGGAAGGGGCATTAAAGTTAAAGGAAATATCATATATACACGCCGAGGGTTATCCTGCCGGTGAGATGAAGCATGGCCCGATAGCCCTGATAGATGACCAGATGCCTTTGGTAGTGTTGATCACAAAAAACAGCGTATATGACAAGGTCCTGAGCAATATAATGGAGGTAAAGGCAAGGGGCGGCAAGGTGATTGCTTTTGCAACTGAAGGGGATCGGGACATTGCCGGATGGGTTGACCATGTATTTTACCTGCCGGAATTTGATCATTTGCTGATGCCGGTGCTTCTTGCTGTGCCGCTTCAACTATTTGCATACCACATAGCAGTCATCAGAGGCTGCGACGTAGACCAGCCAAGAAATTTAGCGAAGAGTGTAACGGTAGAGTGAAAATGGAATTTCTCAACAATCTTAATCCGCCGCAGCTAAAAGCGGTTGAGCATACAGATGGGCCGCTGCTTATCCTTGCAGGTGCAGGGAGCGGCAAGACGCGTGTCATAACCTATCGTATTGCCAATCTTATTTTTAACAAAGGGGTTTCTCCGTCAAATATTCTCGCTGTAACATTTACCAACAAGGCCGCTGAGGAGATGAAGGAACGTATAAATAAATTTCAGATGGAAAATCGTCATGGAGTAAATGGCTTGTGGATAGGAACATTTCATTCGATATGTCTGCGCCTCTTAAGAAGGCACGGAAGCGTTCTCGGCTACAGAAACGATTTTTCCATATCCGATAAGTCTGACCAGTTGGATATTGTCAGGGAGTGTGTGAAGGAGCTTAATATCAATGACGAGATATACCCGGTGAATTCGCTTGCGAACAGGGTTTCACACCTTAAGAACAGGTTGATAACCCCTGATGAGTTTGCGAAAACATCAAAAGGTTTTGGTGTGGATGATAAGGCTTTGAAGGTCTACAGGCTTTATCAGGAAAAACTTGCAAGCCGTCATGCAATGGATTTTGATGACCTTATAATGAAGTGTGTTGAACTATTTGAAAAGAATCAGGAGCTGCGTGATAAATATCAGGAAACACTCAGATATATATTGGTGGATGAGTATCAGGATACGAACGCCGCTCAGTACAGATTGATCAGACTCCTTTCTGATAATCATCAGAACCTCTGTGTAGTTGGAGATGATGATCAGAGTATTTATCGTTTCAGGGGGGCAGAACTTCAGAACATACTCAGCTTTGAAAGTGATTTTCCTTCTGCGACTGTAATCAGGCTTGAACAAAATTACCGTTCTACAGGCTCGATACTGGGTATCGCCGGCACGGTCATTGAAAGAAATGCCGGACGCCATGTCAAAAGATTATGGACAGAAAATCCGGAGGGGGAACCTGTTGATTACCGCAGGACTGATGATGAGAGAGAAGAGGCAAAATATGTGGCACGATGTATAAAGTCAATGATTAAGAATGGCCGAAGGGGGAGAGATTTTGCCATACTCTACAGGACTAATGCCCAGTCAAGGATTATTGAAGAAATCATGATAGAGTCAGGACTCCCATATATAATAGTCGGCGGCCTTAAGTTCTATGAACGGAAAGAGATTAAGGACATAATGGCTTATATCAAGGCATCCCTTCATCCGGAAGATGATGTAACTCTTCGCAGGATAATAAATGTACCGCATAGAGGTATAGGGGCCGTGACTTTGAAGTCTGTAGAAGAATATGCCGCCCTTCATAGGGTATCGTTATATGAGGGTGTATTAAAACTATCTCCGGGTAATCCTAAGTTGAAAGGGTTTATAGATATAATTGAAAAACTAAGGAACTTAGTCCGTGAATTACCTCCTTCAGAATTTGTGAAACTTACATTTGAAATTACAGGATACATTGAGGCATTAAAGAAGGATGAAAAGGGAGAAGACAGGATAGAAAACGTAATGGAACTCCGTGCTGCCGTGAATAGATATGAAGAGCGGATGCCGGGGATGGATATTTGCGGATTCCTGGATGAGGCGAGTCTGTTCAGCAGTTCAGATGATCCTGAACTTAAGTCATCGGACAATGTGGGGCTTATGACACTTCACAGCGCAAAGGGGCTTGAATTTCCTGTTGTCTTTATTACAGGACTTGAAGAGGGTATGCTCCCCCATGCAGGCAGTATGGATAATGAGGAAGAGATCGAGGAAGAGCGGAGGTTATGCTATGTTGGTATTACAAGGGCGAGGGAGCGGCTCTTTCTTACAAGTGCAAGGAAGAGGAATATCTTTGGCCAGTTGATGGACAGGACAGAGTCGAGATTCATCAGGGATATACGGGGAAATGCAAAAATAAGGATAGAAATTGATAGTTCACATATGTATAATAAATTCGTTAACCGTGAAGTTATTAATATCCCTAAGGTAAGCTGGGAGAGAGGAAAGTTTAAGACAGGAGATCGTGTAAGTCATCAGTTGTGGGGTGTCGGTGTTGTAGAGAAATCTGAGGGACGGGGTGAGGAAGAAAAAGTTATTGTAAAGTTTAATACGGTAGGCTCAAAAAGGCTTGCCGTAAGATTTGCCAATTTAAAGTCAGTATAAAATCATAATAGAAAATTCATATGAAAATAACACGTAAAGAAGTAGAGCATGTTGCCAAATTGGCCCGGTTGGCCCTCAGGGATGAGGAGATAGAGACATTGACCAATCAACTTGGCAATATCCTGACATATGTAGAGAAATTAAATGAACTTGATACAACAAACATTGAGCCGACATCACATGTGTTGCCGATAAAAAATGTCCTCCGGGAAGATGAAGAAAGAAAATCTATTGAGAGAGAAAAGGCGCTTGGCAATGCACCGGACAGGACAGAGGAATTTTTCAGAGTACCGAAGGTGATAGAGTGATAAGTGCATTATAAGAGGAGGGGTTACATTGCTGAGAGAGATGTTGAGAGCAAAGATTCACAGGGCAACTGTTACAGAGGCGAACCTGTCCTATGAAGGGAGCATAACCATAGATGAAGACCTGATACAGGCTGCAGGTATTCTTCCCTATGAGCAGGTTATGGTATCTAATCTACACAATGGGGAACGGTTTGAGACTTATGTGATACCTGGTCCAAAGGGGAGTGGTCACGTCTGCCTCAATGGTCCTACTGCAAGAAAAGGGATTGTTGGTGATAAGATCGTCATATTCTGCTACGAATATTATAATGAGGATGAGCTTAAGGCATTCAAACCAAAGATAATAATTGTAGACGAAAAAAACAAGATTGTCAGAATGGGGGAAATATAGAGGTAAGAAGTCAGATGGAACTCTATAACCTTACCATACACGAGCTTAATGATCTCCTGAAGAAAAAAGAGGTAACCGTAAGGGAGATAGCAGAGTCTGTCTTCTCACGCATTGATGATGTTGAGGATAAGGTACGGGCGTATGCCTGTTTATCTGCAGATAAGGCGTTTGAGCAGGCAAAAAAAGCTGACATGCTTATCAGGGATAATACGGATTTTTCCGCTCTCAACGGAATACCTGTAGCTATAAAAGATAATATGTGCACAGAGGGTATTCAGACGACTTGTGCTTCCAGGATTCTTCAGGACTTCCGTCCCCCATACACTGCTTCTGTTATTGAAAAACTTAATAGCAGGGGATATCTCCATACCGGAATGACGAACATGGATGAATTTGCAATGGGTTCCTCCACTGAAAACTCATCTTACAGGGTTACAAAAAATCCATGGGATATTACAAGGGTACCCGGCGGGTCGAGCGGTGGTTCTGCAGCAGCGGTTGCTGCAGGTGAATGTATAGCAGCGCTTGGGTCTGATACCGGAGGCTCAATCCGGCAGCCTGCCGCCCTCTGTGGTGTAGTAGGATTAAAGCCGACATACGGGCGGGTCTCACGTTACGGACTTGTTGCCTTTGCTTCATCTCTTGACCAAATCGGACCTCTGACAAAAGATGTCACTGACTGTGCAATAATGTTAAAGGCCATCAGCGGCCATGATCCGGCTGATTCTACATCTGCCGCCATTTCTGTACCTGATTATCAGGCAGTCCTTGGAAGGGATATAAAGGGTATTAAACTTGGCATACCGGGGGAGTATTTTATCAGTGGTATGGACCCTTCAGTTGACCGGTCTGTCCGGGAGGCAATAAAGGTATTTGAGAGACTTGGCGCTGTTATCGAGGATATTTCCCTGCCGCATACTGAATATGCTGTTGCCGCTTACTATATAATTGCTACTGCAGAGGCGAGTTCCAATCTCGCCCGTTATGATGGAGTAAAATATGGTTACAGGACAAAAGATGCGGATAATCTCCTGGAGATGTATATGAAGACGAGGGATGAGGGATTCGGGTCTGAGGTGAAGAGGAGGATAATGCTTGGGACGTATGTCCTGAGTGCAGGATATTATGATGCCTATTACAGAAAGGCGCAGCAGGTGAGGACACTTATCAAACGAGACTTCGATAAGGCGTTTGAAAAGGTTGATGCAATACTGACACCGACAACTCCTACACCGGCTTTCAGTATTGGAGAAAAGACACAGGATCCTCTTCAGATGTATTTGTCTGATATATTCACGATATCGGTAAACCTCGCGGGAATTCCGGCAATCTCTATACCCTGCGGGTTTACAGAGGGCGAATTACCGGTTGGACTTCAGATACTTGGCAAACACTTTGATGAAGAAAGAATATTGCAGGCAGCGTATGCGTATGAGCAGTCTACGGAGTGGCATAAGCGTAGAGCAAAAATTAGAGGATAGAGGACAGGCAGGGAGAGGGTGGGTATTCCAGGATGTTACAATACGAAGTAGTCATCGGGCTTGAGGTTCACGCTCAGCTCCTGACGAAATCCAAGATCTTCTGCGGTTGCAGTACTAAATTCGGGTCGCCGCCAAATACGCAGACGTGCCCGGTCTGTCTCGGCCTTCCTGGCGTGCTTCCGGTTTTGAACAGAGAGGTTGTTAATTTTGCTATTATGATGGCCCTTGCAACACGCAGTAAAATCGAACCATACTGCCGTTTTGCACGGAAAAACTATTTCTATCCTGATCTGCCTAAAGGGTATCAGATATCACAATATGAACTACCCCTGTCTACCGGAGGATATATTGAGATTGATGTTAACGGAGGTATTAAAAAGATCGGACTTACAAGGATCCACATGGAAGAGGATGCAGGCAAGTCTATTCACGATGGTTCTGCAGATACGACACTTGTTGATTTAAACCGGGCAGGTGTGCCGCTTATTGAAATAGTCAGCGAACCTGAAATCCGTTCACCGGAAGACTCAGTAACCTATCTTAAGAAACTCAGAGAAACACTACGTTATCTTGAGATATGCGATGGCAATATGGAAGAGGGGAGTTTCCGCTGTGATGCGAATATCTCAATACGACCTGTTGGTGAGAAAGAATTAGGCACAAAGACAGAAGTAAAAAATATGAATTCCTTCAGATTCGTACAAAAGGCGCTGGAGTATGAGATTAACAGGCAGATTGAGGTTGTCAGCGGTGGAGGCAGGATTATTCAGGAGACAAGGTTATGGGATTCAGACAGGGGTGTTACAGTCTCAATGAGGTCAAAAGAAGAGGCTCATGATTACAGGTATTTCCCTGAACCTGATCTTGTCCCCCTGGAAGTTTCAACAGAATGGCAGGAGGAGGTTAAAAAGAAACTGCCTGAATTGCCGGACGAAAAAAGGGAGAGATTTGTGCAGGAATATGAAATACCGGAATATGATGCACAGGTACTTACAGCATCAAAGGCCCTTGCAAACTATTTTGAAGAATCGGTAAGGGATTACCGTAGTCCCAAGTCTATAAGCAACTGGATAATGGGAGATCTTCTGAGGGAGCTAAAACTTTCAGGGACGGATATTGATGATTCCCTTATAAGACCTCCTCATTTGTCTAAGATGATAAAGATGATAGATGAAGATGTAATAAGCGGTAAGATAGCCAAAACCGTATTTGAAGAGATGTATAGAACAGGGAAAGACCCTGAGGCCATAGTGCAAGAGAAGGGGCTTGTCCAGGTGACAGATGAAGGTGAGATAGAAAAGTATGTATCGCAGGTCATAGCTGAAAATCCGGGTGAAGCAGAGGCATATAGAGGAGGGAAGGATAAGTTAATAGGTTTCTTTGTCGGTCAGGTGATGAAGCTGTCAGGAGGAAAGGCAAATCCGGCTAAGGTGAATGAGATATTAAAGAGTATGTTAAGGGGTTAAATAAGGAGAATAAAAAATGAGTGAAATAATGGATGTCTATGCAAGGGAGATACTTGATTCGCGTGGGAATCCGACAGTTGAGGTGGATGTTGTATTGGAGAATGGGATTTTAGGCCGTGCAGCAGTCCCGTCAGGCGCTTCCACAGGCAAGAAGGAGGCGTTGGAGCTCAGGGATGGAGACAAGAGGCGTTATTCAGGAAAAGGCGTGGAGAATGCCGTAACAAATATCATAGAAAAGATCGGTCCTGAGCTGCTCTCTATAGATGTTGCGGAGCAGGTACTGATAGACAGGATTATGTTAGACCTGGATGGCACAGAGAATAAGGGAAATCTTGGGGCGAATGCTATTCTGGGAGTGTCTCTGGCAGTAGCCAAAGCTGCTGCTGATGACACAGGACTCCCTCTGTACCGTTATATTGGCGGGGTAAATGCAAAGGAGCTTCCGGTACCACTGATGAATATACTGAACGGCGGAAAGCATGCGGATAATAACCTAGACCTGCAGGAATTCATGATTGTCCCTGTTGGGACTGATAACGTCAGAGATGCAATCAGGATGGGAGCAGAGGTATTTCATTCTCTTAAGGGTATACTCCATGAAAAAGGGTACAATACTGCGGTTGGCGACGAAGGCGGGTTTGCCCCGAACCTTTCATCCAATGAAGAGGCTATACAGTTGATAATCAAGGCAATTGAAAAGTCTGGTTTCAGGCCAGGGGAAGATATGCTGATCGCTCTTGATTCAGCATCCAGTGAGTTTTATAAAGATGGGAAATATTATTTGAAGGGTGAGCGGAAAGAGGGACGGACATCCGGAGATATGATCAGCTTTTATGAAGAACTGATAAATAAATATCCCATCATCTCCATCGAAGACGGTCTGTCAGAAGATGACTGGGATGGGTGGAAACAACTCACATCGAGGTTTGGCAACAGGGTGCAACTCGTAGGAGATGACATATTTGTCACGAATGTTAAATTACTCGAAAAGGGTATAAAGGAAGGCGTTGGCAACTCAATACTGGTAAAGGTAAACCAGATAGGGACATTGACAGAGACGCTTGATTCAGTTGAGATGGCAAAGAGGGCAGGATACACGGCAGTTATTTCGCACCGCTCAGGTGAGACGGAAGATACAACAATCGCTGACCTGTCGGTAGCATGTAATACCGGCCAGATCAAGACAGGGTCATTATCAAGAACCGACAGGCTTGCCAAATATAACCAGCTTATCAGGATAGAGGATGAACTCGGAGAGACGGCCATTTTCAGAGGGAGAAGTGTTTTCAAGGTATGAGAAACTTTACAGAAAATCTTAACCTGTCAAAAAAACAAAAAAGATGGATGACATTTGGTATTGCAGGGATTGTCTCTGTATACGTCCTTATCTCGTTCCTTTTCAACGACCTCGGATTCGTTAAATATATTACGATGTATCGCGAATATAACAGGATGAGTGCAGATATAAGGCGGTTTCAGGAAGAAAATATACAGATACGGGAAGAAGTCAAGTCACTCAAGACCGACCCGGATTATATAGAGGCGTATGCGAGAGAAAAGCTGGGGCTTGCGAAGGAAGGAGAGATAATTTACAGGTTTGAGGATGATAGTAAATCAAAAATGAAAAATCAAAATTCAAAATGAAAGATCGTCCACTACACATAGCCTTTCTCTGGCACATGCACCAGCCATATTATCTGGATCCGATATCTGATAAGTTTGTAATGCCCTGGGTAAGACTGCATGGCATCAAAGACTATTATGATATGGTCGCTATCCTTGAGAATTTCCCTGCTATTCATCAGACTGTCAACATGGTTCCGTCCTTAGTTGAACAAATACTGAAGTATACTGACAGCGGCGCCACTGATGAATATATGGATATGACACTTAAACCTGCAGCAGAACTGACTGTTCAGGATAAGACATTCATATTAACAAATTTTTTCTCCCTTCAGTGGGATAACATGCTGTTTGTCTATCCCCGTTACAGGGATATTCTGGAGAGACGAGGGTATTCCCCAACTCCACAGGCGCTTGAAAGGGCATGCCGCAGGTTTACCACTCAGGATTTTCTTGATCTTCAGGTATGGTTTAATCTTGCATGGTTTGATCCAATGTTTAAAGACAATGATCCTTTCCTGAAATCCCTTATTGAAAAGGGTAGAGATTTTACTGAGACAGATAAGCGTGATCTGATAAAAAAGCAGATGGATGTCCTGCGGATGATAATCCCGGAATATAGAAAGATGATAGAGAGGGGGCAGATTGAAGTAACTGCGTCACCTTATTATCATCCTATTCTTCCTTTATTGTGTGATACGGATATTGCAAAGGTTGCAATCCCGGGTATCTCATTGCCTAAGAAGAGGTTCAGGCACCCTGAGGATGCAAAGGCACAGATTGAAAATGCTGTTTCATATCACTCACGTATATTTGGTTCACCTCCGCAGGGGATGTGGCCGTCCGAGGGTTCTGTCAGCGAGGATATCCTCCCCTTATTAGGACGAGCGGGGATAAAGTGGATTGCAACAGATGAAGAAATATTGGCAAAATCGTTAGATATCCAATTTCATCGTGGACTTTCAGATGATGACCCTGTTCCCGAGGCCCTCTATAAACCGTACTATATAGATAAACATGGCCACAGGCTATCAATGATCTTCAGGGACCACCAGCTCTCTGATCTTATAGGTTTTGTATATTCCAAATGGGACAGCAATAAGGCTGTTGATGATCTGATAGCACGGCTTCACCGTATCCGGAAGAATGTAGAATGGCAGGATGGTGATCACCTGGTCTCCATAATACTGGATGGTGAGAATGCCTGGGAGCACTATAAAAATGACGGTCATGATTTTCTCTCCTGCCTTTATGAAAGGTTGAGCAGGGAGAGTGCGTTTAAGACAGTGAGGGTGAGTGATTATCTTTCAGAACATCCTCCGGTAAGGGATATTGGAAGATTATTCCCGGGTTCATGGATAAATCACAACTTTAAGATATGGATCGGACATGAAGAGGATAATTCGGCATGGGACCTAGTAAATGAGACAAGAGATTTTCTTGTATCTTACGGGCAAAAGAGAGAAGGTATTGAAAAGGATAAGGTCGCTGAGGCGTGGGAAAAACTTTATATTGCAGAGGGGAGTGATTGGTGCTGGTGGTTTGGAGAAGAACATAATTCAGGTATGGATGACAAATTTGATGAGCTTTTCAGGTCTCAATTGATGGGTGTATATAAGATCCTTGGGAAAGAGGCTCCGGAGCACTTTAAGGTACCGCTGTTGAGGGGGGAGAGGGCGAGCAAGCTTACGAGGGAATTGGTCGCATTTCTTAAGCCCGTAATAGATGGTAAGGTTACGAGTTACTATGAGTGGCTGCCTGCGGGTATATATGACACACGGGCTACCGGCGGGGCTATGCACCAGGTAGACAATATTCTTTATGGAATATATTATGGTTTTGATCTGAATAATCTTTTCATTCGCCTTGATTCGTGGATTAACCTCATTTCTACCTCTGAATTAAACGGGCTTACTTTTAATATCCAGATAATTAAGCCGAATGTCAGCCGGATTGAAATATCCGTTCCCCAGCCGGGTAAGGTTTTTGCCGTTCAATTTGAGAAAGATGAAAAAGGGCATTGGCGGAAGGTGCGGGACATTAAGGACGTTGCAGCAGAGGAGATAATAGAGATAGCTATTCCATTTGATTCAATCAAGGCATCAATAAACGAAGAGGTGCAATTAGTTGTAGTTGTATCACGCGGGGAGGAAGAATTGGAGCGATGGCCCAAATCAGGCTACTTGTCATTCGACGTACCGACAGAGGAGTTTGAAGCCATCCGCTGGTGTGTGTAGTTATACTATTTTTACTGTTGTCAACAAATAGAATTGTCCGGTTTCGTAGCAAATAAACTGTCCGGTTGTAGCAGTTAAGTATTAAGCAGCCTTGTGGTCAGACTTAATTGCCTCCTTTCCACTGGAATCGAAGGAGACCAGTTT
>Ga0209321_10000981_pt1 | contig 19003 bp, 23 predicted proteins | sample Rifsed16ft4_FD_184012 | JGI IMG/M metagenome (GOLD analysis project Ga0209321, IMG submission 184012) | Soil microbial communities from Rifle, Colorado, USA - sediment 16ft 4 - CSP-I_5_4 (version 2) | ecosystem: Environmental > Terrestrial > Deep subsurface > Rock core/Sediment | place: Rifle...
CTCTTTGTTCTTTTGCTGTTTGCTCAGCTGATGCCTTTGTCAGCTCAGCTTCATGTGTTTTAACATATTCTTGTGCTGCCTTTCCAGCTACAAACTCTAGTCGAACAACCCCATCTTGAATTCTTTTTGTTCTTGTAATTTTGATAAGATCAACATCTTTTGTACTCTTGACATGTGTTCCACCACACGCCTCTACATCAAAATCTTTAATTGAAACAATTCGGACTGACTTTACTGGAACAATTCCACCTTGGTAAATTCTAAATCCATATTTTTGTTCTGCTGTTCCCCTATCGAAATTTTGAATTATTATTGGAATGTTTTCTTTGACTTTGGCATTTGCAAGCTCTTCAATTTTTGCAACTTCTTCCTCCGTTAAAGCAGAGTGATGTGTAATGTCCAGTCTTGCATGATCTTCTTCTTTAAATGCAGAATGCTGCCAAACCCATGAACCTAAAACATTCCGAGAAGAAGAATTGAGAATATGTGTACTGGTATGATGTTTTGTAATTCCATCTCTTCTTTTTGAATCAACTACACATGAAACAGCTTGTCCTTCTTTTGGAATTCCACCTTTTAGCTCATGTACTATGATATTCCCATGTTTGTTTACATCAACAACATCAAACCCATCAATTTTTCCATGGTCTGGTTCCTGTCCTCCACCCCTTGGATAAAACGAAGTTTTATCAAGAATTACAAATTTTTTATTTATTACTTTTAAAACCTTAGCTTCAAATTCGGCCGGATCTTCTCCATAATATAACGCAATTGTATCTGGAATTCCATCTAAATTGAGGATCTCCTTTTTCTCTACTTTTTCTGATTGATGTAAACTAGACAGTCTTTCATAAAATGTTGAAGGTATCTCTGAAATTATTTGCTCTTGTTTTAAGAAATCTGGTACTATGCCATCAGATTCGTATAGTCTAATTAAATCATCTACTGTGAGCATTTTATTTTGTGTCTTTAGAGTATTTGCAATGCCTTTCATTCTTGTTTTTGATTCACCATATCTTTCCCTTTCTATTCCAATTATCGTCTTTACATCATTTCGTGTTTCATCAAGTTCATGATATGTAGATTTAAGATAGTCAATATGCATATCAGCTAATTCTTTCAAATCAAGATTCCATCCAAATCTGTCCATTGTAGCTATCACCCTTCGTAAGATCATGCGTAGGTTGTAGCCTCCACCAACATTACTTGGCAGAGCACCATCAGAAATTGCAAATACCAGCGTCCTCAGATGGTCAGCAATGAGGTAAATTCCCTCAAGCGGTGCTATTATTTTGTTGTATTTTGCTTCATCAATCTTTGTTTGTTTTGTAGCACTTTTCCTGACTTGTGTCAGATCCGTTGATTCTCTGAGTCCTTTTGATATGGCAGTGAAGTATTCTTGTAACAGCTTAGGCTCTACATCAATACCTACCGTTTCTATCAGATTTTTTGTGATTGGACCAAAACAGCAATCATATGCGGTAGGGGTACCCATGGTAATCCAAGCAAACCGCTCAAGGCCTGCTCCCATATCAATTATTTTTTGATCTAAAACTGAGTAGCTATTCAGATCCCCACCAAACTCTGTAAAGACTGCATTTCCAAGTTCAAGGCCTCGCACAAAATATTCTAAAGAAGATCCAAACGAACCTCCACCTGCCCAGACATCCTCAACAAATACAACTTCTTTTTTATCAATACCAAACTTTTCAGTCAAAAGTCTAAAGTCTAGTTCAATACATTTGTCCTTCCAATATCCTTGGGAGTTTGGTACGCTGTGTTGACCAATCATACAAAAGCTGGAAAAATGTCTACCTGTAACCCCTACATTTTCAATATCTTTGAATCTAAGACAAATCTGAGGTACAACTAATGGATTTGCAGGAAATTCAAAAACAACTTTTGATCCCATGACTCTTTGAAAGTCAACAATTGACGCTATCGTAAAATACAAATCATCTCGCCACCTGCATACTACAGGATATCTACTTACTGATTTGTGGCCATTTTGCACAAAAAATGATTCTACTTCTTTCCATGCTTGAACATAATCAAATCTTTTCTTTGTTGGAGGGTTTCCTATGAAGGAGTAGTTATTTTCAGCATCCTCTGGACAAAAGCTTTGGGTTTGGTCCAAAGTCCAAAAAAATCGTTTACACTTTGTGCATGACTTGCGCATAAACCCTTTTTCTTCAAACAGAGATACTTTGTAATACCTCTCAGGATCAGAGGAAAACTTTGCAAGAATTTGACTTTTATCCATCTTTGAGAAGTTTTCGGTTTGACCGATATTAAGCATTCTGAGGCGACAAATTAAATACAATCATTTTCAAAAGTTTGCTATGTTTGGTAAAAATAAATGGAAAGAAGGCGATTATGTATTTTCATCCAAATCTGACGGAGAGTACAAGAATGTCATAGTTGGTATAGTGACAGGCGTTGAAGATTCAAAGATAGGTGTAAATGGCATCATAATAAATGCAGTTGGCCTAAAAAACAAAATTTCACAGGGAAAAGCTGGTCCGAGGTCTGAAGAGATCCTAAAAAACCCCAATCCCACTAACTGTATCCTAGCTCTGATCTATAGAGTTGAACACGAAAATTTTACGGGTGTTTTGGATATGAACTCAGATCCTGTGATAAAAATAGACAAGAAAGCGTATTCAGTTATTGATGGATGGGTCCGAGAATCACTACCTGAGATGATAAACAATGTTCTTTCTCTCCCAGATGGTTCAGAAAAAGATCAAGCAAAAAGAATTCTCAAACAAAGAATGGATACCTTATACGATAAAGAACTGAAAAAGCATCTATACTCAATATGTCGAAGTCTTAAGATTCTTACTTAGTCATACCTTGGCAACTTTCCGTACTTGTCAAACATCTTTTGTACGCCATCTTTATATTTTGCAAGTAACAGGTTTTGAATCAAAATACACACGGTTTCTCCATAGTTTTATATTATGCCTAAAGCAAAATCCGCTTACTATGGAATACGTATACGCTGCATTGCTTTTACATAAGCAGAAAAAGGAGATCAACGAAGCTAACATTACTAATATAATCAAAGCCTCTGGAGCTGAGGTAAAGGAAGCTCAGGTAAAGGCACTTGTGGCTGCACTTGCAGACGTAAATATAGACGAAGCAATCAAGGCAGCACCAGTGGCTGTTGCCGTTGCACCAGCCGCACTGGCAGCAGCTGGCGGAAAGGAAGAAAAATCAAAGGAAGTTGAGACTCCATCTGCAAAAACCGAAGAACAAGCAATGGAAGGCCTCTCAGCACTATTTGGTTAAAAAAATCATTTTAAATTCTCTTTCTATTCTAACCGTTGTTGTAGATCTCTAAACATTATTTAACATACGTCACAATAATGTGTTGGTTTGCCAGAATTATCGCTCTCAATTCAGACCCTTATTTATGCATTGGATCTTTTTGGAACAATGGCATTTGCTGTGACTGGTGCTTTTAAGGCCATTGAACACAAAGCAGACATTGTCGGGATCATAATTTTAGCTACAATAACTGGAGTGGCTGGTGGCACTCTAAGAGATATAATAATAGGTAAGTTTCCACCAAATTCGCTTTCAGATCCTTGGTATGTTGTAATTACTGCTTCAACAGGAGTTGTAATATTCTTTTTGTATCCAAAAATCCAGAAGCACTGGAATCTGTTTTTAAAATTTGATGCACTCGGCCTTGGAGTATTTACAATAATAGGAGCTACATTCGCGTACCACGTTTTTGGAATGAACTTTCTTGCAATAGCATTAGCGGGAATGCTTACAGCGGTGGGGGGAGGAATCTTACGTGACGTCTTTGTAAATGAAGTGCCAATTGTATTTGTAAAAGAGCTCTATGCTTCTGCAAGTTTTGTTGGAGTTTTGGCTTTCTACATTCTTCTAAGTTTGGGAGCAGAATTGCATGTGGTTACAATAGCTGGTATAGCAATTACAACAATACTCAGGCTTGTCGCAATGAAATACAATTGGAACCTCCCAAAGGTAAGAGAAAAAATCTAGAACTTTTTAATTTTCTGTGCTCAGACTTTATCTGATCTTGATAATTAGATTCTATTCTGGAGTGTAATTCTTGGCTTTTGCTGCAAGTACTCTTGCTTGTGCATGAGCTTTTTGTAATACCTGTTCTTTTACCTCATCTGTAAGATACCCAGCTTCTATTGCAAGAGATTTTGCTCTCTGTGACGCCTTTGAAAGTAATGGTATGATGTTTTCTTTTGTGACATAGCCTATCTCTATAGAAAGTGATAATGCTTCTTGATATGCTTGTGCAAAGGCATTTCGATACTTTTCCACATCTATTACCATCTCATCTTTTGTGTAGAGAATGCCATCGGCTATTGCTGTGTCTAGCGAGATGCCTGCCTCAACTGGCTTGACATCAAGCTTGCTCAATAATGTAGCAAGCTTTGCAGAAATGACACCTCCCTTTTTAGCTGGAGTGGAATCTTTTGTTATCCAAATTGTTCCTTGATCAATTTTTGTAGCAATTCCCGCCTCCTTAAAATCAGTAAGTATTGGACCTGGTGTGATGCCTGTGTTTCCTGCCTTTATTACTACATCAATACTAGCTACATCCCCACCACGTGCAGGCAACATTATCTTGTTTTTGCCAAGTAGAATGTTTAGCTTAAAAGGACTCATATTTGTAAACATCAAAACACACTGGCCAACTAGTTTATCCAACATCTTTTCAATTGAAGGAATTTTTATTCCCACAAGTGCCTTTTGCGCTACCTTGTCCTTTATACTGAGAATCTCTACTTCACCTTTGAACTTTTTCCTTAAAGGTAACAGTTGTGATGATCTTACTTTTTCCATGCGTACAAGTGCAATAACATTGTACCTTTTGGGAAGTTCCTGAAGTTGTTGATACATCTGGGTTTTCTTCTGTGGGTAATTGGTTCTGTTTTGGTGCATCTTACTTCTTTTCTACCTGTGGCTGCTTGATGAGCTTTCCCATTGTTGTCTTTACCATAATTTTTTTAATGTTCTTATCTCCACTTGGAAGCTTCTTTTCTACCATGCTTATTACGGCACTGGCATTTGCTACTAAATCGTCATCTGTCATAGTTTCATCACCAATCTTACAGGCAAGTGAAAGCGAGTTTCTTACTCTTACCCGTATGGAAGATCGGAATCTTTCCAAAAAAGAGTCAATAGGAGCATTGAAAGCAACAGGAGTTGGCATCTTGCCTCTTGGACCCATGAACTGACCAAGAGTTTTACCAACTGTTGCCATGAGCTGTGTATCTGATAAGAAAAAGTCGTAACCGTTTATCAGCTTACGAGATTCACGTTTGTTTGCACCTACTTGATTTAGTTCAGCTCCATCAACCACTCTATCAGCCTTTGCACTCTTTGCTTTCAAGCCTAAGTCACCTGATGCAACCACACATACAGATGCTGGTTGGGTCATCTTTCTTGGAAGCTGGACTGTCTCATTTATTGCAAAACCCTTCTTAACATCAATATCCTTGAAAACCATTATCAGCTCTACAGCTTGTTTAAACTTACGTTCTTTCTGACCTGTCTTGGCTTCTTTTATCATCTGTACTAACTGACTTTCATTAATCATTACGCAAACTTTTCTGGGTTACCTATTTAAAATCGTTTACAGGTTAAAACCTAAAAAATGATCAGGTTAATCTAAAAATTTCATATTATTGAGTTTATGTTGTAAGAACAAAATTTTCTGGAATGAAAACTTACATTTATTAAATCGTAACAAAAACTAGCTCGCACAGCCTTGCACAAATTTGATGAACTAGACATGAAGATCCTTACTGAACTCACAAAGGATGGTGGTGTCTCAGTTCCTAATCTATCGAAAAAACTTGGAATCAACACTTCTGTTTTGTACAGTAGAATAAAGCGATTGATCAAAAAAAAACTGATTACAAAATTTACTATTGTGGTAGATGAATCATTAATAGGCATAGGCGTCAGAGCCACAGTAGGAATAAATCGTGATCCAAAACTCAAAGATCAGATTCACAAGGCTTTTTTGAAGACTCGAGAGGTGATAATGATATCTGAGGTAACAGGCAGGTTTGATATTATAATCACAGTGCGTGCCAAGAACTTGGAGGAACTACATACCGTGGTAATAGAAAAGATTGGTAAGATTGAAGGAATTCAAAACACAGAAACCTTTGTGGAACTACAACGAACCGATAAAGATCAAGTCTATATCACAACAGAATAATTACTTGAACTTTTCGTCCCATTTTCCAGCATTAATTTCTACTGTAATCTCTTTCGGGTTTTTTCCATCTATTTTGATCCCAAGTGGTAAGCAAGTCCCAACAACCTCTTTTGTAGCGGCTTTGAGATCTTGGGCATAGGAAGAATCAATTTTCAACTTTGCAACCTTAATTATGGAATCCATCTTCACGTCCCCAACCCACGTGGCGCCTGAAGTTCCCGAACCTTTCTGTAAACCGGCTTCCTTTAAAATAAGAGCTGATGCGGATGGAATACCAACATCAACTGTCCACTGTTTTGTTCCTTTATCAACCGTAACTGTAACGGGAACTTTCATTCCCTCAAAGTCTTTTGTCTTATCATTTATTGCACTTACAATTTGCAAAATATTAACACCCAGTGGACCAAGCGTCGGGCCAAGTGGTGGTCCAGCAGTTGCTTGTCCTCCTGTTACGAGTGCAGAAACAGTCTGAATATCTGTCATAATTTTTCTTTCCCTAAATCTATAAATTTAATCCTTGCTACGATGTTGAAAGTTTCAGGTAGTTTGCGTCAACGGTTACTGGTAGCTGGTATGGTGCATCAAGCAAAATTACTGTTGCTTCTTCTTTATCATGATCAACTCTAGTAATTGTTGCTTTCATGCCCTTAAATGGTCCCCCTATGATCTCAACAACCTTATCCACAGCAAGTTCTGATACTGTTGACTTCTTGACTAGGTAGCCTTCTATGTCTTTGAATTGTAATTCGCCTCTTAGCTGTCCACGTATGTGCCTTATTCCTTGCATGGCATCAAAGGCAGCATTTGCATCTATTGCTTCTACTACGACATACCCTTTAAGATTATCCACGAGCAAAACAGACTGAATATTGATTTTTTTTAGTTTTATTCTGTTTTCTAATAGGCCCATGACTATCTTTTCCTGTCCACCTGTTGTCCTTACTGCAAAGAAGTGAGACTTTTCCTGAGACAATGTCATCTATTTCCGAAAGTAATTACTGTAAACACAAACTGGATTATGAATCCTATTGTGCCAACTGAAGCAACTCCAAGAAGTACTAACCTGAGATGCTGCATATAGTCATCCTTGTCTGATTTTTTGGCAAGTTTTATTGTGCTTACCATGTTCCTTAGCAACTGTCTTGGATTGCCCATTGGAGGACGTTAATAAAGTGTACTTATATCTCTTATCCTGTGCAGTTGCTTGTTGCATACAAATCAGATCCTGCTGGCTCTAACATGGCACATTTCATATCTCAAAACATGGAGTATGATGGTGATATTTATCGTGGAAAAAACTTCGATCTCCTTGTAATTCCAACACCTGCAATATCTGCAGATTGGCTTGAAGAAAAACACAGCTATGATGGATTCGTGTTTTTGTCAAAACATGCCTCTGAAACTGGTACACTAGCACTTACATGTCACAGTACTGGGAATTTTTCAGACGCACTTTTTGGTGGATTTGCAAAACAGGTAGCAATTCCTCACCCGCACTTGCAAAAATCATACATCCAATCACTCTGGAAAAAAAAAGAGAATTTTGCGAAATTTGAAATTACCATAGAAGCAACACATCATGGGCCAACAGCACTCAACAAACCCGCCTTATTTGTTGAGGTGGGCACTACAGAAAAAGAGTGGAATGACAAGTCATTATGCGAAGAAGTTGCTAAAATAGTCGTGGAGGTTATGTCAAAACCTCAAAAAAGATATGATGTAGCCATATGCTTTGGCAGTACTCATTATCCTACAAAATTCACAAAAGCTCTAATAGAAAGTGAGTATGCATTAGGTACTGTTATGCCAAAGCACGCTTTGGAATTTTTGGATGAGAATCTATTTTCTCATATGTTAAAAAGAAATAATGAAGCCAAATTTGCACTCTTAGATTGGAGTGGATTAGGAAAATATAAACAAAAAGTAATAGATTTTTTAGAAACAACAGAACTTGAGGTAATAAAGATTTGAGGCTTGAAGAAAAAGTCTACAAAAAACTTCTAGAAGTTCCAGCAGGAAAAGTAACTACATATGGTGAGCTTGCAAAGGCAATAGGTCTTAAAAATGGCCAGAGAGTAATTGGCAAAATCATGAACAAAAATCCGTATCCTGTTATAATTCCATGTCACAGAGTCATCAAAGCTGATGGTAAAATAGGAGGTTATGCGTGGGGTGAAGAAGTAAAAGCTAGTATGCTGTTAAAAGAGGGATTGAAAATTAAAAACGGAAAAATTATTGATCTAAAAAATATCCACAGATTCTAACTACGTCTTTTTGAATGGGTTTCTTCTATCAAACTACGAAGATGAGCCAAGTTTCTAATTTGGTTTCCAGTAACTTGTCTGTATAGATTCCAGTAATCCTTGTTTGTAATCTCTTTTCTATACTTTGAGACCTTAAGTTGATGGCGCATCGATCTCATCTTCTTTACATAAACTTCCTTTTTGCCTACACGAGCTCCCTTCTTTCCTTTCTTTGAACCTTGTTTTGTTCCACGTTTGTGTCTTTGAAACTTTTTAAAATATGATCTGCCTCGCGAAGTTCCTTTTATCGGTTTTACCTCTATTACATTTGCAGTAACTAAACTTCTAATGTTATCTCTTGTGATTGCGTCTGCAACATCATCAAGATGTTCAGAGTCAAACCTAACTCTGTTTGCTCCAACTCCCAAAATTCTTGAGACCAGTAGTCTTTTTGTCTTAAGATTTACTACCACTTGCTGACACCCTTGCGTTAAACATCTTAAAGTTCTTCTCTTTGGCCTTAGCTAAAATTGCAAGTCTTTTCTTTTTTCCTACCCCGTGACCAAACCTTACCCCATCAATTTTTGGATTGAGTTTTTCCAAGTCTTTAATGTTGTAAACTAGATTATCGGTATATCCTGATGGGTGTAATCCACGTGCGATCTTTGGTCCACCAAAACCTGCTCTTACAATTCTTGGCCATCCTTTTTTCTGTTTTCTTTGATGATTGTCAATTCCCTTTGGTTTTCTCCAGTTTTCTGCAAGCCTGGCATATCTCCAACTCTCTTGTCTTACAAAGGCTGGTCTGTTATGTGATACTTTTTTTCGCAGTTCCAGTATTTCTTTATTGATTGGCATGTAGATGACTCTGCTCGAATTTTAAAATAAATGTGTTTCTGGGAACAAACTCTACAATCAAGAATACAGTAAGAGTAATAAGTAAATGTGAGGCGGAGTGTTTTATCATGATTGAAGACCAAAAACCTAAAGTTACAAGCAAATTTATCACCCAGCTTGAAGAAGCGGGAATCAAGGCTGGCAAAATACACAGAAACCTACCAGTAAAAACGCTTGTGGAACTCACAGTTCAAAAAAACGAAGGTATTCTTACCTCTAATGGCTCACTTTCAGTTAAGACTGGAAAATACACTGGTAGATCTCCTGATGATCGTTACATAATTGATGATGATGAAACACATAACAATGTAGATTGGGGCAAGGTAAATCACCCGTTTTCTGAGGAAAAGTTTGAAAAAATCTTTCAAAAGATGAAAAAACACATTGAAGGAAAAGAGATCTATGTCTTTGATGGTTTTATTGGAGCAGACCATGAAAACAGATTGCCGATCCGCATCATAAACGACCATGTTTGGCAGAATCTTTTTGCACGACAGATCTTCATCCGACCTTCTGCAGTAGAGCTTGAATCACACACGCCGGAATTTACCTTGTTTGCAATAAACGACTTTGATGCTATGCCAGAAGTTGACGGAACAAGAAGTGATGCGTTTATTCTGATAAATCTCTCAAGAAAGATTGTATTGATAGGAACTACCTCATATGCAGGAGAAATAAAAAAAGCAATGTTTTCTGTGATGAACTATATTCTCCCTGAGCGCGGTGTGTTTCCTATGCATTGCTCTGCAAATATTGGAAAAGACGGCGATACGGCCCTCTTTTTTGGACTTTCTGGTACAGGAAAGACAACACTATCAGCAGATCCAAATAGGATGCTAACAGGAGACGACGAGCATGGATGGTCTAACAAGGGAATTTTTAACTTTGAAGGAGGTTGTTATGCAAAGTGCATAAATCTGAATAAAGAAGCGGAACCGCAGATATGGGACGCAATAAAATTTGGTGCTGTCTTAGAAAATGTTGTGGTAGACAAGAACACATTGACACCTGACTTTAATGATGGAAGCATTACTGAAAATACTCGTGCCGCTTATCCACTAGACTATATTCCCAGAGCAGTTATACCAAGCTTGGGAGGAAATCCTAAAGTCATTGTATTTCTGACCGCTGATGCTTTTGGTGTAATGCCACCAATAGCCAGACTGACAAAGGAAGGTGCCATGTATCATTTCATGTCAGGATATACAAGTAAACTGGCAGGAACCGAAAGAGGAATAACAGAACCAAAAGCAACCTTTTCGGAATGCTTTGGAGCACCATTCATGTCACGCCATGCATCAGTATATGCAAAGATGCTAGGAGAAAAAATTACAAAGCATAACACTATTGTCTATTTGATCAACACAGGATGGTCTGGTGGACCTTATGGAATTGGTAAGAGAATAAACATCAAATACACAAGAGCAATGGTCACAGCCTCACTCACAGGCACGCTTGACATTGTAAAGTATCAACATGATGACATATTCAATCTAGACGTGCCTACCACATGTCCTGCTGTACCTATAGAAATACTAAATCCAAAAAACACTTGGGTAGAAAAAGACGCATATGATCTTTCTGCAAAGAAGCTTGCACAGATGTTTGTGGAGAACTTTAAGAAATTTGGAGATACTCCAAAAGAAATAATGGATGCAGGACCACACATTTCATAATGCATCAAGAATGCCTAAACTTTAGTCCAACTATAACGGCTGCTACAAGTATTCCTGAGATTATAAGAACATGCTTTAGAGGAATACCAAGTAATTCCAAAAATTCTAGTCCTGTTTTTTCTGAAGGATGCTGTACTATTATGGTCCCGTATGCAGTATCAATTCCGTTCTTTGTAGTTATCTGAGCTTCAACCCAATTCTCTCCTGCATCATATGACACAAGTGAGGAATTTTTTTCAGGTGTAATTGATGTGATCCTAGTCTGACTAGTTTCCATATTTGTTACAGAAATTTTTGCATATGACCAAGTTTCTGGATAATCAAGGCTAAAACTTAGCATTCCATCTTTTTCTGTTGTGTTGATCGCACCTTTTGTTATATTAATAAGAATTGGTACGTGATAACGTGTTTTACCGTCATGTAGTGTGAGCACGCCTTCAAAATCTCCAAGTTTTTCTTCAGTGAGAGATAGTTTAACATTTAGTAAATCATTTTCAAGGGAGTATTCAAATTTTATACCGCTTTCTTCTAATGAAAATTCTATTTCAAGCGGTGACATTACTCCTTGAATGTTTTTCAAATGCAGTGATTTTGTCTGAAATGGTTTCTCAAGAGAGATATTGAAAACAATGTTGTGTGGTATGATAATCACATCTGCAGAAAATGCTCTGGTAAGATTGACTCTTCCACTGCCAGATATTTCAACTGGGAAAATATTTCCGTAAGAGTCTGACACTGGATCGGCTGTGGTGGAAAGTATGGAAGCAACTTCAGAAGGCATAAGATCTGGATTTTTCTCTAAAAGTAATGCAACGGCTCCAGATACATGTGGAGCTGCAAAACTTGTTCCACTAGTCAGATTGTATTTTCCTCCCGTAAGAGTAGAATTTACAAACACACCTGGTGCTACAAGGTCTGGTTTTATGTAAAATGGTGATACGGGTCCACGGGAGCTAAAAGGCGTAACAAAGTCTGGATGATAAAACACATTCAATTTTGCAATTGTCTCATTTTGCAAGGCTTCTCTTAAGGCAATGCCATCATCTCTTGACATTGATAAGGCAGGTATGGTAGGGTAATAATTAGAATCAGCGTTTGGGTGAGCAAGCTCGCCAAAGAATATTCCAGGTTCATTATTGTAAACTACAACCGCTTTGGCTTCACCCTGTGCTGCGTTGTGTTCTTTTTCAGAAAAATAAACCGTTTCTCCTTTTACATCACTTCCTCGCTCTACAAGTAAAATTGAATCCTTAAGATCCAAGTTATCTAGATCATGTACCCTGCCATATCCGCCAAAGACAACTCTTGCAGTAATTGGTTCAGCTAAATCACTCGTTCCAAGCATAGGAATGAGTTGGTATTGTTTTTCTCCAACTTCAAATGTTGAAACAAGACTTGAAGTAATATTGTTGTATGAAGCTCCAACTGTTAGGGCACTAATACTTTTTGCAGGACTTCCAATTGTGCCAATTCCCGGACCGTTATTTCCTGCGGCTGCAACAACAACTATTCCATGCTTTACAGCTTCTCGAACAGCATTATCAAGCTCATCATTTGTTTTGTTTACACCCAAGCTTATGTTAATAATGTCAACCTGATCCTCAATTGCACGATGAATAGCTTCAACTATAAAATCAGATGAAACAGATTCTCCAGTAGATGAAACCCTATATGCAATTAACTTAGCTTTTGGTGCTACTCCTTTTAGGGCTCCATTAGCAGCAATGATTCCTGCCACTTCTGTTCCATGACCATTTGTATCCAGTGGTTCCTTGTCGTTGTCAACATAATCATATCCTCCGACTACCTTTCCATCAGGACCAAAACCAAAAAGATCTGGGTGATTGTAATCTATTCCAGTATCTATGATAGCAATTTTGATTCCTTCTCCTTCAAAACCAAGACTTCGTGGAAGATCAGCACCAATGAGGGGCACACTTTTTTCCAGATATACCTCAATTTTTTGCTCATTTTCTACATTTGATAAAATAAAAACAACGCACAAAACCACAACAACAGAAAAAAATATGATTTTGTAAAGTTCCATCAGACTTTTCATAATCTAATCAGATAAAATCCATTGCGTAACCAAAGCCATAAATTGTATCTATACGTGGGGAGCTACATGGCAAAATACGAACTTCCAAAGTTGCCTTATGCATACAATGCGCTTGAACCGCACATTGATGCGCAAACAATGGAAATTCACCACACAAAACATCATCAGGCTTACACAAATGGTCTGAACACTGCTTTAGAAAGTCTAAGTGCAGAGTTGCAAAATATGGAACTCACAAAACTACTTGCCAGCTTGGATAAGGTGCCTGAAAACGTAAAAGGCGCAGTTAATTTCCACGGTGGAGGATATGATAACCACACACTATTTTGGAACAACATGAAACCAAATGGCGGAGGAGAACCAGGAGGCAGCGTTGCTGATGCTATCAAGTCCTCTTTTGGTGGCTTTGCACAGTTCAAAGAAAAGTTCTCAAAAGATACTGGTGCAATACAAGGTAGCGGGTGGGGTTGGCTAGCTTACAATCCACAAAGCAAGAAGGTTGAATTTACAACCATGCCAAACCAGACTAGTCCTAGAACAAAAGGCTTGGTTCCTTTGTTAGGATTGGACGTATGGGAGCACGCCTACTATCTCAAATATCAAAACAAACGCCCTGACTACATAGCAGCATGGTGGAATGTAGTAAACTGGGACGAAGTAGACAAGAGACTTTCAAAAGCGAAATAAGCTTTTTCACTTTTTTTATTTTTGATTTTTCCCAAAACTTGTAAGAAAAAAATAACTTATGACCAATAAATTGTATGTTATAATATGATGAAGTACATTATTGTTGCTGTACTAGTTACATTAGGATTCATAATTTTATATGCAATAATAGCCTCAAACAAAACAATCTACCCATAACTATCTTTACATCAACCTCCAAAACATCTTACCAGAAGTATAGTTCAGAATGCATTTATACGTGGGAAAGAGAATTTTTTGCAAATGAGTGAAGAACAAGCCCAAGCACTAATCCAACAAATGCAGGCACTTGAAGCTTACATGGCAGACTTGATACAAAAAGAAGAAGCTGTCATCAGACTTGTGCAAGAAGCATCTGGTGCCATAGAATCAATGAAGGCTCTAGACGGTAACACACCATATGAGACTCTTGTGCCAATGGGTATGGGGGCATATGTAAAAGCAACCATAAAACCAGATGATAAAATGATTGTCAGCGTAGGCGCAGGTACCGCTATTGAACACGACAAAAATGCCGCAGTTAATTATGTGGAAGCAAGGATTAAGGAATTAGAAGTTGCATTACAGCAAATTTCTGCTCAAAGGCAAGACATTGCAATAAGACTTGAACAAGGTCAAAAGGAAATCAATAAGCTAATACAAGCAAGCCGCGGTTCAAAACAGTAAAAGGCAAAACATCATGTTTGACAAACTAAGGAACGCGTTTTCTTCTGCAGCCAAAAGTTTTGGCCAAAAGGAGCTAAAAGAAAAAGACATAGACGAGGTTTTATTTGAGCTTGAAGTTGCACTAATGGAGTCTGACGTAGCAATCGAAGTTATTGATTCACTAAAATCCGATTTAAAACAGAAACTAATTGGGACAACGGTTGAAAAAGAACAGGTAGCAAACATAGTTAAACAGACTCTGCGACAAAACATCTCTAACTTGTTTGATGCTGCAGGAAAAATTGACATTTTAACAAATATCAGAAAGAAAAAGGAGACAGGAGAACCTTACATCATATTATTTTTGGGTATAAATGGTACAGGAAAGACTACCACATTAGCAAAGGTTGCACATCTCTTACAGCAAAACAAGTTCTCTGTTGTTATTGCAGCAGCTGATACCTATAGGGCAGGTGCAATTGAACAGCTAAGCGAGCACGCAAAGAGGCTGAATCTAAAGATCATAGCACAAAACTATGGTTCTGATCCAGCAGCTGTTGCCCGTGATGCAGTTCTTTATGCCAAATCCCACAAAATTGATTGCATCCTAATTGATACGGCAGGAAGGATGCAGACAAGCAAGAATCTCATGGACCAGATAGCAAAAATCACCAAGGTTGTAAACCCTGACTTGAAACTCTTTGTGGGAGATTCGCTTGCAGGCAATGATACAGTAAACCAAGCACGAGAATTCCACCAGTATACTAAGTTTGATGGTGCAATACTTGCAAAAAGCGACGCTGACGCACGCGGAGGCGCTGCCATTTCAATAGTAAAAGTGACATCAACTCCAATTCTATATCTAGGTGTTGGACAAGAATACAAAGACCTGAAGATCTTTGATAAAGAATTGTTTTTGGAAAGCTTGTTTGGAGAAACACAAGAAATTACATCTACACAACCAGCTCAGCCAGAAATTAAAATGGCACAATCACAACAGGTGTCATCTAAACTGGTTGAAAAAACAGAACCAAAAACACCACCACCTGAAATTAAAATAGAAACAAAAACTGAATCCAAACTTGTAAAACAAGAGATACCGCAGAAAAAAGATGAGGATTCTGATCCTTTTGTAGGACTTGAAACAAAAGATATTCAAAAATATTCTAAGCTCTTTGACATACCGCCACCAGAAAATGATAAAGAAGCTGTTGAATTGGCAACAAAAATCAAAAAATGGATTTCACAGGGTAGGCCAAAAGCTGGAGAAGAGCAAGTAGAAGAAAAACAGACTTTGCAACAAGAAGATACTAAACCTAAAAAGAAGCGTTCTCTATTTGGTTGGGGAAGCAAATGAAGCTCAAAACAAAAGATCTGCTCACATTAAATGAGCTTGACAAAAAAGAAATTGGTGTAATCATTGATAATGCAATAAAGCTAAAAAGGGAACTCAAGGCTGGAATTTGCAAACCGCTCCTAAAGAACAAAACACTCGCAATGATATTTCAAAAACCTTCAACACGTACTAGAGTAAGCTTTGAAACTGCAATGTTTCAGTTAGGAGGACATGCTTTAAGCTTGTCTTCAGACGACTTGCAGCTTGCACGAGGCGAAACAATTGAAGACACATCAAAGACACTTTCGCGCTATGTCGATATTATAATGGCACGAGTGTACTTGCACGAAGAAATAGAAATACTTGCAAAAAACTCGACTGTTCCTGTGATAAACGGACTGTCAGATTCTTTTCATCCATGTCAAACATTAGCAGATCTTATGACAATAAAAGAAAAAAAGAAGAAGGTTAGTGGCTTGAAGCTTGCTTGGATTGGAGATGGCAATAACGTTTGTAATTCAATGATTTATGGGTGTGCTAAGACAGGAATTGATATTGCAATTGCAACACCAAAAGGATATGAGCCAGACTCTAGGGTTGTAAAGGAATCCAAAAAGTTCACTGATATTGAATTATTACATGATCCTACCTTAGCTGTAAAGAATGCTGATGTGGTGATGACTGACACATTTGTATCCATACATCATCAAACCACCGATAGGGCAAAGGATTTTCTGCCAAACTTTCAAGTAAACTCATCTCTGATGAAAAAAGCTAAACCAAATGCAATTTTTCTGCATTGTCTTCCAGCAAAAAGGGGACAGGAAGTGACAAGCTCTGTAATAGATGGACCACAATCAGCTGTTTGGGACGAAGCTGAAAACAGATTGCATGCACAAAAATCTCTGATGATTGCACTACTAAGAGTCTAACGTTTATAAGAGCTTTACCGAAATTTTTTGTGAAAGAGATTAGTAAATGGCATATTCACAAATATTGCGTCGATTGCGGGACGAGAAGACCAACTATAGAAAAAGAAGGAATCTTCTCATGGGTAGACGAGACTTTATTACTGTACAGATTTCAAGTGAGAACACTTTGGTACAAATTCATAAACCAGAGATGCAAGGTGACAAAGTGCTTGCATCGGCACATTCAAGATCCCTTCTTGGAAAGGGTTGGAAGGGCTCAAGAAAAAGTATTCCAGCCGCATATCTAACAGGATACCTTGCTGGAAAAAAGGCACTTGCACATGGTGCTAAAGATGCAGTTCTTTACAGTGGAACAAGAAGATACACACAAAGAATGGCAGCAGCACTAAAAGGTGTAATTGATGCAGGTCTGCAAGTGCCGGCAGACAAGGAAACATTTCCAGATGAAGAAAGACTTGCAGGTAAACATCTTAAGGTTACAAATGATGTCAACAAAGTCAAGTCTGCAATAGACAGTGAGGTTAAAACTAAGTGAGTCAGACAGAACAAAAACTTAGGAGAGAACGAAGAGAACAAGAAGAGCAATGGATCCCAAGAACAAAACTTGGTATGATGGTAAACACTGGCAAGATTACCTCAATGAAAGAAATTTATGAAAACGGTTATAGAATTCAGGAAGCGGGAATAATCAAAAAACTTTTGCCAGGTATTAAAACGGAAGTAATTGATGTAGGAATTGTACAAAAACAGACAACCAACGGTGAATACACTAGATTCAAGGCGCTGGTTGCAGCTGGGGATGAAGGTGGATGGCTTGGGATCGGACAAGGAAAATCAAAACAAATGAGAATTGCAATTGAAAAAGCTACAAACGCAGCATATCTTGCTGTAAGTCCGGTGAAACTTGGTTGTGGAAGTTGGGAATGTAGATGTGACCAGCCACACTCTGTTCCATTTAAGGTAAGAGGTAGGGGAGGAAGTGTAACAGTTGAGATTATACCAGGACCAAGGGGTCTTGGACTGGTAGCTGGAGGAAACATTAGAAAACTCTTGAAACTTGCAGGACTAAAAGACGTATGGACAAAAAGTAAGGGTTCTACAAATACAATGAATTCTACATCTAAAGCTGTTCTCAACTGCCTAAGACAGACATTTAGTCAAGGTTGATTGAAATGGCAAACGCTTTCTTGGTAGTGCGGATGAGGGGAACAGTAAATGTGCCGCACTGGGCACGAACCACGCTTAAACTATTGCATCTAGACAAAAAATTTAGAGCGACAATAATTCCAGACAAGGAAAACACCAAAGGCATGTTGGATAAGATAAAGCACTATGTTTCTTGGCAGGAATTAGATTTGTCAACCACAAAAGAGCTTTTGGAAAAAAAGGCTCGAACAAGTGGATACAAAAAAATCACTACAGAAGACATTGCAAAACTTGGATTCAAAAGCACAGATGAACTTGCCAAATCCTTAGTAGAAGGAACAACGTCATTATCAAAGCTAAAACCACTAAAACCGTGGTTTGCATTATCTCCACCAAAACATGGCTTTAAGCGAAATACAAAAAAGATGTACGGTGAAGGAGGAATTTTAGGTAGTCATAAGGAGCTTCTTGTACAAGTAAGGAACATGATGTAAAATGGCAACCAGATTAAGAAAGACAAGAAAATTCAGAGGGGGAAGAAACCATGGATGGGGACAGATTGGTCAACATAGAGCAAGTGGTCACAAGGGCGGTCTTGGCAGATCTGGTATGCACAAACACCATTTTATCAGAATGCTTCTAACAGATCCAAATCATTTTGGTCATGATTCTACTCACCCACCTCACCCAAATCTTGTAAAAAAATGGATTAGTGTAAGGGACCTAGACTCTTTCTATGCGAAATTTGGAAAACAAGAAGGAGGAAAAAAGGTAATAGATCTCAAAGGACTTGGTTACGATAAGCTTCTAGGGGGAGGCCAGACCGAGAATGCTTACACTATCAAAGTGGACAGATTTTCTGCTTCTGCAGAAGAAAAAATAAAACAAGCTGGGGGCGAGGTGCTTGCAGTGGCATGACTTTAGAAGGAACACCAACGGGCCTTTTAAAAAAAATAATTTCAAAAGCTGAAATCTACATACCACAGGTTCCTAAACCAAAAAAGAAACTTTCACTCCAAGTTCGACTCGCGTGGTGTGGGCTAGCACTTTTTATCTATATGATAATGTCTCAGACTCCCTTATATGGTGCCACAACTCCTGCATTTGATTTTCTTGCATTTGCAAGAGTAATCTTTGC
>Ga0209321_10000985_pt1 | contig 18973 bp, 20 predicted proteins | sample Rifsed16ft4_FD_184012 | JGI IMG/M metagenome (GOLD analysis project Ga0209321, IMG submission 184012) | Soil microbial communities from Rifle, Colorado, USA - sediment 16ft 4 - CSP-I_5_4 (version 2) | ecosystem: Environmental > Terrestrial > Deep subsurface > Rock core/Sediment | place: Rifle...
GCAGCCCTGACAGAATAGCAGCGAATTCTGGGAAAGCGCTAGTAGCAGAGAAGACGTGCGATGAGACGAACAGTATCCCGATCAACGGGTATAGTACGCTCTTCATTATCGTTCGTTCAACTCCATGACTGTTGAGGTAGCTTGCGACGTTGGGGCTGAACGAATAGTACCATGCGTTGAAGGCTATCATGAAAGCTGACCCTGACGAGGTTTTCAGAATCGAATTGTCACGGAAGCCTCGAAGAAGCTGGACCTCGGGCGAAAGCTCAGAGCCGTAAGAAGCTGTAGCGATAAGGCAACTCGGACCCACAGGTGTGGTCGTAGTACTCGAGGTCGCGCCACCCGCAACAATTTGGACCCCCACGTTTGTGCTATGAGTCAAGAACCCACTAGCACCAGTTACTGACAGCGTAAAAGTACCCGTTGAGGCGGAAGAACTCGCAGTGACAGAAAGGGTTGATGTTGCTGTACCTCCAGATGGCGGCGTAACTGGCCCAGGCAATGTTATGGAAACGCCTGACGGCGCCGTCCCGACCCACGAGTACGTCAAAGTGACAGCTGCGCTGAATCCATTTGTGGAACCTATGTTGACATTAGATGTTCCACTTCCTCCCTGAGTAACTGTTAGCGAACTCGGGCTGGCTCCGATGGTGAAGTCTGGTCCAGCGACGCTCGTTGTACTACTGGTTGTAGCTGAGGTTGTGGCTGAGGCTGACACCTGGATAGTCAAATCAACGCTGTGGCTCAACGCCCCGCTTGTTCCTGTCACCCTCAGTGTGAATGATCCTGTTGAAGAGGTAGGGTCCGCTGTGACAGACAATGGGGATGTAGCCGTACTACCGGAGGGCGGCGTAATGGGCGATGTTAGCACGAAGTTAACTCCTGATGGCGCTGTCCCAACCCAAGAACCCACCAAATCAACGGGCGATGTGAACGCGTTTAGCGAAGCCACCGTAATCGTTGCTGAACCACCACCGCCCTGAACAACGGAGATCAGTACTGTCGATGATGAAATCGAAAAGTCGGGGGATGGAGCTGCAATACCGTAGGTCCGGAACAGGTTGTCGAAGGCAGCGTTTGCTGCGCTGTTGTATATGGCTGTGCCGTCCGGGTAACCACCTGCAGCCGAGGTTTCCCAACTCATACTCTTACCGGGCTCAGCGAGCTCCAGAACATAGACGCTGCCTGGAGTAACCGAGAACTGGACGAAGTCAATATGAGTCCACGTGAAACCCTGAATCGGAACGGCCTGTGTGGCTGTCCCAAGGACTGGCCCCGCAATCGTCCCCAACCTTATCCTAGCTGCGACACTATCCGACATACCGTAGGTTTTGAACATATAGTCGAAACTAGCTTGGACTATACCATCAGTGATGGCTGTACCGTCCGGGTAAGGATTGGCCCCGGTTGAGTCAATATACCACCTGACATCTGCTCCCATAACCGCCAGCTGGAGCACATAGTCGGAACCTGGTGTTACCGCCACGGGTGAATCTAAATCGACATTGATGAAACCTGGAGGAGCCAGCCCTGCGAGGGTGAAGGCCTTGGTGACTACAGTTGAACCCGCGATGGACCCACTTTTCAACCACATGATCATTCCCCTCGGAGCAGCAGCTGTGTTTTCGAGATAGACGGCGAAACCGGTGAAGAGGGGATTGATAGGTTTGAAGGACTGGCCAATTGGCATGTGCGCGTGGATCCAATTCCAACCATCCTGTGTCGTCTGGCTCTGGTCCAGGTTCGGCTGATTCAGGACACTAACATCCACTCCGACGATGTTGTCGAATGTCGGTTTGAAAGATTGACCTATTGGGGAATGGAATCTGATCGCATTCCCAGTCCCGGGGTGAGCAGGATCCCAGTGCTGGTCCACTGTGCCATGGGCACTAACTGGAGGAACGCCTACCAGAGTTATCGTGATGCTAGCTAACACGAGAATGCAGAATAAAGCCCCTAATCTGCTCAATTTTACCACATGAAAATCGTTTTCATGCTATTTCATTCTTTCGGAATATGAAGATTATTGAACCCTACGCGTAGGGCCGACTACCATCTCTCAACCTCTATCTCTAGCCCCCCAGCCCCAATGACCACGCTACGCGTCGATGTAACGTAGCCTACCTCTCGAAGCTCGGGCAGGGCGAGTTTGAACCGTCCAACCGCCCGCCCATCACACATGATGAGGAAACCTGTCCCCATGTTAAATGTCCGATACATCTCACGATCCGACACACGCCCTCTCGATTGGATTTCTCTGAAAATCCATTGGGGTGGAGGCAGTCGGTCAAGCATGAAACCAACCTTGGCTCTGACACCGATTCGCTTCAGCTTTGAGTAGCCACCGCCGGTAATGTGCGCCAACCCATGAATTCCTTTACCAGACCTCAGAAGACTCAAGATTTGGCTAACGTAGATGCGGGTTGGTTTGAGGAGTTCTCTCAAAATCACTGATTGGGCCCTTGGTCTGAGCAAGAGTTTTCGAGCTAAAGTCAATCCGTTACTGTGAATGCCGCTACTCCTCAACCCAAGAATAACATCCCCAGGCTCAGTCTCTGCCCCGGTTACGATTACGTTCTTCTTGACGACTCCCACGACTGCTGCGGCCAAATCGAAACCTTTCACAACATCGGGCATCACAGCGGTCTCGCCGGAGACGATTGCAACTCCAGCCTCTCGCGCTCCACGCACTAATCCTCGCATGACCTGTTTGACAAGTTGCGGGCGCGGTTTCCCGAGGGCAAGGTAGTTTACAAGGGCGAAGGGTTCTGCGCCCAAACAGATGATGTCGTTCACGTTCATCGCAACGCAGTCAATGCCAATAGTATCGTACTTGTGGCAAGCATCGGCTACCAGAACCTTCGTCCCAACACCGTCCGCGTGTAGCGCAAGCGCGTAATCCTTGCTAAGTTCTATCAGGCCCGCGTAATGTTGACGTACATTGAGAACTCTGCCGATCTTTCCTTTTCTGGTCTGGTAAGTCTTTGAAAGGATGGCATCGATGGTTTTGTGGATGTTTGAAATCTCGCTTGTGTCAACGCCAGCTCTGGCATAGGTGAAGGCCGATTCGGTGCACTCTCATTTGGGAACATCAAGGATTCTCTTGGCAAGATGAGCGGCGTTCTCGGCCGAATCAATTCCGACCGCTCCCACCGGCACACCTCGCGGCATCTGTACAATGGAGAGAAGCGAGTCTAAGCCGCCAAGGGCTTTGTTCACTGGGACTCCGATTACAGGCCTATCAGTCCGCGACGCAATATAGCCAGGTAGATGTGCGGCGAGACCAGCGATTGCAATGAACACCTTCGCTTTGCTCGAAGCCAGATAGGCATCAAGCTTCTTTGAATCCCTATGAGCTGACAGGATTTGTGTCTCATGCGTTATGCCCAGCTCGTCAAGCGTCTGTTCGGCCCGTTTCGCAATCTCCAGATCGCTCTTGGAACCGATAACTATCGAAACCATAGGTTCAGCCATTCGCAGCATGTCTCCTCAAGTTGATTGTTGCACCAATTGTTCGTGATTGTTGGACTGTGCGGTTTGATATCGGATAAACGCTTCTTGCCTTTGATTCCATTGGTTCTCCCAATCACCACTCCGATCAATCACGACGCTCCCGTCTTTCACTTGGATTCTATCATCCGCATGCAGCTGAATGGCCTTAGAGTAGGTTCGGTGTTCATAGATCAGGATTCTATGCGCCAGGCTCTCAGGCGAGTCTCCCGGGTCGACTGGGACAGTGGCCTGGACTATGAGTGGACCACCGTCTACGCTGTTGTCAACATAATGTACAGTGCAACCCGATTCCTTCTCACCCGCCGAGATCACAGCGGCGTGAACGCGGTCGCCGAACATCCCACTCCCTCCGAACCTCGCTAAGTCCTTCGCTGGGTGTATGTTCATTATGCGATATACGTACGCGTCGACTAACGTTGGACCCAACACTTGCATGAATCCGGCAAGCGCGACGAGATCAATTTTGCTCTCTCTTAGGAGATCAACAGCATTCCTGTCGAATTCGTTCCTCGCCTCCTCTCTCTCTTGTTTGCTTGCGAATCTTCTGCCGAAGACTCCTTCTATGAAGGCAACAGAAATGGAGTTCTCTCGCGCCAGACCAGCTGCGGGTGCATCGGGTATGTTCGTGACTAGCAGACCTATCTCTACATTCTGCAAAATTCCCATTCTGGTATGGTCTATCATAGCGCGGAAGTTTGATCCTCGGCCGGAGGCGAAGACCGCTAGGCGTTTCATATGATCCCGACTTGCAACGCCTTCGTCAAAGTGGGGCCGACACGTATGGATCTCACGTGGTCGATCCGTTTCTGAATTAGGGCTGATGTACCAATATCCCTGCGATGCCTCAGAGGCCCCTTGACATGTGCAGTGGCCTCTTCAGCAATTCTCTCGGCGCTGTCAATAGTATCGCTGACACCCACTACACCAACTGTCCTAGAGGCTGTGGTCACAATCCGCCCATCCATCACATCCACGCTCGCATAGAAAACGCGCGCAGCCTGCCTTGCTATGGCGTCCTCATCCACTGAGATCACCTGACCCAGAGTTGCGTGCTCCGGGTAGTCTGCTGGGACCAGATATTTGCAGACCGTAGCCTTGTGTTCAAAGGAAACATGATTTGGTTTGAGAGATCCTTCCGCGATTCTCTCGCAGACCTCGACGAAGTCGGTTTCCTCCGTGAGTATCGGAAGGACGTTCATGGCTTCAGGATCGCCGAAGCGACAGTTGAATTCAATAAGCTTCGGACTAGGCTTCTCATCGTGCACGCTTCTTGCCAACATAAACTGACCGTACAATACACCTCGATACTCTTCACCCGTATCTTCTTTCAGTGCGCGAACAACATCAACCATTATTCGCGAACTCAGATCCAAGTCTTCTGGCGAAACGAAAGGAAGCAGATGGTCGCGGTCGCTGTAACTTCCCATCCCTCCAGTGTTCGGGCCGGCGTCGTTTTCGTATGCGCGCTTGTGGTCCTGTACGAGCGGCATTACGTGAACACCTTTTCCATCAACAAAGGCTTGCAGCGAATATTCTTCACCTTCAAGCCTTTCTTCGACAACGACCTTGCGGACGCCCCCTAGCCTTTTTTGGAGTACTTCCTTTGCGTAGGCTATCTCGTTGTCTTTGCTTGCGAAATCCTCCCCGGAAACCTTCACACCCTTTCCCCCCGTTAGTCCTGCGGGCTTAATCGCCACAGGTCCAGCGGTCCTAAGGAATGATTCCGCTGAATCCGAATCCGTGAAAACACGGTACAACGGATTGCCGGGGATACCATGTTTAGTGAGGAGCCCTCGACAGAATGCCTTGTCGCCTTCAAGAGCGGCAAGTTGTTGCGTCGGCCCAACCGTTCTAACGCCAAGCCTACTCAACGCATCTGCAACACCATTTACAAGTGGTGCTTCAGGGCCGACTATGGCTAATTCGACTTGCTTTTGAATCGCATAATCTGAAACAGCCTGCGGGTCTGCGATTTTCATAACCGCAGCTTCCTTCGCTAACCTCATGATCCCAGGATTCTGAGAACTCATAGCCCCATACAGGTCAACGTCCGAGGATCTAATCAAAGCGGCGGCGATCGCGTGTTCTCTTGCTCCAGATCCCACAAGCAGAACGCGTGTCAAACCTCAGTCTCCCAATATCGAACGTTTTGATTCTGAGGTTTCCCGTGCATCTCAGTGGCGATCTTCTGGGCCAGTTGTGTGGGATATTGTCCGGTAAGACACGCGAGGCAGGTTTCTTGGTTCGAGAACCCAATAGCGTCAAGCAGCCCATCATTGGTCTGATAACACAGGGCGTCTGCTCTCACGGTCTCACGAATCTCCTCTATTGACTTGGTTGACGCGATAAGTTCCGCGTGCGTGGACATGTCGATCCCGTAGAAGCAAGGGGATTTTATGGGCGGGCAGGTCACCCAGACTTCAACGCGGCTTGCGCCAGCCTCCTTGAGTAAATTGACAATCTTTCGCATTGTGGTCCCGCGTACTATGCTATCGTCCACGAGGAGAACGTTCTTGCCTTGCACTACCGCGCGTACAGCGTTCAGTTTCAGCCTCACAGCGTTGTTTCTTCCCTCTTGACGGGGCATAATGAAAGTTCTGCCAATATACCGGTTCTTGATTAGTCCCTCCAAAACGGGGATTCCAGTTTCACGCGAGATTCCTTCAGCAGCAGGACGCGCAGTGTCAGGCACTGGCACGATCACGTCAGCATGAGTCTTGTACGTCCGCGCAAGATTCCTCCCCAGCCTTATCCTGACTGAGTATACATCCTTCTCGTCGATCGTTGAGTCTGGTCTGCTGAAGTATACGTACTCAAACATGCATCTGGCGTGGTGGTTCTGTTCGATCAGTTGCTTTCTGATCGGTCGTTCGTGTTCTCGAGCTATCACGAGTTCCCCTGGTTTCACGGTGGTGAAGTTGCGAATTCCGTTTATGTCCAGAGCAACACTCTCGGACGCGAACATCATGAGGCCGTTGCTTTCGCCGAAGCAGAGTGGGCGAAATCCGTTCGGATCCCTGAAGGCGATGAGTTCTCCGTTTCCAGTTAAGACGAGTGTGGAATATGCGCCTTCAAATCGATCCACGCAGCCTCTTACCGCCTTCTCCACATCGTCTCCATTAGAGAGTTGGTCTGCGAGAATCTTGAGCATGACTTCTGCGTCGCAGGTTGCTGAAAGGAATGTTCCTTTGGAGCGCAGGTCTCGGCAGAGCTGAGGAAAGTTCACGATGTTGCCGTTATGGCAGAGGGCCATTCCCCCCTTGGGTCGATCCGAAAAATACGGTTGAGCGAAATCCTCAAGCTTTTGCGGATCGGTGAAGGTTTCCGCGTCGGCAGGTTGACCGACAGTTGAGTATCTTACGTGCCCTATTCCCAGATTACCCTTCAGACCGTCGAATTCCTCGATGGGACCTACGAGGCCCAATTGCTTCTTGTGATAGAATCTACCTTTGTCAAGCGTGTAAATCCCGCAAGCTTCTTGACCGCGGTGTTGAAGAGCTAAGAGTCCGAGCCAGACATTCTCCCTTACGTCGCCGTCGGTACGAATAGCACCGACTAGCCCGCAGCTTTCTCTTACTTCTGCCAAGGCTCCAAAATCCGCTCCAGTGAGGTCGCGTAGGCCGCTTGCACCGCGTTCAAGTCGGCTTGAAGTCGCCCATGTGGTAGGATTATGTCAAGTGAATCGCCGCCCCCAGTTCCGAGTGTAGCCGCAGGAACATTTCGAGATCTCAGGGCGTTGAGAACATTCTCAGGTTCATTTGTGGCCAGGAGGAATCTGGAGTTAGATTCAGAGAACAACAGTTCGTCATCTCTCGTCTCATCTCTGGGCAGATTTCTGAGATCAACTGTCGCGCCTCTGCCTCCTGCTACACACATTTCCGCGAGCGCGACTCCCAAGCCGCCTTTGGAGCAGTCGTGACATGCGCTAACGAACCCGTTTCTTATGCATTCGAGGACCACGGCCTGGGTGTTCTTTTCAACTTCAAAATCGAGCGCTGGAGGTGTGACACCGTTAAGGCCTAGAAGATGGTAGTATTCGGAACCCCCCAACTCTCGTTTAGTCTTACCCGCCACGACGACTGCCCCGCCATCTTTTCTGAGCGCGGATTTTGTGACATGCTCGGGTCTCTCAACAATCCCCAGCACCGTCATAACAGGAGATGACTTGATCGCCCGGCCCGTGTCTTCATCTTGATTGTAGAAGCTGACCTTCCCTCCAACGCATGGCAGCGAGATGGCTCTTGCGAAGTCAGCTATTCCCTTAACCGCCATTGAGAAGGCCCAGAAGATCTCTTCGTCGTTCGGATCTCCAAACTGACAATGGTCTAGAAATGCGACTGGTTCTGCTCCAACTGCCACAATGTTGCGGCAGCATTCAGCGAGCACACTCGCCCCACCGACATACGGATCTAGATCACAAAAGCGCGCATTTCCATCCACCTTGATCGCTGCCAGTTTTCCGCTTGGTAACCTCAGTACGGCTGCGTCAGCTTCACCCGGTTTCGCCACGGTTCTGATGCCAACTTCGTGGTCGTACTGCCGGAACACCCACTCCTTGCTCGCAATCGTTGGAGAAGCAAGCAAGTTGAGGAGAACTTTCCCGAGATTCTCGGGGACAGGTGGTTCAGCTTCGGGTTTTCGTACCCTTGGCAGCCGACTGTCCCGGTGGATGATCGGGGCATTAGCGAGGAAGCCGGTTGGAAGGCTTGCTAGCATTTGTTCAGATCGCTTGACTATGACAGCACATGTTGAGGTGACTCCTCCGATTCTGGAATAAGTGACTCCATACTTCCGCATAATCTGATGTAGGATCTCCTCAGAGCCCCGCTTCACAACGAGAAGCATTCGTTCTTGTGATTCAGAGATCAAAGTCTCAATAGGACTCATGTCTGATTCGCGAATAGGAATCTTCTCCAGGTAAACCTCGATCCCGCTGCCGCCCTTGTCTGCTATCTCTGAGAGACCCGTCGTTAAGCCACCTCCGCCCAGATCTTTGCAGCCTCTGAGTATGCCTGCTCGGCTGGCTTCCAAGGTTGCTTCAATGATGAGTTTCTTGGTGAACGGGTCTGGAATCTGGACCGCTGATCTTTCCTTCTCAGAATCGGCTGCTAATGTTCTGGATGCGAAGGTTGCTCCGTGAATTCCATCGCGTCCTGTTGACCCTCCAATGAGATAGACACTGTCGTCGGGATTGGTCGCCTCGGCAAGGAGCAATTCGTCCTTTCTTCCAAGGCCTAGGCATGCTACGTCTACGAGACAGTTTCTTTCGTAGCATTCATCGAATTCAATCTCGCCGGTGACGGTTGGGACGCCGATGCAATTACCATAGTCTGCAATTCCCCGGATCACGTTCTTCATTATCCATTTTGAATGGTCGCTTCTGGTTATGTCACCAAACTTTAGGGCGTCCATCAGTGCGATCGGCGTTGTGCCCATGCAAAGGATATCGCGAACGACCCCGCCAATTCCTGTAGCCGCACCTCCATATGGATCGATTGCACTCGGGTGATTGTGGCTTTCAATATGAAGCGTTAGAACATAACCATCGCCGATATCTACAACGCCCGAATCATAACCCGGGCCGAGCAAGACGCGGTTCCCTGTCGTTGGAAGCTGTTTGAGAACCGGTTTCGATGACTTGTAGCTGCAGTGTTCACTCCATTCCGCGTCGATCATCGCCCATTCAAGGGCGCTTGGTTCTCTGCCGAGCTGTTGGCGGGCATATTGCGTCTCCTCCGGCGTTAGAGTAGTTTCGATGTCTCCAACTAACATCGAGCCCACTCCACCATTGATTCAAAGATCTTCAGCCCATCCGTCCCGCCTAACGAAAGATCGCTAGCTCTCTCGGGATGAGGCATCATGCCGAGAACGTTCCCCTTCTCGTTGACGATGCCGGTTATGCCTCTCGAAGTTCCAGTCGGGTTATCGTCAACATATCGCATAGCGACCCGCTCCCCGCTCTCCAACCGGTCAAGTATCTCCTCCTCGGCGTAGAATCGTCCCTCGTTGTGGGCGATTGGAATTCTGAGTTTGCTGCCTTTCTTCAAGGAGCAAGTGAATGCTGTGTTATTATTCTCAACCTGCAAGTTCATCCATTTGCATACGAACTTGAGGCATGTATTGCGTAGCAGAGCACCTGGGAGTAATCCGGCTTCAATCAGAGTCTGGAAGCCGTTGCAAATTCCCAGTACGGGTCTGCCTTCATTCGCTATCTCGACGACAGTTTCGGTAGCTGGTGAATGAGCCGCAATGATTCCCCCTCTGAGATGATCACCGAAACTAAATCCGCCGGGGAGGATTACAGCATCATACGGACCGCTATTGAATTCATTATGCCAAACCAAGTCCGCATCAAGCCCGAGTGCATTCTTCAGAACATGAACGGTGTCACGGTCACAGTTACTCCCTGGGAATTGAATAACTGCAACCTTCAACTCTTACGCCCGCACTCTGACGTTTAGAGAATGTGCGACGGGATTGTAGATGCGAAGGTCGTTGCACATGGAGACAACCTTGTTTCGTGCTTCTTCTTCGTTTGCGGCTTCCACTTTCACAGCTAGCAACTTGCCAGTGCGCACTTCCTTCACAGACGTAACGCCACCCTTGTGAAACAAGTCGCGTAGAATCGTCTCTCCCTCGGGATCACGCGCCTGAGGCTTGTTTGAGATCACTATCTCAATTGAGAAAACTTGATTCACCACAAATTCTCCTAAACGGCTCAGCGTATCCCAACTCAAAGATCTCAGGTAGATCCTTGCGGAATCTGTCTTTGTCGAGGATGTCACCGGTTTTCTTGTCCCAGAGCCTCCAGGAATCGGGACTGAGCTCATCGCCAATCAACAATCTGCCCGGTGTGTCGCGGCCGAACTCCAGTTTGAAATCCACAAGGATCGCGCCACGCTCGTCGAAGTATTTCTCAAGCAGATTAGCCGCGCTGAGCGTTAGCTGTTTTATCTGTTCAATTTCAGAATCGTTGGCAAGTCCGAGGAGTTTTAGATGTTGATCGGTTACTAACGGATCGTGGTGAGCGTCGTCTTTCAGATAGAACTCAACTATCGGGAACGTCAACCTGTCGCCATTCTTGAACTGCTTTCCAATGCCGATGAAGTGACCTGCAGCCCGAATCCTGCACACAACTTCAACCGGGATCATCTCTAGCTTCGTCACAAGAAGTATGGTGTCGTCAATTTGCTTGATGAGGTGTGTTGGAATTCCGCCTTCCGCCAGTAACTTGTAGAGTTTGGCGGTTATTGTTGCGTTAACCTTCCCCTTACCAGGCAGAACGTCATGTTTGGTGCCGTCACCAGCGGTGACGTCATCTCTAAAGGTAAGAGTCACTCGGCCAGGTTCGTCGGTTGTGTTTACAGTCTTGGTCTTGCCTGCGGCAAGCTGCGTAATTGACATGTTTTGCTAAATTGCATTGTGAGGCTATAAGGGATTCTTGCTCCATACTTGATAACCGGCGTTCGACCGTTCTGTTCGAGATTTCCGGAATGGCTTCCCGTTGACTCTGATGTGTTAATGAGTTTTCGTAATCGCTATCCAGATTTTGTACATCGAAAACTCTGACCATTCTGTTGGTCCGCATCGAGTGGATGATTGCGAATTGACTGGCTCGTCTAGTGCGCGAAATGACGGATCCCCGTGAACAACATTGCCATGTTGAATTCGTCTGCGGCTTGTATGACTTCGGAGTCGCGGATCGAGCCGCCGGGCTCAATAATCCCCGTTACTCCAGCTCTTCCCATGAGGTCCACAGAATCCCGGAACGGCAGGAAGGCATCAGAGGCCATCACGCTTCCTTCAACCCTCAACCCGGCCACGAGTGACTTCATTAAGGCAATCTTGCATGAATCAACTCTACTCATCTGACCTGCTCCAACGCCCACAAGTTGGTCCTTAGAGCATAAGACTATGGCGTTGGATTTCACATGCTTAGCGATCCTCCAACCAAACAGGAGAGCATCATTCTCATCGTTCGTTGGCGCACGTTTAGTCACAACTTTCGATTTCCCTTCATCAATCAGCTGCTCGTCGCTCTCCTGCAAAAGTACTCCTCCAAGAATTCTTCTGAAGCCCTTCTGCGCCCGTCTCTTGGTTTTCATAGCGTCTATGATCTGTGACAAGTCTAAGATGCGGCGATTTTTCTTCGCAGAGAGTATCCTCAGTGCTTCGGGCTCGTAACCTGGCGCCAGAACCAACTCCACAAACTTGTCGTCCAAGAGCTTGGCTGTTTCCGTGTCGACTTTTCTGCTGAAAGCGTAAACGCCACCGAAAGCTGAAACCGGATCGGTCTCGAGAGCTCGTCGGCATGACTCGGCAAGTGTCATTGCTTTCCCTACTCCGCATGGATTAGTGTGCTTGATGATTGCACTGGTGTGTTCGTCGGTGAATTCGCTTATCAGTCGGTAGGCTGCGTCTGCATCCAATATGTTGGTGTAACTGAGCTCTTTCTCACCTGCAACCTGCTTCGCGGTAGCAATGCAAGCAATAGCCGTCGGATCCTCGTAGACCGCAGCTCTCTGATGTGGGTTCTCACCATAACGTAGATCCTGGATTTTCGTAAAACTCATGATTAGCCGTTCGGGCGCAGGCCAATCGGCGCGAACACCTTCCTCCACGGCCAATCTCGCGAAATACGATGAAATTGCGGCGTCGTAGGCAGCGGTGCGTTCGAAAGCCTTCAACATCAACTCAAGACGGGTCTTTTGACTAAGGTTCCCTACAGAGACTTTCAGTTCATTTAGAATTGCCGGATAATCTCGTGGATCGGTTACTACTGCGACGCTCTGGTAGTTCTTTGCTGCGGCCCGAATCATGGTTGGACCGCCTATGTCGATATTTTCCAAGGCTTCGGATACGCTTACGGGCTTGGCTGTGATCGTCTCGAATGGGTAGAGATTCACAACCACCATGTCGATGCTTCGAATTCCCAGCCTCTGAATGGTCTCCCGATCAACTGAATTGTCTCGTCGATAGAGCAGGCCTGCGTGGATTTTGGGGTGGAGGCTCTTGACGCGTCCGTCTAGGATCTCTGGAAAGCCCGTATAGTCAGCGATCTCCTCCCTTTTGACCCCTTTCTCTTTGAGTAGTCTCGCTGTCCCACCCGTTGAGAGTAGCTCAATGCCGAGACTCTGGAGGCCACTGGCGAATTCGACGATGCCCGATTTGTCGTGTACGCTCACGAGAGCTGTCTTGACACCTGGTTCGTTCATGATTAGACCCGTGCGAACAAGTGCCGGTGAGGAACTTAGCTTTTCTTAGCCCATCACTGTCCCGTAGAAGAGAACGAAAAAAGAAGGGACGTGAGCTTGAGTACTCTCCCATTCTTATTGCGAGTGGGCGGTTTTGACGTGAGCTTCAAGCTCATCCTTGGTTTTGAAGAATGCCTTGCACGGTGGACAGACGAAGGTTCCTTGTGACAAAAACTATCCCAATTTCACATGCACATATGGGGTATATGAACTGATTCCGAATTCGTTCAAATCCGTAGTTTTCTTGAGATGTCCTTAGTAACCTATATCCCGTGCGAGCCCTCGATGGAAATTGCGTGAAATCATGTCCGCCAAACCCGTGACCGAACGGTTGAAACTCTGCATCGTCGGCTTGGACTGTGTAGCATGCTCGCAGGTCATACAGCGTGCTCTGCAAGATACGAAGGGAGTCCGAAAGGTCGGAGTTAGTTATTTGTTGGATTTGGTGCTGGTCGATTACGAACCCAGCATGTTGACCAAGGAAGAAATCATGAGTATAGTGAAGAAGACGGGTTACGATGTCATACCCGTAGCTATCTGACATTATCTGCTTCTTGTGGCTTCGCGGTCGCTCCGTAGAGCAGGAGAAGGACCCCTAACAAAATTAATGGAGCTGCGATAAGCACATTCGGATATATCGTGGCATTTCGAGTAGGATTTTCGAAGGTTGTCGTGAGCGGCATTGGCGCCGTCCCAAAAGCCACAGCGAGAACAACAATTCCTAAGATTATTGCTAGTTTGCTCATCCTATGCACCACACGGCCAGCGTTGATTCACCATGCGTACTCGTACAGATCAATGAGCCTCGCCACGAGTTCTTTCGAGATTATCACTTTGATAGGCCTTTCTGCGGCAGCCAATTGGTTTCGAACCGGAACTCTCCACAGCGTAGCTTCAGTTGGCGCGTACATGAATGATTCCATAATGGATTGCAGTTTCTCAAGACGTTCCCTTTGAGTAGGGTAAGTCAGCTTCATTTCGTAATCGTAACCCGTAAGCTCATTTTTGAAGACGGGACGCTTACTCTCCGCCTCCACCTTCACCCAGCACGTATCGAACTAGGAAGAGGCGGTGAGGCTCTCCGACTGGCTCTTGGTCAGCGATCAAGATTGGTTCTACACCCTGCTCTTGTTGAAAGAGTAATGTGTGGAATCGATTCGACACTTCGTAAGTCTGAGACCCCATCAAAATCCGATCCAGATAGGATTCAAACGATAAGCTATTAGTATGTAGGTTTCCATGGCGAGCGGTTCGAACGTTGATGTCAAGATTCGAGAAGGAAGGACAACGCCTAGCCTGCGACAAATGTGGCTTTGAAACCAATAGCCAAGAGATCTTCACATTACACAAGAAGAATTGCCCCAGAATCTAGTTCTGTGCTGGGAAGGTCGAATTTCATTTTCTTCCCAACCGATCTTGTCTCAAGTCTGGAATCCAAGCTTCTATGGTCCGCGATCATACTGTTGTGCATGGAGCTTTAATGCAGCTGTTCCCCAATGTTGTAGGTTGTGAAGAATGGAAAACATGGTTGACGGCTTCGTCTTCAACGATTTCTGCTTACAATGCCAGAAGGTAATGGAACACAAAGTCGCGCTAGAAGGAAACGAGTTCTTTGCGGTATGTAGCAAGTGTGACCAGAAAAGGCACATGATCAACCTCAATCAGGTCTACTATCCAAAGACTGACTTGTGGGTCACTCGATTCAAGGTCGGCAATCTGCCGAGCGTCGTAGCCGGAAAACTTCTCGATGCAGTCAAACATGCGAAAAGAACCATGAAATGAACGTTTTGCCCATCAGCCCGAAGCGCCTTTCAGATTTTCCGACCGCTCACATCTACATCTGGCTCGGATGATGTGGAAAATCGTCGACATAAAACTCCGTTGAGTCACTCATCCATCGTTTCCCATCACTCATCGTACGATGATGATTACGCGAACTTCGCAATTCTTGATCAAAATGTGGTCATGAATCGAGAGGTTTCGCGAAAAATTTTCGCGCGCTTTGAGCGTCCATCGGGATTCGTTGTAACATTCTGGCTTTGCGCGGGATTGCTAACCGAAATTCGTGAAGCTGCGGAGAATTTTGGTGAAGAAATTTTTTCAAATGCATTGGGACAAGCCTTATATCTAAATTATTTAACATTAAGGAAAATTAGGAATTTTCTCGGAGGATCTCGAGTACAAAAATTGTTCGCTAGACCTTACGCTTACCGGCATGTTGTAGCGACGCTCCATGGATGCCGCTCAGACCTTCTTGACGACAAACTTCTGCTAAACACAACATTAAGATCGATCCGCAACGCAAACATGCAACTCGCGAAGACGAAAACAGAGAATCCATTAGTTTACAGAGTTAGCGACGATATTATGGGCGGTGGAGTAAGCGTCAACGCGCTCATAACCACAAGCCATCTCACCATCCACACATCCAGGTTGCACCAGACTGTGGAGTTTGACTGCGCGACGTGCGGTTGCGATAGCAATCCTTGGGCCGCCCTAGAGACCTTCAAACGTGCGCTGAAGCCAACCCACGTTACAATGCAATACGAACATGACGAGCTCCAGCAACGGATGCTTACCGTTCCTCCCATCAAGACCTAAGAATTTTCCTCCATTAACCTTACCCAAACTAACCAACCCACGCTGGCTCTCTATCACGGATCTCAAAATCAGCATGTCACATTCTCCGCGTCGCAACTAGTTATGAAAGCTTAATTCAGACCTGGTCTACCAACGCGTCAGGGGTTAGCGCTTTGCTCGACTCGACCAAGATTCGTCGTGAGATTGCTAGGCTGTACGATAAAGACCCCCAAGATTGGAATGTCTTGGTCGGAAAAGATAGAGCAGGATTCTATGACGTTCTGATCTCACATGGGCCAGATGCTTGGCAGGTGAAGGAGTATCAGGTGAACCCGTACAAGTTTGTTGGCTTAGGATCTAGGCTTCCTAACGCTCCTCCACATACATTGACTAGGAGTGAATCTCCTTTTGGACTCAGACCCATTGGGCTTGACAGTATGAAGGAGATTGCGACTCTCATAGACGATCCTCGAGCTATGAGTGAACTCGCATCGAAACTACTTAGTGAGAAGCCTGTTAGCTCACGCGAGGCCGTAGAGAGCCCAGCCATTCTACAGGGCCCGATACTTCATTCCAACAATCCCTTGGGGTCTCTCTCAGCGTCACACACGAAGTTGGACTTGAAGATGAGGAAGGAACTCCAGCGGCTCGTCAACAGAGAATTTCGACATACAATGACACCATACATCTGAGAGCTACACTAGCACGCTCCCGTTGAGATTACCCCGTTGCTTTCTTTGTTCAGGGGATTATCAGACGAATTCCACCTGCGGACAGGAATGCGATCCCTATCAGCCTTGAGGGCCATTTTCCATGCACGATTGCACGCTCGATGAAGATCAAGCCGGCGAAGACCGACATCCAAAGCACACCCATCGTTGCAACTAGGAGCAGGAATACCATCATTACCCAGCAGCAACCTACACAGTATTTCGCATAGAGTATTCCCATTTTCACTGCGCCAACTCGACCTCCTCGGTAGTATTTGAACAGGAAATTTGTTGGATGACACTTGTCCAGACATTCGCCCTTGATGGGTGAGAGTTGATAGAAACCGACAATGAGTGATGCCATCCCAATACCCAGGGGAGAACTCACCAATTCGGACAGGGCGCTGGCTGGAAAGATGGCATTTGCAGCTCCGATTGCAAGATAGATCAGAACACCTACAGCCGCCCAGAGTGCAATGTATGATGCAATGAAAAGCGCCGCTTTGGTTACTGTCGGTCCACCACCTGCGCGAATCTCAGGCGTTGCAGCTCTGCCCACATGGAAGAACATAAGCATCATCGGAACGGTCGTGGGGAACATCATTGCGACCATTCCAATCGTCCAAGAGGATGCAAACAAAATTAGCGCAATCGGTTCCAACGAGAACATCCCGCTGTCCATCATGGTGCTTTGTTGGACGACCGTTATCCACCAGGAAACCAAAGCGACAACCAAGAGACCCCCAGCTACGAATAGCTGTTCAGGAGTCAAGCGGGGAATGGGGCCTGATGTAGATACCATGTTAGATTGCATGGAGCCGACGAAATTATTAATGCTTGGATGAGCAGAACGGATGAGATTAGGTTACAGTTTAGGGAATACTGAATACCTTGCAAGCTCCTGCACCTCAAGCACGGCTATGTCCGCTCTGCGGTCAGCCATCATCATACGATGAATTCACTGATTTCTACTACTGCAACCATTGCGACCAATTCGTACAGTGGATGCCGGACAGTTACGCAGGGATAGTGAGTGGCCCTCCTGGTGCCGGAAAAACTCCCTCACTCCATGCTTGGGCGGACTTTTACCTCAGAAACAGCCGCCCAGTAGTGTTGTTCGCCTTCGATGATTTACCTTCAAACCTACGTGGACCGCTAGGCACATACTGCCACGACAGGTTGGAGGAATACGAAAAGAGTGGCCTGGCCACACTTGTCGATTGCTATTCGTCAATGGCTGGAGTACCGAGCCAAGAGAAGTACGCGCTCAAGAACCGCGCGGACCTTAACGAACTCAGTCTGCTGATAACGGATCTTCTGAGCGAGAAGGTCAAGCTTGGGAGCCCCAAGGTCATAATCGACTCAGCAACCCCTCTATTCACTTACAAGGACCCGTCGTTGGTTGTGCAGTTCTTGGCTAGCGTTGCGGCGAAGGTAAAGGCAAAAGGTGGAGCGTTCGTGGTCTCATTAACATCGGGAACCGTCAGCGATGAAGTGTTCAAACGCATGGAAACGCTGACCGACATGGCCGTCGAGATGCGCATTTTCGAGGCTGAAGGACGTAAGAAACGTGAAATTCGAATTGCGAAGGCCCGGGGTCAGCGAGTCTATGAAGATTGGATCCCGTTCTACATTGGAACGAAAACAGTTTCAATAAATGTTGGAGAAGATCCTGTGAGATACGAGAGGCTAAAGAAGGCTCTCTACCCCAAGCCCTCTTAATCGGAAATCTTCTTCATCTGTGCGTCGCAGCACATACCAGGCGTGCTGGATTCTTTGCCGCAGGATTCGCACTTGTACAAAGCCACTACCAAATTCACCTCCGTGAACAATAGATTACAGTTTGGTTGGCTCAGATAAAGCGGTTAAGGTGGCAGTTATGGTCCTGCCATGGTTACTGGAGCCCAGTTGCAGTCCTTGCCCGTGTTGTCGAACTCGAACTCGTAGTCCTTGAAGTGGCTCGTTACGGCCTTGCCCATGCTGGCTTCAGCGAAGACTGGTGAAAGCGGATGGTTGGTAACTCGGATCGGTTTCTTCTTGTCGCCGCCGATGATCGGTTCCCACTTGAAGTCGTAGATGCCTGGAATACTGATTGACATCCCCTTGAAGTCAGCCTTGATCGGCACAAATTTGGTTCCCTTCATCGTCCCAATCAATGAGGCCAATAGAGCCATGGGTCCACCTGCCTTTCCAGATGCGATGGTTTGAAGCGCCTCACGCTGAGCTGGATTCGCCTTATCGTCGATGTAGAGCGCTGCGGTCCAATTTCCCTTCCAGAAGTTGCCCGGCGCCTTAGCCATGATAACAATGCTCGTCCCAGCGAGCTTGACTTTGCCGTAGTTTCCCTCTGTGAAACGGAGAGTGTCGACGCCGTCACAGTATCCCTTTGTCGGGTCTGAGTAGAATAGGCATGGGCAACCTGGGTCGCAACTGCAGGAGTTTGCCCAGTATCCTTTCAATTTCCATTTTTCAGGCATGAAAAATCACTAGCGCGCATTAGTCCGTTCAATGTATATTTAGTTTTTCGGAGTGAAAAACGGGCTCGACTGACTCAGAATCGGGTAATAGGAAACTGAACTTCATTCCCTCGGGCATGGCGTCAATTTGGCCCCATAACACCTCGATGGTCAAATCATCCCAAGCAGCACTCCATTCACTTCCCTCCGCTGACAAGGGTAGACTGGCCCTCACCCTAACATCCTCCATAGGATTCTGCAAAGTCCGGCCCATTCTACTTAGTGGAAATGTGTAGCGTTCTCCAACTCGCCTTAAATCCCAAGTCGGTATCTGGGATTGCATAAGGCAAACTCAGATTGATGGAGGTGAATTGAGATGGTGGCGAAGAAACGTAAGGTCAAGATGCGCATTGGCGATGAATCCAGCAGGGCTGAGAGAGTATCTGAGGAATACCAAGCA
>Ga0209321_10000988_pt1 | contig 18961 bp, 14 predicted proteins | sample Rifsed16ft4_FD_184012 | JGI IMG/M metagenome (GOLD analysis project Ga0209321, IMG submission 184012) | Soil microbial communities from Rifle, Colorado, USA - sediment 16ft 4 - CSP-I_5_4 (version 2) | ecosystem: Environmental > Terrestrial > Deep subsurface > Rock core/Sediment | place: Rifle...
ATTACTAAAGCCGGTGGATTTGCTCCTGCCGGTTATGGAATTCTCACCGAAAAAATTACGCTTTCAGATGACGGGAAGTCATATAAATCTACAATCAAGTACGATTCTTTTGATCAGACCGGTAAACAAATGACTTCCGGTGATGAAGCAGATGCAGAAGCAAAACGAATGGAGTTTTAATTTATATCATCAGCAGTTTAAATTAAAAGAAAGCACCTTTTTCCTCCAAAGGCAGGGGTGTGTTCTCTGCGCTTTCCTTTCCTGTCTCTTCGTTGAAAACTTAAATGTGTGGCTTGCGAAGAAATTTACAGTAGAAGCTTTTGTCAACTACCAGGCGTATCCGATATCAAATCTTAACAACGGAACTGTTCCATCTAATTTAGTATAAACATCACTATCACCGGAAAAAAAGTAATAATCAACTCCAATACCAAGACCCATTGCAAACTGTTCTCCCGGAAACCATTGCCAGCCAACCAACCCGCCAACCGAAGTTATTGAGACGGATGCATCGCTCCCATCGCTTGAAAGATTATTGTAGGAAACATTCGGAGCAAAATAAAACCCCTTTAAATTTTTGCCCTTGGGATAAAATCTTGCTTCTGCATTTACACCAAATCCATTTAAACCTGATATTGTAGGCATTTGAATGCCGCCGCCAACCGCAAGTCCGTCGTTTATTTTATGAAAGTAAGAAATATTATAGAAGAGTAAAAACTTTAATGGATTAATTATTATCATGCTGCTTCGTGGTGTGATATCTTCGGATTGAGAGATAATAGTTGCTTCTGAATATATTGTGTCCCCGGTTACCGGATCAATAGTCCATTTTTTCTCATCGGTGCGCTCTTGTCCAAAACCGGATGCGAAGATTGCTAAGCCGATTAACAATACTAGTGATAATGTTTTCAATTTAACTCCTGCTGTTAAACTTTGTTATTGCAAACTTACTTAAAAAGAATTTTCAATTGGAATACCAATTGTTGAGTGATAGGTGAACGGATGAATCTAACGAAACTAGAGATAGCTGTAAAATTATTTTCATGTACTGAAGCTGTTCCAAATAAATTAATACTTAGACAAAATTGGAAAACCGCTTGTGTTTGATGGTTTTCATAAAACTCAAATTTCTATTTCCCATTGAAGCATTTTTTTCCCTCTATTGCTATGTCAAAAATATTTCGATGGCTTTAATGGGGCTATCAACAAACAATTATATTTACTTTATTATTTTTTTAGGAAGCGATAAGGTTTACGAAATTTGCAATAGTCTGTTATTAAGATTAACAACTTCAGATATTTAATTCACGGGTAAATATTTCTTTTTTCAAAACCTTAGTGACCACAAATATCCTGGCGAAACATAACCTTATCAGTTTATTTCTTGTTTCTCATAAATGCATGATATTGTACAAAATAATGAAAGACCGAGATTTGTTTTTAGCAGATACGGCATCTATTTGTGCAGCAATAATTATCATTTCATCTGTGCTTAAAGTCACCTTATTTTTAAGTATATATTTTTATTTTGCGAGCAATTATTTAAAGGAGCAAAAATGAAAAATGTAATTATCATACTTTTAATTTTCTTTATTTCGCTTAGCTGTTCAAATCAGAAGAAGGAAGGTCCGTCCATAATTACCAAAGAAGTCAGCTATACTGTAAATGGAACAACGCTTAAAGGATTTCTTGCATACGATGAAAACATAAAAGGCGTAAGACCTGGAGTGATTGTCGTTCACGAATGGTGGGGACATAATGATTATGCACGCAAACGAACCATGATGCTTGCTGAACTTGGTTATACTGCCCTGGCAATTGATATGTACGGTGACGGAAAGACAGCAGATCATCCCGACGATGCAGGAAAGTTCGCTATGGCAATAATGAAAAATATGCCCACAGCAAAAGCAAGATTTGAAGCCGGTGTAAAATTTCTAAAGCAGCAAGCTCAAACAGATGTTAAAAGAATTGCTGCTATTGGTTACTGTTTTGGCGGAGGGGTAGTGCTGCGTATGGCAGTTTCGGGCAGCGACCTTGACGCTGTTGTAAGTTTTCACGGCAGCTTACCAACCGATTCGGTTGAAAATCCCAAACAAGTAAAAGCAAAACTTTTAGTGTGCAATGGAGCTGACGATAAGTTTGTTCCTGCTGAACAAATAGATGCTTTTAAAAAAGCAATGGTTGATGCGGGAATCAATTTCAAGTTTGTAAATTATCCAGGAGCAATTCACGCCTTTTCGAATCCTGATGCAGATAGTCTTGGGAAAAAATTTAATATGCCGATTGCATATAATAAGCAGGCAGACGAAGAAAGCTGGAAGGATATGAAGGAGTTTTTTAAGGAAATATTTAAGTAGCAGCATCGGATTGCTGACAATATTTTCCTTGCGCAAGATTAATCCACCTTCCACCATAGGCGGATAAACTAAATCTTCTCCAAGAAGGAGATATTTAATAGTTTTAATTTGAAGGAAGTCGTCTCCTCTTGGCAGGAGCGAGAGGTGGGTCTTTTGTTCTCTCACCGCCCCAAACCAATCAATCTGTGGTAAAGTTATTTAACCGCAGAGTTCCCAAAAGTGTATTCACCTGCGTTGTCATCAATCATACAAAATCTATACTATGTTAAATAAGAAGGTCAAAAACAATATTTATTGAAAGGGATTTACGTATGCGTTCATTAAACATATCTCAAAGGGTTTTTAAAACCGTTTCTTTAGTTTTAATTTTTGTCGGTCTCGTATTTACTTCAGGCTGCAGCAAAGATGATAGTTACTCAACAAACAGCAGCGGAAATACGGGAACCCAGGGAGCGAATGAAATATTCATTAGCGGTATGGCATTTTCACCATTAAGCAAAACAATTTCGGCTGGTACAACCATTAAGTGGATTAATAAAGACAATGTTACTCACACAGTAACAAGCGGAGTTCCCGGTTCGCCTTCAGGAACATTTGATTCCGGTAATTTTGGACAAAATGGAGAGTTCAGTTATAAATTTGATCAGGTCGGAACATTCAAATATTTCTGTAATATTCATCAATCAATGACGGGAACGATCATAGTGCAGTAAACCTAAAAGCGCTGCTTGTCAAGAACCACATCGTGACTTAGGAAAATGGTTTCAAGCATTCTAATTAAAAACGGTCATCAAATGGTTGATGACCGCCAAGAAAAATTCATCATCTATTTAACAAATTATTATTATGCAGCCGGCCACAGCCAGCCGAATACTCCCGCCGTGAACAGAGCATAAATTAATCCATCAAACATAGATTTTAATGTAGCGCTCCAGCTTTTCTTGTACCAAATGCTGTTCTGCATCAGTGCAAGACTATAGCCAACAAATGCAGTAGCCCCAGCAAAACGAAATACCGAAAGATAGTGAGCTCCCGGCTCGAGAGCACGACCAGCAATGTATGCGGCAAAAATTCCCACGATTAAGCAGTAAATAAACCATTGTGCAAGACTTGGACCCATACTAAATGCCCCGCCCTGGAATATTGTTAAAACACCAGAAGGTCCACTTTTCATTTTATCTTGAAACTCTTTTGAGTTTCTTTCCTTATTTTCGGTACAATATGGGAACATATAATCCCCGGCAGGAATTCCTGCCTTTCGAAGATCATCCATTACCTTATCTTCTCTGGACAGCTTGTTGTAATCCGAGTTATGATATTTTAAGAACATATGTATGACAGAACTTAAAATAAAAACAACAACAGCAGAAAGAAGAATTGGAAGCCATAGTGAAACTACTGAAATCATGTTATCTCCTTTTATTTGGTTTATGAAAAAGTTTGATTAAGTAACTCGGCGATAAAATAAGCACGACCATTTGTGATATGCAAACGGAGAAAATCATATGCGGATGAGATAATTATTAAAATCATACCTCTTGGTGCACCTCTCGGAATTGCATATCATCTAGAAAAAACAATTCATAAACCCGGAGAAATAATTCTGCTTATGAGCGACATGTTTGAGGAGCTTTTTGGTCCTTTATGACTTCCTTCAGTCAACCGATTACAAATTTGAATTGTATTTGCCTTATATCTTTTTTGCCGAGAAAAAATTTCATCAACATTCTTCTTGCTTGTCAATAAAAAAGTAGCAATTGTGGGCGGGGTCGAAATTGCTATGTTCTCAATCAGTTCTTCTGAAATTACTCCCGGTCCGCTTGGCATTTCTGAGACTAATCCAATTACTGATGCACCGCTTGCTATAGCCATCTGTGCTTCCTCAATAGACTGAATGCAGCAAATTTTTATTCTTGTTTTTATCTTTGCAGGCAAATTAAGTCTCCATACATATAAAAACCGCTACAGGAAATCCCATAGCGGTCGTTATGAGTACTTATAAAAAATGATTTAATTAAATATGTATCTTAATCCTATTTGCATCTGCCAGCGGGATTTTAGGCCCGGATCATCAATGAACGTTTCCGAAACAGTCCCCTTGTAGTTAAATACAGGAGCACCGTCGGGATCAAATCGAACCAATTGCAGTGGTGATGTAGCTGCTGAGTTTGCAACTTGCCGAACGCCCCAATTTGAATTAAGAAGATTTGCGACGTTTAGAATATCTAAGCTCAATTGGAAAGTATGTTTGTTTCCTCCCAGGTTAAGTGCGAAATCCTGAAGTAATCGTAAATCAATATTACTGAACCATGGATTTACTCCGCCGAAGCGATCTGCAATACTGCCGCGATTCTCTTTCAGATAATCATCCTGTTCGATGAATTTATTTAGAGAAGCCCATTGCTGATCTGCAGTTACGGTAGCACCGCTTGAATTAACATACTCGGCGAGACGGATATCGTTTCTATCTTTAGGTATGTAGATTAAGTCATTGGTTGTGCTTCCATCTCCATTCACATCGCCGGCATAAAGGTATGAATATCTGTTACCGCCGGCTCCTTCAAATCTGTTACCCTCAGCCACTTCGATGAAAAGCCCCAAACTGGTAGCCCAGCTTTCTGACCACTCATGACGATAAGAACCTCCCCCAACAAATCTGTGACGGTTTCCAAATTCCGAGTAACTTAATTCGGGATTGTTTGGATCTCCTTTCACAGGATTTTCAGCAAATAAAACACTTGCTATCTCAGTAGATTTGAGCAAGCTCTTTGCCTGAAGAAAAGTATAAGAGAAAAATGAACTTAGTCCGAAGTCAAAACTTTTACGCAGCTGCGCGGTTATACTATAGTTATAACCTTCACTTGAGTTATCAATTACGTATACACCATTGCCCCCATTGTTCGGATCGACGTTTAATTCATTTGCTCCAGCACCTCCAAAGTATGGTCTTCCATCAGGCAAAAAGCGCAGCGGTTTAACCAGATCAGCATTTCGTACGTAAATTGAATTAATATCTTTACCGTATATAAATTCTACTGTACCAAATAAATCCCATGGTAGTTTGTGATCAACAGCGATGTTGGTCGTCCAAACCTGCGGCCACTTGAAATCTTCTACCATTGCATTCAGATCGAACGATTGCTGTAAAATAGCATCATCCTTTGAAACCACTTTTTCTTGAATGGTTGGATATAGGTTGCGGTTTTGGCCTGGATTTGAAATGACATTTCCAATCCACACAAAAGGTAAACGGCCTGTAAATATACCAGTCCCACCTCTTAGCTGGGTAGTACGGTCTCCACTTATATCCCAATTAAAACCGACACGAGGTGAGAACAATGTTTGCATCCCCGGCAGCTTGCTTTGATCCACTTTTTCCGGGCTATCATTTTCATCAAGCAGAGTTAAACCTCTTGAGAAAGGATTGTCAACTGGTTCGGTGATATAGAAAGGAAGATCAACACGTAAACCTACGTTAAGGTTAAACACAGGTGAAATAAGAAATTCGTCCTGAGCATAAAAAGCAAGCTGACCAACTTCAATATTTTCACCTTTAAATGGACCAGAGCCAATCATACCTCTGAAATTGATGCGGTCAGTATCGGGTAATGCCGGGTTTGTGCGAGCAAAGAAATCAGCCAGAGAAGAAAATCTTGCGCCGCCGATGAAATCAAGAAAATCCGGAAGGAAGAAAACTCCGTTACGGAAGATGTTGAATGAATTAAAGAAACTAAAATATTCGAATGTTGCCCCAACAGTTAAAACATGTTTATCTAAAAAGTAACTGAAATTATTTGTCGCCTGCCAGACATCCTGATCGAGAATGTTATGTGCTGAAAACGGTTCTTCTCCAATTGTGGTATAGGTGATTCCGTTTTCTACTATTTCAATAGTTGGGAATGGCTCACTGAAAGGATCGCGGTTATCGCGGAATCTGTTATAACTTGTAAAGAAACGATTGGCAAAATTTTCGCTTCGAGAGTTTAGCTCAAGTGCAAAAGAGTTTAATCTGTTATTAATTTTATAACCCGAATTTTGAAATGGCAAGCTGTTTTCATTCGGCCCTCTTCCACCCGCACTAAGAACAAAAGGATGAGGCGGTAAATCACGACGGGCATCTAATCTGTTATATCTAAAAATCAAGTTATTGTTTTCATTAATATTCCAATCGAGTTTAAGAAGCATCTTTTCATTCTGAGTAAAATGGGTGTAATTTTCATAAGGACCTGTATCATATCCATATACTTCTTTCATACGTGTTCTTATCGCATCCATTACGGCAGCATCAACACGTGATATACCTAAGCCGGAGGAAGTGCCTCGCCTGGCGGCAAAATTTGATCCCGGGTCTTCTCGTCTTTCCAGTTCAGCATTTAAAAAGAAAAAAAGTTGATTTTGAATAATTGGACCGCCAATACTAAAACCGGATTGGTAGAATACTAAATCTGGATTAGCTATAACATCCTGTCCGCTAACTTTATTACCAACGAAAGATTCATTCCGTATGAAACTGTAGATAGAACCTTTGAATTGGTTTGTTCCGCTTTTAGTTACAGTGTTTATACCGGCACCTGTAAAGCCCCCTTCTCGAACATCAAATGGTGCAACAGAAACCTGAACTTGTTCGACCGCATCATAAGGAACAGGCTCGGCATTCGTTTGACCGCCCGGAGCAGGATCATCCAACCCAAACGAGTTATTAAAGTATGAACCGTCAAGCGATATATTATTGAAGAGCCAGTTTTTTCCTCCGAAACTATAATTGCCATCGCTGCGAGGATCCAGCCTGGTTAAGTCTCTTGTGCTTCGTTTAATAGAGGGCAAAAGAGTAACCTCTTTCGGTTTGATAAATGTTTCTGCGCCTGTTCTGTTGCTGTTGAAAATTTCAGTTCTATCGGCGGTTATCAGAACTTCCTCTCCAATTACCGCCTCTTCAGTAAGTGTAATATCTAATCTTAGCTGTTGACCTAAGTTAAGGAAGATATCGCGTCTTTCGTCTTTGGTGTAACCAACAAAAGATACTGTAACCGTATAGGGACCTCCGATTTTCATATTTGGAATATTAAATTGTCCGCTGTTCCTGGTAGAAGCACCGTATTGTGTACCGCTAGGAACATGCACTGCAATCACATTTGCCCCTGGTAAAGGATTATTCCCCTTATCTAAAACGATACCGCTCATTGCGGCTGTAGTTACGCCTTGTGGGTATGCCTGTTGTAGGAAAATAACACAAAGGAAGGAAATCGTAAGAACGATTAGTAAATGTTTTGTTTTCATTTGACTCCTTATGTTTGGTTTATGATGGTTAATTAAAATGAACTTATTTTAAAAAGATACTTTAAGTTCAGATGACAAGGAGTGTGCATTGAAACTTTTTGCCCAAAAGTAATTTAGCCTTTGGAAAATTAATCCAAATTATTGTTTATTGCAAAGATTATTTTTAAATAATGAATTCTCTGCTGTAATTTTATTATTGATTGGCCATAAAGAAACATTATAGAAACAATTCAATCTTTGAGATTTCTCTGCCTGTGGCAATTAGGGCTGCGCCCCTGCTAAATGGCGGGGGACGCAAAGGAAATTGCTTTATGAATTACTCTATCACAAAATCTTTGTTTAAGAAATTCTTAAACCAAAATTGTACATATTCTCGCTGATCATGAAGTCTTTTTACAGATCTTATTCCGTGTCTTTCATTTGGATATAGCATAAATTCAAAATGCTTATCGAGCGTTGTCAGTTTGTCAACAAGCTGGAGTGTGTTTTGCATATGCACATTATCATCCAGCACACCGTGTACAATACGTAATAATCCTTTGTACTTATAAGCATGTGTCATTACAGAACCAAATTTATAACCATCAGGATTTTCTTCAGGCAAATCCATATATCTCTCCGTATAAACATTATCATAGAGGAGCCAATCGGTAACAGAATAATCTGCGATGCCGTGAGTGAAGTAGTCTGAGCCCAAAGTAAGCGCCATACAAGTAACATAACCGCCGTAGCTTGCACCTGTAATACCAATTTTTGTGGAATCAATAAAAGATTTTTTCTTAAGCCATTTAACTGCAGTCGTATAATCCCCAATTTCCCATTTGCCTAGATTGCGATACATGAATGATTTCCCTTTTCCGCCAAAATAAGCCGAGCCGCGATGATCAACCACAAAACTTATTATACCACTCTGAGCCATAAAATATCTGTCGAGATATGGAAAGAAAGAATTTGAAACCTCCTTTCCACCAGGCCCGCCGTAAACAGAAAACAAGACAGGATACTTTTTGCTCTTATCAAAATCCGGTGGCAGAATCCACATTGCTGGGAGCTCAATTCCATCTGCTGTTTTAATGGTGAATAATTCTGCTTTACCAAGGCTGTATTCGCCCAATGCTTTTGTTCTTCTGTCGCCAAGATTTCTGATGAAATTGCCATTGCCATAAAATAGGTCCAACTTTGCCGGAGTGTTAACATCAGAATGTCGGTCGTAAAAATATTTTCCATTGGGTGATACCGATGTGCTATGTATGCCATCAATATTTGTAAGGCGTTTAAGACTATTACCATCGAAATCAACAACAAATAAATGAGTTTCAAGTATCCGGTCTTTGTTTCCCTCGAAATAAATTTTGTTATTAATTTCATCAACCAAGACAATTTTCGAAACATTCCAACCGCCGCTGGTTAGCTGATTTTTAAATTTACCGGTCATATCATAAAAATATAAATGCCTCCATCCGTCAACATCAGATCGGAGTATAAATCCTCGATTGTTCTTAAGAATGCAGATGTCTTCAAAGAACTCAACCCATGTTGGCTGCTTTTCTCCGTATACTGATCTATTCTTTCCGTTCTTTGTATTTGCAGAAAGAATTTGTAAATAATCTTGTTCACGATTTAATACTTGGTAGAAAAGTTCTTTGCTGTCCGGCGACCAAAATGGCCATGCAGTATATTGATCAACTGACTCATCTTCATCAACCCAAACAATTTCTTTTTCTGAAAGATGTGCTACACCGAGCTTAACTTTTGGATTAGGATCGCCTGCTTTGGGATAATGCTGCCACTCAATCTCGGCGTGAACCCCATCAGCTTTATAAAGAGGAAATTTTGGAACAGGTGAGTCATCAAAATTTAAGAAAGCAATCATCTCGCTGTTTGGTGCCCACCAAAATGCGAGGTAATTCAACGCCCTGCCAATTATCTCTTCCATATAAACCCACGAAGCATAACCATTATAAATAACTTCTGAAGCAGTGCTGGTTAAACGCGTTTCTTTGCCGGTTTCTACATTAACAACATAAAGATCTCTGTTTCGAGTAAATGCAACTTTCTTTCCATCTGGTGAAAGCACGGGATTAACTTCTTTATCTTTATCATTTGTCAAACGCTTAAGTTCGTTTTTTGTCAATGAATAAAAGTAAAGATCATCATTATTATTAAAAAGCATTCCCGAATAATCGTTAGTTATTTCAATATTTTGTTCTGCTGAAAATCCGGCTTCTTTAAGATTAACATTGATAGCATCATAATCAATTAAAACAGTTTCTTCTCCGGTTTGGGCATTGACTTTTACCAAAGAGCTTTTCTGTGCCCCCCGTTTTTGAAGGAGATAATGATCATCATCAAACCATCCCTGTATTTGCGGAAGAGGTTTAAAGATTCTTGGCTCACCGAACAAGTAAACCTGATCAAAGGATAGTTTTTTATCCTGCGCAAATAGCCCCAAATGAAGCGAGATAAAGCTTATTATGAAAAGAAATATGAGTTGAGATTGTATTAATGAAGTGGTCATGAGAATTCCAGATAATAATCATATGAAATAAAGTGAATATTCTGGAAATTAAAAAGACCTTGACAGGAAGAATACCACCATATTGTGAAAGTTGGATTATTTCTGTTCGATCCCGTTTGTAGAGCAAATTGTCCAGCGAAAATTAAAAAAATTTTGCACGTAAGCCGCATACCTTTTGAGGTTTGTAAAAAGTTTATCTAAGTTTCAATACAATTTTTTAATAACTTGAAAATGCCTGTTATCAATTCGGCAAAAAAAATATTACTCCAAAATAATAACCAAGGAGACTTAATATCATGAATGCAAACAAATCACTTTGGGTTAGCAAACAGAATCTAAAACTTGGAATATCGGCTCTTGGTTTGCATGGGAAAAAGATTGGATCGGTTAAACAAGTTGTCCACGATGGGGACACCCTCAACACAAGGTTAATTCACAATTTGGGTGTTAGGTTTCTTGGCATAGATACACCTGAAATTAGTTTTCAATTTCCCGGGACACATAATTTTATTAATCTTTCAGACAAAAGATGGGATGAATATTTCAGGTCCGGTAAGTGGAAAGAAAATTTTGCGATTGGTCAAGACCTTTATCATTACTTCAATAATATAATTGGTAATGGCAAAAATGTTTCTAAAAATCATGCTGAACTTGCCGTTGAAGCCGAAAAATCTTTAGTGAAAATAATTACCGCAGATTTTAAAAAGAGCAAAAAAAGCATAAGATCATTTACTTTCTTTATGGCATTTGGCAATGATTTTTTAGATGGATATGGGCGGCTTCTATGTTATTTGAACAGCGCAACAGATAATTTTAAAAGCCAAAGAGATAAAGATGAAGTAAAAAAACTTTCCTATAATGAAAGGCAATTGGCAACAGGCTGGGCTGTTCCGTATTTCATTTGGCCGAATATACAGCCCTTCCTATCAATAAAAGCATTTTCCAGAGAAAACGTGCTTCCCCAAAATTTCTGGACATTAATAAAAAAAGCGGGCAAGCTGCATCAAGCAAGAAAGTTTGTCGGCGATGCGAGAAACAGCAACAAGGGAATCTTTCACGGTACCAATCCGTTAAAGCTAATGCCATTCGAATTAAGAATTATATCAAGGAAAAAAGGACCGGACAGGTATGTAATTGACCTCAGGGATGAAGGAAATAATGTTTTATTAAAACCCGAAGAGTATATAAAAATTCCGCATCAAGAGGATAGATTGCACATTCCATCGGAATATGTTCCAATATTTCAGGTGTTTGGCTGGGTAATAAAACAATAAAAAGCCTAACCTAACCTTCCCAAAGGGAAGGAATAAAAAAGACAATATAGTATTGGAATGTAAAGTAAGTTGATAAAAAGGTTTTGCTCGTATGTATGATTATCTTTAATCATGCGCTAAAAAAAGTCAATTGAGAATCCAATCCCAAATTTTGAAATCTTTCTATCATAATAAGAGCTAAACATATCTCTTCCGGAATAGTAAGAAGCATAAATTACGATTCCCTTTTTATTCCAGCTGCCAAACTTCATTCCCACCATCAATTGGTTGCTACCGGAATATTTGGCAGTACCATCAAGATAAAAATGGTCTGCCAGAAATATGTTTGCATCATTACTAAACACTGTACCAAATATGTTCGGAACTGCAAACTCAAACCCGAAATTAAAATTATATTTTTTCAATTCATCAGGACGGACGAGAGTTGCATAAGATAAACCACCATAATACTTCAGTAAATAATTTTCAGATTGGAGCTGATGAGCAACAGTTAATTCCCAAAAATCTTTTGTGAATGGAATAGGTTCCTTTCCATCAATCCACACATCCTTATCGGCATCATAACTTCCATCTACAAGGTGAGCGCTGTTGTGAATAATTCTGAATCGTGCAAGTAACTTACTCTTTTCAAATTGGCTTGAGTAAGAAAAATTACCCCCAAAGAAACCATCCACAGCAGAAATTTGTAACCGCTTTCCAGCATAACTTTTTGAAAATGCGTAAGTCATAAATTCTATACCCGCTGTAATACGCGTTTTTGAATCACTGGACTCAAACGACAATAGATCCACAGTGTTGCCAATATCTACTTTTAGGTTTGTGGTTGAAGTATAATATAAAAGACCTAACCGCGCTTCCTGATTATTGGCTTTTAATGGCATAAAGTTTAATCCACCAGGAAGAAAAATGAAGTTACAATTGCTCTGTGAAATTGTCTTGGACGAAAAAACAAAGAGTACAGTAATTATGATTATTATTTTATCCTTCATACAGCATGCAATATTTTTTAAGCCAAAGTTAAGAAAAAAGCGCCAATTAAATTCAAAAAACTGATTTTGTTTACATTGAACCAGGATATTCACATAACGGTATAGAACATTTTTTATGAATTGCGTATAAGTACCTTGGATATATTTTGTAAATACCATATCTTTAAATAGTAATTTGTGGCGGGGTGCTAAACGGTGCGATCAGCGTGCTTCATTTTGGAGGGACCAAAAGCGAAAGCTTTCAGATCTCATCACCCGATTAAAACATTCTAATTAAACCTTAATTTTTCTAAGCTTAAAATCAGCCAGTTGTTTTAAGACTGTTTCAGTATAAAATCGTTCTTGCATAAACCACGAGAACTTGGCTTTTCTATTTGATCAGCGATTAGACGAAGTTGTTTTCTTCTCGTTTCCTCACATTATAAATATTTAAACTGAGGCCAAGAAAAATTTTTATAGAAGTATTATTAAAAGATATTTAGGCATCGATTATATAAATGAGATGTTATACATAAGTAGGATCACTAGTAACACTGGGGACGATAAGAACGAGGATAGCAATTCTCATGTCACCTAAAAACGCCAAAATATCCTTTCCCTTAACCTCTATATTAATCACATTTATTATCTCGAATCTTAGCTTTTCCCAGCCCGATTATAATATGAACCTCACGCACCCGGTTATGATTAATGAAAATGTAATCGAGTTTGATATTTTTATAAGGGGTATAAATAATTATTTTTATTTGACTTCATACCAATGCTCCTTTCTATTCAATTCTGAAATTGCAAATGGAGGAGAGCTGACTTTTACATATGTCGAAGGCACCTCTCAATTGATAAATTTACCAAGTTTTGGAATTGGAATAAATACGCTTGATGGCCTGCCAAAATTAACCCTTGCTTCAATGGCTGATTTAGACACCATTACAGAAACCCAAAAGCTTGTCGGAAAATTTCGATTACAAAATACAGCACCATTCTCAAGTAGTAATCCCAGCATTACTTGGAATTTTGATGGAATTGTTTCGACCATATTAACCGACGAAACATTTCAAAACATCACCATACCGGCAAATCACACTTATAACTTAATGCTTGGTCTCAATTCGCAGAATTCTATACTTTTAGACGAATATAAGTTGTTTCAGAATTATCCTAATCCTTTTAACCCCACTACAAAAATAAAATATACAATTCCATCTGTAGGAACTTCATTAATGAAGTTCGTACAATTAAAAGTTTATGATGTTCTTGGCAACGAAGTTGCAACTTTAGTTGATGAATCCCAGGAAGCCGGGAACTATGAGGTAACATTTGATGCGTCTCAACTTACAAGCGGAATATATTTGTATAGATTGAGTGCTGGAAATTTCATATCCACGAAGAAATTAATTTTAATAAAATAGTTTTACACGCTTTCCATTGAGTATTATTGTTGAGCGATGGGATGTTACAATTTCACTTCTCAATGAAAACCATGAAGCAGTTGTTGTATAGAAAGCAAGAAATGTTTTCCTTTTAAGTTCGAATACTCTCCGTGGCATGTGCACGGAAGCGAAGTTGCAATTGGGGCGCTTACTTTGGCACACGAAGGTTTGGTTGTTGAATACTTTTAGAACCGATTGAGAAATTTTTATTTGGGAGTAACTGCTGATGGAGAATTTTTCAATGGTTGCCTTGCTCTGATCCAGCTTCTGTTTTCACAAATAGTTTTTCATTACAAAAAGGATCAATCCGGTTATCTTTAAAAAAGGGGCGATAAAAATCGTTGCTTTCTAATTCCTGCACCCATCCATATTCTAATTCATATTTGTCCAAGAGTTCTATTACCCGCGCATATTCTGTTTGCGTTATTGTCCGGCTCAACAAAATATTCCTTTTTGCACGATTGGTAGGATAGTATTGTGCCATCACAGAAACATGAACTTTGGGATCTAATTCTCTGCTGATGAATTTAAAGACTTCCTCCGTTTTTGATAAACCGTTTGGCAAAACCAGATGACGTATAATTAATCCTCTAACCACGACTCCGTTTTCATAGACTAATTCACTTCCGATCTGATCATACATTTCTTTGATTGCAAGTTTTGCTTTATCAAAATAATTGGGTGCTTTAGAAAATCGTCTTCCATTTTCATTGTTTCCGTATTTAAGATCCGGCAGGTAAATATCAATTACATCTTTATAAAGTTTTAAAATCTCAAGAGAATCATAACCATTCGTGTTATATATTATAGGAAGGATCAACCCTTTTTCAGATGCAAGTCTTATTGATTTGAGAATTGGTACTGCAAAGTGAGTTGGCGAAACCAAACCAATGTTGTGGCAATTCTTATTCTGAAGTTCAATCATTATTTCTGAAAGCCATTCGACCGAAACCTCGTTTTGCTTTTCTATTTTCGGATTTTGGCTGATGACAAAATTCTGGCAGTAATCGCATCGCAGGTTGCAGTTGCCGAAGAAAATATTTCCCGCTCCGTTTGTTCCAGATAAAACAGGCTCTTCACCAAAATGAGCCGTATATGATGAAACAATTGGCTTGTCACCGCTTTGGCATGTTCCAAGTTCTCCGTTAGTTCTATCAACAAAACAATTACGCGGGCAGCTTGTACAGTTTTTTAGAATTTCATCAGCCATGCTCACCCGTTCAGCAAACTGTTTCTTCGATAATAATTTGTATGATGGAATAAAGTTCATTTGTTAATCAAACGGTTTATCTGGATAATGGAATAATAGTAGATGATAGTATACTCAAAAAATAGTGAATTGTTTAGTCATCTTGTAAAATAATACAATAGGAAGATTTCTTTCCTTACAAATATTACGTGTTGCCTCAAATTAAAAGGTAACCGAAACAGTTAATAGAAATGAAATTCCAATTGTCAAACCAATGATGGAACCCACAATAATTTCCTTAACAGTATGTCTATTCAAGGTTAATCTTGACCAAACAATAGGGATTGTAAAAAACAGGAAAATTAATCCAGCCATAAAATTTATTGGTATAATTAAAAAAGATAAAAAAATGTTAAATGAAACATGTAACGAGCTTTTAATAAAGTAATTTATTGTTTGCGAAGTGGCCAAAAGTATCAGTGAAAATAAAACAGAAAAACGTAATATTCGAGGATAGTCTGTTACAAATAAAATAATAGTAACAATCAGCAAGAGCAGTATAGCAAAAACATACCACGATTGCCTTTGTGTTTTATTAGAAACATCAAAATTAGTGTAAGTTCCCCTTTTTGAACCCGCGTACATTTTTACAACAAGCGGAACAAAAACACCCCCCACAATCAGCAATGAAATCAATAAAGCCCTTTGAAATTCTAAATATGTAAACAATGCAATGACGGCAAAAACAGGAATGGTTAAAAGTGGGTGACCAATAACAGAAATATACGATGCAATTATTTTCTTCACTGATTTGTTGTCTGCTTGTTCATGTTTGTTGCTAATTTTAAAGAGGAAGTTTGATCCTTGAATTGAAAATTTTGCCAAAGGTAATTTCAATTTTTCCGGACATCAGCCCAAAGAGATATTATCCTTAAAGCCAAAAAAACAATGCTTTTATCCAATTATAATTTTTGAAAACTTCAATTAATGCTATTCCGAAGAATATTATGAAGACAGAAAAATTTGTAAAGTTCAAATTTTTCAAAATCATACTATCACTTTGTTGATTTATAAATTTTCTCTTTGCGCAGTGGGGGCCATTAATTATTCTGAAAGATACAGTTTGCTCATTTCATTAATTGTAAGTTCTGTTTTAATCAATTCAGTATATTTTGTACTATAAATCCAGTCATCAAAAAATTTGGAAAGGTTTATAGCTGATACCTTTTTAGCTGTCGCCACAAATTCGTCAGTTGTGCCGCCCTTTCTATAATAATCAGAATAGTAAGAAGAAATACACTTGTTGAAATCGCTTTCTCCCATTATTTGATAAAGCACTCTAAACATAATCATACCTACGGAATAAGAGTGTGATTGAATTCCCATTTTACCAAAATCAATCAATGGTGTTTCGTTCAGTTTACCGCCACCTCCTATTTCCTTTCTTACCTGTTTTAAAAACCAATCAGTTACGTAATCTAAATAAGGACGATTTTCAAGTTTTTCTATGGTCAAATATTCAATAAAGGTTGCCAGCCCCTCATTCCATCTTGGGTAATACTGATCATTAGATTTTACATTCCAGAGATGTGATATTTCATGGTAAAGTTGCCGCATTTGAGTGGAATCATTAAACGCATCTGCGGTTTGTAAAATACATGTTTCATCTGCTTGAGAACCATAACCACCTGGTATTTCAATAACTGAAAAAGTTTTACTCTCCTTTAATTTGCCCCACCATTCCGAATACAGTTTCAATGTTCGTCGTGCATATTTAAAAACCGTTTGAGCGCCTGCTGAATCTTGCTCCAAGTAGTAAATCTTTAATAAAGGGGTTTCTAATATTTTATATTTCCCGATAGCAATATCTATACGCCATGCAAGCTTGGTGTTTTGGTATGTATAAGTGCTGTATCCGTCTTTAGTCTTTTTACTTATCAATGCTCCTCCGTTTACTGCAACTAATGAATCCGGCACATGTATCTTTATTGTATAATTAAAACTTGGTGAAAAACCTGCTGCCCTGTTTATCTTTTCTGATGGATAACCTAATTCAGGATATGCTTTGCAATCGGGACGAAGAATAGTAAACTCAGCATCTATTTTATCTCTTACATAATTCATTCCTGTTTCAGTATAACCAAGAAGATATCCTTCATATTCTATAATCAGTTTACAGGAATCTCCTTTTAATAACGGTTTGGCGGGTACAACTTCTATATAATTCGCCTGGTATATTTCCCAGTCCTCAAATGACAATACCCTTTGCGAATAAACTAAAGGATTACCATTTTCTTCTTTTATTGATGAAACTTTCATCAACCGATATAGTAGCAAAGGAATAATTTTGCTCTCTTCATCGGTTCTATTTATAACGGTCATACCGCATGTAGATATTATTTTCTTGTTCTCATAATCTACATGTACATCTAAATCATAATTAATAGTTTTTAACAACAGATTTTTTTCAAAATTATTTTGAGCATTTGAATCTATCACCATGCTTAACAGAACTAATAAGGCAGTAGCAATCTTTCGTTTTAGCTTAAGGTTTTGGAAGAAAATAAAAATGGGGGACATAATCAGTATTAATATTGCAAAGCATAAACAGCTTATGAAAGCTATGGAGAAACAAATTATTTTTTTCACAACAACTTCTTTTTCATTTAGTTAATAATTTATAAGGTCTGCGTCAATAATGAATATTTAAATTATTCGGTGAATATTAAAACTTACCGCTAACGTTTTGCGGTTTGATGAGGGCGGGATTTTTGGCAATAATGTTCATACGAAGCACAAATGTTTGTTTAAGCACAAGAGCGTCATAATAGCACGTAGCCCGCCTTTTGCCAAGCTGCTGTTGTTTCTTATCGATATAAATCACCATGGAGATATTTCAACCCTGAATCAACAACAACTGTTACAATTCTTTTTCCTGCGCCAATTATTCTTGCCCTTTGAATCGCTGCCCACACATTTGCTCCAGACGTGATTCCTCCAAATATTCCTTCCAATCTTGCTAATTCTCTTGCAGTTTTATAGGCGTCTTCATTTGATACAGCAATTATTTCATCTGCCAAATCTAACCTGCATATAGACGGTACGAATCCTGCGCCAATTCCTTCTAATTTGTGAGTGCCCGATATATCGCCACCCGAAAGAGAACGCACATTCAATGGTTCAATTGGGATGCATCGAATATTTGGTATCTCCTTTTTAAGCACTTCTGAATTTCCGGAAAAGCACCCGCCTGTTCCAACTCCCATTATAAATTCATCAATGTTATTTCCGAGCTCATCTAAAATCTCTCTTGCCATATTATGATATGCATTTCTATTGTCGACATTGTTAAACTGGTCGGTCCAAAATGTATTTGGCTGCTTACTTAATTCTTTTGCTCTCTTAACCATAGAGTCAATAAGTTTTGCAGTTATCAAACCATTTTCACTGGGAAATATTTCAAGAGTAGCTCCGAATGCCAGCATGGTTTGAAGTTTTTCTTCTGCAAAAGCATCGGAGGATACAAAATGTGAATGGTAGCCTTTGGTTGCACATACCATTGCCAAAGAACTTCCCGTGCTGCCCCCGGTGTAATCAACTACTGTTCCCCCGGGTTTGAGCTCACCTCTCCTTTCAGCTCCTTCAATCATTGAGAGAGCCATTCGGTCTTTCATACTCCCAGTAGGATTTCCACCTTCGTACTTTACATATATTTCAGCACAGTTAGATTCAGACAATCGTTCTAATTTTATCAATGGTGTTTTGCCTATCGCTCTCATATATTTTTTTAATTAAAATAGCACACAAAAGTTTGCGGATTTGCGAAGGCGGGGCTTGTCAGCATAAATGTTCATTAGAAGCACGAAAGTTTGATTAAGCACCTCACTGTCATAGAAGCACAAAATCCCCACTATTGCAAATGTG
>Ga0209321_10000992_pt1 | contig 18916 bp, 12 predicted proteins | sample Rifsed16ft4_FD_184012 | JGI IMG/M metagenome (GOLD analysis project Ga0209321, IMG submission 184012) | Soil microbial communities from Rifle, Colorado, USA - sediment 16ft 4 - CSP-I_5_4 (version 2) | ecosystem: Environmental > Terrestrial > Deep subsurface > Rock core/Sediment | place: Rifle...
CATCTTGATGTCGTAATGCGTGAACCGCTTGTGCTCCGATCCGTGCGGATCGTGACAGCTCGAGCAGTCCATGGCGAGGTTCCTGTTCCTCTTGTCGGCCACCTTCTCGCCGATCGGGTGGGAGGAATGCTTCTGCCAGTCGTGGCAGGTCCCGCACAGATTGATCGGGGTCGTGTTGTCCAGCAGGAAGACGTTATTCGAAGAATGGGGCATGTGGCACTTCGTGCAGTTCCCCTCCTGGACCGGCTTGTGCTTCACGAGGGATTTGTCCAGCCGCTCGATGGTGTCCCCATGGCATTCCCCGCACAGGGGAAGTTGCGGCTCTTTCAGGAGACCGCTCTCCCGGGAGGCGTGCGGGTTATGGCAGTTCTGGCACGACGTTTTGTCCACCACGGGCCAGTGAATGCGGTTTCTGCCCAGGATTTCGTTCATCTGGGCGTTGTGACACCCGCGGCACAACTCGTATCCCGCCTTGCGGGTTTTCAGAGCGTCCGGAGAGGAGGGATCCAGGTGGCACTGGTTGCACATCTTGTTCGCAACGGGCTGGTGCGGCTTCCCCCAGAGGATCCCCCTGCTGCCGGAGCCATGGGGATCGTGGCAGGAGCTGCAGTTCGACTTCGCCACGGGATATCCCATGTGCTGTTTCCCGAAGGCGGGCGCGTCCGGCCTGTGGCACGTGACGCAGATGCCCGGCACGTCGTTTTTCAATAAAGACAGGGTCTTGGCGGAAGCGTGCGGGGTGTGACAGTTCAGGCACCCTTTCTCCACGGGGCTGTGCTTGAACTTGTTCCCCGCCATCTCCTTCGCGAGGCGCTGGTGACAACCGGAACAAAGCTCGTTCCCCGCCAGCAGCAGGTTGTTTTTGTTCTTCGCGGCGTGAGGATCGTGGCACTTCACGCAGTTTCCTTCCACCGCCACCTTGTGCGCGCTTCGCGTTTTCCCCGGGACGATCCCTTCGTGGCACGAGAAGCAGATCCGGTTCACGCTCGAAGAGAGCAGCTTCCCGTGGGAGGAGGTGTGCGGGTTGTGGCAGTCGGAACAGTCTCCCGCCTTGACCGGCGTATGGAGGAACGGAAGCTTCAGTTTTTCCTTGAAGGCCTCGTGGCAGGTCAGGCAGACCTTCCCCTTCGCCCCGGGCTTCAGGCGGAACTTGTCCTGGGAGTACGACAAGGAAACCGCCATCGTGGAAACGATCGCGAGCAGGACCAGTGAGGTCTTGGTTCGAAGCATCATGATTGATCCCCTGTCATCGCTTTCCTGCGAGATGGCAATCCTCGCAGGACCGTCCGGCGAACGGTGCGTGGACTTTTTCCTTGAAGAATTTCGGGTCTTTCGAGGCATGAGGAGTATGGCAACTTATGCAATTCATCGCCGCCGGGTCGATGCCTAAGTGCGCCTTGCCGAAGGATGCGTCCTTCACGTTGTGGCACTCGGCGCAAAGAGTCTGCACGGGTTTCACCAGAAGCGTCCCCTGTCCCGTGAAATGGGGGCCGTGGCACCTCAGGCAGTCGCGCGCGGCGGGAGAGTGCGCCTTCTCCTTCTGCATCTTCTCCTTGAGATCCTTGTGGCAGGTGAGGCAGAGATCGGGGCCCTGCGCCAGCATCAGCTTGTTCAGTTTCGCCTTGTGAGGACTGTGGCATTTCGTGCACTCCCCCGTGGAAACGGGGGAATGCCGGCTCTTCCCGCCCTTCAATCCGTCTTTTACTTCCGAATGGCACTCGAAGCAGACCTTGTCCTGCTTCGCGACGATCATCCCCCCGAAATTGGACGCGTGGGCGTCGTGGCACGTCAGGCACTCCCCCCCCTTGAAGGGCTCGTGGCTTGCGCCGCCGGCAACCTCCTTCATCAGCTCCCCGTGGCAATCGGCACAGAGGGAGGCGCCGGCTTTCCGGAGGAGCTTCTTTTCCTCCGTCCCATGCGCAATGTGACACGGGGAGCAACTCCCCGACAGGACCGGCTTGTGGATCTGTTTCCTGACGAAGCCCGCTTCCGCATCGGCGTGGCAAGCGTAGCAGACCTTGTCCTCCCGGCTCTTCAGGATCGCCGGAAGGTCGGACCCGTGCGGGTTGTGACAGGAGGAGCACTCCCCCTTGGAAAACGGCTCATGCTGCGTCTTCGCTTTCTGGCTCGTCTTCACCTTCTCGTGACAGGAGTAGCACAGATCCGCATCTTTCGCGGCAAGCAGCCCCTTGTTCCTGGCGGCATGGGGCATGTGGCAGGAAAGGCACCCTTTCCCCTTCGTCACGGCGGCGTGGCCCTTCGACACCGGCTTCCCCTGGTCCACGTGACATTCCAGGCAGAGGCCGTTTCCTTTCCTGGAGAGGAGATTCGGGTTCCGCGAGGCATGAGGATCGTGACAGGAAAGACACTCCCCCCCCCCGAAGGGGCCATGGAGAACCGTTCCCCCCGCCTTCAGCTTGGATTCGTCGTGGCACTGGGAGCAGAGCGTTCCGCCCTTTCCCGTCGCCGCGAAGGGCGCCTTGGAGTCGGGCGGCGGGTGGCACGCGTCGCAGCTTTTCTCCACCACGGGATTGTGCGCGCTCGCTTTCAGGAGCATTTTCCGGGAGGAGGAGTGCGGGTCGTGGCACCCCGTGCAGGAGGAATTTTCCACGGGGTAACTGCCGTGCGCCTTCCTGAACGGACCTTTGCCGGGATCGTGACAGGAGAGGCAGAGGGGCGTCTTCGCCTTGACGAGCAGGTCGGGCTCGCCGGAGCTGTGGGGACGGTGGCAGGCCCGGCATCCATCTTTTTGGATGACCGCGTGGGCCACCTTCTGCTGATAGGCCTCTTTCTTATGGCATTGGTAGCATGCCTCCGGGCCTTCCGCCTTCAGGAGGTGGCTCCCCTGGGAGCCGTGCGGGTTGTGGCAGGAAGTGCACTTCCCCGTTTTCAGGACCGTGTGCACCTTGGGCTGGTTCAGCCCTATTTTATCCTTGCTGTGGCAGGAGTAGCACAGTTCGTTCCCGTCTTTTTTCACCAGGAGCTTGGGAACGATCCCGTGCCGGAGATGACAGTCCTCGCACTTCCCCTCCTTCATGCCCGGGTGCAGATTCTTGAGGGAGAGATATTTCTCCGAAAACTTCTTGTGGCAGTCGAGGCATCCTTTCCTCTCGAACTTTCTTTCCTGCGCCCAGGAGGGTCCGTGGGAAGAGAGGAAGGCCGCTCCCGCCAAGGTAAGGATCAGGCCAAGGAACACCAAGGTCCGCTTGCAGAGGATGGTCGGCATACGGTCTCCCGAATCGATGGTGGAAACGCTATCTGGCCCGGGGGTTGACGATCCGGTCCAGCTTCTCGCCCGTGGCGTAGATTTTCACGTCCGAAGCCTTCCGCAGTTTCTCTTCCCAGTCCCGCAACGCGCTCTGGAGCTTTTCGGCGTTCACCTTCTTTTCCATTACCCCCTTTACTGATTCGAAGGGCATGGGCCGAGAGGGAATCCGTTCCCGTATTTCCAGCACGTAATAGGCATTCCCGGGATCGGCGTAGAGCCGGTACTCCCCCGGCGCCGCACCGGAAATCGCCTTCCGGACCTCCTCGGGCAGGGTCGTCGCGTCCAGCATCTGCCCGCCGAACTCCAGCAGGTTTTTTCCCTTCCCTGCTTCGACCCGCCCCTCGGCGTTCGCCCGGAGCCACTGGAAATCCGCCCCCTTGCGCAGCTTTTCGATCGCGTCTTCCGCATTCTCCTTGCCGGAAAACACCAGGCCGTCGATCCGCACCATTTCCGGGAACGTGTAATCGCCGATGTGCGCCTGGTAATAGGATTTCAATTCCTCGTCGTCCACCTTGACGTCCGGGGCGACCACTTTCTGGACGAAGGCACCGAAGAGGATTCCGCTCCGGTATTCCTCCACTTTCTGTTTATAGAACTCCGTCCGGTCGAGTTTCCGCCTTTTTGCCTCCTTGATGGTCACCCGCCGGTTGAGGATCTCCTCCAGCGCCTGGTCTTTCCTCCGGTTGATCTTTTTCCCCTCGGCGGCCCTTTCCGCGCCGTGAAAGAATTTCTTCTCGAGGGCCTTCGTCAGGTCCCCCACGATGACCGGTTTTTCCCCCTTCACCTTCGCCAGGACGCGCTCGTCCACCAGCAGTTTCTCGAACCCCGGCTCCGCCGATTCATAGTCGAGACTGTCGGCCAGCTTCCGGTCGATCGTGACGTACTTCTTCCTCAGCCCCTCCGTGTACGTTTTCAGTGCGGCGGCCTTTTTTGCCTGCAGCGCATCTTTTTCGGCCTGCTCCCGGGCGGCCGCGTCCTTCGGAAACCGGATGTCTTCCAGTTTCAGCAGGGAAACCTGGTTCCCGATCCGCATCAATGGGCTGATTCCCCCCTTCTTCATGGAGGATACGGTCTTGCCAACCTCCGGGCTTAAGGATTCGAATTTCATGTATTGCCCTTCCAGGCTCCCTTTCGCCTCCCCTGCGGTGATCATCCTTTGCGCCAGTTCGCCGAAATCGCCCCCGGCGCGTACCTCCGCTTCCAGCCGTTTCCCGTCTTCTTCCTTTTCGAAGAGGACGGATGTCACCTTGATCTCTTTCACCGCTTCCCGGTACCGCTTTTCCACCTCTTTCCTGTCGGCTTGGCGGATGTTTCGCACGTGGTAGCCGTACAGCATCCCCCGCAGCGTGTCTTCCTCGAAAACTTTCTGCGCGCTCCGTACCTCCGGCAATTCGTCGAGGCCGATGTTGCGCGCCTCCTGGAGAACCAGCCTGGCGTTGATCAGGCGATCGAGCAGTTGCGAAGGATTGGACCGCGGTCTTGTTTCATTGCCCGTCATCCCGCCGTGGATTCCGGAAAGCACCCGGTCGAACTCTTCCAGGGTGAGCGGTTCGCCATTGACCCGGGCCAGTGTAGGTTTTCCGCCCACCAGGGGAAGGTCCGCGCCCGCAGGGAATCCATTCCCCCCTCCGAGAAACAGCAAGAAAACGGCCATCAAGAGGGCAGCGGACAGGGAAGTTCGCGTCATGCCATTCCTTTCTTTCGCTTTTGCCATTCAAGGAATAATCAGGCAGTGCCTTGCAGGCAAGGAATCATTCTCAATCTGAAAACTGTATACTGTGGACATAAACCCCGTCAAGAAAATTATGGGCGAGGTCCGGGAGGGACCGCAACCGCCAACGGTCCCGCCCTTTCCTCAAAAACCGCATTCAACCTCTCGACCACCGAACGGACCATCCCGGTCGCCATCCCGTGGGCGGTGTTGACCTTCCCGAGGTTGAAGAAGAACACGCCGTCGTCTCCCTGGTTATAGCTGGAAGAGGTCCACACGATCTGCCGGGTTTTCATGTCGAAGACCCGCGTGGAAAACTCCACCTTGGGATTGCCCCAGCCGCCGATGTAATCCTGGTACTCCATCACGACTCCTGTAAGGACCAGGTCCACCTCCATGTCGGCATGCAGGATGTCCGCCTGGGGGAGAGAAAGACCGCCCTCCATGATCGTCCTCGAACGGAGGAGAGTCTGTCTTACCACCCCCGGCTCGACCACATCGATCGTTCCCGTTTTCGAGAGTTCCCTGATGAAATGGAGGGCCAGGATCTCCCCGGCATTTCTCCTCGTGCTCTCGTCCCGGAACGGGAGCACGGCAACAGAAAATGTTTCTTTCCCGTCCGGTGGTTTCGGGGGAAGGCCGCGGAAACTTTTCGGCAGGAATTTTTTTTCGACTTTCCGCGAGTCTTTCGGCTTCCTGCCGGAAAGGTACTCCGTCAACGAGTTCACGACCCGATCCTTTGCTTTTTCCCAAAGCGCACGGGGATCGTTGACCAGGCCCAGGAGCAGAAACCCCGGAGCGTCGTTCCCGGCCATCCCGACGCCTTCCATCCAGAGAACGGATGCTTTCCTGTGTGTGGAGACAAGCCTTGCGACCAGGGCAGCCTTGGGCGGATCCGTTTCATCAAACAGTTCAAGAGAAATGAACAGGACTGCGTCCGTCCCCGTTTCTTCCCGGAAGGCCTCCCCCAGTTCCCGGTTGAGTCCGCCGGCATACCGGACTCGATGTCTTTCCATGAATCTCTCCAGGACGTCTTCCCCGAGGATATTGAGACCCTTCCGCTTCATGGCCTCGATGAGCGATATCCTCAACGCCTGGACCGGGATGGGCATCCCGGCGAGGTTTTCCACCGGCATCACCGCAATCAGGGATTTCATCCCCGCGGAAAGGTCGATCCGGTATTCCGGCGCCGCTACCGGCGCAACGGCACACCCGGAAAGAAAAACCGAAACAAGCAATAATTTCAGGAAATATCTATTTCCCGAAAAGTTTATCAAGAAGATCATCGACCGCCTTCTGCGTCGTCGCATTCATCGGCTCCCCACCCCCGCCGAAAAGGCGGTCCGCCGTCGTTACCCCTCCCTGGGTGGAGGAGGCGCTCCACACCACTTTCCCTGTCTGCGCCTCGATCATCTGGAGGCTCAAGGAGACGACGTTCGCGGCCGAAGTCCCCGACCGAACCTCCCCGTATTCCGTGACCGTGCCGGTGAACACGGCGTCCGCATTCACGATCTTGGCGAACTTCGTCACATCCTCCGGGGTTGGTGAAGCCGGGCGCTCGAGATTCAGCCGGGAGATCCCCCGCCCCACCTCGCCGGGAGGGATCACGTACACACCCCCTGTCGCCTGCAGCATCGTCATGAAGACATCCCGAACCCGTTCGCCGGCCATGTTATCCCGCGTGAGATTGGTGAACGGCATCACCGCCACGGCCTGGAGCGAGCCGAAATCCATGTTCTGATCCCGGAAGACGACCCTGGACGAGCCGGTGGCGCACCCCGTGGAGAAGAGAAAGAAGATAAGTGCTATCCATCGGTGGATTTTCGGTTTCTCCCTCATCGTCAGATCCCTTCGAAATGGTTTTTGTCCCTCTTCCCGCCCCTTCAGAAGGAAATCCGGACCGTCCCGCTGTATACGTTGGACAATGTCGTCAGGGCGGGGGTTTCCGTCTTCAGGTTCAGGTAGGAAAGATTCAGATACGATCGCGGCGTGAAGTACCACCTCAGGCTGGGGACGATGGACCTTTCCTCGGAATCATCCGACCGGATCGTCTCGTTGTAGAAGAACGTCAGGTGCAGCGTCCCGTCCGGGAAGGGGGACCAGGTGAGGGTATAATTGAAGATGTTCCTGCTGGGGGATGTCGTCGATTGTTCGATCCGGTAGGAACCGAACAGATACACCGTCTGCACGGGAGTGATCGACAGGGTGGCCTCCCCAGCGCGCGTGGTATTCGTGGTTTCCCCCGGCAGGTCCCCTCCGGAACTTTTCGTGGTGGTTCCGTTGTAAAGAAGGGTCAGGGTCACTTTCCGGTTCGGCACAAAGGTTGCCCCCGCGTTCACCTGGGTGTTCCTGTTCTTACGTCCCGTGTCGTCTTCCTGGAAACTTACTCCCCCGCCGAGGTTCGCGTCGATCCCTTCGTACAACTTCGCAATATTATATAAAAATAGGGATTTGTTGGTGTTCCTTTTCCCGGCGACGGTTTCGTCTCTCCCGCTGAAAAGGAGGGAGTGATACAAGGTCTGGAAAGGAACCGCCGTTACCGACGCGGTATACAAGAGCGCATTGCGATAACCGTCCTGCTCCTCCCCGTTCTCGAAGGAAACCCTTCCCCTTCCGGAAAAGACCCTGTTGAACTGCCGGAAGAACGAAAGCCCGTTGGAGGCCGTGTACCTCAGGTCCCCTGGGTCCCTTTCCGTGAAGACATACGTGAATTCGTAGGTCAGGGCGAGGGCCTCCAGGATCACCGCGCGGAAATCCAGATTCCCGTTCTGGAAGGTCGATGTCCGTTTCCCCGCCGCTTCCGAAGCGGGCCGGCGGACCTCGCCCTGCAGTTCCGTGACGAGGATGGTGGGGAAGCCGGACGCAAAGGGGACCGTGGGGGAAAGAGGGGCGGTCACCACCTTGACATACCGGGCCGTGACGTTCGCGAAACGGATCTCGAAACGGTTGAAGGTGGGGCTGTAGACCGCGGGGGAAACGGTCTGTCGAAGATCCCAGTTCTGGTTGTCGGCGCTCGTGTAGATCCGCCAGGAAAGGGCGTCGGCGACCTGCGACACGTCCCGGTCGACCCAGACGAAGAGGGTGTTGATTTCCGCGGCGGTGGCGAAGTCCAGCCCCATATTTCGAAGACTGGTGTTGCCCCCCGGCGGCGGGAGACCAAGGTCGATCCCGGTTCCCGCCGCAAGATTCCCGTCGATCAGGGCCGGGTTCGAGCCAAGGACGGCATTTTCCGGGGTGTCGCTCAAGGCCGAGAGACCCGCGAACGGGAAGACCGGAACGCCGACCTCCCCGGCGCCCGCGGTGGTGGTTTCGATTTCCTGACGCGTGAAGTTGTAATCCAGCCCGAAGGTGATCCGCCGTTGCCACCAATGGTTGGAATAGTTCACCCGCCCGTTGTTGGTCGTCTCTTTCGTCGTGGTATCCGTCAACCGGAGCTCCGTATTCCGGAACGTGCCCTGGTAATAGAGCGTCAGGGCCTCCACGGGCCGGTAATTCGAAGTGGCCTGGTACAGGTCGGTAATGGTGTCCACGCTCAACCGGTCCTTGTCGAAGAGGTGATCCCGGGAATATTGCAGCCGGAGATCGGGAAACCGGTCGGGCCTCCAGTAGAGCGTCGAGATGAACGACTCCCGCACCGTGGTGAGGGGGGAAGACCCGGAGGTCTCCACCTTCTCCTCGTTCCGGCTGTAGACGGCATCCGCCTGGTAGAGGGGGGTGCGCAGGTTCAGGTTGACGTACGGCCGCAGCGTGGTCGCCGTGGTGTCGGTTTTCAATCCCTCGATGTCGAACGAGGTGTCCCTCTTCCGGAAAAGGCCGGAAGCGAGGAATTTCAGGTTCGGGTAGAGCTTCCTGTCGAGCGTGAGGTTGTATAACTGCGAGAGGGAATCGGATTTTGTCTTGGTCGACTGGCCGCCGGCGTCCTTGTTTTCGGTATCGTTCCTGCTGTAGTCGAATTCGAGGTAGCCGGAGAGCCCTTCCGCCAGCGACTCCCCGGGGACGATCCCCGAAATCGCGATCAGGGCTGGGAGGACCAGGAACGCCAGGCCGGCGATGCGCGAGGAGGAACATTTTTCCCATCGCATGACCGGGCGGTCACCTTTCTCCCATCAGTGTCACCCAGTACGGATCTTCCCCCACCTCGGTCTCCGATGCCGTCCCCTTGCCGACGAGGCGAACCGTTCTCACACTGTTCGTCCCGGGGAGGACGACAAGGAGGTTGTTCCCTTCCCCGTCGATCGAAAAATTCGACGCATCACTTCCGGTCCGGTAGGAGTCGACGGGAAGGAAGGAGAACGGGTCGTAGATCGCGATCTCCCCGGTCCCCCGTCTCGCCAGGTAGATCAGGTCGGTCCGGGGATCCACTTTGAGCGCCATCCCCCCGCTGCCCACGTATACCCGTCGCACGAGGGAAAGGGTCATCGGGTCGAATACACCGAGATACGAGGAGTATCTGTGCAGGACGTAGAGCCGGTTCCCTGACCGGTTGAAATCCCCGCGCAACGGACCGGCCTCCGTGGCGACTGTGGCGATCACCGCCAATGTCACGAGGTCGAGGACCGAAATCGTGCCGGAGAGCGTGTTGAACACGTACGCCCTTCGCCCGGCGCGGTCGACCAGGATGGACTGCGGACCGTTGCCGACCTGGATCCGCCTCGTTTCCACGAGGGAGGCCGCATCAATGACGCTTACCGTGTTCGACCCGGTGTTGGCGGAGAGCAGGGTCTTCCTGTCCGGAGTGAGGGCCAGTTCCTCCGGACGGTCCCCGATGACGAGCTGCCCCCGGCTGATCACGTCCGTCCCGAGGAGGTCGATCGCCTCTACGGCATCCTCCCCGGAAACCGCCACGTACGCCCTGCGCAACACCGGGTCCAGGGAGATCCCCGCCGGGGAGGACCCCGTGGGGACGACGGAGACGACCTTGCCGGTGATCTTGTCGAATACGGTGACGGTGTTTGCCTTGCGGCTGGACACCAGGCCGATCAGCCCGGTGGTGAGTTTGCCCGGGACCTCCGCGGCAAAAGAGGGGGCGAACCGGATTCCCCCCTGTATGGATTCCCGGTACCGGAACGTAAGCGTTACGACAACCGCTTTTTTCCTGGCGATCGCGAAGGGAAAGGACGTCATCGGTTTCTCCCCGGCCAGGGAAAGCGCGATATCACCCTCCTCCCCTTGCAGGGCGGCGCCCGTTACGCGGAACGAGAACCCCAGATACTGCCCCGGCGGAAGCTCCCCGGATGCTAAGAGCCGGTCCCTCTTCGGATCCTTCCCGCGGATCTCGGCAATATGGAGGGAAACGGGGACCGTGGTCCCGTCTCCCCGCACTGCAGACATCCCTTCCAGCCGGAACGTCAACCGGTCGGCCTCCTGGGACAGAGACGTAAGATATACGAATACCTGCCCGTTCTCTTCCAGGCGGGGCTTCACCAGGGAGGGCATCGCCTGGCAGGCGGAGAAAAACAGAGATAAGGCGAAGAGCGCCGACAGACGCTTCATGAACCGTTCCCTGCATTCCTTCCTGTTTTTCGCCATAATCACTTTTCCAAGGAATTGCGCGCTAAGTGGCAGATCCAAAATTTCCCGGGCTAATTTTACCGGAATAAAAAAAGGAAGGGGGCCGATTTTTCTACCGGCCCCCTTCTTCAGGCTTTCTTCCGCCGGGAAGGAAGCTCCCGGCTATCCGAACATCATCAATCCTTCGCGTGGCACTTGTTGCAGAGCACGCGCTGGTAGGTGGCGAACTTGGTGACCGGGCGGTCGTAATAGGCCGCATTCGTCTCCGCGCCCAAGCGGCCGCGGGCGAACTGCGGCACCGTCGGCGTCGTGTCGGTCCCAGGATAGAGGCTGTTGTAGACCATGAACTCGCCTTCCATGTTCCACCGGAGAGCATACTCCCAGCCGGACGCGTGCGCGCGGTGGCAGGAGAGGCAGGAGACCCGGTCAGAAGCGGTAGGTCCGCTGAGGACGGTATCGTTGTTCTTCGCGTGGCTGGCGAGCACCGTGTAGTCGGCGGTGCTCTCGATGAACGGGACCAGCGAGGTGAACGAGGTTGCTCCCGTCGTCCCGCTCATGTCGCCCGACTTCACGTATTGCTGGTAGTTGGCGGCGGTGCCTCCACTGAGCGTCTCGTCCGTCGGGTGCACGTAGTTTCCGCTCGAGTGCATGTCCGGATGGCAGGTGGCGCACCAACTACCCCAGGCGGTATGCCCGCCTGTTGTTGCATGGCCGTACGCCGTGCGGGTCTGGGTGGCCGCCTCGGTCCGGTTGTAGGTGCCCGGGACCTTAGCCGCGGGGACACCTGGAAAGGCGGCCTTGTTGTAGCCAGCGCCCGCGAGGAGCCGGTAGGTGCCAACAGCATTCGCAGTATCAGGTTCATTTGTGGCGGTGTTGTCATACGAGCCCGAGGCCTTGATCGGCGCGCCGGTTTTCGCGATCACGCCAGTGGAAAGCCTTCTGTACTGGCCATGCTGATCGTGGCAGGAGTTGCACGCCAGCTGCGATGACGTGAACGTTCCGCCGGGGGCGGCACTGTTCACTGGATCGACGACGTACCCGAAGTCGGAGGCGATAATGTTGTGGCCGTGCGTAGCGCCGTTCTCGGTGGTGGTCGTCCCGCGGACGGTGAAGTTGTAGGTCTTCTTCAGCCAGCCGAAGTCGCCGCCCGGGGTCCGCTGCAGGGGGGCCTGACCCGACCCCAGGGAGCCCGGCGCGGTACTTATGTGGTAGGATGAGGGGCCGGTGTCGGCCGCATTCTGGTGGCAGGAAAGGCACGTAGAGCTGGCATCGGAGTTGATCAGCAAGAAGCTCCCGGTGGGCGCGGGAGTGTGCATGCTGTGGCAGCCGCCGCACTCGGCGACGCCGCCCGAGTGGAAGGCGTACGAGGTGGTGCTCACGCCGACCGCCACGAGGGCGGCCAGAAGCGCGAAGAGGGTGATCTTGGCGATCTTCATTTCTCCTCCTTGGTTTCTCTCCGGGATTTCGGAGAGTTCGGTCCGGTTCGTGGTGAACGGCTGAAAATTTCCTTTGCGATTTACAACTCCCTTTTTTTCTCCCTTGCCTTCCTTGCCACCCCCTTTCCGTGATCGGATTGACATCCATTCCTCCCGTTCAGTCCGTCGTTACGGTAAATACCGATACACCCCGGTTCATCACCTGGGTGACGTAGAGTTTTCCTGAATTTCCCACCGCCACCTCGTTCGGTCGGATCAAGTTCCCAGGCTTGCCCCCCCGGTACCCGAACTCCTGGAGGAACCGGAATTCCCTGTCGTAAACCATCACCACGCTGCGCAGCCGCTCCACCACGAGGTAGTTCCCCCGGTCGTCCTTCGCGATGCCGCTCACGACCCCGAACAGTCCGGGGGCGGAGCCGGCCTTCCCGAAGGACCCGGCCACCTTCCCGTCCGGGGAGACCACGAACGCCTTGAACAGCACCGGGACCGTGAAGAGCATATTCCCCTCGGAATCGAGGCTGAAACCGAAGATCTCGGTGTCCGGCCGGTCCTTCTCGGGGATCTCGAGGATGTCGGCGAGGTCGTACCCCTTCAGGAACACCCCGTTCCGGTCCGTCACGACGACCCGCATCCCGCTGCTGCTCAAGAAAAGGAATTTGCCGTCCCGGTAGAACATGTAGTTGGGGAAGAACCGGGAGAATTCCGGGGGGGACCCCGTGATCGTCATCCTTGCTTTGGCCTCCCCGCGGTAATTGCACCGGATGACGTGGTATTTCGGATATCCGGGGACGCTGAAGTCGTAGGACAGAAGATGGATCTCTCCCGCCTCGTCCAGCGCCAGATCGTAAATCCCCAACAGATCGGGATCGTCGCCGAACCAGAAAACCTCCATTCCTACATCGTTGAATACCCGCACGACCCCCCTGTCGATGACGTACGCTTCGTCCCGGGCCCGGTCCACCCGGACCCTGACGTCGCTGTATGGCACTTTCCCATAGAAATTCGAAAGGTTGTACAGGAAGGTGGATTTCACTTCCGCGCTGGCCTGGGCCGGGAAGGAGAGCGTCGTCAGAAGGAAGGCGACCAGCATCATTACAAAACCGTATCTTTTCATCGGTGTCATCATCGAGTGTTTGTATTGCCAGGCTAATTTGCGACAACCGTGCCAATATGTATCTATCTGATTCTTAATGCAAATCCGTTCTTCCGATGGAGAGAAAAACGGGTGGTCATGACGCACCCTTTCAGGATTCTTATTGTTTTATTGCGGGTTACAGGTGCCGTAGAAATGCCGCACCGCGGTTGCGGGAATTACCCCCCGAAAACTACCACCCGGCCGCTCCCCGAACCCCTCGCCCGGGTCAGCGCCATGTTGGCCATCCCCAGCAGGTCCTCGGCGGACTTCACCTGATCGGGTCTGGTGCCGCCGGGCGGGAGGATCTCCATCGATGCCAGCCCCATGCTGCACGTCACATCGGTCTTTCGGTCGTCGAGAAGACAGACCCTTTCCTGCACCTTGGACCGGACCATGTCCGCCTTCGAAAGGATCCGATCCGAAGTGGCCTCCGGAAGGATGAGGGCGAACTCGGCCTCCCCGCTTCGGGCAACGACGTCGGAACTGCGGATGGCGCTGCGGATCACCTGGCTCGTTTCCGAGAGGATCCGGTTCCCCGCAGGGGGTCCGAAGCCGGCCTTCACCCTCTCCAGGTTGTCCAGCCCCAGGATTGCAAGTGCCAGGTTCCGCTTGTATCGCTGCGACCGGTGGAACTCCTCGCTCAGGCGGGCCTTGAAATAGGCGTGGCTGTACGACCCCGTGAGAGCGTCCTTGACACAGAGGGCGACCACCTCTTCCATGCGCAGGTCGTACTCCCTTCGCAGACGAACGTGGGCCTCCACTTTCCCGGCAAGGATCCGGGCGTCGAAAGGAACGGTGATGTAGTCATCCGCGCCGGCTTTCAGGGACGCAAGGATAGTCTCCGGACCCGCATCGGTCACGGCGATCATCGGAAACCGGTGGGTTCCCGCCGCTCCTTCCCGGATCGTCCTGCACGTTTCCGCCGCTCGTTCCCGGTCCCCCTGAAAACCGACAAGGACGGCGTCCACAGGCTCTTTCAGAACGATTTCCAGGGCGCTGCGGGCATTCTCGGCTTCGTTCGTGCGGAACCCCGCCTTTTCGAGAGGTTTCCCGATGGCCTTCCGGTCCGGCGTCTCGCCGCCGACAATCAGAATCCGCATCTCTTTCGTACCTCCGGGTTTGTCCGCCGCGTCGCCGATCCGGCGGGCCGGTCGGGGTTTTTTTTCCCCTTCGAGGGCGGCATCCACGGCCGTCTTGAACCGGGCGAAATCGATCGGTTTGGGGATGAAATCGAGGGCCCCAAGGGCCTTGGCATACTCCGAATTCTCCCTGGTGTCCTCGCAGGAGACCAGGATGACCGCCGGCTTGGAGGGAAGAGTCTGGATCTTCCGGAGGGTGTCCCAGCTCTTCTTCCCCTGGAGATAGAGGTCGAGGAGGACGAGTTCATAGGGATCTTTCGAAAGCTCTTCCCATGCCTCTTGCTCGCTTGCCGCCGTTTTGACCTGATAGGTGTAGCTGCGGAAAATGATCCGCGTAATGATCCCGCAAAAATGGGAATCATCATCAACAATAAGGACCTGCCCCATGCGAACCGGTAAAAGCAATGATTACGCCAGAAATCTTGATGAATATTAACTTTATGAATTTATTATTGAATTTAATAAAACGGGATTCCTTTCCCATCTCCGGATCGGGAATCCCTGGGGATTTTTTGACGCACCCGGGGGGGGGGTGAAGCGGGGAAATTACAGGGAAAATGAGGAGTTATCGAAAATTTCGTCCTGACGCACTACTCTTCGGCCCGGAATACCGATGACTCGATACCGTAGCGTCGCATGAGCCGCTGGAAGTTCCCCCGGTCCACCCCCAAGGATTCGGAGGCCCGGGAAACGTTCCCTTCGTTCTCCTTCAACGCCGCGGTAATGACCTTCCTGTTGAATTCGTCCAGCACCCGGATCTTCGCCTCCTGGTAGCTTGTTCCCTTTTCGATCCGGGGAGACGGGTGCTCCTCGCCAACCATCTCCCTGGGCAGGTCTTCCGGCGCGATCGTCTTTCCCGCCTTGAGGATGGAGAGCCTCTCCACGAGGTTTTTCAGCTCCCGCACGTTTCCGGGCCAGCCGTATCGCACCAGGGTCTCCATCGCCTCCTTGCCGAAGCGGATCGCCGGCAACTTGCCGTCGCCGAAAAAGGAAACGAAATGATCCGTCAAAAGCCTGATATCCTCCCTGCGCTCCTTCAAGGGGGGCACGTGGATGGGGATCACCGCCAGGCGGAAGTACAGGTCCTCCCGGAATTTCCCCGTCTTGAGGAGGTCCTGGATGTCCTTGTTCGTAGCGGCCACGATCCGGGCATCGACCTCGATCTCGCGGTAGTCCCCCACGCGCCGGATCCGCCCGTCCTCGAGGACCCGGAGGAGCTTCGACTGGAGAACGGGGGAGAGGTCCCCGATCTCGTCGAGGAACAGCGTCCCCTGGTCCGCGTATTCGAACAGGCCCCGCTTGTTCTCCGCGGCCCCCGTGTAGGCCCCCTTGACGTGGCCGAACAGTTCCGACTCGAGCAGGTTTTCGGGGATCGCGCTGCAGTTGATGGGGACGAACATCTTGCCCGCCCGGTTCCCGTTGAAGTGGATGGCCCGGGCAATCAGCTCTTTCCCCGTGCCGCTTTCCCCCTGGATGAGCACGCTGGAACGGCTGTCCGCCACGTGGGCCATCACCGAAAAGAGTTCCCGCATCTTCGGTGATTTCCCGACGATGTCGGAAAAGGTGCACCGGCTCTTGATTCTTTCCTTGAGGTACAGGTTCTCGGAGATCAGCGCCTTCCGCTCGAAGATCTTCTTCACGTGGATGGTGAGCTCGTCCACCTGGAAGGGTTTGAGCAGGTAGTCGTGCGCCCCCTTCTTCATCGCCTCGATCGCCGACTCCACGGTGGCGTTCGCCGTCATGACGATCACGTCGATGTCCGCGTTTGAGGCTTTGGCGCTTTCCAGGACCTCGATCCCCTTTCCGTCGGGAAGGTAGATGTCGGTCAGCACGATCCCCGGCGTCTCCTTCTGCAGATACTCGATCCCTCCCGTGACCGTGTTGGAAACGGTCACCCCGTAGCCTTCCCTGGACAACACGCGGGAAAGCACCGCCGAGAGGTTCGGATCGTCTTCCACGATGAGGATGGTTCGGTTCATGGGACAAGGCCCGGGCCCGCGGGGAGGAAGATGTGGAACGTGGTCCCCTTTCCCACCTCGCTTTCCACCTCGATCTTTCCGTTGTGCTCCTGGATGATCCCGTAGGAGATGGCAAGCCCCAGGCCCGTCCCTTCCTCCTTGGTCGTAAAGAACGTCTGGAAAATCTTTTTCTGCTGTTCCTTCGGGATCCCCACTCCCGTGTCCGTGATGGCGATCTCTATCCCGCGGATGTGGTTGTCCAAGCGGTTCCTCGTGCTGACCGTGAGCTCGCCTCCCCCCGGCATGGCCTGCAACGCGTTCAAAATGATGTTCAGGAAGACCTGCCGAAGCTGCCCGACGCCGGCCCGGACGGGAGCCAGATTCTCGTCCAGGTCCTTCACCAGCCTGATCGATTTCGCTTTTGGCTGGAACTGAAGGATCTTGAACAGGTCGTCAAGCACTTCGTTTACGTTCACGATTTCCGTCTTCGATCTGGTGGACCGGGCGAACCCGAGAAGACTCCGGGTGATCTTGATCGCCTGGTTGGCCTCGTATTCGATGACTTCCAGATCTTTCAGCAGGGCGGGATTTTCCAGGGCATCCTGCTTGGTCAGCTGCGCCATGTTGAGGATGACGCTTAAGGGGGTGGTCAGTTCGTGGGAGATTCCCGAGGAGAGGGTGCCGATGGCCGCCATCGTCTCCGCCCGGACCATCTGTTCCTGCGCGGTCTTCAGTTCCTGGTTCGCCGTCGCCAGATCCCGCCTTGCCCGTTCCATCTCTTCGATCTTCTCCTTCAGCGAACCCGCCATCTCGTTGACGGAGAGGGCCAGTTCGCCGAACTCGTCCCGGAGGCCCTCGATCCGATGATTCAGGTCCCCCCCCTTCAACCTTCGCGTGGAATCGAGAAGCGACTCCATCGGGCCGGTAATGCCGCGGATGTAGACAAGCGCAAACCCCAGGGAAAACAGGGGAACAAACCCCATCAACGCATACAGGGCGTACCGTGTGTTCTGGATCCCCGTGAGAGCAGACTCCGTCTTCACCGCCAGATTCGAGCTGGTGAAGGCGATCATCCCCCCGACCTGCTCCGTCAGTTCCTCCCCGACCCGGAACGCGCGGTCTCTTTCCGCCGTCATTCTCGGGGAGTTCGCGCGGATGGTAGAGACCCTGCTCAGCGCTTTCGCGTATTCCCCGGTTTTTGCTTTCAATGAATCGAGTTTCGATATGATTTCCGTGTTGTGATGGCAATCGTAGCAGGTATCGACGAACATCCCCATGTTCATGACGTTCTTCACGACGGTGTCGAAGTGCGGAGAAAAGGCCGTGTCCTTCAGGATGAGGTCCGTCTGCACGTTTTTGATCTGGATCAGGAAGTGCTCCCGCAGGATCTCGACCTGGTGAAGCTGGATCAGGTCGTCGAGCCTTTTCGTGGAGGTTTCTATCGCGTAGACGATGTACGCCCCGCTCACAAGGAATGCGAAGGAGATGATGCACAATCCGATGATGATCTTTCTTTTCATCAGTCGTTCTTGTAGTTGTAGGTGGAAAGATCCAGGTGAATCTTCCTTGCATATCGGTAAACGGGATCGTATTCCTCATCCTTCGTCTCGATGAATCCGAGCGCGCCGAATCGTTTCAGGACCTCCCGCCCTTCCGGATCCTCATGCATGTGCAGGAGAGAATCTTTGAGCAGGTTCGTCAACGAGGGATCGATATCCCCCCTCACGGCAAGGCCGTTTTCGGGAACACGGGGGGAGGTTGCCAGGACCACCAGTTCCTTGGCGACCCGTTCGTCCTCGAGGACAAGTCGTTCGAAAATCGTGTTCTTCGCGGCGCCTATGTCCGCCTTCCTGTTCAGCACATCGTAGATCGAGTCCTCGTGGGTTCCGGAAAAGTAGGTCTCCTTGAAATAGCTCCTGTGATCGCCCACGCCGCCCTCGTGGAAATAATCGAGCGGGAGGAGATACCCTGCGGTCGTCGCCTTGTCCACGAACACGAACCGTTTCCCCTTCATGCCCTTCAGGTTCCGGATCCCGCTGTCCCTCCGGACGAAGATCAGCCCGAAATACGTGGAGGTGTTGTCCAGCGCCACCGGTCGAGCGAGGACTTCCACTCCCAGCTTATTGTGTGCCAGGGCATAGGTAAAGCTTCCGAAAAAGGCCCCGTCCAGCCCCGAGGATCGGAAATTATCGATGATGTTCCGGTACCGGGGGAGAACTTTCAGCTTGACCCTCGCGCCCGTTTTCCTGGATAGGTAACCGGCAAGCGGTTCGTACCGCTCGAGTTGCTTGAAGATGTTCTGCTCGGGGATGAGCCCGATCGTAAGAGTGACCGGTTCCGCCTTTTTCGCGGCAGGAGGAGGCGGAGGCTCCTTCTTCGCGCATCCGGAAAGAACCGCGAGGCAGAGAAACGCAACAATCAGTGGTTTTACGAGGTGGTCCACCGCGCCCCTTGGGAAGCGTCCGACGCCCCGAGGATCACCCACCCTTTTTCCCCGAGATCGCGAAGAAACTGTGCCACGTCCCGCTCCATCTCTTCCGGATCGGTCTCGAACAGCGCGGCTACCTCCCTTGCGATCTTTTCCGCCGTGTTGATGCCGTTGATCCGGGTCCACACTTCCGCACCCACCAGGTTCAGCTGGTGGATGGCCCCTTGGATCATCAGGGTCAGGACGGCCAGGTCCTCGTATTCCTCCCCCTTGTGCGCCCGGTCCCACACCAGTTCCCGCATCCCTTCCTCCACCCTCCAGACGACCTCG